>Ga0134094_1001229_pt1 | contig 25803 bp, 20 predicted proteins | sample 5_1taG_FD_94458 | JGI IMG/M metagenome (GOLD analysis project Ga0134094, IMG submission 94458) | Switchgrass degrading microbial communities from high solid loading bioreactors in New Hampshire, USA - 5_19_20_110_A1 metaG | ecosystem: Engineered > Bioreactor > Semi-continuous > Anaerobic >... | reverse complement strand
GGGGCAATGACCCTGGGCCCCGTTTAGGGAAAATATGACAAAACGGGAAACCCAAGGGCTTTCCCGGGCCATAGCATGTCGTTGGCGGAATCGGTCTGTTCGTCCTGTGGCTCGGCTGGTTTGGCTTCAACCCAGGTTCAACCATGAGCTTCCAGAAGCCGGGTGATGTCGTGCATATCGTCATGACCACCAATACTGCCGCCATTGCAGCCGTGCTCACCGCCACTGCCACTTCATGGATCTTTATTGGCAAACCGGACCTCGGCATGACCATCAACGGATGTCTGGCAGGTCTTGTCGGCATCACCGGAAGCTGTGCTTATGTAAGCGTCACAAGTTCACTGATCATCGGCGCCATTGCGGGTGTTATAGTTGTGTTCTCGGTACTCTTCTTTGACCGTATAAAGATTGATGACCCGGTGGGTGCCACTTCGGTGCATTTGGTTTGCGGTATTTTCGGTACGTTGTGTGTGGGGCTATTTGCCCAGGAAGGCGTGACCAGCCTTTCCACAGCCAATGGCCTGTTCTTCGGAGGCGGTCTTTCGTTGCTCGGAGCAGAGATTGTCGGGATAATTGCCGTTGGCGCATTTACGTTTTCTTCCTCCGCCCTTGTTTGGCTTATTCTCAAGAAGACCATCGGTATCCGTGTCAGCCTTGAGGAAGAAATCCAGGGTCTTGACATCGGTGAACACGGACACTCGGCCTACCCTGATTTCGCCATAGTGGCTCCCATAATGGCTGCCGACAACGGGAACGGAGACGTATTACCAGCAATAAGCACCGTTGAAGCTCCCAACCCCTCCTTCACGCCAGCAACTGCCGAAGCTGCTGCGCCGGCAGTAAAACCGTCCCGTCCGGGAGCGAAGATGACAAAAGTCACCATCATCACGAACCAGGATAAGATGACTAAGCTCCGGAACGCCCTTGACAAGATAGGCATCACAGGTCTTACCGTCACAAATGTTCTTGGCTATGGCATGCAGAAAGGCCACGAGGAGTATTACCGTGGCGTGCCGGTAAAGACAAGACTCCTCCCCAAAATCCAGGTTGATATCGTTGTGTGCAGGATACCCGTCGAAACGGTAGTCGAAACGGTTAAGAAGGCATTGCGCACAGGAAACATGGGAGACGGAAAAATCTTCATTTATGATGTTGAAAATGTCATTAAAATCCGTACCGGTGAAGAGGGTTATGACGCTTTGCAGGATGAAGATGAATAAGGAAAAACCATATACAAAATTCAGGAAAATATGCAAAGGGTCAGGATTGAAAGCTTTCCTGACCCTGTATTTTCCCTTTTGTCCACTATAAACATGATAAAATCTGCCCAGACAAATTTATGCATTATTTAAGAGTTCCTTCACATAATTGGGCAGAGCGAAACACCCCCTGTGCAGATCGGGATTGTAGTATCTGGTCTTTATGCCAAGGGAAGCCCACCCCATGCTTAAATCAGCTATCGGGTCGGGACCTTTGGACGCGAATCCAAAAAGGAAATGTCCCGAAGGATAGGTCGGTATGTGTGCCTGGTAAACGAAAGCTTTTGGAAAGATTGATTTTATGTGCCTGTGTGCTTTTTGCGCAGCCAGGGCATCGTTCGGGTAATAAGGGCTTTCATGCTGGTTTACCATAATACCAGATGTTTTCAGTGCATTGAAACAATTTTGGTAAAACTCCCTGGTAAACAGGTCTTCACCGGGGCCGAAGGGATCTGTCGAATCCACTATTATTAAGTCGTATTCATTGTCTTTTCCCGCGACAAATTCCACCCCATTTTCATAATATATGTTAACCCGCGGATCATCAAGCCTGCAGGAGGTCTGGGGCAAATATTCCCTGCAGACGTCCACAACGAGTTTATCAATCTCCACCATATCAATCCGCTTTATGGTATCATATTTTGCAAGTTCCCTAACAACTCCGCCGTCCCCTGCGCCGATAACAAGAACATCTCTGCTTTCAGGCTTTACGGCCATGGGTACATGCGTTATCATCTCATGGTATATGAATTCATCCCTTTCAGTGAGCATCAGGTATCCATCCAGTACCAAAATCCTGCCAAAGTCATAGGAATCAAAAACATCTATACGCTGAAACTCACTTTCCAGGCTTATTAACGGTTTTTTAACCCTTATGGAAAAACGGGCGTTCTCCGTGTGATATTCAGTAAACCACAGATCCATGATATTCCCCCACAAAAAAATATTGTCAGGCTGTCTGACCAGTGCATCCGTAGCCTGCAATGGTATACCGGACGGAACTGCCATCTCTGACAGTTCCCCTGGTGAAATGCGGCAATACTTTTTATGAATTGTAAATATTCATGCCGCTGAAGATATCGATCATTTCTTTCCTGAGCTTGTCTGTGATTTCAAGCCTCTTCTGGGGAGGCAGTTCGTACACATCCTGATTGAAAAGATAATCCTGGAGATCAATCTCCTTAATCAGCATTTTTGTGTGGAAAGTGTTTGTCTGATATACATTTATATCAACTGCGTCATATTTCTTTAAAGTGTTCTCATCGATGTAATCCTGAATTGATTTGATGTCGTGGTCTATATAGTATTTTTTCCCGTGTACGTCCCTGGTAAAGCCTCTGACCCTGTAGTCTATGGTAATTATGTCCGAATCAAAGCTGTCAATCAAAAAATTCAACGCATTCAAGGGTGAAATCATTCCGCAGGTAGATACATCAATGTCTACCCGAAATGTGGAAATATCATTTTCGGGATGATATTCCGGATAGGTGTGAACGGTTATATGGCTTTTATCAAGATGGGCATGCACGGTTTCGTTCTGAATGAGTAAGCCTTTCAGAACGCCCTGATTGCATGTTTCATCTATTTCATGGGGAAGCAGCTTACCTTCCGCTATCAACAGGTTTACCGAAGCTCCCTGGGGATCGTAATCCTGTTTGGAAATATTCAATATATTGGCTCCGATGATATCTGCAACCTTACACAGGATTTTTGTAAGTCTCTCAGAATTGTACTGCTCGTCTATGTACCCAATATAATCGTTCTTCTCTCTTTCCGTTTCAGCGTAGCAGACATCGTAAATGTTAAAGCTGAGAGATTTTGTAAGGTTGTTGAAACCATACAATTTTAACTTTTTCTCCAACCCTAACATCACTACCCTTCTGATATATACTTCAAAAAGACCAAAGATGCTGAAGATTAATTATTGCACATTTTACCGGCAAAAGCAACTCCAATATGCATTTTTATGGTTTCCCTTATTTAAGAAAACCATGAACCATGCCCTGGTGCAGGCCTGAAATACCTTCTATTTATCATATGAAACATGCAGAAATTTTTATTTTAAATCAACAAAATTTTTCAAATAATCAAGCTGCGCTTTATGTTGTCGATTTGCATTACAAGCCATTTTCGGCCGGTAAATAATTGCTGTGACCAATAATCAACATTTCCTGTTTCACGGATTGTTACAGGAGAATTATAGCAGATAGAAATTGCAAAAATCAAATAGCTTTGAAAGATTTTTATGGTCCCATTCATTTGTTTCAGTGGTATGAACAATATTTTGCATTTTGATACGGTACAATTGGAGGTTTGTGGCAATCAGACAGGCTGCCCTGGAAATGGAATATAAAAATACAGGGGTTCAGGAAAACAGAGTTTGCCTGAACCCCTTGTCAATTGTATAAAGACCTCTGAAACTCAATCCATCTTTATAACAGCCTTAACGACATCCGATTTGTTCTTGATGACGTATTCAAAAGCTTTCGCCACTTCATCGAAGGAAAATTCATGGGTTATAATACCCGATACATCGATGGTTCCGTTGGCAATTGCCTTGATGGCCTGGGGGTAGATGTTCCTGTACCGGAATACCGTTTTGATTTCGGCTTCCTTTGCCATCAGTTTTGCAAAATTAAACTCAATGATATCCTGGGGAGCCATACCAACCAGAACAATGCATCCTCCTCTTTTTACTATATGGGGAGTCTGAGCAACAGTTTTTACCGAGCCTGCGGTTTCTATCACTATATCCGCTCCCCTGCCGCCGGTAAGCTTCTCTATCTCTGTGAGAACGTCAGTCTCAGCAGCATTGATCACATTTGTCGCACCCAGTTTCTTTGCATATTCAAGCCTCTTGGGTATAATATCGACAACAGTGATTTCACCTGCTCCGAAAGCTTTGCAGGCAAGGAGAGTTACAAGTCCGATACAGCCTGAACCCAGGATCACGACTGAATCACCGAGGGAAACATTCCCCTGCCTTGCAGCGTGTATTCCAACAGCCAGGGGCTCAACAAGAGCTCCCTCTTTTGTTGTCATGTTGTCAGGCAGCCTGAAAGCCATATTTTCAGGGAAAGCGATATAATTCACCAAACTGCCGTGATACGGCGGGGTGGCAAGGAACTCCACGTCTGGACACAGATTATATTTACCTGATTTGCAGAATTCGCACTGACCGCAGGTTACGCCGGGTTCAAGGGCAACCTTGTCCCCCGGTTTCAGGGTTGTTACACCAGGGCCGACCGCAACTACCGTACCTGCGCATTCATGACCCAGGATAAAATCTCCTTCAACTACAAAATCGCCTATTTTCCCATGTTCCAGATAATGCACATCGGAACCGCAGATTCCGACATATTCAAGCTTCACAAGCACCTGTTTTTCCTTTGGTATGGGAACTTCAATCTCCCTTATTTCCATTTTATTCAAACCTGTCATGTATGCAGCTCTGTTTTTCATGATAATATCCTCCTGAACAAAGTGCCGAAGTTCATCCCCAACACTTTTGATTAATTTTCTATGGTAATCTGATGAATGATTTTCGACATATTTTGATAAAATATTAACAAGAATAACCTTTTTTAAAATTATAATAAACGTAACATATCACCAAGTTCTTATACCGTAACAACAAACCGAACTGTAATATTGCCATCCGCTAAGTTGCTGGCTGGAAGTAAAAATTACAGATCGATTAACCTGATCAGCTTCATGAATTTCAATTTTATGAAAAGGAACTCAAAGTCTTATTTCATATCTTTATATTGGCCGTGAAATTGGGTCTGTTATGAAGTTATATTGGAGAGTATGCATGAACACATTCGTGTTCACGCATACTCTCCTTCAAATTCACAGCTTCAAGGCATGTTTTTGGCTTGTTTATGTTACTGGATTGCTCCTGCTTTCTTCAGCAGTTCAATATACTCATCAACATTGTCCTTTGTAATGAGAGGATTTCCGATATCTATATCTATCTTCTTCTCTTTACCTGTCAGGAGTTTATAGCTTGTATCCAGCAGTTTTTCAGCAAGCTCAAAAGCATTCTGCAGGCATGTTGCTGTCATCTTGCCTTCCTTGATGAGGAGGCATGCCTCGGCAGTTCCGTCCACACCATATACAAGGAGATCCTTGAACTTGGGATTGTCTTTTACAACCTCTATAGCTCCGGCTGCCATATTGTCATTCATGGAAATGACTGCGTCTATCCTGTCATTGGCCTGTACCCAGTCTTCCATGTACTTCATTGCCTCGTCCTTGTTCCAGTTTGCGATCTGCTCGCCGACAATCTCAACGTCAGGACGTTTGTCGAAGAATTCGATCTGCCAGCTTCTGCGTCTTTCATCAGCATGGAAGTTTCCGGAAGGTCCGTTCAGGACAACAACCTTTGCGTTCTGAGGTATCTGTTCAAGAGCAAGGCGTGCATTGACAGCAGCTTGTTCATAAGGGTTGGCGTCAACTGAAGATGCACCCTCGATACCTTCTATTCTGGCATTTGTTGTGATAGCAAAGATACCGGCTTGTACAATTTTCTCAACATAAGGTCTTTGAGCTTCTCCATTGTTGGGCTGTACGATGATAAGATCGTACTTGTTTGTAATTGCGTTCTCAATCATGGAGTTCTCTTTGTCATCGTTTGCCTGACCGTCAAAGACATCCAGCTTTATGTCAGGATATTTTTTTGCTTCTTCTTTTACTGCGTTTGCAAGCCAGGCAGCAAAAGAGTCGGACTGAGCACGTGCAATATATGCAATCCTGTAAGTTTTGGTCTCATTGCCCGTCCCTGTCTGGTTTGGTGACGGTGATGTTGTTGACGGTGTTTTGGAACCGCCCGCGCCGCAACCTGCCAGCATAACAAGTACCAACAGCGCTGAAATCAGACTAAATAACTTTTTCCCCATCTTTCTCCCATCCTTTTATTTTTTTATTTATATTAATCAGCCCGGCTTTTTCAGCAAAGCTGATTAATTCAGGATTAGCAAAGCCCTTTCATAACATTTCTGCATTCTTTATTCTGCATTTAGATTTCGATTTTATAATTGTGTTTTATTGCATATAATCATGCTTTTGCCGCTTTCTTGCCGGTTTCGGCCTGCTTGTCCTCTATCCTTCCAAGCATGCTTCTTGTGGTTCTGTTCTTGGAACGGATATCGTAGATGACCGCGAGGGCTATGATTGCACCCCTGATGATCTGCTGAACATAGGAGTCGACATTGGTCAGGTTCATGATATTGTCAAGAAAACCTACAATGAACGCACCGGCCAATGTACCCCCGGCAGTACCTATGCCGCCTGAAAAGCTGGTTCCTCCGATGATGGCTGCTGTAAGGGCCGTAAACTCATAGTTTATAGCACCATTTGGCAGGCCTGCATTGACACGGGACATGAACAGGACACCGGCAAGGCCCACAAAAATACCATTGATAATGAAAGCAATGTATTTGATTTTTGACACGTTGATACCTGACGCAATTGCAGCTTCTTCATTGCCGCCCACAGCGTACAGGGATCTCCCGAACCGGGTATGGTTCAGGATATACCATGTAATCACTGCAATCACTGCCAGGAAAATTACCGGTATGGGTATAATTCCTATGGATCCCTGTCCCAATACGACATAGTTTCCCAACTGAAGGATATTCTGTCCTTTTGTGATCAGGAGAGCGACACCACGGGCCATGGTCATCATTGCCAGAGTAGCAATGAAAGGAGGAGCCTTAAAGGTACTGATCATCAGAACATTGATCAGGTTGCAAAGGACACCTATCACTATACCCACCAGGACGGCCGCAATCAATGGAGCTCCCATCTTGTAAGCATATACCGAAAGTACACCTGAAAGGGCAAGTACAGAACCGGCAGACAGGTCAAGCATCCCGGATATGATCAGCATGGTTTCGCCAAATGCCAGAATGGTTGTAACTGCGAGTTGCCTGGAAATGTTCGTCAGGTTGTTTACAGTCAGAAAGTTTTCATTGGCAAAGGAACAAATGACGAACAAAGCCATCAGGATCAAGTAGATGCTGTATTTCTTTTTGAATGTCCCCCAAAAATTACTTTTCATTTCCATTTTGTTTCACCTCATTCGAAGCTAAAGTTCCAGTAGCGTATTTCATGATCAGTTCCTGTGAAAATTCTTCCCGCTTGAGCTCTCCGGTGATGGTTCCCTTGGCCATAACATAGATTCTGTCGCACATTCCGATCAGTTCCGGAAGCTCCGAAGAAACCATGATCACTGCCTTGCCCTGCTTTACAAGGCCTGTCATCAGCTTGTAGATCTCATATTTGGCTCCCACATCGATACCGCGGGTAGGTTCATCAAGTATTAATATGTCCGGATTTCTCAGCATCCATTTAGCCAAAACGATTTTCTGCTGATTGCCGCCCGACAGGGATGCAATGACGGTATCCAGGGTCGGCGTTTTCACCCTCAGGGTCTTGAACATATCGGAGACAATCTTTCTTTCGACCTTATTGTGATTCCTGAAACGGTAAAAAACTTTTTTGAGGTCTGTAATGGTTGTATTTTCCTTGACCGAACGCATGGGAATAATACCGTATCTTCGCCTGTCCTCGGAAAGCATCACCATTCCGTTTTCAATACTGTCTTTGACCTTCCTTATATTCACTTTTCTGCCCTTGATCTTTACGGTGCCTGATGTTATGGGATCAAGACCAAACAGGGCACGCATTACCTCCGTGCGGCCTGCTCCCACCAAACCTGCAAATCCTACGATTTCACCTTTTTTCACATGGAAATTCACATCATGGAAAACATTAGCAGAATTCAGGTTTTCTACTTCAAGCATGGTCTCGCCAATCTCAACTTCCTCCTTTGGGAAGGTATTTGTGAGCTTGCGTCCGACCATCAGGGAGATGACCGTCTCAATGTCCAGTTGATCCCTGGGACGGCTGTCCACAACCGTTCCGTCTCTTAAAATCGTTATTTCATCTGCAATCTGGAAAATCTCATCCAGTTTGTGTGAAATATAGATGATGCTTACGCCTCTGGCCTTGAGCTGCCGTATTTTTTCAAACAGTTTCTCTACTTCCTTCAGTGTGATAGAGGAAGTCGGCTCATCCATGATAATGATCTCGGATTTATAGGAAATTGCCTTGATGATCTCAAGCATCTGAATGTCAGATACAGTCAGATCCTTGAGCAGCGTTGTGGGAGAATACGGCAAATTCTCTGCCTCAAGAAGCGCTTTTGTGCGTTCCCTTACTTCCTTCCAGTTAACTTTTCCAAATTTGTTTACAGGAAGATTTCCGAGAAAAATATTTTCCTCCACCGTCATCTCCGGAACATAATTGAGCTCCTGAAATATCATTGAAATTCCCAGATTTCGTGCCTGCATCGGGTTATTGATCTTAACAGGCTTTTCATCAATGAAAATTTGACCCTTATCAGGCTGATAGATCCCATTGATGATTTTCATCAAGGTTGACTTGCCAGCTCCGTTTTCACCGCAAAGCACATGCACGGTTCCTTTTTTTACGGCAAAGTCAATCTTGTCAAGAGCTTTTACTCCCGGAAAGGACTTTTCAATTTGTGATACCCTGAGTTTGATATTTGTTTCCACTTTCCTTCCCCCAGAAGTTTTGTTTTATTTTTACTCAAATGCTTTCGGAAGTTGTGATTGACGAAAATTCATCAAACTGTCCAATAAAGCAAAGCGTTTTTGTAATATTATTTTGTCAAAAAGTTATTATTTAATTACTTTGTGTTATGTGTTTTATATAATACTTTTTTAAAACAGTTTTAATAATATTATACTGCTATTTTGCATAAAGTCAACCCCTTATTTTTTGAATAATTTGTGCATTTTTTAACGATCTGCACGTTTAAAATTCCTGGTGACATGGAAAATAAATGCCGTGGTATTGAACAATATCGCGGACAATAAAATTGAGCTGCTTCCAAAACATGCATCCATTTCAAAAGCAGCTCCCTGAAAGAAATGCGTAATCATCAATAAGAATTGAAAGGCTGTCAGATACTGTTGATAAAGTTTTCCACATGCTGCAGGGCAGCGCCTACGGCAGTGGCCTCCAGCTTGTATTTGCATGCATGAACGTATGATCCGTCCACTTCAAAAGTGTTTCTTTTGGCAACCAGTTCCCTAATATGATCAATGTGATCATCCAGATATGCACCGACATATCCTCCCAAGATCACATTACAGTCATAAAGCATCCTTAAGTTATTGATGGCAATCACCAGGTGATGCAGATATTCTTTCCAAATACTCTTCTGTGGCTCGCAGCCGGCCTTAAGAAGTCTGAAGAATTCTGCTATATTGCCATTTGTGCTGTCCGAAAGCAATTTTGCGGAACAATAGGCGTCAACGCAGCCTTTCTGCCCGCAATAACAGGTTCTGCCATCAGGGATTATGGTCATATGACCAAATTCTCCGCTGCGGTTATTGTTGCCTACATAAATTTTGTTGTTTATTATTACAGAACCGCCAACACTGTTATTGAGAGAAAGGTACACAACATTTTCCAGATTGCCGTCAACCCACATTTCGGCAAGGCCTCCGGCATTGGCATCATTGCTAAGAATACAGGGATACGGTATAAATTCGGCAAAGTCTTTAACGCTTCCTCCCTTAAAATTAATAACCGTGGCATAACTGACAGTCCGGTTGTCAATGGATAAGATAACAGGTAAAGCTATCCCTACCCCCAGGATCTTACTGTCTTCAATTTCGCATTCCTCTACAAAATTTTTGACCAGAGTGCCAACGCCTGCAAAATAATCCTTCGAATTTACAAACGGATAAAGCCTTCTTTCATTCCTGATGACTTTTCCGCTTAGATCAATAACTACAATTCCAACATGATGGCGGGTTATATCCAGCCCCACTGCATATCTGGCAGCATGATTACAGGCAAAGGCCTTCGCTTTTCGACCACCCGTGGATTCGAACAGTCCCACTTCCTTTATAAGGTCCTTTTCCTGTAATTCCTTGATATTCTGAATAACCGTCGGTAAACTCATATTCAGGGTGAATGCTATTTCCTGCATGGAAAGAGGGTCATGCCGGTTGTACAGCAACTTATATATGGCATTTCTGTTAATCTTTTTGATTTCCATGCTACTTGCTTTTTTAGAAGCCAAATTAACCCCAACTTTCATAAAAGTCTTTTATTAATGTCTTTATTTTACTATACAATATTCTTATTATTTTTGCAATGAAATCTGATTTTTTTGCCCTGTTTTTCCTCTGAATGTTATATTGCTGCGTTATCACCAGATACAATTGTAACATATCAGATTTTTCTTTGTAAAACAATGGTTAGTTTCATGGGAATCATAAACAACATATCAAACTCGAAAGCCAAAGGAACAGCGGAGGAACAACCAAGGATTATCCCCGGAAACATGCCGAGCCAGGAGAATGGATAACAACATGCTTTTTCGGCTCAGATGAAAATATGAAAGCTTTCCAGTTTTCAATAGACAAAAAAGGCAGAGTAATGGGAAAGGACATAAAAATATGATAATCGTTATATTAAAATAAAAAAACTGTCAGTCTAAGTGTCATAAAAAGCTTATCTGACAGTTTTTCGATATATTTCTGATCTATAATTTGTTTCATCTGACCTTTTATTCCTGACAAACAGAAGGTATATTACACTCAGGAGCGTTGTCCTCGACAACCATACTCTTTTTCCATTTTCCTGTCGCATAGTAAACCAGTAAAATCAAACCTGAGGCAAAACTTGCGGTTGGAGCTGCAAGTCCCAGTCCCCACAATCCTTTTTTAAGGACCAATCCGAAAAGTACAGCTATCGGGACACGGAAACCAATTGATGACAGGATACCACATACCGACGTTATGGTTGTGTGTCCTGCACCTGTAATAAGTCCATTGAGACAGAATGTGGCTGGTACAATCAGATAATCAAAGGAAAAAGTCCTGATATACTTCACTCCTGCCGAAATTGTATTCGGATCATCATCAAAAAGGGATAAGATCTGTACAGGGAATAGCTGCGTAATAACAAACACAATAAAGGTAATTGAAAAAGCAAAGGCAAAACCGGTAAAGAACGTCTTCCTGGCCCGGTCAATCTCTCCTGCGCCCATGTTCTGGGCAGCCATCACCGATACCGATGAACCGACCGCAATGGCAGGCAATATTGCAAACCCGTTGTATTTACCGACAATGCCGACGGCTGCGGATGCATTGACACCCATGCCGTTCGCAATGGAGGTAAGAACCAGGAATGAAAAGTTCACAATTACGTTCTGGATAGAAAGCGGTATGCCCAAACGCAAAATTGTAACGAAACGTTCCTTGTAAAATCTGAATGAACTAAGCCTGAAATCAAATGCAAAATCACTCCTGACCAGGTAAATAATACATAAAATCATGCTTATGGCTTGTGAAACAACAGTCGCGATGGCCGCCCCCCTTGCTTCCATACCATATACTCCAACCAGCAACAGATCCAGAACTACATTGATTGTACATGCTATGGATACGAAAATCATCGGCCTTTTACTGTCCCCGAACCCCCTAAGGATTGCAGAAAATGCATTGTATCCAAATATGAACAGCGTGCCCAGCAGAGTGACATCAAGGTAGTCCCTTGCCTGCTGATAGGATTCTTCCGGAGTCTGCAGCAGCCAGAGTACTTTATCTGAAAGAATTAACATGATTACGGTAAATGCAATACCGACAACAAGAAGGAAGGAAAGCAATGTACCAATAGTTTCCTTAACACCCTTCCTGTCCCCGGAGCCCAGATACTGAGCAATGATTACGGTACCGCCGGCCGTCAGCCCTATAATTATGTTCGTCAGAATAAACGTAACCTGACCGCCAATATTTACTCCCGAAATGGCCGCAGTCCCGGAGTAATTGCCGACTATCAGCATATCTGCCACGTTGTAAAGGGACTGTATAAGATTTGAGAACATAAAAGGCAGTGCGAACTGTAAAAGGAGCTTAACCACGCTGCCCTCTGTGAGATTTTTTTCAATCGATGCTTTCCTCATATGCTGCATTCAGTCCTCTTTCTGTTTCATTATTGACAAAAAATGATGCAACCAGACATGTTGAGATTGCATCATTTAAAATTAACTTAAGTATTATACCATAAATAATTTTTCATAAGAAATTAAATTAATTTTTTAACAAATGTACCTATATAGGGTTTACAGTGTTCTTTTCATTCTTATGCAGTAAACTTCCTTGCCGCAGTCATAGGCTTTTCTTGAGCCATCGGGAGAAAAACCGCATTTTTCATAAAACCTGACCGCATTCACGTTCTCTTCCAATACCCACAGGAACATATTTTTCTTGCCTGCTTCCTTTGCTTTATACATGGCAAATTCCAGGGCTTTTGTCCCGATCCCGCGACGGTAGTAATCAGGGTGCAAATAGATGCCGTGAAGTTCCCAGAAACTTTCGTCTATGCCTTTATCATTCCCGGTATTATCATACCGGGGAGGTCCGACTGACATTATACCGACAGGTATATCATCATTGAGTATGATGTAATGGACATTGCTCATACAAAAATATCAGTCAGTTATTATGATTATAAAGTCATCAGCCGCTTTTTTCACAGATTTCGGTACTCATCCGGAACATGCTTTTAATCTTTTCGGATAATGCGGTATCCTTTTCTTTTACTTTCTCGATATATGACTCCATATTCTCAAATTTACCTATAGGTTCACCAAAAAGGATTGTTTCCATGTGGTTCCTGATGGAGTGAGCGCCGGCCAGGCTTTTTTCATCCCGTATAGTATTTATCAGCAGAAGGGTATCCACCAGGCTGTCCAGTACTTTCTCTTTAGTGAAAGGCTTCTGCAAATGCTCAGCCTCAGTACCGCATGAAATCTCATGCCACTCCTGATTGTCCAATGCCGATTGTACGATAATCTTTGAATGACCGATGGCACACTGATTTCCCTGACAAGTAGTACAATACTCAAGCCCCAGACAAATATTGTTCAGGTCTTCCTTCATATGAAGATAATAATCATGAAGCATTTTGGATTTTGCAATCAGAGCGGATTGTATCCCTTTCCGTCTTATATGGATTAATGAACGAATCATGAGTATTACGGTTAAGGCCAGTATGCATATAAACGGGATTACAATCTGCACATTTAAATATCTGTCAGGTACTGTCTGATACAGTTTCTGAAGCCCGAAGAACATGAAAACGAACGCAGCCAGTATTTTGATACCCGTCTCCGGTATCTTGTCACCCAACTTCCTGCCTATAAAAATCCCCAAAGCACCGGTAGCTATCATCCCTGAAACTGTCCCTGCAAGAATCATCAGCGGATACCTGGAATCCGCCGCCAGGGTTATTGCGGTCAGTTGGGTCTTATCCCCGAGTTCGCCTATGAAGAAGGCCAGGGCAACAGTCAATGCCAGCCCGAACCGCAATCTTTGCTCTTTATCTTCTTCTTCCTCTTTATCAGGCTTCAAGGTCCAAAGTGCAAACCCGATAAAGGCGATTCCGGCAATCATCTGGACGGTGCTTATCGGAACCAGCCTGGAAATATAGTTCCCCAAAATGACAGCCAGGCCATGATTCAAAAATGCCCCCAGACCTATTCCGAGGAGTACTTTTCTCACCGGGAAACGGGTGGCGAATGCCATGGCAAGAATTTGGGTCTTGTCCCCCATTTCTGCTGCAAATATCAATAAAAATGCACCAATCATCTCCTCAAACATGTCAGTTCTCCCTTATCTTTTGATGTTAATATTTCAGCAACGGCTCAAGTTCATTTTTTCCCTAAATAAAAAAGACTTTCAGATTATCAGCACATTCTGATAATCTAAAAGTCTCGCTGACTTTAACAAGAGTTAAAGCAGATAAGACCAGGATTTCTCCAGCATGTTGATCTTATCTTTACAGCTACTCCCTTTTAGAACCAAGGCTTATTTTATCAATGCAAAAAAACTGTTGTCAATCTTTGCGTTTATCTAATAAAATGCATTGAAACCCTTTTCTCTTTTTCAGGCAGTCCAAATTCCTTCTTTCCAAGCTCAATGCTTCTCATAAGGAAAACCATGTTTCTTGCAAGGGTTCTCATTGTTTGAAGTCCTTCCTCGTCCTTGCAGGCCTCACCGGGCAGAAGGCCATGGATAGAATTCCAGTACTGGCTGGAGACAACCGGCATCCCGGAAATTGTAAAGTATTTGTTGAGCTGATCAAAGGTTGATGAACAGCCGCCTCTTCTGGCGCATACCACACTTGCCCCGACTTTCATGGTCTTATCGAAGTGAGTGCTGTAAAAAAGCCTGTCAAGGAGTGCAATAATGGTTGCATTTGCTGATGCATAGTAGACCGGACTGGCCACCACAAGACCGTCCGCTTCTTCAAAAAGCGGGGCCAGTTTATTTACTTCATCATCAAACACGCATTTTCCCGCTTTTGCGCAATGATTGCAGGCAATGCATCCCCTGATGCTTTTATTGCCTACTTTAACCTCCGTACATTTAATACCGGCTTCCTCAAAAATTTTCTTCATCTCATCCAGTGCAATGCCGCAATTGCTCCCTTGCCTCGGGCTTCCGTTAATCATTAAAACCTTCATATATGAATCACCGCTCCTGAATTGTAATTTCACAAAACCATTTTTATTAAAATAAATCCAAAATCAGTTCCCGGCCAGTCGCTGCTCTCTGCCAGGTTTTCTTTTTGCCATCCATATTATGAAACCTGCAATGAAACCTGCCAGTGCAGGTATAACCCAGCCAAATCCATAGTCAAATCCCGGCAGGCACGTGCGGGCCAAATCAATCATTCGCTTAATCAATGCTGTTTCCCTTACGGGTTTTGGCAATGCATTGCAAAAATCAAAGAACGCCGCGATCATCGTCAATACGGTCGTCCACCTGTATATGACCCCTTGTTTGCCAATAACCGGCGCAAGCAGTGACAAAATGATCAGAGTAATTGCAAGGGGATACAGAAACATGAGTACCGGTATGGACAGCTGAATGATATTGTTGAGCCCGAAATTGGCGATTGCAAAAGAAAATCCGGTAAACACAACTGCATAATTTTTATATGACAATGATTTCGGGAACATCTCGCTGAACATCTGGGAGCACGAGGTAATCAGGCCTATGGCAGTTTTCAGGCATGCAACCGTTACAATTCCAGCCAGCAATATCTTGCCCGTAAAACCGAAATAGTGGTTACTTACCATGGACATGATTTTCCCCCCATTGTCAGCCCTGTTTACGCTGCCCAGGCTGGTTGCCCCCATATAAGCCAGTGATGCGTAAATAACGCTCATTCCGATTACGCAGACCATACCCGATTTGTGAAACCTGTTTTTGATTCATAAACTATAACCATTCCCCAGTCTCCTTTGCGCAATTGTGTCCTGTCGGTAAACCCAAATCAGGCTGTATTCCTGTGTTTTGGGTTCTGTAGCCGTATCCCTCTTATGTTTCAATAATTGAAGTATACCCGGCTTCATTCCTGAAACTTCATTGTCAAGATCTGAAGCAATATTCAGTTCTTCTGCGGCATTGTTTCATCCAGCAATTGAATGCACATTTTATCACTCCCTTGAAACATTGCCCATCTGGCTTACCACCATCTGATAATACAGCCCCTTTTGATTCATGAGGCTTTCATGGTTTCCGGTCTCCACAATTCTTCCGTCGCTGATAACAAATATCCGGTCAGCATCCCTTATGGTTGAAAGCCTGTGGGCTATAAGGAAACTTGTACGGTTCTTCATCAGGCTTACCAAAGCGCTCTGGATATCCTTCTCTGTCCTTGTGTCTACATGGCTTGTGGCCTCATCCAGGATTAAAATCGGGCTGTCACAAAGCACTGCGCGGGCAATGGCAATAAGCTGCCGCTGCCCCTGGCTCAGGTTGTCCGTGGCACCCGAAACCATAGTATGATACCCCTTCGGCAATTTAACGATGAAGTCATGGGCCCGGGCTATTTTGGCGGCTTCTATCACCTGCTCATCGGTCGCGTCTTTTTTGGAGTAGCGGATATTATCCATGATCGTGCCCGTAAACAGGCTGGTGTCCTGAAGCACTACCGAGAAACATTTTCTGAGACTGTTCCGCTTCAGATCCGTGATGGGGATGCTGTCAATCAATATCCTGCCGCTGTCGGCATCATAAAAACGCATGAGAAGATTGACAATTGTGGTTTTCCCCGCGCCTGTCTCACCCACCAGGGCCACCACCTCTCCCGGTTTCACGCTGAAACTCACGTTCTTAAGTACCGGAACGGTCTTGTTATATGAGAAGCATACATTTTCAAACGTGACCTCTCCTTCCGGCTTATCTATATCTGCGGCATTTTCAGGATCGGCAGCCTCTTCCTCGCTGTCAAGGATTTCAAATACCCTTTCTGCCCCGGCCAAAGCAGACTGGATGACGTTAAACATGCCCGCAATGGAATTGAGGGGGTGGGCAAACTGTTTTGAATAGCTCAGGAAGCTTACCACCGTACCGACAGGCAGGCCATAACCTGCCGACAGCACACCCCCGACGACAGCTGTGACGGTAAATATAAAATTGTTGATGACATTCAGAAGAGGCATCATAAACCCTGCCCAGGTATGAGCCCTGGTGCCGCTCTCCTTGAGTTTTTCATTAATCTCCCTGAAGTTATCCAGGATATCCTGCTGTTTTCCGAAAGCCTTTACCATTTTAAGCCCCAATATGTTCTCCTCGATAAGCCCGTTGAGCAGGCCCAGATTCCGCTGCTGGGCATAAAAGTTGGCCCGGCTTCGCGAAGCAATCACCCGGGTCAAAATCGCGACCAGCGGGATACATAACAATACAACCAAGGTAAGTGGCAGGTTCAGTCTTACCATTACCATAAAGGAACCTGCCAGTGTCAAAATGCTCGAAATCAGTTGCGTCGTCGTCTCCGCAATGGTAGAGCTTATATTGTCCACATCATTGGCAATCCTGCTCATGGTGTCTCCATGGGACCGTGTGTCAAAGAATTCAAGCGGGAGCTTCTGCAGTTTGTCAAAAAGTTCTTTGCGCAGCGTGTAAACAAGTTTCTGTGAAACCCTGAGCATGATAAGTCCGTTGATGGACACAATCAGCCAGTTGGCTGCATATAAAGCCGTGATGACAAGCAGGTACCGCAAAAGCCTGTCTGTGTCCACCGATCTGTCCGCCATCTCGAAGGTATTAATGGTTTTGCCGATGAAATATGGGATTGTGACGGAAATCAATGACGAAAGGGCAGTGAGCGTCATGGCCAGAAATATGGTTTTGGCCCATCTTACATATATTTTTATGATCCGAAACAGTGTACCCCTTGCATTTTTGGGTTTCGCACCCGGCGCGAAACGACCGGGTCCCCCGCCCGGCGGCCTCCTCATGCCTATTGACGGGACCTTAACTTCCGTCCTGGGGATCCGCTGCTCCATTCGCTACATCTCCTTGCCGCTGTCTATTTGCGTTCTGTAAATATTCCGGTATACACTGCAGGTCTTCATCAACTCGTCATGGGTGCCAAATCCGGCTTTCTCACCGTTGTCCAGCACAAGTATCCGGTCTGCGGACATGGCTGTACCGCAACGCTGGGTAATGATGATCAAAGTCTGTCTTCCCGATTTGTCCCTCAGATTTTCACGCACTTTGGCTTCTGTAATGGCATCCAGCGCGCTTGTGGCATCATCCAGAATAAGCACAGGCGAATTCCTGATTATTCCCCTGGCTATTGACACCCGCTGCTTCTGTCCGCCCGATAAATTCACTCCGGCGCTTCCCAACAGACTGTCATAACCCTCCGGCATCCTGTCAATAAAATCAGCCTGGGCTTTTTCCGCGGCCTGCCGCACCATTTCGTCAGTGGCATCCCTGTCCCCCCACCTGATATTGTCAGCCACCGTCCCTGAAAACAGCATTGGCTTCTGGGGAACAATGGCAATATTCCTGCGCACCGTTTCAATACTCAGTTCCCTGATGTCATGGCCGTCGATCAAAATCCTCCCGCTGTCTGCGTCATAGAACCTCAGAAGCAGCCAGGCCACGGTAGATTTTCCGCTGCCTGTAGGGCCTATTATCGCGAGGGTTTCCCCGCTTCTTACAGAAAAGGACAGGTTTTTCAGGGCGGGCACGCCGCTTCCGCTGGGATATGCAAATGTGACGTTTTCAAATTCGATATCCCCTCTTAGCTCTTTTATCTCACCGCTTGGGACAAAATCCCCCTCGCACTCGAATATTTCCCTGATACGGGCAGTGGAAGCCTTTGTGCGTACGAAATTATTGAATATGCCCGTTATCATGATCAGGGATGTCAGCATCTGGGCCATATAGACCGTGAATGCCGTGATATCGCCCGGATTCGCGAGATTTAAGGCAAACAGCCTGCTTCCTGCATATATCACAATGATTGTGCCTATTCCAACGGTAAGGGTCATGAACGGAGATGTCAGGGTAATGACCTTTTGGGCGTAAATGCCCTTCTGCATCAAATCTGAGTTCGCATTCTCAAATTTCCCGCTTTCCCGCTCATAAGTCCCAAAGGCTTTGACCAGGCGTACCCCAATGAGGTATTCCTGAACAACCAGGTTTACCCTGTCCATGGCCTTTTGCAATGCGGGATAGCGTGGATAGCTGAGTTTCATGCTGGCAATGATGAGGGTGGCAACCACTGCGACTATGCAGTAGACAATCAGGCTTAACCTTAGATTGAGCAGACTGGCAAGAACTATGCTTCCGACGCATATTATAGGCGCTTTCAGAAAAATCCTCATGATACCGTTCACAAACTGCATTATCTGTGCAGTATCGTTTGTCATGCGTGTGATCAGGGATCCGCTCTCAATCTTGTCAACGCTCTTTTCTGAAAAATATATGATTTTCTCAAACAAATCACATCTCAGATCTGCTCCCATGCTCTGGGACACCCTGCTTGCCAGGATGTTTCGTGTAACGGCAAAGCATGCGCCTAAAAAAGTAACCATAAGCATAAGGGCTCCCCAGTAATAAACCTGGGAAACCTGCCCCTGTTCTATTCCGATATTGATGATATTTGACATGAGGGTGGGAGCAAGCAGATCACAGATAGCCTCGGACGAAACGCAAAAAACTGCAGCCAGAAACGGCAACCTGTATTTTCTGAAATACTTCCCGTAAAAATTCATGGTTGGCATCCCTGTCTTTCGTTATGTCAGGTTTGTTGGCATATCTTTTTCTATTATATCATTTCTGATTTATATTTCACCCCGGAAGCTGTGACGGTAACGGAAAAGAGCCTGAAAGGCATGTACCTGCAAAAACAGGGTTTTCTGTTCCATCCAATGCTGATATACAAATATCCAGCAAGCGGGAAATCACCAGAAAACCCTGTATCATGATCTTTTTTTGCGAGTGTCTCTTTTTGCTGACCGTCTGCCTGGAATCTGCCGGTTCAGCTTTTATCTGTTGATACTATATGGTCATAACGGTGAGTTGGGTTGGGACGTCCCGGACTCAGGCACTTCAAAGCCAGAATTTTTGAATCTATATCTTTTCCGCAGGCTTTTGCAATTTCCTCAAGTACAGTTTTCTCAAGCTTTTCAGGTTCCAACTGGACCCGGGCGTTTATGGTCATTGTGGCCTCACCGGATACCCCTGCGCTCCCCCGTAAACCGAGCGTATCTCTTTTCCCCGTCAGATTCCCTACCACAAAATTATCGCCGGATTCAACAATCAGCTTCACATGACCGACTGTGGAATTCAGTTCATCAAACTTGCTGTCCAATGCATTCAGCAAATTCCGGGCAAATCCGTCCCAGTCAGCCGGATTTCCTTTCAGTTCCAGGGTGGCGTTAAGCCATCCCAGAACCGCCTCACCTTCGGCATAAATATCGTAATCCACCTGTGCCAGGTTTTTTCCGGCATCAGAACGATTTGTCACTTCATTCAGCCAATCTTCCATGCCTTCTCCGGTTTTTGAGCTCATTGCCAGTACGGTTGCGTTTGGCCACTCGCTTCCAATGCGCATCTTCAACTCTTCAGCCTCTTCCCGGCCCAACAAATCTGTCTTACTGATAGCTATTATATCTGCCTCTTCAAACTGCTTCCGGATTATATATACCGCGCTGGGGTGCAGTCCCGAATCTTTTCCGTCCAGAACATCCGATATGCGTTTCGGATCTGCCAGCACCGTAAGCGGACTGATGACAAAATCCTTTCCATAGTGTTCCTTCAGGGGTTGCATCAGTGTTGCCGAAAGGTCCGTACAGCTTCCCACCGGCTCAGCTATTATGACATCAGCCTGCTTATTGTCCGCCAGGTAAAGAATTGCATCGGTAAACCCTTTATAATTGCAGCAAAAACAGCTTCCGCTCACTTCCCTGACAGCCCCTCCGGAATATTCGAGAAATGTTGTATCAACCAGTTCGGGAGCCTGATCATTGGTAATCAGCCCGACACGTTTTCCCTCTGCAGTAAGCTTTTTCGCAGCTTCGAAAAGAAGTGTCGTTTGCCCGGCTCCCAGAAATCCTCCTACAAGAATGATCCTCGTTTCCATATTATCCCTTCCTTCATGATTGTTTCGGCATCATGTCTGATTGCAGCCGCATTGTTCATCAGATTTTTTCATCAAGGGTTCCATTACCCGGGTGAATACCAGGGCAGAAGCCAGGCCTCCAGACAGCGGTGGCCTTCATTGCCATTGATTATATCTGATACTGATTTTTCAGGATTGTAGTTTTTTTGTATTTAATGCAATTCATTATTATGCTTTGGTCTTCAGGGGCTGTTAAATGTCGTGTTTCAAATCTATTGACTTTTTCTATAAACGTGATAATATAATATAGTGAAAATAAGTTAGATATGGCTAACTTATTTGCAGAAGGCATGAATGACGTCTTTGAGGGGATGAGGATATTGCATACACTAAAGGATGTTGCTATCGGACATAAAGCTGTGGTCAAAAAGCTCCATGGTGAGGGTGCCGTTAAAAGAAGAATAATGGACATGGGAATAACAAAAGGAGTTCATATATACGTCAAAAAAGTCGCTCCTCTGGGTGATCCTATCGAAGTTACCCTTCGCGGCTATGAACTTTCCATCAGAAAAGAAGATGCCGATAAGATCGAAGTCGAGCCGGCTGAATAAAAAGCCTGCATATTGAGAATTTTCAGGGGAATCGCTCCCTATTTTTTTAATATGTGAGTTAGCTTAAACTAACTATTAGTCCAATCAAGGGGGATTACATAGATTATGTCAGTTAAAATCGCGCTTGCCGGCAATCCCAACAGCGGCAAAACCACACTTTTCAACGCTCTTACCGGCTCCAACCAGTTTGTCGGTAACTGGCCGGGAGTTACGGTGGAAAAAAAGGAAGGAAGACTGAAAAAAAATACAGATGCGGTTGTTGTTGACCTTCCGGGAATATATTCATTGTCACCTTACTCGTTGGAGGAAGTTGTCGCAAGAAACTTCCTTGTGAATGAAAAACCCGATGTTATCCTGAATATAGTTGACGGCACAAACCTGGAAAGAAACCTGTACCTCACGACCCAGCTTACCGAACTGGGAATTCCGGTTGTTGTCGCCGTTAACCTGATAGATGCCGTGGAAAAAAACGGAGACAAGATTGACATTTCAGCCTTATCAAGACATCTTGGATGCAAGGTTGTTGAAGTTTCGGCGCTGAAGGGCGTTGGAGTGGAAGAGGCAGCCAATGCGGCCGTCAATGCGGCAAAATCCGGCAAGGGGACCAAACCGGTCCATCGTTTCAGTGAAAGGGTCGAAAAAACACTTTCCAGGATTCAGGAACTTGTCCCCCTCCCTGAAGGTCAGGAACGCTTCTTTGCAATCAAACTCTTTGAACGGGATGAGAAGGCTGTTGCAAGTCTCAGTATAGATCCTGACATACTTTCCAAAATCGAGACGTACATAAAGGAATGCGAGCAGGAACTGGATGATGACGCGGAAAGCATTATCATAAATGAAAGATATACATATATCACATCAATAATAGACAGTTGCTACATAAAGAAAAACAAGGGCAAGCTCACGACCACTGACAAGATAGACAGGATAGTCACCAACAGGATACTTGCCCTTCCGATATTCGCCATCGTGATGTTTCTGGTTTATTTCATATCTGTTACCACAGTCGGGTCTTATGTGACTGACTGGGCCAATGACGGGGTGTTTGGTGACGGATGGTTCCTGTTCGGCAAAGGTTCTGACGCTTATGAAGAAGCTGTCGGGGAATACGAAAGATCAGCCGCAATTCTTGAAGCGTTCGAAGCCGCGGCAGAAGAAGCCGGCATTGAACCCGACGAAGCCATTGATCTTGTGGCGACGGCTGAGATTTATGACGATGAAGGCAATCTTGAAGAAACCATCCTGGTCGATTATGAAATGTATTCGCAAATCGGTGAGATTGAAGAACCCGATCCGTCTGATTATGGCACCTGGATACCGGGGGTGCCTGTTCTGGTCGGCGATTTCCTCGAGAGGGCAAATACCGCAAAATGGCTGCAGGACTTAATTCTTGACGGTATTGTTGCAGGTGTTGGCTCTGTATTGGGATTTGTGCCGCAAATGTTCGTGCTGTTCCTTATCCTTTCATTCCTGGAAGCATGCGGCTACATGGCCCGTATCGCGTTTATCCTGGACAGGATTTTCAAAAAGTTCGGACTTTCCGGAAAGTCCTTCATTCCCATGCTGATCGGTTCAGGATGCGGTGTACCTGGCATCATGGCGTCCCGCACCATTGAAAATGACAGTGACAGGAAAATGACCATAATCACCACAACATTCATACCATGCGGGGCAAAACTCCCAATCATAGCCCTTATTTCGGGCGCTATGTTCGGCGGGGCATGGTGGGTCGCGCCCAGCGCGTATTTTGTCGGGATAGCCGCAATTATCTGCTCCGGAATTATTTTAAAGAAAACCAAACTCTTTGCGGGTGATCCGTCCCCATTTGTCATGGAACTTCCCGCATACCGTATGCCGACCCTTACAAATCTCTGGAGAAGCACATGGGAACGCGGTTCGTCCTTTATCAAGAAAGCCGGTACTGTGATCCTTGTGGCGACAATCCTGATATGGACCTTATCAAACTTCGGGTTTGGTGAAAACGGATTTGGAATGGTTGATATGAATAACAGCCTGCTTGCTGCATTCGGAAGCTTCCTTGCCCCCATTTTCAAACCGCTCGGATGGGGACACTGGCAGGGCGCAGTTGCTTCCCTGACCGGCCTTATCGCAAAGGAAAATGTTGTCGGAACACTGGGTGTTCTGTTCAGCGGGGCCAATGAAGTGGCTGAAAACGGATGGCAGGTCTGGGCCAACATGAGGGAAGTATTCACGCCACTTGCCGCTTATTCATACCTCGTGTTCAATCTTCTCTGCGCTCCGTGCTTCGCGGCCATCGGCGCCATAAGACGTGAGATGAACAACGCAAAATGGACTTTGTTTGCAATAACTTATCAGTGCACTTTTGCATATGCGGTATCCCTGGTGATCTTCAACATCGGGAGCCTGATTTCAGCAGGTTCTTTTGGTCCCGGCACAATAGCAGCATTTGTAATCGTTGCGGTATTAATATACCTTCTGGTAAGGCCCCGGGCCGGCAGCAAGGTAAAGCGGAAAGCAATTGCCAGTGCCTGATTGCAAATGCCTGATGATTATATAAAGAGGTGAAAATTCATGAAGGAGTTTTTGATGAATAATCTTTCCACAATTATCATAAGCGCCATACTTTTGTTCATAGTTGTATCAGTCATCTACAGGAGAATTGCCGGCAAAAAGGCCGGAAAATCTTCCTGCGGCTGTGGCTGCAGTTCATGTGAAGCTTACTCAATATGTCATACTGTCAACAAAAAATAGAATTACAGATGATTAAAGGCTGTGTCTTAACAGAAACACAGCCTTTATTATAACCAGTTAAACCCATCACAATAGCTGCATAATCATTTTCCACACTTTCCGGCATATTTATTCCTGCAAAGCCTTTCAACAGCCAATTTTCAAGAGAAACCCAATTCACCCGGCGCTTCTGTGATATTTGCATCAGTATCAAGTTACTGGAAGATCTTGCCGGGATTCAGGATATTCTTCGGATCAAAGGCCTGTTTGATGCCATGCATGATTTCAAGAATTTCAGGAGCCAGGGAGAGGTTGAGATAAGGCTTCTTGGCATAACCTATGCCATGCTCGCCGGACACCTGGCCGTCCAGTTCCCTTGCTTTTTTGTACATCTCGTCCATGGCGAAATTAAGACGCTTTTTCCACTCTTCATCACTCAGGTCGTCCTTGAGAATGTAAATATGCAGGTTTCCGTCACCGGCATGGCCAAAGCTCTTTATCCGTATGCCAATTTTGTCCTGAAGCCGGTGGCTGAATTCCACCATTTTGCTTACCTTGTTCCTGGGAACAACCACATCGACTTCGTCCATCAATGTCGTGGATGCCTTTATTGCCTCAAGGAAGGCTCCCCTGGCTTTCCAGATGGAATCATTCCGTTCTTCTGTATTGGCAACCAGGATATCCAGCGCTCCCTGTTCCAGGCATATGTCCGCTACTTTATCGAAGGTTGACTGAATCTCCTCGACCGAGTTGCCGTCAAATTTAAGGAGAAGGTAGGCATCGGACTGATTATCCGGGAACTTCTTGCCCAGGAATTCCTCGGCGTCCATAATTGTCTCCCTCTGCATGAATTCAATGGCAGTAGGGATGGTCTTGGACTTGATTATCAGAGGTACGGTACGAATTGCCTGTTCAAGTGTCGGGAAGGGTATCAAAAGGCTGATGGCCTTTTTGGGCAGCGGCAAAAGCTTCAATATTGCCTTTGTGACTATACCGAGAGTACCCTCGGAGCCCACGATGAGATCCTTCATGGAGTAGCCCGAGCTGTTCTTGACTACCTTGCCTCCGAATTCCACGATATTGCCGTTTGGCAATACCACTTCAAGGCCTCTTACAAAGTCCCGGGTGACACCGTATTTGACTGCGCGCATGCCTCCTGCATTTGTGTTTATGTTACCGCCGATGGTGGCTGTCTTTTCACCCGGATCGGGAGGATAGAAAAGATCATGCTCCTCCACGAATTTGGCAAGATCCATCAGAAGTACCCCGGGCTCAACCGTGACAGTAAGGTTTTCCTCGTCCAGCTCGAGTATGCGGTTCATCCTGCTGAGATCAATCACTATGCCCTTATAAACAGGGACTGCCGCTCGGGCTATCGTGCTTTTCCATAAGCTTTACATCCTGTCCTGCGTGAATTAATTCTCAATATAACTCTTTCTAATAATGGTAACATTAACATGCTGCGCAGGGCAAGCAAATCAAATCAGCCTGTCCTTGCGAAAACCTGCCGTAATAAAACGCCATGCGGCTTTTCTGCCGGTCAGCCAGTTGATCTGTGCGCCATTTCTGTTGTTGCCCAGTATTCTTGGCACAAGGAATTTTGCCACTGTTTCGGGTTTGTCTCCCAGAATGTTGAATATCTTCCTGAACCTTTCATCGGTTATTACCTCTGACTTCTCCCCGTCAGGTGTTTTTGTGATGAAATCCGTAAGCATCATGCCGGGTGACAACCTGCCAACCTT
>Ga0134094_1001227_pt1 | contig 25814 bp, 27 predicted proteins | sample 5_1taG_FD_94458 | JGI IMG/M metagenome (GOLD analysis project Ga0134094, IMG submission 94458) | Switchgrass degrading microbial communities from high solid loading bioreactors in New Hampshire, USA - 5_19_20_110_A1 metaG | ecosystem: Engineered > Bioreactor > Semi-continuous > Anaerobic >... | reverse complement strand
CCGCATGCCATTGCAGGCTGCCCCAAAACCTTAACTCCCAGCATCAGCCCATCACTGGGCGTAACAAGCCGACACCAGGAACTTCATCGATGTGCCCTTTAACGGATTTTTAGGCCCGTCTTCAAAGCAAACAGTGCTAACTAGAATACTGCGCCATCCTATCATGTTAACTTTTCGGGAAGCAATCACCGCCTCCCGGGTTGATACCTATTATAACACAGCTGATAATCCGGGCAAAGAGCTGTTTTTCTCTTTTAACGGTGATTATCGAAAACCGCCCTTATTTATCCGCATTAATTTATTGCTATCCCAGTTATAATCCCCAATGCTGCTCCTGCAAACACTTCAACCGGCGTATGGCCCAGGAGCTCTTTCAGCTGCCTGTCAAGCTGAATGTGCCCGCTTGAATTCACAAGCTTGTTCAGGACTTCAGCCTGTTTCCCGGCTGCCCTTCTTACTCCTGCTGCATCTGCCATTACCACAAGGGCAAGAATAACCGACAGCGCAAAAATATCTGACGAAAAGCCGTTATGTATGCCTAAGATTGTTGCCAGGCACGCTGTAAAAGCCGTATGCGAGCTGGGCATTCCTCCCGAGTCAATAAGTTTTTTGAAGTCGGGTTTTCCGTTTTTTATATAATTGTAAACAAACTTGATACTCTGCGCCAGAAACCAGGCCAGAACCGGCGTTGTGATAGCCCTGTTGTTCAGAATATCCAATAGGAACCGAAACATTATCCACCTCTGACATAAACTATGAATACTTTACCGTTTTAATCCCTTCTTTCTGCGATATAACCGGCAATCTCCCTTAAAAACCATGCTTTTTCACCGAACACACTCAAAGTCCCGACAGCCTTTTGCATCACATCCCGGAGCATTCTTTTCGCTTCATCCAGTCCATATAATGATACATAAGTAGTTTTTTTATTCTTTGCATCGCTTCCTGTCGATTTGCCCAGCTCTTCACTGGTACCTTCAACATCAAGGATATCGTCCCTAATCTGAAACGCAACTCCTATGCAGTCGGCATATTCTGAAAGGGCTTTTATTTCATCATCGGACATTCCGGTAAAAATCGCCGGGGCAATAATACTTGCCATAATAAGTGCCCCTGTCTTTTTCCTGTGCATGGTTTTAAGGGTTTCTTCGGGGATTTGCCTGCCCTCCGATTCCATGTCTATAACCTGGCCTGCAATCATCCCGTCCTTTCCCGCAGCACCGGCAATTACACAGGAAGATTTAATAAACATCTCCATTTTTTCCCCTGCTTCCGAGGCAGTTTTGAAAAGCAGGTTAAAAGCCTCATTCAGTAACGCATCGCCTGCAAGAATTGCCATAGCCTCGCCGTAGACCTTATGGTTTGTCAGTTTGCCGCGCCGGTAGTCATCGTTATCCATTGCGGGCAAATCATCATGAATCAGGGAGTAGGTATGGATCATTTCTATAGCCGCAGCAAAAGGCATTACTTCGGAAAGATCTGCCGACATCATTTTTGCCACGGCCAGCGTCAGAACCGGCCTTATTCTTTTACCCCCGGCCATCATGCTGTATTGCATCGACTCTATCAGTGTTGTTTCCGGAACTTCGGACACAAGCCTTTCAAAATAATCCTTCAAATAATTGTCAACAAGTGCTGTCAACCCAGTTAATTCCTCTTTGAAATTCATTATTCATCCTCCAATGACAGTGGTTCCTCCCTGTACTCACTGTTTTCATCAATCATTTTAAGAATTTTCTTTTCCGTTTCATCAAGCTTTTTTGTACAGTAAGCCGATAAAGCAACACCTTTCTGGAAAAGTTCCAGGGACTTCTCCAGCGGTATGTCACCCTTTTCCAGCAGCTGGACAATCTCCTCCAGTTGTTTGACAGCCTCTTCGTAACTCAGGTTCAGTTCCATGTTTTTATCCCCTTTTTCTTTTTTATTCTGCTTCTCCTTCAGCCAGGCATCTGATTTTTCCGTCGGTAAAGACTATGTCAAGTTCATCTCCATTATGTACCTGTTTAACTGATTTTATAATATTACCCTCTTTCATTGTAATGCTGTATCCCCTGGCCAGAACGGTCAGCGGGCTGAGTACGTCAAGTTTTCCGCACAGCACCGAAAGAGTGCTTTTCTCCTTTTCAACCTTCCTCCTTACAGCCTCTGCAATGCTTCTTTTATAATTCTCCAAATCCAGTTTCTTTTGATTCACCTTGTCCAGCGGATGCCGCATTGACGGACTTTTCATCAGCTGTTCAAGTCTCAGTCTTTCGCATTGGACCATGTTCGCCAGCGCCTTTTTTAAACGAAGCCTGAGATCCATGATTGTTTTGACCAGGACCTCTTTTTCAGGTATGACCAGCTCGGCTGCCGCAGAAGGGGTCGGTGCCCTGAGATCTGCCACAAAATCCGCGATTGAGAAGTCGGTTTCATGGCCGACGGCAGAAATAACAGGTATACGGGATTTATAGATGCTTCTTGCTACAATCTCTTCGTTAAAGGGCCAAAGCTCCTCCAGTGAGCCTCCGCCCCTGGCTATTATTATGACATCGGCGGCATTATGGCAGTTTATAAAGTCCAATGCCCGGGCTATCTGCCTTGCAGCGTCTTCCCCCTGTACCTGGACAGGGTATAGTTTCAAAACAGCATTCGGAAACCTTCTGAACAACACATTTATTATATCCCTGATAACAGCCCCTGTCGGGGATGTAACAACTGCTATGCTCCGGGGCAGGTACGGGATTTTCTTTTTAAGCCCGGGTCTGAACAGCCCCTCTTTCTCAAGCTGCTGTTTCAGCTGTTCGAAGGCAAGATACAGGTTTCCCATTCCTGCAGGTTCCATGTACTCAGGATAAAGCTGATAGGATCCGCCCTGTTCGTAAATAGAAACATATCCCCTGACTATTACCTTTAAGCCGTCTTTGGGTTTAAATTTAAGCATCTGGTTCTGGGACCTGAACATAACGCACCTGATGACACTGTATTCATCTTTAAGCGTGAAATACATATGGCCTGACGAGTGCAGTTTAAAATTTGAAATCTCGCCTATTACACTTACATTGGACAATATACTGTCGTAGGAAAACAACTTCTTTATATATCTTGTAAGCTGGCTTACACTAATAATATCCTGCATTTTCAGTGCTCCTCATCGCTTCGCAGCCTAGCCACTATCTTGCCCAATACGCCGTTTATGAAGTTCTTTGACTGATCCCCGCCGTACTTTTTCGCCAGTTCCACCGCCTCGTTAATTGAAACGTTTGCCGGTATGTCTTCCCTGTACTTCAGTTCATAAACCGCAAGACGCATTATGGCAAGATCCACTTTCGGCATCCTTTCCAGTTCCCAGCCCTTTGAGTGTGAGCTTATCAGATGATCTATTTCCTCCCTGTTCCTTACAACACCGTGAACAACATCAAGAAAAAAGTCCATGTCCAGGTTTTCCAGGCCTTCGGCTTCGTCAAGAAACAATTTGACCTGATCGTCTATATCATCATCTCTGAGCTGAATCTGGTATAAAATCTTCATCGCGTTCTCACGGGTAATTCTTCTGCTCAACTTATCCACCTTACCTTAAATTTGCGAACGGTTAAGAATCCATGTTTTTTTCACTATTATACCCACTGGACAATAATGCTTCAAGGGTAAGTTGTTTGAGTTTTCCAACGTTTTCATAAAAGTATACAGTAATATATTAAACCGTATAACCTAAATTGCCCAGATCGTCACTTGCAAAGGTGCAGAAAAGCTGATGTAACAAAGATGTAACCGCTTTACAATCAGAAATCAAATGTGATATAATTAAGTATAAAGCACAATTTTTATGCTGGCAAGGTATGTGCACTGGTATTCTGTCCGGCCGGTTGCATTGAACATTTTTGATGTCTGATTTGCAAACGGGGAATATTTATACGATCAATTTACTTTCTTTCCCTGCTCCATACAGTTAAACTGTTTAAATGACCCTTTTGATTTGATTGACACAAACTTTATTTTATACTAAATTATAGGATAATACAAAATATACATGGAGTGTGTTATGAGTACCCTTAAGGATGTGGCTGAAAGAGCCGGAGTTACCGTAACAACAGTATCACGGATGCTGAATAACAGGGGTTATGTCAGCGAAAAAACAAGGAATAAAATCCGCCAGGCCATGAAGGAGTTAAATTACCGGCCTAACGAGTTTGCCAGGGCGTTGTCCCTGCAAAGAAGCAGTTTCATTGGTCTGATCGTTCCGTCTGCCCGCAATATGTTTTTCAGCAAGGTGATAGACAGTGTAGAACGCCAGGTTTCTCAGCGCGGCTATAAGCTTTTGCTGTGCACATCCAACCTTGAGCCTAAAAAAGAGTTCGAATACTTTGATATGCTGAGTGCGAATAAGGTTGCAGGAGTCATTATTGCAAGCCATACTCAGAACCTGGATAAAAAAATCAATATTGATGCGCCGGTAATTTCCATCGACAGGATTATTTCCCCGCAAATACCGGCCATTTGCTCCGACAATTACCAGGGCGGCGTTCTGGCAGCAGAGCATCTGATTTCAAAAGGCTGTAAGAAACTTGCACATATCAGCGGAAGCATCCATCTTAACATGGATGCCAACAAGCGTTATTACGGTTTCAGGGATGTCTGCGACAAACATGGAATTCCGCATATTTTGATTGATGCAACAGAAGAACAGTTCCAGGCCATGAACTACGACTCGATTATCAATATGCTGCTGAATAAGCATCCCGGTGTTGACGGCATATTTACATCGAACGATATAATAGCAGCCCAGGTAATTTCAATATGCTCAAGGCGCGGTATAAAAGTACCGGAACAAATGAAGGTTGTCGGTTATGATGATATTGACCTGTGTAAAATATTTAATCCTTCAATTACAACCATACGGCAGTCAATAGATGAAATCTGCATGTACGCCGTAGAAAGCATAATAACAAAGGCGGAAGAGGAAAAGCCTATACCTTCCTGCATCATTTTCCCGGTAAAACTGGTAGAAAGAGAAACAACCTGAAAAAATACATAAAAGACTGGCTGAATCGAAAACATTTCTTTATACTGCCAGTCCTCTGTTCATATCTTTATATTTCCGAATATTATTTTATTGCCCCCTGGACCACCCCGTGTATAATTTGTTTCTGTGAAAACAGGTAAACAATAACCACAGGTATAATGGTCAAAACAATACCTGCCATTAACGGTGCATAGTCAACACTGTAAGTGTTGAAAAAGCTGTATGTTGACAACGGAAGCGTCCTCTCGGCCGGTGACAGCAGAACAAGGCTTGGCAGCAGATAATCATTCCAGATCCACAATACATCAAGAATCAATACTGTTACCAGCACAGGCCTCAACAAGGGAAATACAATCTGGAAAAAGGACTGTACTTTACTGCAGCCATCAATCAGGCCTGATTCCTCCATCTCAAGCGGGATGTTTTTGATGAAACCGTGAAATATGAAAATAGCGAAAGCCTGGCCAAAGCCCATATACATAAACATTAAAATCCATTTGCTGTTCATCAGGTTCAATTTGCCATATATGCTTACAAGGGGTATCATAATGGCCTGAAACGGCACAATCATCGAAGCTACAAGTATCGCAAAGATTATTTTGTTTATCTTCCATTTATGTCTGACAAGAAAATACGCTGCCATTGATGAGGTCAGCAAAATCAGAAAAATGCTTATAACCGTAATAACCGTACTGTTTCCGATTGCCTTCAGAAAATTCATTTTTTCAAATGCGCTGATAAAGTTGTTAAACCCTATTTTTTTGGCATCAGGCAATGAAAATGGGTTGCTGACAAATTCCTGTGTGGTTTTGAATGAGTTTATCACCATTAAGTAAAACGGCATCAGGAATACAATAAGTAATAAATAAATCAAAACATATTTGAAAAATTTCAATACACCGGTTCTTTCCTTCACTATGCTTCCACCTCGAATTTCTTAGTCAAAAGTACCTGGGTTACTGCAGCGATTGCAACTGTAATAAAGAATATAATTGCTTCTGCCTGCCCAATCCCGTATTCGTTTGCCTGGAAGGCTTTCTGGTAAATATGCATTGCCGCAAGCCGGGTAGAACCATATGGTTGTCCGTTTGTTAACGCAAGGTTCAGATCATATGTCATAAAGCCTCTTGAAATCATAATGAAAAAGCAAATAATGAACGAAGGAACCATTAACGGTATTGTTACCGAAAAAAGCTTTTTAAGACCGGTTGCACCGTCAATTTCAGAAGCTTCCTGTACCTCTCTCGGTATACCAACAAAGCCTGCTATGTAAATTATCATCAGATAACCCGCATATTGCCATACAGTGACAATAATCATTGCAACAATTGCCCTGTCGGGATGGGTAAGGAACGAAGTTTTCAGAGGCTGATAATCCAAAGTCTCGCCAAGTTTTGTGACCACATTTGCAAAAATAAACTTCCATATATAACCAAGCACTATTCCGCCGATTAAGTTCGGAGTGAAAAATCCCGCCCTGAGGAAGTTTCTTCCCCTTATGTTGCTGGTCAGCAAATAAGCAAGTATAAATGCCAGCAGATTGCAGAATATGGTTGAATAAAGCACATAGCCCAATGTTTTAAGAAACTGCTGCCAGAACTCCTTATCAGTAAAAACAGCACGGAAATTGCTGAAACCCACAAATTCATACGTTATTCTGATTGGGCTGTAATCGGTAAAAGTTAAATAAATACCATATAAAAATGGTATTATCAGTACACATGCAAAAGCAAAAAGGGACGGGCCCATAAATAAAATGAAATTACCTATATTGCCAAGTAATTTGTTTTTCCTGTTCATTTACAACAACTCCGATTAAGCGAACGGATAACAGCAGAATTCTCGCCATTATCCGTTCTTTTGTCAGTTTATACAGGCAACCTTACTTCTGTCTTACCTGATGGATCTCCAGTAATCATTGATGCCTTTTGCGAGTTCGTCTCTGTCAATAGCTCCTGCAAGATATTTTAACATAAGGTTACCGGTTTCTGTCCATACGTCTCCTGAAATGTATGAGAAAACACCTAAGTTGATGGTCTTGCCCTTTTGTGCATATTCTGCTATTGAAGTTGTCATTGAGTTGTACTCTATGTCATCTCTTACATTCTTATACGGCATATAGAAACCGGCATCCAGGAAGAACTGCTGGCCTTCCGGTTCTGTAAGCATCCATCCCAAAGCATCCAGAGCAGCCTGCTGCTGTTCGGGTGTGTTTTGTGACTTGTTGATGCACTGGAACTTGGGTAATACCATTACAACTTCCGAGTTACCGTATAAGGACGGATCGTTGCTCCAGGGCACAGGTATGAAACCATATTCGGTATCAATGTTCTCCATTGTCACCAGTGTCGTCCACAACCAGTCACCCATGAAGAAGGTTGCACACTTTCCTTCTGCAAAAGCCTGTGCGTCCCTGTTGAAATCCGCAACCAGCGGGTCGGATTTATTGTAATTGTATTTTGCAAGCAAATCGAAGGTGTCCATATAACCCTGGAATATTGGGCTGTCTTCAATGTTTACTTCTCCTGATTTAATCTTGTCGATAAATCCTGTACCGTCTTCGGTCTTCGGACCCTGTACCGCATATACCAGTGTGAGGTAATGTCCGCCTAAAGACCAGTTGGCGCCATGCAGCATTGTTGCAGGAACACCTGCTGCTTCACACTTCTCAAAGAATTCTTCCAGAGCATCCCTGGTGTTGATGGATGCCGGATCGAAATTCCCTTTTCCGAATATTTCGTCAACCACTCTCTTGTTGTAGAGCAATGCATAACCCTGAACACTCCAGGGAGCCCCAAGAACTTTTCCGTCGAAAGTACCGCCGTCAACGGCGCCGTCTGTAGCCAGGCTTAACCAGGGTGCGTTCTCTTCGGTGAATTCCAGGAGATGATCCTGATATTCAATGACGTTTGCAGGGTCTACATTCATAAATGTAGGTGCATTACCTGATGCATAAAGTGACTGCAGTTTTTCCTGCTGTCCTTCGCCTATGCCTGTAGGTATCAGTTCAATTGTAACATGCGGATAGAGCTCGTTGTATCTTTTGAACATGTTTTCAAACATCGTGTTAACTTCAGCCGATGTGTTGAAGTATGTAATCTTTACAGGTTTTTTAGTATCTGCTCCTCCTGAAGTACCGGGATCTGTTGTGCCAACAGTTTCTCCGCCTGAACCTGTATCTGCTGTTTTGCCGCCGCATGCTGTTACCGTCACAGCAGCAATTACCAGCATCAGAATCATTGCCAAAAGTCTTTTTTTCATGGTTTACCTCCTCATTTAAAATTTTTCTGTCAGAAATTTTTACAAGAAAATACTCGGTATGAGTTAATTTAATATTACTATAATAAATTTTGAATGTCAACCCATTGACATATTATAGCCATATGAATCATGTTTGTATATTTATTAATGCTTTATTATAGGTAGTTGCACTAAATTTTTTGGCTAATAATCGATTGACATTGTTAGTGGTTTCTTTCGCGTAAACAGCCATGACGGTTCACTTTTACAGTTTATCAGGGATTGTCATAACCTGAAGTCATATTAAAGCAAATTGAGCCGTTTTTATCGGTCGCCCTGATTGTGAAACCGTATGTCTTCAAATTGGCTTCAAAAACTGCACTGTAACCGTTTTTATCCCATTTAATCTTCAGGATATGTTCCTCGGATTCGTCAACGGTTATATCAGCATCAAAGCCAAAAGCGGGGAAAGTGTTTCTGAACCGCAACAGCGAAAGCTGCTGCATAACTATATTCCTGCCCAGGTCTTTTTGAACCTGTTCAAGTGTAAGATTTGTACGGTTAATTTCTTTGTGGCCCCGTTTTATTGCATCATAATCATTTTTCCCTGCAAAAAGATCAAGGTACCAGACCTGGGGTTTTCCCGGCATGAATACCTGGATTGCTCTTGCCAGAAGAAGTTTCTTGTCGATTTCGCCCAGGGCACTGTAATAAGTGCAGTTAACCTGGTAATACATGTTCTTTTTGCCATGCAGATCCTTTATATAACCGCCGCGCTTTACAACGGTCTGTATCAGGTTGTCTATGTGTTCATCCGGCAGCAGGCCTTTCAGGTCCAAAAGCGGAATCCCGTCATGACAGCCAAGCATGTTAACAACCCTGATGTTTTTCTCCTGTAATTCTTTAAGCCATCTTATTAAATACTCGTTGGTATGCCTTTCCATTGCGTCTATAATCAAACCCGGAAGGAAAAAATCATAGGTAAGATACCCTTTTTCAGCAAGCTTTTCATGGATTTTTTCCTCATATTTCGAATGTATCTCGGGCAAAAGCACAAGGCCGTACTTGTCGGCAATTTCTTTTACCCGTTCAAGCAGTTCCCATGTTTCGGGCTCGTTGAAAAAGTTTTTATGTCCGGGTTTTTTTGATACATATGCGAACGCATCAAGTCTTACAATTTTCGCACCGTATCCCGACAGTTTTTTCAATGTCTCTTCATAAAAATCCCATACCAGCGGGGACTTAATGTTCAGGTCCATCTGTCCGAGATATTTGCGTTTGGATTCCAGCAAATCCGTCACTTCATCCTTAAACCTGTCAAATTCACCAAAGCAGATTTCCTTAGGCTTTTTACCGGCGGATATTTCGGAGTTAATCAAACAGGCAAGTTTTTTTGCGGCGGCATACTGGATATCCATGGCATTTACCAGGTCTATTGCATCCAATTTATCGTACCTGATTTCCTGGTAAAATGTATTCCAGTAGGGAACCTCACTGCCGTCGGGAAACCGGACAAACAGGATTGGCAAACCCGGTTTTCTGAAAAACATGTCCTTTATCAGTTCAGCATCCGGCATGATATAACCGTCATCTGTCATGTGACCGCATCCCGCCCAGAAATTATTCCAGTTAATGAAGAAGTCCCTGAATTCAGATTTATGACCGTTTTTCAGTATATCCCGGAACTGGCCGGATAGTACCGATAAATGGTTAAGAACAAAATCAAGTTTCAGTTCAATTTTTAAATCCTTCAGCTTTTCCAGATCTTCATATTTGGCGAACTGTTCATTAAGCTCATAGTCAATAACTGAAAATCCCCTGTCCAGGTCGGTATTGAAAATGCTTGGAAGTATGTAAAATGAACTGAATGCATCTTTCAGCCCGGGCATCTGCAGAAATTCAATTATGTCTGCCAGGGTACCCCCCATGCTGTCGGGATAAGCGTTAAACATCGGCCCGGCATCAGTATAAACCGGTCTGTTCATTTGGCTCCCCCCCTGTATCATTTTCATAACCCTCCCAATACCACTGTGTTTATATAATCCTTGTAGGATATTATCTCTCCGCTTAATGAAACAATAATTTTTGCCTGTGGCGCCTGTGCTGTAAGCAATTCCTGTTCTATATTCAGTACCATTTCGGTAAACGGACTGTCTGTTCCGGTGTCCCTGTTGCGTTTTTTGCGAAATTCCAGCGTTTCCTGCGGCGTACTGCTGAGTAAAACAGGAATATCAACACCCTTCAGGTAGTAACTGTTACCGTGAGTCCATTCTATCACCATTACCTTAATGTCCTTAAAATCAACTTCTTCGTACCAAAGCTCTTCAGGCTTTCTGCCCATGCGTTTCAGGAATATTTTTTCGGAGCCGTTCTTAAACTGTGAAATTATACTGTTTAGTTCAGCAAAATTTATCTCCCCGGGTGTTCCCAGGTAGTGCCGAAGTCCTCTTCTTCCTTCACTTTGATACAGCTCGAGCCAGGGATAGTTTCTGATATGCTTCGGATCTGCATCTTCATTGCTGCTTTGCAGGCTGTTCAGGATTTCTGCTTTTTCCCTGGAATATTGGCCATGACCAATAAGGCCCTTTATCCCGCTTTGCCTGAAAATGCGAAGCCTTTCGGCATCGTTGTATTCCGGAATCCTGTGGGGATAGTTATCACCCGACAGGGTGTAACTGCCTGTACCTGTCTGATTAAGATAAAATGAGAGCAAGGACGCAATTTCAGACTTCCCCGTTCCCGAGCCTCCGCAAACCGATATTACCGCTCTGTTATGGGGATGATTATCTATTATTGGATTTAACATGTTCAGCAAAACAGGTATAATAACCTTTGCCCTGGTAAGATGACTGTTATTGATATTAATTTTGTCTCCGGGCATATCGCCCTTTGGTATGCTGTTCAGTTCTTCAATACTGCCGAATCTCCCAAAAACTCCCTCAACCATTATATAACCACCATACCTTGTTTCTATGCTTTACTGCCTCAGTTTAGATTATAAGAAAAAAGCAGTCTGGTGTCAACCGCTTGACATACAAATAGTAAAATAAATATACGTCTGTCGCTATTAAATTTGCAGGATCAGTAATAAGTGTTTTTGTTGCTGTTTCTGAAATGCCCATACGATAAGGAAAAGAACTTCCTTGTGAAATCATAACATAAGAGCTTAATTAATAAGCTCTTATGTTAAGTGGTTGATATGATCATTTGAAATAATTATTGAGTTGCCCACTCAATTCCTTTTTCAATATATTCGTTCCAGAATTTCCAGTCATGGGTTCCCGGACTCTCTATATATGTATGTTCTATTCCCTCTTCTGCCAGGAACCTGTGGAATTTTCTGTTCTCCTCAAGCAGAAAATCCTCTGTACCGCAAGCCATATATATTTCAGGAATAGGTTTGTTTTCATTTTTGAGTCCTTTGGCAAGAGCCTCGGGGTCCCTGTCGCTGCCGATAAGCCTGTTCACATCGCCGAAAACCCTGGAGTAATAATTGTAGTCTGCAATATCATTCTTGTAATCGACGGGAATTCCAGCTATGTTGTATGTGATAAGCGCTGATGACAAGGCTATGATCCTGCCGAATGTTTCAGAATATTTAAGCCCGTTCCTTATTGCTCCATATCCGCCCATTGACAGACCGCCTATAAATGTATCATCCCTTTCTTCGGATATCGGGAACATTTTCCGCGTAAATTCAACCAGTTCCTTGCCTATGTACTCGGAATACAATGCCCCCATATCTGTATCATCCAGGTAAAAGAAATTTTCTCCCGATGGCATAAAAACCGCTATATTATGTTTAAGTGAAAGCTCCTGTATGTTGCTGTTGCAAACCCAGTCCATGTAGTTTCCCGAATAGCCGTGAAGAAGGTAAAGTGCCTTTAATGGCTTCTGTACAGAAATTTTAACCTGGCCGGGCATTTCAAATCTGTCCAGCGGTATCAGAGCATTAAAGGGTGTCAGCCTTCTGAGTGATCCGGAGAAAAAATTCACCTGTAAAAACGCCATAATACTACTTCCTTTCAATATGTTCTATATATTGCAACAAGTCTATCATACAACAGGAAACCCGAGCAGGCAATTAACTGTTTCAATATAAATATTTAAAGGGCTCCCCGGCACTGATAAAGGTTACCGGCACACCGTCTACCAGGGGTTTCAGCCATTCAGCCATATATTTCATTCCCCATTCCTCGGTCCGCTCGTGGCCGAGTATTATCATGCCCTTATTAAACCCCAGCATCTTTGCATCATTAACATATTCACAAAGGGTCCATTCGGTTATTTCACCGCAAACAACAACATCAATATCCATATCCCTTATAAGTTCCATTGGCATCTCTTCCCTGCCCAGCCCAAGGCTGCCGCCTCCGACAAGTATAGCCGCCCTCCTGCATTTCATATCCGGATTTCCAATGTACTGAACTACATCCATGGAGAATTTCTCCTTAAAAAATCCGGCCAAATCTAAAAGAGTTGTTTCTTCTATATTATAACAGTGAGGATGTATCTGTCCCTCAATCAAATACTTTTTCCAGCCTGTTTCCTTTAAAAGGCCGTCATAGATCCTGTCGGTCTTTGCCATATGCATGTGATCATGATAGCGCCATATTACTATGTTATTGTCATCCAGGAGTTTCTTCTTGGCATTGTATACCTCGTCGCCCATAAGCCAGTCTGTCCTGTCCGAACCGGTAAAATACGTAGGTTCATGCGTTATTATCATATTGGCGCCAATTTCAATTTCTTTACGGATAACATCAACCGTTGCCATAAAAGTTGTTACTATGCCCTTTACTTCAGTATCACCGCTTCCACTGATAATCAAATCGCAGGTTTTTTCCAGTCTGAAATCTCCGCAGGAATCGGTAAGTATCCTTTCAATCACTTCGTTTGCAGTCATAAAACACCCCTCTTCTCCTTTTGTAATATTAAGTTGTAAACTGAAATTCAACCCTTTACGGCACCCATTACAACACCCCTGATAAGGTATTTCTGCAGAAACGGGTAAAGAATTATAATGGGAAGTATGCCAAGAACTGCAAGGGCCATGCGGATACCGGTACTGGGCAGTTCCACTTCTCTTCCTGCCAGCATCGTGGCTGCCTGGCTGCTTTTCAGAAACTGTATGTTGTTCATCAGCCTTATCAAAAGGTTCTGTATTCCATAGTATTTTGGCGAGCTTATATAATATAACGCATTAATCCAGTCATTCCAGTAAGCCAGTCCTGTAAAAAGGCCAACCGTCGCAACTACCGGAACCGACATTGGCAGCATAATCCTGAAAAATATCCTCATTTCACCGGCTCCGTCTATTTTTGCAGACTCAATCACCTCTCCGGGTACATTATTGGCATAGTAATTTCTTACAAGCAGAACATTGAACGCATTCATCAGAAAATTGGGGATTATCAGCGCGGCATAGGTATTGTTTATTGAAAACACCCTTGTCCACATAATATATGAGGGTACTATACCGCCATTGAAAAGGAGAGTAAAAAATGCAACAAATGCAAGGATATTCCGGTATTTAAAATCCTTTCTTGCCATCGGATATGCCAGCATTGTTGTTATCAGTATGCCGGCCCCTGTACCAACGGCAGTAACGAAAACTGAAACTCCGTAAGCTCTCAGAATGGTATAGTAGTTGTTAAACAGGTATTTATACGAATTCAGGCTGAGCTTTTTCGGGAAAAAGCTGTAACCGTGTTTTATCAGAAACACTTCATCGGTAAACGATGTTACGAATATGAGGACAAACGGCAGGAATGCAAATATCACCAATATCGTAAGCGTAATAACAGAAAATATTTTAAAAGCTGTTTCACTGTTGATCTTTTGCATTTTTTCACCTCTAAAACAGTGCACTTTCCGGATCTACTTTTCTTACTATGGCATTGGCACCCAGAACAAGCAGAAAACCAACTACCGACTGATATAACCCTGCAGCCGATGACATTCCGATATCATTCAACTGCATTAAAGCACGATATACGTAAGTATCTATGGTCTGGGTTGTGCTGTACAAAGCGCCCGAATTCATAGGAACCTGGTAAAACAGGCCAAAGTCGGAATTGAATATTCTTCCTACAGCCAACAGGAACATTATGATTATTACCGGCTTCAGCAAAGGAAGCGTAATTTTGAAAATCTGTTTCATCTTCCCCGCTCCGTCTATTCTTGCAGATTCGTATATACCCTTGTCAATGCCGGCAATGAATGCAATATATATGATAGAATTATAGCCCGAAGTTTTCCATAGATGGACCAAAGTAAGTATGAAAGGCCATCGGCCAGGCTCGGAATACCAGCTTATTTCTTCCAGCCCAAGGGGTTTCAGTATTGAAAGGTTTATAAACCCGGTATCGGCGTTTAAAAAAGCGTATACAATGTATGATACAACTACCATTGAAATCAGGTTGGGAAGAATAAGCCCGGTCTGAAAAATTTTGGAACAGAACCTGTCGGTAACCTCCGACATCAATATGGCAATAAAAAGGGAACAGCACGTACCCAAAAATATGAAGGCCAGATTATACAGCAAAGTATTCCTTGTCATTATAAAGGCGTCATTTGTCCTGAACAGAAACCGGAAGTTTTTGAATCCTACCCAGTCACTTTTAAAAATGCCTTTCTTGTAGTCAATTTCCTTAAAGGCAATAAAAATACCAAACATGGGTATATAGTTATTGATAAACATGTATATTAATCCCGGCGCTGCAAGAAGCATTAAGGGCAGAGTATTTCCTAACCTGTTTTTTCTTTTCCTAAGCGTTCTCATTCAATACACCCTTTTTCAGGTATAAAATGGAGTATGCAACAGCAGACCCCATTTTATACCTTTTTGTTTGATGCTGTAGTCTATTGCTGCTCAGAAAGCCATTTATCAAGCTGTTTCTGTTTTTCCTCAATTACAGTCTGTGCACCTGCTGCATTCAGGTCGTTTATAAATCTTGGCAACACTTCATCAGGATCCAATGCCCCGCTTAAAAGTCCCGGCAAGTACTGGTTCTTAACATTGTTAATTGCACTAAACTCTGTCTTAACGTTTTGTGGGTCAAATATGAAACCAAAATATGGGGATCTCTTGGTTTCCCTGTTTTCTTTCAGTTTGAATTCCACATCCTCCCAGCTCACTCCTTCTGCAACATACTGGAGGGATTCAGAACCCATCAGCCCGGAACAGAGAGCTGCCGTATATTCAACTGTGTCAGCTGTTTTTCCGTCAGGATATCTTACATGATGTTCATCCACTTTTACGTAGTCTTCCCCTTCTATACCCCACAGAATTGTATTCAGAACATCCTTGTCCGAATATACGAGGTTCAGGAATTTCATTGCAGCTTCAGGAACTTCAGATGTGCTGGAAATCATCCATACAACGCTGTTGACTGCGCTGGTATCGAAATAATACGGAACCAGCCGTTTCATCTCAATGTTTTTATTTGCCATTGCACTGAGCTGTTTACCCGATTCCTTTCCGCTGTACCCGCCAATGGTGGAAAAACCGCGTCCTGCCTGGATCATTTCCATGAAGTTTGAGGTTGTGGTTACTACATCCTTTTGCAGGTAGCCTTTTTGATACCATTCCCTCATCATTTTAATGCCGTCTTTAAATATGTCTGTTTCATAAAGGTTTACAACCTTACCGCTGTCACCAATAACAACACCCACTCCGGAAGGGTCGGTCAGCAAATCGATTTCATAAGCGCATCTCAAATACAGTACCAGGTTGGTTTCAGTAGGACTGACGTTTATCGGAACGAAAGGAATCATATCGGGATAACGGTTCCTGACGGCATCATAAATCTTTGGCAGATCTTCTATTGAATTGACGTCATCCTCTGTAAAACCTGTTTCCCTCAATATATCGACATCGTATACAAACTGCGGGGGAATGGCAAAACCTTTGTTTGCCGGAACGGCATAAATATGGCCGTTCATTGTTGTAGCCTTGTATATATCCTTGCCGAAATCCCTTTCAAGCATTGCTGTCATTTCTTTTCCGTATTTTTCAATCAGGTCGTCCAGCGGATATGCCTGGTTTTTGGATACATAGGATGCAAATTCTCCTAAACTGGGCAAAAACAAATCCATACGCTCCTGACTGGCAAGAGCCAGGTTCACTCTTTGGGAATAATCCACAGGTCCATATGGTCTTAAGTCAACTTCAACATTTGCCTTTTCTCTTGTCAGCTTACTTACTGCTTCATTGATTCGATCCATACTGTCGGGGATCTTGTTGAAAGTTATAAATGCCATAACCACTTTTTCAGGCTTTTCACCGTCGCTGGCTTTATCACCGGCCGAAGTGCCTGTTGAAACAGTATTATTGCCGCTTTCAGTACCTGCCGGAGTTTTTCCTCCACAGCCTGCCATCACCACTAATGCGATCAAAACCACGAACAGTAATACACGTTTTTGTGCCTTCATGCATTTTCCTCCTTTACCAATAAAGTTGTCAGCAATTTAAATATATCAGCAGCCGGAAAAGATTTCTTTCAAAAATCCGTATTGTTTTTTCAAATTTTCACTTTTCCTGTTCACTCTGCCTTTACTGCCTGTTTTTTTTCGGAACTCGTACGGAGTGTCCCCGGTAATTTTTTTAAATACCGTTGAAAAATAAGAGATGTTATCGAAACCCGACTGTAACGCTATATCGCTGATACTTGCATCACTTTGCAAAAGCAGTTCTTTTGCGGCATTAATCCTGCATTCATTGATGTAGTTGTTAATATACTGGCCTGTTTCAGCTTTAAATATTTTTGCCAGATACCCCGGCGTGAGAAAAACATGATCGGCTACATCCTGGTTTGTAATGTCTTTTGAGTAATTTGACTGGATAAATCTTTTGGCCTTTTCAACAACGCTTTCGGACTGCTGCAGCTCCTTTATATAGTCAATTGCCTTATTTGTTATATAAGCAGCCCACTTCATCATGTCGAATAAACTGTTCTCTGCATTCCTGTACAGTTTTTTTGAGATTTGATCCAAAAAGAGAATATGCGCCTGTACTTCATTTTTATACAAAAATGAATATACAACCTGCAGGAAATCGTGCTGAATACTATGAAATGTAACACTGTCGAGCCTGTTTTCCTTTTTCAATCCTTCCAGTTCACTTTTCAGCGTGTTTACTATTTTCAGCTTGTCACCTTTAATAAATAACTGATTGAAAAGGCTTATGTCAATTGAATAGGAACCTTTGGCTTCACTGCCCCGTTTTTCTTCCAGCAGAATAATCTTTCCCCTGTCTGCTATGTTCTCCTCGTCTGCTTGTTCCAGCTCTTCCCGGATTTTTGCCAGATTCTGAATTTCCTCCTGTTTGCTGATATAACATGTTGCCTCACATTGCAGGTATTCCTTACACGAGCGGATAATAGTCATGCATTTGCTTCTTATATCCGCCATACCGGTATCGTCAGGCAAAACCGCAACATTATAGAAGCTGCCGTTCCGGGTATAATTCAGCGAACGGCAGAAATCAGGTTCCCCGAATATTACTTCACTGGTCATATTGGAAAAGGCAAAGCTGAAAAGGCTGCTGTCCCATGATAATTCCTCGGGCTGAGAGCCGTTTATGCTCACCAGCAGCAGAAAGAATCTGTCCTTTGTATTTATAGACAAATGTCTTTTTTTAATTTCATTCTCTATGTGGTTAACCTGGGGAAAAATATTGTAAAATATTAAATCCCTCCAGAAACCCTGCTCCATAAAGGCCCTGCTTTCCAGCCAATACTTGCTGTGCTGGCTGTAAACATCCACCCTTTTCTCCATTTTTATCTTTTCCACCGCCTTTGTAATGGCATTCTCCACTTTCTTGCTGTCAAAGGGCTTTGTTACATATGCAACAGCATCATACGCCATGGCGGTGGATGCAAATTCAAACTTTTCATGGCAGGTCAGAAAAATAAACTGACACTTATACTTTTTGTCACGTACCCATTTAATCAGGTCCAGGCCAGTTCCCTTCGGCATTTCTATATCACAAATAATAACATCAGGTACGTTTTCCCTGATAAGTGCTTTAGCCGTTGTTATGTTGCAGGCTGTATCTATTTCATAAATTCCGTGAAGCTCCCAGTTTATAAAATCTTTTAAAACATTCAGCGTGGCAAAATCGTCATCCACCAGAAGGCAGCGCATTTCTTTCCTCCTCCCATTGAGGAATCAATATCTCAACCCGGGCTCCGGACGGCTCACAATTGCTGATTTTCAGCAAATTATTCTGTTTATATAAAAGGAACAATGTTTTTTAATATTGATAATTCCTACTTTTTCACCGTCATTAATTTCAATTTCCTGCGAATTGTTAATAATTTCAATAACCTCATCGGGAAATCCGTCCCCATTGTCTTCAATAATTATTCTGACATATGTTTCTCCGCCGTTATTTATTACTTCTGTCTTTATAAGAACCGAAAGCATTGTTCCGACAGTTAAGGCGTGCTTGAAAGAGTTTTCCACAAATGTCTGTATTATAAACTGGGGTAGCCGGCAATCCTCGGTGCCCGGACCTATTTCCATCATATAGAAAATATTGTTCGGAAACTTTATCTCCTGTAACTGTATATAGTTTTTCACAAAGGATATCTCTTCGCTGAGCCGGACCAGGACAAGGCCGCCCCTGAATATATATCTTAAATGCTTCGACAGGTATTGAATCAGCTTTCGTATCTCTTCGCTTTTGCCCTGGTAGGTCAGGCTTGATATGGTAGTCAGCACATTCAGAAAAAAATGCGGCTTGATCTGCATTTGCAGATATTTTAATTCAGCCTTCTGCCGTTCAATCTTTTCTTCGTATGAATCAATTTTCAGTGTTTTGATTTCCTTTACCATTGAGAAAAAGGAATCATTCAGTTGCGCGAATTCCACGGGTACTCTTTTATCTGTTATCCTGTAATCCCAGTTTCCTTTCTCAACTTCCCTGGTTGCAACAATCAGCTACTGAACTGGTTTTACTATGTTCTCAAACAGGTAATGTACAACAAGCGGAATGGCAAAAACAGAAATTATCCCAAGAAAAATTATGACCCACTGGATAAGGTTTAATCCCAAAAATACATTCCTGCTTTCTATAATACATGACAATTTGCCGTCAATTTCGGGAATGTCGGCAGAAATAACCAGGTATTTGTCCTGGAAATCCTCTATGGTTGTTTTCTCATCAAGAAGCCGTCTCTCCTCGGGAAGAATCCGATAACGGAAAGGATTTGGATATAATCTCACCGTTACTGTCTGTTATCGCATACATGGTTTCATAGTAAGGATCCTTTTCTATATGCAGCAGCAACGAATCGGCTTTAATTAATGCACCAATCAGAAAGTCATACACTATAAAGCTTTTTGCAATGTAATTGCGGTCGTGTATCCTGATAATGCTCCACCGGCCGTTGGTATTGACATCGGTATAGACATTTTCCGAATTAAACAGATCTGTCAGATGTGTTCTTTCCTCGGCCAGGACTCTGTTGCTGAACTGAACAAGTGACAAACCGTCCTGTGGTTTTAAAACAAATAATACGTCTTCGGAATTGCCTGTTATTATCTTGGCCGTTAAAACATCTCTCAATTCGGTCGCCAGGAAATACCGGTTCAGCTCATTTTCGTTTCTGTAATTCACCACATTATCTATGAACTTAACAGATATCTCGTTTAAGTCCCTGGATACCTCGGTTAAGTTGCTTTTAATGCTGCCCATATAAATAGACAACTGGTTCTGGCTGGCATTTATTATATTGCTTTTTACAACTTTCAGCGAATATACATTGCTCAGTATCAGCACTGTCAGTAAAATCACAATTATAATCGTTAAACTGACGGTTATTTTATATACCAATGATTCACGAAGTTTTTTTATTCGTATCACAGCATCACCCGGAACATATAACTCTCTGAAAAATTTGCTGGTTCGTTTTTTTTTACTCCGCAGAGAAATCCAAAAAGATCTGGTTTCTGTATTATACTGAATGAAACAGATTAAAACATTTAATTACAGGTCAGATGTAATGCATTAAAATGTTCTGCCTGCATAACACCATATTAACTTACAACTCAATATTATACCAATGAAAATTATATGTCAAGCCCTTGACATATGCGTCTTATTTTAAGTAACAGTCTGGTATCTATTGATAACAAAAGACATTTACTGTATAATGAATGTAATTTATTAACACAGTCTTTACTTGATTTTCCGGTTAGTGGTAATACATTTTGTTCACCAGAAGCCGGAAAATAAAAATTATCTCTTAGGAGGGGTTTTTATGTATTGTCCTAAGTGCGGGCAGGAGGTCGGAGATTATACCAATATTTGTCCGGCTTGTGGTGAGCTTCTTAACAGCAATCCACAACAAGCTGCGCAGCAAGGTCCGGTCTATACGGCTCCAGGACCCGAGCCACCAATGCAAAAGATACCGGACTATAAGGTTCAGTCCATACTGTTAATTGTATTCAGTGTCGTTCTGTGCTGTGTTACATGCCTCACAATAATAGCTTTGCCCTTTGCCATAGCTGCACTCGTAAATTCCAATAAAGTCAGCGCACACATACAGGCAGGCAACTATGATCTTGCCCTTGCCGCATCCAATGACACGAAGAAATGGTGCTGGGTAAGCTTTATTATTCTTATAGCAGCTATAGTAATTGGTATCATAGCATCAATTGCCTTATTGAGCAGCGACTACTACCAGAATCTCCTGGATGAAATCCTGAGCGATTACAATTATTATTATGACTACTATTGATTTGATTATGGATTTAAAGGGGTACATAAAAAAATGGCTTACTTTCTTAAGTAAGCCATTCATCCGTTTTATAATGCTGATAATCACAGGTGTCGTTATTTTTGCGGGGTGCAGTCTGATTTACAAAGTAAATCCTTCGACTACACCCCTTACGCCACCGTGTTCACTGCGCTATCTCACAGGCCTGTACTGCCCGGGATGCGGTATGACCCGCGCTTTGCATGCAGCTTTTCATTTAAGGTTCGCAGAAGCATTTTCATATAACCTTCTGTGGCCTTTAATAGTTATATTTATATCAGTTGTCCTTTACATCTGGGTATTTTTACTTGTCACAGGCAAAAACCCGTTTACACGGTTCGACGAGCTTTTCAAAAACCGCTCGTCAATCCTTTACATCGTTATAGTCCTGTTCTTTGCATTCTGGATTTTAAGGAATATTCCGATATACCCGTTTACATTGCTTGCCCCGTAGCTTCAGCGAAAAAGAGCAGTATAACTATCCCCTGAATAAATCTGCAGGTGTAAACCCTGCAATTGTCACTGCCACAGCATATGCAGCAAGAAGAATAATCATCCAGAGGAGCGATGCCCTGGCCAGATTTCTTCTGTGTACATTCCCCCGTGATGAAAAAGCCCATACTGCCATAAAAATAATGTTTACGACAGGAATTAAGAATGCAAATATTACAAGCATCCATTCGCCGACACTGAGCACTCTCAAATCCCTGTCCGGAACAGTACGCGAATCTTTATCCTGCTTCTCTTCGGGCATATCATATTTCTCCATGTCCGTGTCCTTGTTCTCTTCCTGCCAGTAATCTCCAATCTCAGGCCGGGTATCCGGGTTTTCCTTGTTTTCTGCTTGATTAATGTCCATTTCAACACCCCCAGGTCACAAACTATGATTTCTCATAAAGCGGAATGAGACTTCCGTAATCATGTATTCCGTTATAACCAAGATTTACCCATTTTTTATTGTGTTTATTTAAAAAATCCTTTATTTCATCACTACTGTCCAGCATATCAATATTTCCTGCAAAAGCAATTACATCCCTGCTTATAAAACCTGCGGCACCGCCGATAAAACCATAGCCGAATCCGGGCAGAAGTATTTTTGTCTGAGGGGGAATTTGCAGTACCTCAAACCCTTCCTTTAAAGCTGCTTTCCCGATTGAAGGGTCGTCGGTAATAATGGCGTTTCCGGACACAGGCAATACAGAGCATTTCGAATAACCCTGGTTTACGTGTACCAGCCTGAATTTAAAACGTGAAAGAAGTTCAATAATTACCCGATCGGTGTACTTCAAATTATGGAAGGCTGTATCTCCGACTATTGCAACATTATATGCAATGTCCAGCGGATAATTCCTTTTTAATCCAGTCTCTCCGGTGTATATATCAAACCCGTATTTTTTCAGCTTTTTAAAAACAGCATCGGGTAAATGGGGATGGCATACCAGGATATTGCCGGTGATGTGAATTATCTGCATGTCAACATGCCCTGCCACCGGTTCCTGTAGTTCACAGTAAGGCGGTATTTCAACAAGGCTTATCCCGTATGATATCAGGGCGTCTTTCATGCCTGTTTCCATGCGGGCATCAACCGCCAGCAGGGTAACATCCCACTCAGGCAGCAAAGTTTGTCTTATAAAACCCAATATGAACACCTGCCCGCTTTTTTGCATATTATATTTACAGCCGAAGGTTTCATGGGCCCGGAACCTTCAGGCTTTTAATATAGAGCGCCGCATCCCTTTCCATAAGGGGTGCGGCATTCATTTCCTATAATTTTATATTTTCAAGGATACTTTTTAAATCATCAATCGACTCCAGCGGTATGGCCACGCCTTTCTGACTGGGTTTGTAGGTATCGTCATTTGAGTCGTACCAGAATGTTCTGATATCCACATACTCTCTTCCGTTCTTTGAAACCTGCTTTATTTGTATTTCCTCACGGCTGTTTTTTGTTATTGAACCCAATAATTCTTCCTTATCCCAGAACGAAGCCATGTTATTACTCCTTTTTATTAATTTTGTCAAGTGAATTCATTATATCACAGCAAAACAGTCTGCTGCAACAATCAGTGATCCGGTGTCTGTCCAACGGATAAATCTCTGTGTTTCAATAATCTTCCATATAATGCCCGGAGAATAAATTCCAAATTTTTACAAGTTTTTTTAGAAAAATGTTGCCGGGTATTTTTTTTATAAATGAAGGTTAAAATAAACTCGGGATTCTGTATGTATTGAAAAAACAAAGGCGTCCGGTCAAAATATAAAACAGAATCCCTGCACTCTACGGTAAAAGGAGTTGTCATTTATGAGAACACCTATAGACAGATTGGCAGTTTTACTCTTGATTGTGGGAGCATTTAACTGGCTGACGGTCGGTCTTTTCAGTTATGACTTTGTAGCCGCCTTGTTCGGCGGAACCGGCGCATTAGGCAGCCGAATAGTTTATTCTCTGGTAGGTATTGCAGGGATCTACAGTATCAGTCTTTTATTCAGGGAAGCTCCTGCATCTGAATAATTTACGGCTTCCTCTTCATCTCAGATAAATGGTTCAGGGAGCCAGGCGCATTTGAAAATGCGCCTTTTTTCAAGACTGTTTTACTTATGCATAAGAATTTGAATTTATGGTTTCAAGGTTAATAATCAAATGCGGTGTTTCATCAAAGAAGAACTCAATTTTTTCAACCTGAAGCTCCATAGGCTTCAATGCTTCATTAATATCCTTCTCAATAAGTTTTTCCAATACATCCGCAATTTGTGCTTTTTCCATAACCAGACCCCTTTGTATACCCGGCAATTATTCCATATTCAGTTTTTTTGATTTTATACTATTTCCCGAAAAAGCAAAAGGCCTGCCCCAATCCGGGACAAGCCTGACTACAGGGAAAACTTTATTCTTAAAACACTGCTTTCTGAATTGCATTGTCTTTTTTACTTAACAATAATAAATTCAATCCTCCTGTTTCTGTTACGGCCTTCAACTGTATTATTGTCAGCTATCGGCCTGTATTCGCCGCATCCCGATGCTGTTAATCTTTCAGGTTTAACTCCAAGTTCATTGACCATATACAGAACAACATTGGTTGCCCTTTTCGTGGACAACTCCCAGTTTGTGGGAAACAGCGGCGTGTTAATTGGTACGGTGTCCGTATGACCTTCTATGATAATTTCGTTATCTATTGCCCTTAATGTGTCACCCACCACATTAAGTATATTTCGCCCATCCTCAAGTATTTCAGCGCTTCCGGGCTTAAACAGTATCTGTGCATTAAGCCTTACAAGAAGGAAGTCTTTCTCCTCTATAACCTCCACCAAATCCGATATTCCCAAATTTGCAAAATCCTGTTCCAATTGTTCCTTAACCAGTGCATACTTTTCCTGCCTTATCTTCTCCTGGTCATCCAGGATAATTTCCTCTGCCGTAGCTATATACTTCTCATTATCAACAACTTTTTTACCGGTGTCATCAGGGTTTACAAAATTTACTGTAAGTATTTTTTTCCCCATGTTCTGATGCAAAGTGCTTCCTCCAACGCTTGTTCTGCTGACAAATGAACTTCTTAATGCCTTTGCCAGCTCCTCAAATTTCTGCGCATCAATAACTGACATTGAAAAAAGCAGCACAAAAAAGCAAAGAAGGTTGGTAACCAGATCACTGTATGTTGTCAACCATGCTCCAATATTTTCTGATGAATCTCCTCTTTTTAAACGCCTGTGCATTTCAACACCATCCCGTTAAATACACTGAACAGCAGGATTTACTGCTGGGTCCTGCCCGCATTATTATCGTTTGTGGCAATCAATTTCTCATAATCTTCCCTCTGCTGCGGCGACAGGAATGTCTTAAGCCTGTGTTCCATAATCCTTGGATTTTCACCCGATTGTATTGATAATACTCCTTCTATAATCATTTCCTTTATCCTTATTTCTTCGGTGCTGAGCTCCTGTAATTTTGTCGCTATCGGAACACAAATCCAGTTTGACAGTACGCTTCCGTAAAAAGTTGTAACAAGTGCAAGAGACATTGCCGAACCTATCTTTGAAGGATCATCCAGGGACCTTAACAAGTTTATCAGGCCCAGCATCGTACCTATCATTCCCCATGCGGGAAACTCTGCCGCGAGAGTTTTAAAAAACGCAATACCTTTTCCGTGCCTTATTCCCATATTATCAAGTTCAAGCTGCATTGAGTCCCGGATTATTTCAGGCTCAACCCCGTCTACAACAAGTTCCAGTGCCTTCCGCAGGTAACTGTCCTCTATTTGCTCCTGGTTTGATTCCAGCGCCAGAAGTCCTTCCCGTCTCGCTTTCTGGGACATTTCAACAAGCATCTGAATGATATGATAAGGTGATTGATTTTTCCTTCTTATCAGTTTTGGAAGAGCCCTGAAAACATTCCGGATGTCTTCAAGAGTAAAAGCCAGAATTGTTGAGGCAACACCTCCGCCAAAAGTAACTGCTATGGAGCTTATACTAAAAAATCTTGAAGGGTCTCCCCCGTCATACATTCCCCAGAGTATACATGCAGCTCCGAATAAAATGCCTATCAAGGTAGCAAGATCCATAATCAATTCTCCCATTCCAGATGGTCTTTTGTTCTTTTTTGTTCTTCAAAGTAATAAATCAGCTTCTATATGGATATATCGTAAATTTTTTTTATTAACTTAATAATAACAACACAGATTGCCGGGTGAATGGACAAAGTAAATGCAACCTTTGAAAGACTAAATGCGACCCGGTTGCATTTAGTCGGTAAAATTTTACCATAACATGGAATATAAGATACAATATACATGAGAATGAATAATAAT
>Ga0134094_1001216_pt1 | contig 25976 bp, 24 predicted proteins | sample 5_1taG_FD_94458 | JGI IMG/M metagenome (GOLD analysis project Ga0134094, IMG submission 94458) | Switchgrass degrading microbial communities from high solid loading bioreactors in New Hampshire, USA - 5_19_20_110_A1 metaG | ecosystem: Engineered > Bioreactor > Semi-continuous > Anaerobic >... | reverse complement strand
TTTCGAAATTAATTAAAATTTATCCTTGAACTCATCTTTGCGGATGCCGTGCATATATCTTAAACCTGCCTCGGCATCTTTCATATCCCCTGGTTTTTTTGACAGGGAAGCCTGCAGGGATCTTCCTGCATTAATCAGCTCATTTGCAAGTTTTCTCGAACAGTTGACACAAAAACGCCCGCTCCTGATTCTGCAACCGCAGTTTTCGCACAAAAGGGCAATAGGGCTGTCATCTGCGACTTCGAGACGGCCTTCTTTAAGAAAGCGATATATAAGCTGAGTAGAGACATTGGTCTCCCTTGACACTTCCTGAATCGTGGCTCCGGGAAATTCCTTCAGAAACAGCCTGACCCGTTCAAATTCCTCTTCTTCGAGCTTTTTACAGGCATCGCATATCTGGGGACCTATGGTGTACATAAAAATTTTCTTGCAGCGGCGACAATTCCGGACTTCCGGCATAAAAACCACTCCTAAATCAGGTCTCATATTATATATCGTCAATTTCCCGCTTTTGCTACAACCATCGCGTAAATTCTCGCTGCACCATTTTCATACAGAATTTTACCACAGGTGTTAATTGTTGTTCCAGTAGTAATCACATCATCTACCAGTAAAATGTTTTTATTCCTGATATTCCGTATGTTTCTTACTTCAAAGGCATTGACCAGGTTTTGAAGTCTTTCCGGTCTTGTGAGACTGCTCTGGGGTTTCGTACCTCTTGTCTTTACCAGTGTATCCGTATCCAGGGGAATGTCAAGAAAGCCCGAGATTTTCCTTGCCAGAAGCTCGGCCTGGTTAAAGCCTCTTTGTCTTTTTTTGCTTTTGTGCATCGGCACAGGCATTATCAGGTCAATTCGAGGCAGGGCCGGAGCTTTCAGGTACTCTTCCAGCAGAAGGTATGCAAAAGCTTCCGCAAGTCTTGGCTGTCCGTTGAATTTCATTGTCTGGACAGCCCTGTCAATTCCGTTTTCATAGTAGAAGGCAGCAAAAAGGCCATCTATATACGGCAACTTGGGCGTTCTGTAAAAGCCTTTGCCGCATTTGGGAAGGGTTTTCAGACATTCGTCGCACAAACTGAGAACTGCATCTTCTCTCAATATTTCGCTGCAGCACATGCACCTGACCGGATACAGAAGACGTATCAGTCTTTCGGCAAGACCCGGTCTTTTAAGCTCCGGAATACTCACACAACCGCTCCCTGAGACCAGAAAATCTTTCCCTTTCATTTGTGTTTCCTATCATCTTCTCCATGATCTCGAAACTGCCCACGATCACAACCAGTTTCTTTGCCCTTGTAACGGCCGTATACAGAAGATTTCGGCACATAAGCACAGGCGGTACGGCAAAAAGTGGTATTACAACGGCTGGGAACTCGGACCCCTGGCTTTTGTGGACCGTAATGGCATAGGCGTGTTCCAGATTGTCCAACTGATCGGGATTATATTCGCAGGTCCTGTTATCATCAAAGGTTACAGTTATTATTTCGTTTTTGCTGTCTATATCGGTTATGAAACCCAGATCTCCGTTATATACGCCGATACCCTCGGACCAGCCGCCCTTTTCATCGGTTGTTACATATGTCATGGTATAGTCGTTGCGGATTTGCATGACTCGGTCTCCTGCACGGAAAACCGTGCTGCCAAAGACTTTCTGCGGCTTGTTCTGCCGGGGATTGAGGATTTCCTGCAGAATTTCATTCAATCTGCTGACACCGGTATAGCCTTTACGCATAGGCGACAAAACCTGAATATCCCTTACCGGATCAAACCCGAACTTCTGGGGAATTGTTCTGGCACACAGTTCCACCACCGCTTTGGCAGTTTCCTGGCTTGTCATTTTTGGAATGAAGAAAAAGTCCCCTTCTTCCTTGCTTATATAAGGCATGAGACCCTGATTTATACGGTGGGCATTGGTGACTATGAGGCTTTGTTCCGACTGTCTGAAAATAGTGGTCAGTTTTACGACAGGGAACCGGCCGCTCTCAATAATATCCGACAATACCTTGCCTGGTCCGACCGACTGGAGCTGGTCGGCATCCCCTACCAGTATCAGCCGGGTTCCGTCAGGAATGGCCCTTAAAAGGGAACTCATTATTACTATATCTATCATTGAAGCCTCATCGACTATTATAACATCATATGTGAGAGGATTATCTTCATGGTGCATGAAATAGGGTTCCTCATCCTCTTCTATCCTGTATCCCACCTCAAGAAGCCTGTGAATTGTCTTTGCCTCCCAGCCCGTCGCTTCGCTCACTCGCTTCGCCGCTCTTCCCGTCGGAGCTGTGAGGGCCACATCCAGTCCCCTGGACTTAAAAATACTTATCAATGTTTTGATGATGGTGGTTTTGCCTGTGCCCGGACCACCCGTAATTACGCATACTCCCTTGTTCAATGCGGATTTAATCGCTGTTTTCTGCAACTCATCCAGATAAATGTCATTGTTTTTTTCATACTCCTCAATAAGCTCGTCGGTCTCATCAGCGTCAAAATCATGGAAGTCTTCGTTCAGTAGACATAGTTTCCGGGCGCAGTATCTTTCGGCCTCTATCAGATAATCGGTATATACCCTGTCAGGAAATCTTTTTTCAATGCAGATTCTGCCTTCAAGCAAAAGGGCGTCAAAGGCGTCAAGAATAAATTCACGGCTGACGTTCGCAAGTTTTGCCACCTGCTCTATGAGATCGGCCTTAATTGCATAGGTATTCCCGTTGGCCCTAAATTTGTTCAGTAAATACAAAACAGCGCTCTTCAGGCGTTCCTTGTGATAAGGTTCAATTCCGTAATACTGCGCTATTTTGTCGCATTCTTCAAAACTTATCCCTATATCGCTTTCTGCCAGCACATAAGGATTTTTCTGTATCTCTGCCCCGGCAAAAATACCGAATTTTCTCCATACCCTGGCCGCATAGCGGGACGAAATATTGAACTTTGCAAGAAGCATGACAATCTGACGGATATTTTCATGTTCAATGAAAGCTTGTCCAAACAGCAAAGCTTTTTGAGGCGATATACCCTTAACCTCCGAAAGGCGGTAGGGTTCCTTTTCGAAAATCTCATAAGTTTTGTCCCTGAAGGTCTCGACAATATTTCTCGCAGTTGCAGGTCCCAGCCCCTTGATGAAACCGCTTGAAAGGTAATCAATCATTTCCTCTTCTTTTGAAGGTTTCGCGATTTCACAGATCTCAACCATAAACTGGCGGCCATAAGTCATGTGGGTGACATATCTGCCTTCTGCAGATATATACTCACCTGCTTTTAGTAGGGGCATTATTCCCACCATTGTGACAAGTTCCTTTTCAACTTCCACTTCACAGACCGTATAGCCGTTCTTTTCATTGGTATATCGGACTGATTTTACGACACCGGAAATCTGCAACTTTTTCACCTTTTTTAATATTATTTTCCTTTGTAATCATACAATACATGGTTTAGGTCGGGCAACACCACAAGCGGATAGTTTTTCTTGAGGGTTTCAGCAATTTTTAAGCCTTCCTGCTGGTCTTCCGGAAGCATAATATATACAACTCCGTCGGTCATAAGTTTTTTGGGAATTTGCTCCAGAAAAATCCTTCGGACCAATCCTTCAAGTTTTGCTTCAGACCCCTGGGGTATATAGAGTATAAGTTTGCAGCCCGGATCAGATACCCTGGGACTCTGACGGCTTAAATATGACTGTGCAAGGTATGTTAATCCTATAAAAGCCAGAACGGACAATATGGTAATGATTAAAGTTTCCATTTCAGCCCCCGGATTATATACTGCACACGAATATCATATGCAACGGCGGGGGAGGCGGTTAATGGCGGACCTGAACAGGCAAGCAAGTAGTAAAATAGAAAAAGACAGCTCTCCATAAACGAGGGGGGGAGTAGGAGATAATTAGAGAGCCATCTTTTTGGCGATAGCAGCATCATCCGGTATTACTTCACGTCAGGATATAATGATATCGGGACATTAGGATGTTATTATATCCAGTCAGATACCGGCCTCCTTACGCAGTATTTCGGCTTTGTCAGTCTTCTCCCATGTAAAATCAGGGTCATTTCTGCCAAAATGTCCGTATGCAGCCGTCTTGCTGTATATGGGCCTTCTCAGGTTTAACATCTCTATAATGGCTGCAGGTCTCAGATCAAAATTCCTGGTGACAATTTCAGTTATTTTATCATCCGGTACAAGTCCTGTACCGAAAGTGTCAACCATTACTGAAACAGGTTTCGCAACGCCAATCGCATACGCAAGCTGCACTTCAACCCTTTTTGCAAGCCCCGCTGCCACGATATTCTTCGCAACATAGCGGGCGGCATATGCACCCGAGCGGTCCACCTTTGTCGGATCCTTTCCTGAAAAAGCTCCACCTCCATGCCTTCCCATGCCGCCATAAGTATCCACTATGATTTTCCTTCCGGTCAGTCCCGAATCTCCCTGAGGACCTCCTATCACAAAGCGGCCGGTGGGATTTATAAAGAAGCGGGTATTACTGTCCAGTAAATTTTCAGGAATTACCGGCTTTATGACATGCTCAATAATATCATTCTTAAGCTGCTCATATGTGACTTCAGGCCCGTGCTGCGTGGAAATTACAATCGCATCTGCACGTACAGGCTTGTCCCCGTCATACTCGACGGTTACCTGGCTCTTCCCGTCCGGTCTCAGATAATCAAGCACGTTGTTTTTCCTCACCCAGGCCAGCCTCTGGGTAAGCCTGTGGGCAAGGTGTATCGGCATGGGCATATATACGGGAGTTTCATCGCAGGCATAACCGAACATCATGCCCTGGTCTCCCGCTCCAATAACACTGAATTTATCTTCTGTTTCACTGGTCTTGTACTCAAGTGCCTGATTCACTCCCTGAGCTATGTCAGGGGACTGTTCATCAATGGCTGTAAGAACTGCGCATGTATCACAGTCAAAACCATATTTCGCCCTGTCATAGCCTATATCCCTGAGTGTCCGCCTTACAATGCTGGGTATATCTACATAACATTCGGTTGTTATTTCGCCCATAACCAATACCATGCCTGTTGTGACAGCAGTTTCACAGGCAACTCTTGCATACGGATCCTTTTCAAGTATTGCATCCAGTATACTGTCGGATATTCTGTCGCAAATCTTGTCAGGATGTCCTTCCGTTACTGATTCAGATGTGAAAAGTCTTTTTGACATATCATTTACCTCCGCCAATATCCTGGGAGCTTAAAAATCTTCTTAGAATAAAAAAATCTCTTTCACCGAAGAGACTTTACCAAGCTCCTCATCTGCCAGGATTTTACATCCTGCGGGAATTAGCACCGTGCATTGCTGCCGGTTGCTGGGTTTCACAGGGCCCGGTCCCTCCACCTCTCTTGATAAGGTGTGTATTCAGTTCATATATTTTATTAATTTACCTGAATAATAACATAACAGAAATTGTACGTCAAGCACCGTTGACAAATTGGTAATACTGTAAATATAATTGAGGTAAGTAAAAAATCAGCAGGGGGATCTGAGTATGGCAAAACTAAAAGATTGTGCACTTGACAGTTTCCAGTATTCAGTTTCAGAGCTTTTACTCAGAAATAAAAGCATTCTGGACGAAATGACCAAACTGGAAATTTCAAATGCCCGGATTAACAGAACCCTGTCCAAAGCAGTAACTCATTGTGGTTGTATCAGTATCAATGCCCGCAAACAAAATTATCCCGAAGATATGGAATCTGACAAAATAACCGGCTTGAGTACCCATCTTGAAGGGAAGTTATGCCCCACCTGCCGGGATTTTATCGAAAGAGAAATCGGCCATCACCTGTTCTACCTGGCATCACTGTGCAACAGCCTTGATCTTAACCTTTACGACATTATTCTGAAGGAAATGGAGCGGCTGGAACTGCTCGGAAAATTCAATTTACGGTAATGGCCGGCAAGGGAACTGCGTTTGTTCATAAAAATGGCGGTCATAATCCTGTCCATTCAGGCAAGGGATAATCTTTGTTGGACGTCATTGATACTGGATGTTATAAATAATATTTTAAGAGATTCAGGAAAAGCAATAACCGGATCCGGCAAGGTCCGGTTTTTTATTTTCAGGAGCCGGTCACCTGGTTTATAAGTTTTTCGACAACACGAAGCAGAGCATCTGAAGTACCCACATTACCCGGAAAAATGATGAACGGAAGTTTTGGGAATTTGCTCTCTTCACCCGTAATCCACACGGGAATCCCGGGAAGTATCTGTCCTGCCACTGCTGCCTTTTTTATTCCCAAAGCCTTTGTACCGACATCACTGGAAGTAATCCCTCCTTTTGCAACCACAAAGCGGGGTCTGACCTGCAAATCCCCTATAACCCCCACAAGGGCCTGCGAAATGGCTACAGCAATCTGTAACTGTTTATCCGGATCATCCCCCTCCACGTCAAGGCGGTCCCTCCGAGTATATACCACGACAGTTCTGCCCCGGGCTATAAAACGTTCTGCTTCTTCCACAACCCTTTGTTTCTCGAGAAGCAACCCCTTATCCTCCAGTACCCTGTGCTGATCAAACCGGATGAAATGGACAGACTTCATGTTTTTTCCCAGCATCTCAAGCTGCTCGGTGGTCTTCTTTACATGGGATCCTACCAGCACAATACCTCCGGTACCCGATCCGCCTGCAACCAGCTCCTTTCCGGAGAGCAATGGTTTGTCAGGTATTCTGCCCAGAACTTTCGGGAGGGCCGCCGCACACCGGAAAAGAAACTCTTTTCCCTGACGTAAGGCATGCAGATATGACGCGCAGAAGATCTTAATATCGCTGTATGTCACAGCGTTCACTATTACTTTGCCGAAATCCCTGACCTGCATCAGCAGCCGGGTGACCTCTTCGACTTTTCCATTCTGGAGCAGTTCCAGCGGAACAATTGTAATCTGATCTTTTTTTAATTTGCCTTCATATTTTTCAATGCACCATTCAGCCAAATCAGATGACCGGTATCCAAAGGACTTATCCCGGGCAAACTCGGTATCCCCGGCAGGTATCAGCCGGTCACCATACTGGACATAATGGATGCCGTTTATTGTGAAACGCCCGCCTTCAGGAAAAAACGGACACAGAATTTCCCCGTCAAAAATAAGGCTGCCGGCTTCTTCCGTCGCGCGGCGCAGTGTTTCTGTTTCCAGCGGGTAATGGCCGCGCAGTGTGGAATCCCCCCTGCTTATAATCACATATTTTTTGCCGGCTTTGCGGGATACTTCGGCAATAATCCTTCCAATCTCACAATGTACGCTCCTTGTTTCTTCCCGCTGAAAACTGCGCGAATTGGTCAGGATATAAAATATACCGCCAGGATCCCTGAAACCTTGTTCAATATCATCCCTTGACCATCCCGTATATACATTTATGCCGTGGACAGTCTGCGTACCGGTGGGATCGTCATCCAGCACAACAATTTTACGGTCAAACCCTTCAAAGGCATCACTGAGGAGCAGATCTGCCTTTTCCGGATTCATCCCCGGGTATTGTTTCAGAATGTCGGAATTCATGGTCATTGGCTGTTTTCTGCTATCCATTCCTGCTAACTCCCTGTAACATGGTTATTTTTCAAAAGCGGCCGAAATCCAGCCGCTTTACAATTAAGAACTTAAGCCTTTTCCCTGTTTATTTCGCCTCCAGAGCGCGCTGTTCAACAAGTTTGTATGCTTCAAGGGTTTCAGCCGCGTTTTTGTAGTCACCTATAAGGAGGGTCTTTTCCAGGTATGCCTTCCATTCGGGACTTTGTGCGACTTTTGCCATGACGCTGTCCCAATATGCCAGGGCTTCGTCGGACATATTCTTGGGTCCTACAACTCCTCGGTATAACGGGAATTCCACATCGTTGTAGCCGAGTTCAGACAACGTGGGAGCTGTATCGAAGGGCTTTGCAAAACGGGTAGTGCTGAGAGCCACCAGGGGAATTATATCTCCAGAGACCACATATTCCCTTGCAGCGGCGGGTTTGCCCATACCGAGATCCACATGTCCTCCCATTAAGGCTGTGACAGTCTCGGCCGAGGAACCGAATGACACAAAGTCGAAACTATCCGCAAGGTCCAGTTCCTCCAGCATCATGTTGAGCACGGTAAGCTCGTCTCCGGGAGTACCTCCGATTGTTATTCTTTCACCGTTCTTTGCCGCCTCTATAACTTCTTCCATGGTCTTGAAACGGCTGTTCTTTCCTGTCAGCACCAGGTGCTTGTCAGCGCCCAGGATTGCGATGGGACGGAAATCGTCAAGGGTCAGTCCCCCTAAAGTTACCATGACTGTCAAATCTCCGCTGCTCATACAAAGCAGGGATTCGTCCGGTGTTTTGCTGGTGGCTACGTTGCGTCTTGCAATCTGGCCGTTGCCATCCTCATTATTGATTATGATGATAGGTTGATCTGCCCAGTTGTTTTTTGAGATGATATCAGCTATTGTACGTGAAAACATGTCGCTGTTTCCGCCTGCTTTGGAACTTACCCAGAACTCAACGCTTCTTGAAAGTGAAAACTCATCCTTAGCCGGCTCCTCAGAAGAAGTGGCATCCGGAGTATTGGTAGGAGTGACAGTTCCCGAAGGCTGGGTTTTATTTGCGGAACATGCCCCCAAAACAACTGAGAGAACAAGAATTAGCAAAAGTATTTTCTTCATGTTACAAAATCCCCTTTCTCTTAAATCTTTATATATCAATGGACAAGCCATTGCTGACTATATTGATCAGGCTTTTTTCTCCCGCGCCTTTGCAATAACGTTCCGGATAACCGGAGCAAGTATAAAGCTGAAGAAAACAATCATGAGAACTAAGGAAATAGGCCGTGTGAAGAAAATTGAGAGACTTCCCTGGGATATTACCAGAGCTCGGCGTACGTTTATTTCCAGGCTGGAAGAAAGTACATATGCCAGCAGCAGGGGTGCAATCGGATAATCATTTTTCTGGAATATATAGCCGAGTATTCCGCCGATTATCATTACTACGACACCAAACATTGAATTGGTTGTGGCATACGCTCCAACAAAGCAGACCGTTACAATGGCCGGGATCATGACTCCTGTCGGCACCCGGATAACCTTTGCCATCAGCGGGATACTGATCATGGCTATAAACAAAGCTACCAGATTGGAGATAAAGAGCGATGCGATCAGGCCCCAGGCAAATTCAGGCTCTGATTCAAAGAGCATTGGTCCCGGGTTCAACCCCCAAAGCATCAGTCCGCCGAGAAGCACGGCAGTGGTTCCGCTTCCGGGAATACCAAGCGAAAGCAGAGGACCAAAGGCTCCCGCCGCAGCAGCATTGTTTGAAGCTTCAGACACGGCCAGGCCTTCGATGGCGCCAGTCCCCAGTTCTTCCTCATTCTTTCCGAATTTCTTCTGCATGGCATAGCTTAGGAATGAAGCTGTAGTGGCTCCAGCTCCGGGCAGAAAGCCCACGAACGTACCGAACAGGCTGGACCACAGTGTCGGAACCGTGATTCTTTTTAGGTCTGAACGGGACAGGCGGCCACCACGGAGATCCATTTTATCGTCAGACATTGGCTGGGATTCATTACGGCCTTCGGCCAGTTCAAAAACCTGGGCCAGACCGAAAAATCCGATGACCAACGGGATGAAATCAAGACCGCCCAGAAGATACACGTTACCAAAATCATACCGCACATTTCCGGTTATTATGTCCACACCCATTGTTCCTATCAGCATGCCAAGGCAACTTGCTATTACTCCCTTGATTGGGTTTTCTCCCACAAGCCAGCTGATCGAGGTCATGGCTACCAGCATCATTGCCGCCATTTCGGAAGGTCCGAATTTCAGGCCGAATTTTGCGAGAGTTGGACCCAGGAAGACCAGAATGACAGTTCCTATGACACCCCCTACAAAGGAGGTAAGGTTGGATATCTTCAGAGCCTTCCCCGCCTGCCCTTTCCGCGCAAGGGCATAACCATCCATGGCAGTCATTATTGCCGGCGAATCACCCGGGACGTTGATAAGTATGGCACTGTACGCACCGCCGAACATATTGGCATAATAAATAGATCCCAGCATTATGATTGCCGTGACCGGATTGAACTTGAAGGTAATTGGCAACAACAAGGCACAACCGGTCAGAGAGCCTATTCCAGGCATAGCGCCGATGATAAGTCCAAGCACTGCTCCTAAAAGCGCCGCCAGGATGTTGTTGATGCTTGTCGCTACCGAAAAACCCATAAAAAGATTTTGTAGAGCTTCCAACATGCTAAATCCCCCTATTTCAGGATAAATTCGAATAGAACGCCTTTTTCAAAAGGCACCTTCAGCCAGAAAACGAATACCCCCAGAATGATTGAGCTCATTACCAGTGTAGAGATTATAACTGTCCGTGCCGGCATCTTTTCTATAAAAATCTGCCAGAGTACAAAAAATATGAGAAGGGACGGCAAAATCCCTATGGTATATGATCCTGCCAGCAAGAGTATCAGCCCGGCAATGACCTCAAAGGCTTCACGCTTATAAGTTGCTCGTTTTTCCTTCAGACTCTGGACAGCCCCGATTGTTCCGGTTACCAGCAGCACTGACGCAATCCCTGTTGGAAACAATCCTGGCAGCGGCCCCTTACGGCTGTCCCAAAGGCCATATTTCGTGACCCCAAGATAAATCCATATTATTGAAAGCACGACTGCACACAGTGCAATCACTGTACGGGAATTGATCTTCTTCACTCCCGATTCCTCCTTTCCTGTTCAAAGACCCCGGTTCCCCATCATACGGTCATATGACATTTTCCCTGCTATTTTGACTGCATTTTCGAAGGAACCTGTGCTTGCAATACCCTGTCCCACAATATCAAATGCCGTACCATGCCCGCAGGTGGTGGCCGGCATATCCAGCCCTCCGCAAATGGTGATACCCCGTTCAAAACCTCGCATTTTCATTGCAATCTGTCCCTGGTCATGGTACATGGTGACCACTACGTCAAATTTCCCGCTGAATGCCTGCACGAATACCGTATCGGCCGCATACGGTCCTGATACGTTAATTCCTTCCTTTCTGGCCTCCGATACTGCAGGCGCAATTATTTCCTGTTCCTGGTTTCCAAACAGTCCGCCTTCACCTGCATGTGGGTTCAGAGCGCACACAGCAATCCGCGGACATTCGATACCTGACATTTTCAGTGTTTTCTGAGCCAGCCTGATTGAATCAAGTATCTTTTCCCTGCTTAGCTGGTTGCATATTTCCTGGACCGGAATGTGGCTGGTCACGCGGACCGTCCAGACCCCATCCAGCATGTTGATTTCTCCGAACGGCCCTTTATGGTCCAGAAGCTCCGCCATCAGTTCCAGTTCACTTTCAGCGCTGCTGCCACCGAGGCGCATTGCAGCCTTGTTCATGGGCGCATAGCATACACCGTGTATTTGACCGCTTTTGAACAATTCCACGGCTTTGCGCAGCATGGAGACGCATGCTGCCCCGCATTTGGCGTTTACCTGCCCCGGCCGGATCTCAGCCGGATTTAGATTTGCCATGTCCAAAAGTGCAATGCTGTCCCGTTCCCAGTCGATTTCACTTATATCCTTCACGCAATAATAGGGTTCGTACTGTTTAGCCTGTTCAAAGCCCATCTCCAGGACCCGCCGGTCCCCGATGAGCACCGGTCTGCAGTATTGCTGAAAGTATCGTCTGGCTGTTAGTTTTGCCACAATTTCCGGGCCGATACCTGAAGCGTCTCCCATTAAAATGGCAACTATAGGTTTTAAAGTCACCCCATTCCCCCCTCTCCGTTCTCTTTCTCTATTCTTATCAAAGGCATCTCGGTCATCCTCAGGTTTGTGCACCCGTAGGGAATAAGTCTCATGGATTTTACGGGCGAAAGTGCTTTACAATCCTTAGGCCGCAAGGCGCAATGGCCGTTTTCGTAGGGCCAATCAATTTCCGCCAGATCGGCATATAACCCTACCGGCGGTTTGTCAGGCTGAAATGGCATATCCCAGATGGGATAGGTCTCAAACCTGAAGGAGCTGCCTGCAAACCCGTAATTCCAACTGGTTGTAGGGAATATTTCATAGTCGCAATAGGGATATTTGCGCTCAACCCCATTTTTCACATACTCACGGCGTTCCCAGCGTTCTCCGATGGGAAGGGCATAAAGAAGCGGACCTCTCCGTACAAAGTGCAGTCCCTCGTTTATGCTGCTTAGCACAGGTTCAAACTCAAAACTGACCGAGATGGTCTGTTCATCCCGCCATTTCCTGCGTATACGCAGCCAGCCATCCTTTGGGATCTCGATTCTTTCACCGTTGACAGTGGCAGATTTTGCAAAGGAAGGGATGCGCAAATGCAAAGTAAAAACCACAGGACTGTCAGTTTTTATCCTGATACTGTATCCATCCCGAAAAGGATAATCAGTCACGTTTTCAACAATAACCGGAATGCCGTCATGAGTTGTACGCAAAACGGCAGGTGCTATGGCTCCTACAGCAATGCCGTCGGGAGCTTTCAGGAATGTGGAAAGGGCGAACTTGGGCCAGCCCTGTCCGAAATTCGCGGTACAGCATCCGTATTCCGGTTCAAGCCCGAACAGGTGGGATTCTCCGCAGTTATTCAGAAAAGGACGGGTTTCCTCAGAGAATCTGCTGCATTCGATCTGATTGGTCATCTGATCATACTGATGGGTCCACATATCAGGACTTATGGCAGCCGGAAGCGCATTATAAGCGAGGTTTTCCAGGCGTTCTCCCCATATGCTGTCACCTGTCAGCATCAGCAGCCATTCATAGGAATACATTGCTTCCACTACTGAACAAAGCTCGGTACCCTGAAGGGGCGATTTCCCGGCAAGGCATTCATCTCCCGTAAAATGCCCCACTGCCATTCCATGATCCCTGAGAAGGATTTCCAGTGCCTTTTTTGCAAATGCATTCGGATCTTCTCCAGTAAGTCTTGAAATCAATGCCTTTGATTTCAGGCACATGGCAATATTGACGACATGGGTCATCTGACTCCATCTGTCCCGCTCATAAGGCTTTTCAAAGCGCCAGTAGGTAAATATTTTCTCGAAGTCCACCCCCTGGGAATAAAGTTTGAATGCCAGGTCTTCCATCCAGGGTTCGGGACGGCGTTCATACAGCCAGAAAAGGGGGATAAGACATTCGTACCACCTTGTGGCTCCCCATTTGAACAATGTATGACGCTCAATGTGCCTGTTGAGCTGTTTCATGCCACGGTAAACGGCTTCCTCTATCCTTTCATCCCCCGTACAGTTATGGTAGACAACCAGGACCTTGCATATAAGGAAGAACGCCCACATGTCATACTGTCCGCGCTCATTTTCATCACACGGACACAGCCATCCGTCTTCCTGCTGTTTATCCAGTATGGCGTCTATGTACTTTTTCGCACGGGATTTCATGTCTTCATCATCAAGAAGCCATGCAAGCGGGATAAAGCCATCCAGCCAGTAAGGCAGGCGTTCCCATCCTTCGCGGTTGCCCCCGATCCATTTGCTGTCACGTACATCGGGCCAGACTTTATCAAGATTTCCGCAAAGTCCGCGGGCCTGAATTTCAAGCTGTCTGCGCAGCCAACCGGTCGCAGATAATTCAGAAGTAGTATATTGCGAAAAACAAAGTGGTCTGAGCATCGAAAACCTCCGGCAAATCTCTGTTTTTCTGTATTATAGCCGAAGGCAGCAACCGGGCACAGTGCAAATAGAACAAAAACATTGCAAAAACAAACCACTTTGTTGTCACTTTGCTCAATGTCTGATACAATTGTCCTGGAGGGGTTGCATGGAAAAAAGACGACTGTTAATGCTTGACATGAACACATTACCTAGGTTTATAAAGACAAACCTGCGCAAGTTCTCCCCCGGTGAGGTCCATATAACACGAACCTGCAATTTTGACGTGCTTATAATAATGCTGGACGGGGAATTGATCTTCTACGAGGACGGACGCCGCGTTTCACTGCATCGGGGACAATGGTATATTCAAAGAAAAGGCCTTTTCCAGGAAGGCAGGGAGGCAAGCAAGGTTCCTTGCTATTATTTTATACATTTCAATGGAAATTTTACTGAGCAGGGAGAAGCTTTGCTTCCGCTGGAAGGGAAAATTGAAGTGGAACTGCTGTTGCCTGTATTGCAGGAATTGTTCAATGCACAGCGTTCTTTTTATACCAATGAGATAACCTGCAACGGGTTGTTTTTCATGGTGCTGTCAAAGCTGTACAGCCTGCAGTTTGAAAGTTCCTATTCCCAGCGCCTGCTCAGGAAAATGGAAAACTATCTGAATCACAACTATATGCTCCCGCATGTCCTGGACCGGATGGCGAATGAGTTCCATCTTTCCAAGGTATATATAACGAGGCTGTTCCGCCAGCAATTGCAGATTACCCCTCATCAGTACCTGACAAGGATTCGTATAGACCAGGCCTGCCAGATGATGCTGGACACCAACCGCACCATCAACGAAATTGCCTATGAGACTGGTTATCAGGATGTGTCTTCTTTCTACCGTGCATTTACAAAACTTAAGTCATGCAATCCGAGAAAATGGCGCGAAAACGCCTTTAACAACGCGGAATAACAAATAGATGCAAATCTTTCTCAGAACGCAGACTCCAGGGCTTCTTCCACAGTGGATACTTCAACAATGTCCATGTTATTCCTGAGTTCAGATGGCAAATCCCTGGACTGCCTTGGGACAATGCACCTTCTAAAGCCGAGACGATGGCCTTCCATAATCCTTTTTTCCATCTGGACAACCGAACGCACTTCGCCGGTAAGGCCTACCTCTCCGAATACAATCGTTGACGAATCCAGCGGGACATTCTTGAAACTCGATGCGATGGCAAGGACAACACCAAGATCAGAGGCGGGCTCAATCAGTTTAAAGCCCCCAGCCACATTTATGTACGCATCAAACAGGGAAAGCTGCATGCCTACCTTTTTTTCAAGGACGGCCAGAAGCATGGCAAGCCTGTTGTAATCCATACCCGTGGCCTGTCTTCTCGGCATACCATAACTGGTCGGGCAGACCAGTGCCTGTACCTCGACAAGCATGGGCCTTGTGCCTTCAATAATCCCGGCAATGGCTGAACCGGGCTGGTCATGGATTTTGTCCTGTATCATTCTGCCGGAAGGGTTAAGCACATCGGTAAGACCGCCGGAGGTCATCTCAAAAATTCCGATTTCATTGGTCGAACCAAAACGGTTTTTTACAGCTCTGAGTATTCTGAAATCCTGATGCCTGTCCCCTTCAAAATAAAGCACCGTGTCCACCATATGTTCAAGCACCCTTGGGCCGGCCAGAGCGCCTTCCTTTGTCACATGCCCGACTATAAAAACGGTAATACCCCTGCTTTTGGATATCCTCAGGAGCTGTGCCGTTATATCCCGTACCTGGCCCACGCTTCCCGGGGCGGATGATAATCTTTCGGTATAAACAGTCTGTATGGAGTCAATTACAAGAAAATCAGGTTTTTCTTTATCGGCGATTGCTTCTATTTTCTCAAAGGATGTCTCTGCGATAAGATAAACATTGCTTTTTTCCACTCCCAGCCTTTTTGCCCGGAGCTTTATCTGGGCAGCCGATTCTTCACCGGATACATAAAATACCCTGCCGTATCCGGCGATATGGGAACATACCTGCAGGATAAGGGTGGACTTTCCTATTCCCGGATCCCCTCCCACAAGAATAAGTGAGGCGGGTACTATTCCCCCGCCAAGAACACGGTCAAACTCGCTGCTTCCGGTTTTAATCCTTACGGCATCGGAGGTTTCCACATCTGAAAGGGAGATGATTTCAGGCAAACGCCCCGCATATGCCTGGGAATTTGAAGATGCACGGTTTTCGGCAACTTCCTCAATCAGTGTGTTCCAGCTAAGGCATGACGGGCACTTTCCCAGCCATCCGCTGCTCTCATATCCGCATTCGCTGCATACATATTTGCTGCGGAGCTTTGACATTCTCTCTTTTCCCCTTTCAGATCCTTCTCCATTTTACTCCTTCAGGGGTATCCTGAAGCTCTATTCCCATGGCTTTAAGCTTATCCCTTATCTCATCGGCCAGCTTCCAGTTCTTTTCCTTCCTCGCCTGCTGCCTCTGCTCGATGAGCTTCTCAATTTCTTCCTCCAGGGTCTCTTCTTCTTTTGTGACAATACCGAGAACGCCGGTCAGCTCATTGAAAAGATCCAGCGCGCTTTGCAGAAACTCCCTGTCCTTGTATCCTTCTGAAATCCGGGTGTTTATTTCACGCACCAGCTCAAATATGGCCGCAATTGCATCTGCAGTATTGAGGTCATCCTCCATGGCCTCAATGAACTTATCCTTGTATTGGATGAGATTTTCCGCTGCCTCACCGGATTTTGAAGACTCGGCAGCATTCTGCAGCAGGAAGTTCAGGTTCCTCTTGCATTCATAAAGCCTCTCAAGCCCTCTTTTGGCCTGTTCAAGCTGTTCCGCGCTGTAGTTTATGGGGCTCCTGTAATGGGCGGAGAGCATGAAGAAACGTATGATTTCATAACCGTAATGCTTTGATGCTTCCCTTACTGTAAAGAAATTCCCAAGGGATTTGGACATCTTCTGATTGTCAATATTGAGAAAAGCGTTATGGAGCCAGTACCTTGCAAAAGGCTTCCCGTTCGCGGCCTCACTCTGGGCGATTTCATTTTCATGATGGGGGAATACAAGGTCAACTCCGCCGCTATGGATATCGATGGTATCTCCAAGGTATTTGTTTGCCATTACCGAACATTCAATGTGCCAGCCAGGCCGCCCCGGACCCCAGGGACTGTCCCATGCAGGTTCTCCGGGTTTCTGGGCCTTCCAGAGGGCAAAGTCCATCGGATCCCGCTTCTTTTCGTCCACGTTTATGCGGGCGCCGGCCTCCAGTTCTTCAATATTGTAATGGGACAACTTGCCGTAATCCTTGAATTTCCTCGCGCTGAAATATACGTCCCCGTCAACTTCGTAGGCATAGCCTTTTTCTATAAGGGTCTTAATGAATTCTATAATTTCCTTGATATTTTCGGTCGCCCTGGGATGGTAGTCTGCCCTTTCTATTCCCAGACCCTCGGCGTCCACAAAGTATTCTTTTATATAGCGCTCAGCTATTTCAGCCACAGTGGTTCCTTCTTCATTGGCTCTCCTTATCAGCTTGTCGTCTATATCGGTGAAATTCTGGACAAAAGTCACGTCATACCCGCGATATCTCAGGAACCTTCTCAAAACGTCAAACACTATGAAAGGCCGGGCATTTCCAATGTGGAAATAATTATATACCGTCGGCCCGCAGGAATACATGGTCACCTTATTCCCGTTCAAGGGAACGAATTCTTCTTTTTTACGGGTCAGAGTATTATATAATTTCATAACTGATTACTCCTTCTCACCTTTTTGAATATTTTCCTGTGAAACGTTTTTTTCTATCATGCTCTTAAGCTCATTATATTTTTTTTCATACTCGGCAAGCTCATTCCTGAGCTTGCTGATTTCATTGCGCAGCCTGCAGAACTCCTGGGATACAGGGTCCGGAATATGGATGTGGTCCAGTTCAAAACTCTGGCGGATTTTTTTGCCGTCCCGCTTGACTGCCCGTCCGGGAACGCCCACCACAGTGGTATTTTCCTCAACTTCGCTTAAGACTACGGCATTCGCGCCTATTTTTGCATTGTCGCCGACCTTGAAGGGACCCAGGATCTTTGCCCCGGCGCTTATAAGGACATTGTTACCTATTGTAGGATGCCGTTTCCCTCTTTCTTTTCCGGTACCTCCAAGGGTTACACCATGATAAATGGTGCAGTAATCCCCTATCTCGGCAGTTTCTCCGATAACTACGCCCATTCCGTGATCTATAAACAGACCTTTCCCGATTTTGGCTCCTGGATGTATTTCAATTCCTGTTTTGTGACGGTTATACTGAGATATGGCTCTTGCTATGAAATAGTGTCCGCGTACATGAAACCAGTGGGCTATCTTGTGCAGAAGGACAGCCTTGAATCCCGGGTATTGAAAAATGACCTGCCAGACACTTCTTGCGGCAGGGTCACGTTCATATATGGACTTAGCTTCCTCGTACCACTTGAACATACTTTTCACCCTGTTACATAGTATTAATAATTATACACTGTATGCTTGAAGCTGAAAAGTCGTTCTTGTGGTTTTGCAGAATCTCAGAAAATTATTAAATTATTTATTGTTGCCGGACTTTTACATAATCGGGCGGGCGCCTTCCTCATCCACTCCTATAATAGCGGCACCCGCGGCTGTCGCAAATTCAGCGTTCTCCGGCATGTGAAAATTCACTTTGTGAAGCTCTGTGAGAAAATCAAATACTGCCCTGGCCTGGGGAACGCTTGTAAGGTTCCCCGTCAGGACAACATCACTGGTATTTTCGTTTCTTGCAGCAAAAACGGCCATCATGCCAATGCTCTGGAAAACAAGGTTGATTATGCCCAGGGCAATGTCTGCCTGGGAAACCCTGTCAATTATCTTTCCGAAATTGGAGGCCGTGGTATCAGGCGGCAAACCTGTTATCTCATCATGGGAAATATCGCCGATGGACAGGTCCACGTTCCTGAGGTTGCCTTCCTTCGCAAGCTCAACTATATCATTGAAATTTCTTATATTTAAAGTAAGGCTTGCAAGACCCAGGAGGGTGCCTCCTCCGACTCCCGTACCACCCAGATGGACGACTTTATCGTTATCTGCCATTACATAGGCTGTTCCGGTACCCATGCTTACAACCACAGCCCTTTTAAGTCCGCTTAAGTACAAACCCCCAAGACCTATGGCATTGAATTCGCTGACCTTGTAGGTCGGTATACCGAAAATCCTTTCATTTATAAAGGTGGAGCCGACCCCGGTAATCATTATCCTTTCAACATCCTTAAGCTGGAGTTTGTTTTCATTGAGAAAACGTCCAAAAGCTCCATAAATTGATGAAACCGGGTCAGTGGCCTTCACCAGAAACGGGCTGAAAATTTTATTGTCCTTAAATCCAACAATTTTTGTAGTACTTCCGCCGATATCTATACCAATAATATTACCCATAAGAATACTCCTGACCTTAACATTTACCTTTTGATTTTGTTCAGGGCGTATACAACAGGCGTAGAAACCAGTGCCGAAAGCACGACTTCAAGTACGGCGTTAAGCAATACTCCGCCAAAAATAAACACAAAGGCGCTGGTCACCACAACCGGGGTTTCTGATGCCTTGACCACGGCATCAACATATTCCTGGGCATAGAGCAGATAAATCATTCCCAGCACGCCGATTGTATTCGTCAGTGTCCCGGCAACTGCTCCAATGACTGTTGCAACTCCCTTATTCCTTATCAGCCTGCTTATTCCGGCATAGACATAATAGGCTACAATTCCGATCAAAATCCGTGGTAATACCGATACGAGGGGATTTAGGAAAACAAATGCCGTCGGCAGACCCGAAAATATTGTGGCGGCGGTATACATGCTGGAAAGACCGAAAATAAGGCCTACAAAACCGCCCACAACAGGTCCCTCAAGTATTGCCGCAATAATTACCGGAATATGCATTGTGGTAATAGTTATTGGCGTGAAGGGTACCACGATGTAGCCCAATGACGGAATAAGACTTAGAAGAATTGAAAAAGCAGACATAATACCAGCTATTGCAATTTTCCTGGTACTGAGACGTGTGTTTTTTGTGTTATTCATTTTCCTACCTCCGTTCTCACTCACTAAGGATGTGAGTCGAATAATATTGTTGTTATATAATTTGTCCGGTTTTCCTGTGAAATACCGGCTTCTACATCATAACACAGTTTTGATCAAAATTCATTATCTGATTATTAAAACAAAAAGCCTTATTCTGGCAGAAATATATTTAATTTAACATATTATTTTTTTAAAATTCCCTATTTACAAATATTCTGTTGTGCTATCATAAAAAATATAGTTGTTCCCGAAAATACAGACAAAATTCAGGTGATATGTTTTGCATCATATATTCATTGTCAACCCTGCCGCAGGCAAGGGCAGGGCTTTGCAGATGGCTGAAATTATAAAGAAACGATTTGATAACTTCAATCAGACTTATGAAATAAAAATCACCGAAGCCCCGGGTCATGCTGAACAGCTTGCGCATGACGCTGTCAGAAGCAACTTTCCGGTCCGTGTTTATTCAGTAGGAGGGGACGGAACCTTAAACGAGGTAATAAACGGCATGGCAGGCTCAGATGCGGAACTGGGAATAATCCCATGCGGCTCCGGCAATGACGCCGTCAAATCAATATACAGCATTCTGGATCCTGTAGAACTGATTGACATACTTCCTGTCTCGCCTTCAGCTTCAGTTGATCTTGGAAAACTCAATGACAGGTATTTTATTAACATAGCTTCCATAGGCTTTGATGCCGAAGTGGTCCTGAAAAGCAGACTTTTCAGGAGACTTCCGCTGATTTCCGGACCCATGGCCTATGTCCTGGGGGTCCTGGCGGCTGTCATCCGTCTTAAGAAATTTAAATTGAAAATCAAGGTAGAGCCTCCATCAGTGAATATAGAAAAGGATATGCTGCTTACCATTTTTGCCAACGGCGCCTATTATGGCGGCGGAATGAAGCCTGCGCCAGGAGCAAAGGTCGATGACGGAATCCTGGATTTTTGTCTGGTCGAAGCAGTCAAAAGATCCAAACTGCTGAGATTCTTTCCTGTCTACAAAAAAGGCGAGCATATAAACATGAAAGAAGTTATGATGTTAACCGGAAACAAGGCAGTTGTGGAAAGCGACCGGCCTTTTCCTGTGAATATTGATGGTGAAGTGTTCACTGAGAAAAAAGTCACAGTGGAAATCTTGCCCGAATATCTGAATGTAATCATTCCAGTCAGACTTTAAGCCTGTTTTCCGGTCTGTTGAGGGCATAAAAGCCGCACGGGTTCTCAGGGTTTTCTTTATTGTAACGGAAAACCCTTCCGTCCATACCTGAAAAAATGCCCCCTGCTTCTGTAATGAGGATTTCCATAGCCGCAGTGTCCCACTCCATGGTACGGCCAAACCTGTAATAAACCTCTACGTCGCCCCTGGCAAGGAGACACCCTTTATATGCGCTTCCGGCAACAATTATGTTTTTTATCCCGTTTTTTTCTATGACTTCCTCAAGCTCGGGCGCATGATGGCTTCTGCTCTTTGCAAGCCTGATATTTTCTGTTCTTTCTGAAACTCTTATCCTTTTCTCCCTGCCATCAATTACGGAATAAGCGCCTCTGCCCTTAAGAGCGTAATACAATTCTTTATAGACAGGGACATAAATCACTCCGGCTACGGGACGTCCGTTTTCAACAAAAGCTATGTTCACCGTGAACTCATTGTTTTTCTTTACATACTCCCGTGTGCCGTCAAGGGGATCCACCACAAAAATATATTTGCTTTGAAGCCTGGACAAATCATCTGCAGATTCCTCGGCCAGCACGGGAATATGGGCAAAGGAGCCTTCAAGCCCCCGGACTATAATATCATTTGCAGCTTTATCAGCGCTTGTAACAGGTGAATTATCCTTTTTGTATTCTACTTCTGTTTCTCTCGCGTAATGTCGTAAAATCTCGTATCCTGCTTCCACTGACAAGGTTTTCATTCTGTCGAGTATTTCGTTTAGATCCGGCAAGATTCTTCCTCCTGTGTTTTTAATTATGTCCTTTAGAACATAGTAATACAAAAAAACACCACGTTCTATACCTATTTTATTTTTGCTTCAGCATTTGTATTTTTGATAAAAGTCGCACGGATACGGCCTGATATAAATTCTGATTAAGCAGGATTCTGTCTAAAAAATTCTGGTATATATTTTTTTACCGCCTCTCTCCTCAATCTTATATGCTTCCCTTACCGGGCAGCCACAGGCCTGGCTCTGGGAAACCACAGCATTCAGATATTCAATAGGAAACAAAAGGCAATATCCGCATCCGCTCATGGAGATTTTGCACGGTGTGGAAATTACCTCAAAATACAGTCCCTGCTGCTCAAAAAATCTGCTCATCCTGTAGGCATAATTCCCCGAATCATAAATTGCAATACAGTCCACACAATCCACCTTGTCGACAATAATCATATTATATGCTATTCCTGTTTTTCCTGAACGGTCACAAAAGTGTTTTATTGTGAATATATGAAAATGGGAATTGCTGTTGTACAGCAATTCCCAAAGTTATTCAGTGTGGCGGAGAAGGAGGGATTCGAACCCTCGAACCGCTTTTGACGGTTACACGATTTCCAGTCGTGCGCCCTCGACCAACTAGGCGACTTCTCCATATTGTTTATACAGCGTTGCGCCTTAGACCAGGTCAACCTTTTCTGCATGTATTATTGAGTTCCGAATGTGCGGCTGAAAGTCTTCCTCAAGCCTGCCTGAAAATTGTAACATGCCAAAAGACAAGTGTCAAGCAGTTTTCAAATCAGGGAAGTGTCAATTATTGTTACAGCATGTTCAGGATTTTGTGATTCCTTATCTTCTATATAAAACCTTGTCCTGCAAAAATTCAAGTATGTCAGACGCCGGAGGCGGGCAGCCCTTTATATTATGGCTTAACCCTTTTGTGCAGTTTCCTATCCCTATTCCTTCACATTCAATGCCCTTATACCCTTGCCCGATTTTTATGCACCTGCCTTTCAAATGCCTGAGCATCCCTCTTTCATTGAGCCTTGCCAGCGCCTGTATCAGGTTCGCATAGCAGGCGGAGCAGGCATCCTTTTGATCTATGAAGCCCGCAAGCTGCTGTACCTTTCTTGAGGATGAAGGGGACGCTGTTGTTGTGTCCCTGCTGACCACTATTATTTCCGCATTTTCTATGTCACAGCTTCCTACCCCTATGTCGGCTGCCAGTTTTATATAATCAATGTCATGCGGCCTGTAACCCATGCAGGCCGCAATATAGGCGTCTATAAGCACGGGATCGGTTCCGCAGAAAATCCGGTTCATTTTTACTGGATTTCCCCCTTCCTCGAAATCCAGATCACCGCAAAGGCCGTCCACAAGAATAAAATGGGATTTGATTACCTTATTCAGATACGCTATGGGCTTGTGGAGCCCCAATGTGTGGAATCGCCTTTTTTCCCTGTCGGATATGCATCCCTTCATGTTTTTCAGGGCACCGGTTATATAAGTCTGGCAGTGGCCTTTCAATACCGGCATGTTGATTAAAAAATCAATATCCAGAACTTTATCGCTTATCTCCATGGAAAGCCCGTTAAACGGCCTTGTGCTGTATGTGTCCTTTTTTATGTCAAACAGCGGTACACCGTATTTTTTGGAAATATCCTCGTAGCCGCAGACTTTAAAGGCTCTGCCGGTACTGTCGCCTATCCATGAGCTTTCAAGTATGACAATGTCGTCAAATCCATGGGCTTTCAGATATTCTGTCAGGGCAGAAACCATTTCCGGTGATGTGGTCGCACCCGACGAAGAGGGTTTCGACACGACAAGATTAGGTTTTATGCCGATTTTTGCCCCTTTTGGTATAAGCGATTTCAAATCAGCCTTTTCCAGAACCTCTTTTACCATTTTAAACGGATCTTCTCCATAAGTAACTATTAACCTGTTGTCCATCGTTTCACCGCCTCAATAAAATCTTCACCGGCCTCTTATTGATTATATACCATTCTGAGATACTGCAGATGATTATTCAAATTTTTTGTTCACCTTAATGACAGCAGTCAGCATCAATTTCCAGTGTCTGAAATTCTGTTTATCATGCCATGATTATTAATTTTTTCATATAAAGTGCACACTAATTAAAAGCAATTAAATTTTCTGTAAAAAGCGAGGTTGAGGTATGAAAAACAACAAATTTTTCTGTCCGGCATGCGGAAGCCATCAACTGATTGCGAAGTACGAAGCCAAATATGTTTATTCCTATCTAATTGATTCAGACCAGCCCGGAACCCTGAACAGGGAAGAATTTTATCCGTTTCTTTATGACAAGCGAGAACAAACAGAAGCTAAACAGTATATCGAATGTTGTGAATGCAAAAGCCAGTATCCCTGCAGTTTTACAACCGATAACGAGGGTATCAGGTCCGATATCCTGAAAAAGGCCATCCGGCACAGGCAGGCCAATTAATTTTTATAATTTTATGGAATGCAGCCGGAAAATCATATATAATTTAATTTATAGTCTTCTTTTTTATGATCTTATTTCATCTCATCTAATTTTCATTTTTCTTAAAGGTGGTGATGTAATGAACTTCAACAAGGAGTGGCTGGAAGAACTTACGGCAAAAGCTGAAACCTGCAATATCATCGATCCCGATCTCTATGCCAAGTATGATGTTAAAAGAGGATTGAGGGATATCAGCGGCCGGGGTGTGCTTGCCGGACTTACAGAAATAGGTGAAGTACATTCTTATATCATTGACGAGAACGAGATGATTCCCTGTCCCGGAAAATTATATTACAGAGGTTATGACATTGAGGATATCGTACGGGGTTTTATGAGCGAAAACCGGTTCGGCTTTGAAGAAACGACATACCTGCTTCTCTTTGGCGAATTGCCGGATAAGGACACCCTGAAGACTTTTGAGAAGAATCTTGCAGCTTTGCGGAAACTTCCCAAAGACTTCACCAGAGACATAATAATGAAAGCACCGGGCAAAAACATGATGAATACCCTTTCAAAAAGCGTGCTTTCGATGTATAGCTATGATGACAATCCCGATGATATTTCCATAAAAAATGTTCTGCGCCAATGTCTGTACCTGATAGCATGTTTCCCGCTGCTGGCAGTATATGCATACCAGGCTTACAACCATTATCATCAGGATAACAGCCTTTGCATCCACAGTCCCAGGGAAGACTATTCCACTGCAGAAAATATACTGCACATGCTCAGGCTGGACAGCAATTTTACACCGTTGGAAGCCAAGCTTCTTGACCTGGCCCTGGTTCTCCATGCCGAACATGGCGGCGGTAACAATTCCACCTTTACCACCCATGTCGTGACCTCAACGGGAACAGACACTTACTCGGCAATGGCGGCAGCGCTATGTTCCCTCAAGGGGCCTCGTCACGGAGGCGCCAATATAAAGGTTGTCAAAATGCTTGAAGACATCAAGAAAAATGTCCGTGACTGGGAAGACGATGAAGAAATAGCAAACTATCTCAACAAAATACTGAACAAGGAAGCCTTTGACCGGTCAGGTCTAATTTACGGCATCGGACATGCCGTATACTCCATCTCCGATCCCAGGGCAGAAATCTTCAAAGGATATGTGAAAGAGCTTGCCCATCAGAAAGGATTGGAAGAGGAATTCAGATTCTATTCCAAGATTGAGACACTGGCACCCAAGCTGATAGAACAAAGCCGCAAGATTTATAAAGGCGTAAGCGTAAACATTGATTTTTATTCCGGTTTTGTTTACAGAATGCTGAATATTCCGGTTGAGCTCTATACGCCCATATTCGCGATAGCAAGGATTTCGGGCTGGAGCGCTCACCGCATCGAAGAACTGGTCAACAAAGGAAAGATTATAAGGCCAGCCTACAAATGTATCGCTCCGAGGAAACAATACATTCCAATGGACGATCGCAAGGCAAAATAATTCAACAGGTTATGGCAAGGGCAGTTCTGCTAGGTTCCGGAATCGTTTCATACTTATGCGGCACTGCCCTTTTTTGTTTATTGATCCTCCATAACAAAATAATGGGTATCGGGAGTATATTCCCTAGGCAGGAAACCTGCATTGAACCATGGAAAATGTTTTTCCATGTCCTTCATTACGTTGACCAGCGTAATAATATACGGTTTATAGATAAAATTAAGAACCCTCTCATCTTCAATACGGTAATACCAGTTCAGGTTGAACTCTTTCCTGCTTATTATGGTCAGTCCTGAAAAATGATAGAAGGTCAGCGGATACTCATTTATGTATACCTTGTTGTTCCTGATGCTTACTTCATAGTTCTGTATATTCCACACGGCAGTATTGGCCCCGTAACTTTGCACTATATGGACACCCGTATATTCGGTCGGCCAGCTTTCCACATACCGCTGGTCTCCGAAAAGGTGTCTTA
>Ga0134094_1001212_pt1 | contig 25999 bp, 23 predicted proteins | sample 5_1taG_FD_94458 | JGI IMG/M metagenome (GOLD analysis project Ga0134094, IMG submission 94458) | Switchgrass degrading microbial communities from high solid loading bioreactors in New Hampshire, USA - 5_19_20_110_A1 metaG | ecosystem: Engineered > Bioreactor > Semi-continuous > Anaerobic >... | reverse complement strand
CATCTTAATCATTTCCTTTCCTCCCGTACGATTATCGTGCCAACAATAATCATACAGGATTGGAATATTAAGGTGGCCTATTTTTTCGCCAGCATCTGGCCTAATTTTAGGGTAGCATTAACACGTATGATAGATGAAATGCCATAAAAAACCCAAAACAGTACAAAACTCTGTTTGCCCACAGCATCGATTTCTATTGTAAACGTTAGCATAAAGGGAGCCAAGAAAGCCAAACACTCGCAGTATGAAGCAATTATATAAGGGACTGAGGGGAGAATAATCGATAATAACCAGGCTCCCGGTATAATTGATAACCGGGAGCCTGATAGCTTTTGTCATCGAATTTTCGATAATATCAGCTTTGTTGTTTAGCCAGTTCTCTTTGACGCAATGCATTGCGCATTGGCTTACCCACACTGGTACGGGGCAACTCATCAATAAATTCAACATGGGTAGGTACTTTATAGGGGGCCAGACTTTTCCGGCAGTGTTCTTTGACTTCATCTTCAGTCATAGTCTCACCGGGTTTTAATACGATGAAGGCTTTAGGTGTCTCGCCTCTCTTGGGATCTGGTATACCAATGGCACAGGCATCAAGTACTTTCGGGTGAGCATAGAGAACTTCATCTATCTCGCGGCAGAATACATTGAATCCACTGCATAATATCATGTCTTTCTTACGGTCTACGATAGTAATATAACCATCCTCATCCATAGTAGCTATGTCACCGGTGTACAGCCATCCATCTCTCAGTGCAATGGCAGTTTCTTCGGGGTTTTTCCAGTAAGATTTCATAATCTGAGGCCCTTTGGCAATTAACTCCCCAGGTTCACCAGTGGGCATATCCGTAGTTCCAGTTTCCAAATCAACAATGCGAATATCCACGTCCGGCCAGGGAATACCTACACTGCCCACTTTTCGTTTAGTATACATGGGATTACAGGTCAATACATTTGAAGTCTCAGATAAACCATATCCTTCAGTAATTATTGCTCCAGACAGCCGTTCAAACTGGTTTAGCCCTTCAACTGCCAGTGGTGATGAACCGCAGATCATGGCTTTGATCAATTTGATTTTTGAATTGCCGATTTCCGGGTGGTTGTTTAATCCATAAATCATAGCAGGAACGGCAGCAAAGTAATTAGGTTCATGTTTGTTAATATTATGAAGGAGATTGTCAGGAGTGGGACCGTTGACCACAATGATGTTACCCCCGGCCACCATGTTAATATTGACACTGGTGTTAAATCCATAAATATGATAGAGGGGCATAGCAGCCATTATCCTCATGTCCTCAGGTTTCTCATAGGGGGCATGAAACCAGTACATGTCCTGCCAAGCCATAGCTTCCAGGTTGGCATTGCTTAACATACAGCCCTTGGAAACTCCAGTTGTGCCGCCGGTGTATTGGAGCATTGCCAGATCTTCAGAAGCAACAGGTATATTGGGTTCTTCCTCAGCACCCCGGGATACAAAATCTTCGAACATAAACACGTTTTCGGCCGTATCAATTGAAGGAGCACCAGTATGGGAATTCAGAACGATCATATTCTTTATCAACGTATTGCCGCTTTTCATAATTTCCGTTACTTTGCTGGCAAAGCGATCCTCTACAAAAACAATGGTGGTTTCACTGTCGGAAAACTGGTGCGTCAATTCAGGAATGGTGTACATAGGGTTGGTAGGAACAATGGCGGCCCCAATCTTGTAGCAGGCTTGCAGGAGAATCACATACTCAGGAAGGTTTGTGCTCATTAGAGCGATCCGATCACCTTTTTGATAGTTAAGAGTAAGGATAGCATTGGCTGTTTTCCTGGCTAGTTTATTAGCCTCTGCATAGGTCAGCTGTTGGTCATCCCAGATCAAATAAGGCTTAGTAGGGTTCTTATCAGCCCACTCATTGAAATAGTCTTTCATAGGCTTGCCCGGGTAATCAATTGAGTGGGGAACACCTTTATCATAAAACTTGTACCATACGCGGTCCATTCTCTCGTCCTCCTTTACACGGTTTTTATTAATGGCGAATTTATACTCTATCCCCCTCTGTTACAGAGTATTTCCAGAATTTCTACAAATGATTATATAATTCCTTGAAAAAAATTACGACAGCAATGTCGAAACATGTACATATGAGCGCGAAATTGCGGTGTTTCTTGGCATAAAATGACGACAAATCCATATGGATGGTACGGTCTAGTAATGAACCTCTGATTCTAAAACCGAATTGATAGGTTCCCAAATGGCTGATCTTGGACCGGTAAGATAAAAAGAGTAAGGCAGGGGAGCCCCATGGTTTCACCCTGCCTTTTATATTGGCCTGCCTGACCTGACATCCGACACGGTGTATCTGTACTAAAGCTTGCTGATACCAACTAATTTGCTTTTCAACTCAGTTAATGGTCAAGAACAGGTTCAAAGCTTTATTTTAAGCCCAATTCATCAGCCAACTGCTGAAAAACCGGCAGTGAGTTTTCAATGATTTTGCGATCCACACAATAGGAGATGCGGAAATAGCCTGGTTTGCCGAAGGCTATACCTGGAACTACCAGCAGGTTCTTCTTTTGCGCCATCTGAACAAATTCCATTTCATCAGGAGTGGGACTTTGGGGGAACAGGTAAAAGGCACCTTGAGGCTTAACCATTTTGTAACCCATCTCGGTAAGTGAGTTGTAGAGCAGATCCCGCTTGTCCTGATAGGCAGCGATGTCTACAGATTCTCGCTGCAGTTTGGCTACGATACGCTGCATCAAAGCAGGGGCATTCACATAGCCCAGCACCCGGTTGGCTAGAGTCAAAGCCCCCATCAGCAGGTCCACTTCAGGAATGTCGGGATTGGCAGCCAAGTAACCGATACGCTCGCCAGGCAGGGCCAGGTCTTTACTATGGGAAGTAACCAATATGCTATAGCGTATGTGTTTAAACACCGGAGGGACTTCCACACCATCATAGGCGATTTTAGCATAGGGCTCGTCCGAGATAACGTAAATAGGACGGCCATATTTCTTACTGGCTTCTTCCAGTACGGTATTCAAAGCTTCCAGAGAGGAGGCAGTATAAATGACCCCGGTGGGATTATTGGGAGTATTAATTATAACAGCACGGGTATGGGGATTTACAGCCTCTTCGATGGCAGCAATATCGATCTGAAAATCTTCCTGGGTATCTACGATACGGTGAACCCCACCATGATTGGCGATATAGAATTTGTATTCTACAAAAAAGGGTGCCAGGATAATCACTTCATCTCCGGGATCAAGGATAGCTTTCAGGGCACAGTTAAGAGCACCGCTGGCTCCCACTGTCATAATGACGTGTTCACCTGTTACAGGTTTGCCGCTTTTTTCGGCCAGCACTTCAGCTATGGCAGAACGCGTCTCCATATACCCAGCATTACTCATATAACGGTGCATACCTGGTACAGGATTTAGTGCCAGTTCCCGCAAACCATCCAGAAAAGCTTGGGGAGGTTCCAGATCCGGGTTGCCGAGAGAAAAATCATAGACTTTATCCTCTCCGTAAATTTTCTTGAGACGCTCGCCTTCCTCGAACATCTTGCGGATTAAGGACGAACCACCCATTTGTTCTTTCATGGCACGTGAGATGGTCATAACTATGCTTCTCCTTTACTCTTGAGATATATAATATTTTAACCCAGATAAAACCATTTCTACATCAGAATCAGATTTCCTTGAAGGCGTTTAATCGTAACTTCTTTTATCCATAAAAAAGCTGTAAAAATGAGGTATTTCAGATGTTGAAATTTTGCATAAAAAGGTATTAATTAAGGACAATAGAATATTATAATGGAGTCAAATGACATTTTGGGGGGAGATTCAGGTGAGTAATATTGCTATTATTGGAGCGGGGAAAGGTGGTACGTCGATACTTAAAACGCTGCACGGCATACCATCAATAAAAATTGTAGGGATGTGTGACATCGACGATAATGCTCCGGGGATGGTTTTAGCCCGTAAACTAGGTATATCCACCTGCAATGATGTACATAAAATATTATCAAATCCAACCCTGGATCTAGTTATCGAAGCTACAGGTTCTCCTAAAGTTCAAGAATTAATAAACCAGTACAAAGGTGAAAATGTATCGGTAATTGAGTCTCATGGTGCCAATTTAATGATGACCATAGTGGAGGCCCGGGAGGAGATGATCGCGGACCTGCACCGGGAAGCGGAAAAGCTGGCGCAGATGTCAAACGAGTTGTCTCTTACTATGGAAAAAGTCGGTCAGTTAGTGGACGAGGTTAGTAAGTACGCCGATGTGGTAAACCAGCAAGGGGAAGGACTTATGAAATCCGTCAACGACGCTGTGGTTCATCTGAGAGAGACTGGTGAAGTATTAAACATAATCAACAATACTGCTCGCCAAACTAAATTGCTGGGGTTCAATGCTGCTATCGAAGCCGCTCGCAGCGGCGAACATGGTCGGGGTTTCGCGGTAGTAGCTGATGAAGTTAGAAAATTAGCGGAAAACAGCACCAGTTCTGTAGAGAGAATATCCCAAATATTGACCAATATACAGGATTCGGTGCAAGTGATAACTACCCGTGTAAATGAAGCGGCAGGCGTGGTTCGGAAACAAGCTGAATTAACTACCTCAGTTACCGATCACATCCATTCACTGGAAGCTATGTCTCAGGAATTAAACGCTTTGGCTCAACATTTAGCACAGCTGGCGTAAACAAAAACGCTGTCCTAAGAATAAACGTCCCCCCTCCCAGAAAATTGTTCGGCTTATCAGGTATTCATAAGCAACATAATAGAATTTAATGTGGTGATATATATTTTGAATGCCATATCTTTTTTCCAAGCAAAGAAGATTATGGCATACTTTTTTACATAAAAGATTTTTAAGATTGAGGGATACATATGAAGCATAAAAAATACACCGGAGTTATCCTGGCAGTGATAATGCTGGCGGAAATACTTTTGACCGGATTTACCTATCAGCAAGGTATAGGACAAGTCTATTATCATACCCAGTCGGAAATCTATGAAAAGGCTAGTTATCATGAACAACTGGCTGGCCATGATGTCAATGGCATTGAAAGAGCATATTTTGTCAGTGTGGATATCCAGGACACGGATTTGCAGCCTTATGTATTCGAAGGGGAAGTAACCGGTACTTATACCTTGGAGTCCATGGTCAATACTTTGGAAAGCCAGGGTTATAAAGTCGTAGCGGCTATAAATGGGGATGTGTATGACACTTCTACCGGAACCCCCAAGGGCTTGACTATTCATGACGGCAAGATCATAACTTCCGGATATGCACCGGAATATGTGATTGCTTTTGACGAAAGGGGCGCTGCTTCTTTGGTAAAAGCAGCAGTAAGCTTTACTCTAAAGGGCACTATTAATGTTCCCAGCTTCGTTACTACTCCCGTTACCAATCCGGCTTCTTCCAGTGAAGCTCAAGATCAGACCCAGCCGGAAGATCCAAGCCAGCTAAAAGATCAAGTTCAGCATGAGAATCAAATACAGCTGGAAGATCTGGTCGAGAATGAAAATCCCCTCCAGTCTGAAGATTTTTCTGGAGAAGCCGGTGAAGACCAAATAACCGATGAGATTCAAACCATAGATGAGATGCAGGATGCCGGTTCCGGCCAACCCCAAGAACCCATCCCTAAGCAGGAAACAGTGTATGTACCAACACCCTATGAAGCCGATATTGGCTATTTTAACGTTCCCCATGGGAACAGCAAATCCTTGCACTTATATAACCGCCACTATGCTCCTTCTACCAAAACCAAGGGAAATTATGTGGAAGTAATTCTGGAAGCGGGTTCGCCGGCAAAGGCAGAACTGACAGTAGACGGCACTGTCACGGCAACTGTTGCTGAAGTGCGCAGCGGCACTTCGAATACCCCTATCGGTGACAGCCAGCTGGTACTCTCTGCCGCATGGGATTCACCCTATGCAACCCAACTGGCCCAGATGATACCCGGAAGTACCGCAGAGATTTTCGTACGTGACCTGACCGGAGGAGATCTGGCTAACTGCAGGGAAGCCATTGGAGTATACCATGTACTCTATGATAAAGGCCAGTTTATTACTCAGGGAACCAATGCCAATCCCAGGACGGTAATGGGCATAAAACCTGACGGTTCTCTCATACTGTATGTCCTTGATGGAAGACAGCCTGGTTTTTCCGAAGGCATGGGACTAACGGATACCGCCAAGCATTTGGTTGATTTGGGCTGCAGTACCGTTGTAAACATGGATGGGGGCGGATCTTCGACGATAGCTGTGCGGGAAGGAGGAATCAACTCCAGGGCAGTGATCAAGAATTCCCCTTCAGGGAAGAGACAGAGGCAAGTCACCAACGGTCTCCTGCTGGTATATGATGAACGGGGAGGAACCAAAGCTGAGCATTTACATACCTATCCCAGTCAACCTCTGGCTATGCCTGGAGCGGAGATCCAGCTGAAAACCTATGCCAGCAACGATAAATATGAACCGGTATCCCTGCCCAAGAAGGTAAAATACCAGGTTGATCCTGATTCTGGCCATTCTGTGGATGAAAACGGTCTCTTTACTGCCGGCAGATCAATAGGAACAGCTGTGATTGAAGTGCTTTGCGGGGATCTTTATACCACCGCACAAATAAGCATCCAGAACAATATAACCTTTACCACCAATATACAGAGTCTGGAGCTAGATCCGGGAGATACCTTTGATATCAATGTAACCGCCCAATACGGATATGCTCCTATTGCCAGCAAAGACAGCCTGTTCACCTGGTCCTGCGACCCGGAGATCGGTACCATCGATGCCGAGGGGATCTTCCAAGCCGCAGACCAAAACGGTGTAACCGGCCATATTTATGTGGAATACAACGGTGTTAAAAAAGCCATACCTGTTCAGGTAGGCACCGATATTATTGATTTTGCGGACACCATCAGCCATTGGGCCAGAGAGTTTATAGGCAAGCTGGCCGCTCGGGGAATAGTAAGCGGAATGGGCGATAATCTCTATTGGCCGGACGATTCTCTAACCCGAGCCCAGTTCCTCACCATGCTGGCCAAGAGCATCCATGACCTGGATGTAACCCAGTCTGCACCGGCTGGCTTTAAGGATGTCCCTGCTGACGAATGGTATTATAGCTACGTAAACTGGGGTTTTGAAGCTGGAATTGTAAAAGGAATGGATGAGAATACCTTTGCACCCAATGCGAAGATAACTCGGGAGCAGATGGCGGTTATGCTGAATAATTTTGCTGCTTACGATGGTGTGATCCTGCCGGAGATCAACCCAGAAGTGACCTTTACTGACAGTGAACGGATCAGCACCTGGGCGGTTGAGGCTGTAAATATGATTGTATCTGCGGGCATAATGGGCGGGTATCCGGAAGGGGATTACCAGCCCCAGGGTACCGCCACCAGAGCAGAAGCAGCCACGGTTATCTACAAGTTCATCATGCTGCGGGACAGTGTTTATCCCGATGCCCCGGTCAACTAATGTTCAAGCTTACCCTTTCCGGGCATAGGATTAACATAATTACCGCAGCTGCTTCAACCATATTGGACCCACAGCATAAGGTCCAGCCGTTGCGGATAAAGAAGCAAAACCATCTTTTGGATTGATATTTCAAGGTAACAGGATACATACGGAACCATTACCAGAATAAGTTAATACCCTATAGTAATAAAACCTTTTACAAGGAGTGAGGGTAATGCCTGTTTCCTTTTTCCTACCAGTTAACAACGTCTATATTGCTTCAGCTTATCCAGACCAAAACTTTGCCAACCGCAATCAGGGAGATGTTTTATTTGTAGGTTCTTTTACCGGTGCTGGCGATATATACAGAAGCCTGCTGGAATTTGATCTGTCTGATCCAAACCACGGAATTCCTCCCAACAGCACGATAGTACGTGGTGAGCTGCTTTTGTCAATGTATCGAAATGATAACCCTGGAACAGCACGAGTGGACGTCTTAATCTTGGACGACGTTTTTGATGAAAGAACGGTTACTTTTAATACCAGCCTCTCCACCAGACCTATTGGAATCAGTGTTGTGCCCCAGGCTGCGCCGGATCTGGTTATAATCGATATTACTGATCTGGTACTAGCATGGTATCAAGGTGGTATACTAAAAAATGTTGAGCTGCGAGGGCTGGAAAATAATAACAACAATATTATCGGCTTTAGAAGCACCCGCTTTTCCAATAGTGCTGTCTGGCCGCGCTTAAGAGTAGTCTGGTCCAAGGGAACTGTGTCCGACACTCTATCTGATATACTTTCGGGTGCTCCCGCAACCTCTACTTTGATTGATATACGCGGAAAGGAACAGGCAACCTTCTTGATCCAGAATACCACCGATGGAACCCTGCAGGGACATGTTATTTTACAAAATACAGGGCAGGTGCCGGTAAGCGACCCTTCTACCCAGTTCAGCATACCCCCAGGACAGGAGCGGGTGGTAAATTATATCGCTGCGGTTGACTTTCTGCAGCTTGGTTTTACAGCAGCAGGAAACGGTAATTATTTTGTGATGGCCTCAACCCGGGATGAATAAAAAACTTCAGAACTGCTACTGCCGACAACGAATCGTGCACCGGACTATTCTCCGGTGCACTTTACTGAACAGGTTGATTGCAATTCTTCATCAGGTGCTGGCAGCAAACACGTTCTAAGCCAAATGCTGTGATAATATTTGAACCCGCTTTGGATGTTTCGTTTTATAATGATAGTTAGCTGGCAATGCTAGGTTAGTAAATTCCTAATAAATTATGGCAGGGCGGAGGTTAATCTATGAATTATAATCCTAAAAATAGCAGTCTTGTCACCTTTGAATGGGTCAACAGGGAAGACCAAGTAGAAGAAGTACGCCGCCTGTTTTTGGAGTATGCCCAGTCCCTGGACATCGATTTGGAATTTCAGAATTTTGAGGATGAACTGCGCACCCTGCCGGGTAAATATGCACCGCCGGAAGGGGCTTTATTAATTGCCAGATTGGATGGACAGGCAGTGGGATGCATTGCCCTGCGCAAACATGCCGAGAACATCTGCGAAATGAAAAGGCTGTATGTGAAAAACAGCTGCAGAGGCTTGGGCTTGGGACGCAGACTGGCTGTTATGATAATCGAAGAAGCCAAAAGGCTGGGTTATTCTTATATCAGACTGGATACATTGTCCACTATGCGAGAAGCTATCCGGTTATATGAATCTTTGGGCTTTTATGATATCGATCCCTATATTTATAATCCCATCCCCGGAGCCAGGTACCTGCAATTAAATCTCCTCGAGTTTAGTCTCACTATTTAATTAAAAAAACATAAAAAAATCTTGTTATTTTGTTCTATTATCCCTATAATACCTATTATATATATTCCTATAAATCCTATTAAAATAATAGATTTTATAGACTATCTTTAATGTATGATTGCCAGGGACTTACTGGCATCCTTTGAATAATGCCGCAAAAACTTTCAAGAAGAGGTGATAGATATGCCGGTTATTATTCCCGACGATTTGCCAGCCAGCAGTATTCTCCAGGAAGAGAACGTTTTTATCATGCATGAACAAAGGGCTATACACCAGGATATTCGTCCTTTGAGACTTGCCATTCTCAATCTGATGCCCCAGAAGATAGTGACTGAAACCCAACTGCTGAGGCTTTTGGCCAACAGTCCTCTGCAGGCAGAGATAACCCTGCTGCATACTGAAAGCCATGAATCGAAAAATACTCCGGAAGAGCATTTGCGGAATTTTTATACCACTTTTTCCAAAGTTAAAGATGAAAAGTATGACGGCATGATAATTACCGGGGCTCCCGTGGAACACTTGGACTTTGAGGAATGGACTTATTGGGAAGAATTGAAAGAGATTATGGAATGGACTAAAAGCCATGTTTATTCCACCCTGCATATTTGTGTAGGTGCTCAGGCGGGACTTTACTATCACTATGGTATACCCAAGTATTCGCTTCCCCGGAAAATGTTTGGTGTTTTCCGGCACCGGGTATTGAAAAAAAATGTACCCCTGTTACGGGGCTTTGACGATGAGTTTTATGCGCCTCATTCCCGCCATGCCGAAAATCGAAGAGAAGATATTAAAAAAGTAGAGGAATTGGATATTTTAGCTGATTCGCCCGAAGCTGGTCTCTATTTGGTAGCTACAAAAGACTTAAGACAGGTGTATGTTTTTGGCCACAGTGAGTATGAGGCTTTGAGTCTCAAGGCCGAGTATGAAAGAGATCTGGCCAAGGGTATGGACATACACATACCGGTTAACTATTTCCCCAATGACGATCCTACTCAGATGCCCGTTGTCAAGTGGCGCAGTCATGGCAGTCTATTGTTCAGCAACTGGCTTAATTACCATGTATACCAGGAGACCCCCTATGATCTTGACGATTTGCCTGCGCGCTAAGGGGTAATCAGATATCACAGGCCGGTATGGCTTGGTGATAAAAACCTTAAGATAAAGGAGAGGAATGGCATGACTGAGAAGAATTACCGATTTGACACCTTGCAGGTCCATGCAGGCCAAAAGCCGGACCCGGTTACCGGTTCCCGAGCTGTACCCATTTACCAAACTACTTCTTATGTTTTCAAGGATACAGAGCATGCAGCCCGTCTCTTTGCCCTGGAGGAATCGGGAAACATATATACCAGGATAATGAATCCTACCACCGATGTGTTTGAACAGAGGATGGCCGCTCTGGAGAGGGGAGTAGGTGCCCTGGGTTTGTCATCAGGCTCGGCGGCTATTACTTACGCCATCATGAATATCGCCGGCAGCGGCGATGAGATCGTCTCTGCCAGCACCCTTTACGGTGGAACCTATAACTTATTCCTTTATACACTGCCCCGTTACGGTATCAAGACAGTTTTTGTTGATCCTGACGATTCGGAGAACTTCAGAAATGCAATCAATGACAAAACCAAGGCTATATATATAGAAAGCATCGGTAATCCCGGAATTAATCTGATTGATATCGAGAAGGTAGCAAGGATAGCTCATGATAACGGGCTGCCTTTAATCGTGGACAACACTTTTGCCACCCCTTATCTGTTGCGCCCGATTGAATACGGGGCAGACATAGTGGTTCATTCCGCCACCAAATTCATCGGCGGCCATGGAACCTCCATCGGCGGGGTTATAATTGATGCCGGCAAGTTTGATTGGGTAGCCAGCGGCCGGTTTCCGGGCTTCACCGAACCCGATCCTAGCTATCATGGAATCCGCTATGCCTACGACATAGGAGCCCCGGCTTACATTGTTAAAACCAGAGTCCAATTGTTACGGGATACCGGTGCTTGCCTCAGCCCCTTCAATGCGTTTTTATTCCTCCAGGGTCTGGAAACTCTTTCCCTGAGAGTAGAAAGACATGTAAGCAATGCCCGCCAGATCGCAGAATGGCTCAACCAGGATTCCCGGGTGGCCTGGGTTAACTATCCCAGCTTGCCTGGAAACAAATACTACGATCTGGCCCAGAAGTATTTCCCCAAGGGAGCAGGTTCTATTTTCACCTTTGGCATCAAAGGCGGCCCAGAAGCTGCTAAGCGCTTTATAAACAGCCTGGCACTATTCTCCCTGCTGGCCAATGTTGCTGATGCCAAGTCACTGGTTATCCACCCGGCTTCCACCACCCACTCCCAGCTAAGTCCGGAGGATCAGCTGGCAGCCGGTGTAACCCCTGATCAGATTCGTTTATCTATTGGCATTGAAGATGTAGAAGACCTGATTGACGATCTGGATCAGGCTTTAAACAAGGCAGTTAATCAATAAGTTAGGAAAAAGGCGATAAGCGAGACTTTGGTCTCGCTTATCGCTTGTTGGGAAAAAACCTTGAGGTTCATCTCTGGTGCAGGGCTTTGTTAACCAGATAGCTAGCCTGCTCATAATCTTTCCTTCTAACGGAAACCGTATATTGCTTGGTATACTTCATATTTAATCCCATGCTGCCATATCTGCCCCGGTAAGTACCTCTTCCTGCCCATTGTCCGGAATGATCAAAAACTTTATATGAATACTTGATGCCTGCATTGGCTAAAGCCTGCCGGACTTTAGCTAGATCCTCCAGGGAATAGCCGACGTAAACGTCTTCTTTTAAGAAACACATCCCCGTATCACCCCGGAATTAATTGTACTTTACTTAATAAGTTATAGAATGATTTAAGGCAATTTCTTACAGGATAATAGACATTTTCTTCCCGAGGCTTCGGACTGCATTTCATAGCTTTCCGTATTAAACAGCACTTTGTCTCTGTCCGATTTCCGTTGCATATTTTCTAGTTTTAATAGACAGAATGTCAATTAATACTCGCTTTTTTCCCAGCCATAAAGAGTAATAAGCCTGCTGTTATAGCGCTGGGGCAGCTCTTGGTTTGGGATTAGCAATACCCGTCCGGGTGCCGATTTCCCTCGTTTACTCATGGTCCATGGGGGTTACGACAGACAAGAAACAGATAGTTCCAAGGAGGATTACTGGTATTCAGCAGCAATTGGCACCGCTTTTGATAATTATAGCCGGCTCTTGTTGGGGAACCGCCGGAATTTTTGTCCGCTTGTTCAATGAATGGGGAATGTTCGCCCTGCAGATAGCTACGGTTAGAACCATAGTCTCCGCTATTATTTTCGCCCTTTTGATATTTATAACCGACAGGAATTTGTTCAAAATAAAGTTGAAGGATATCTGGTGTTTTATCGGTACCGGTTGCTTGGGCACCGCTCTTTACAACTTTTGTTATTATAAAACCATTGCCTTATCATCACTGTCTGTGGCAGCGACCTTGTTGTACACGTCTCCCATCTTCGTAGCAATCTTTTCAGTGCTTTTGTTTGGGGAGAAAATGACCGTCAGAAAGTTGGTCGCTCTTGCGTTGGCTTTCGGCGGTTGCCTCATGGTGAGCGGTGTATTAAACAGCGGTGCGGAGGGGTTGACGGGCAAGGCTTTTGCCATCGGCATTCTTTCTGGTATGAGCTATGCTTTTTATACAATATTTTCCAAGTTTGCGGTGATGTTAGGCTATACAGGCTTTACAACCACATTCTACACTTTTGCCTTGGCTCTTATTCCCTGTGCCCTTTTAGCTGATTTCAGGCAAATTACCGAAGCGGTGGAAACAGGTGGTGCTGGAGCTATCCTGCTTATCGCTGCCTTTGGTGCAGTTACAACTTTGATCCCCAACTTGTCATATCTAGCTGGGCTTAAATATGTGGGGACCAGTAAAGCCTCGATCTTGTCGGCAATTGAACCTGTGATGGCCGCCTTGTTTGGGCTGATACTGTTCAGCGAAGTACCTGCGCTTGCAACAATAGCCGGAATGGGCCTGGTGGTGCTGTCCATTGGTTTGCTCAATCTGAGGAGAAAAGAGGAAAGAGGGTGATATATTCTACTTACCTGTCATGAATTTTCCCAAAGCCTCCATGGCTTTGCGGTCATGTTTTCTCCTAAAAATGTGCCCGGCACCTTCGATCTCCAGATATTCGCACTGTTTATATACCTCCCGCGCCTGTCTGGAGTATGAAATGTCTACTAATTTGTCTTTGGTTCCGTGTATGAGGAGGACGGGGCCTTCATATCCCTTAATTTCATCGTATATATTCATATCTTTAACTGCTTTTACATAGACATCGCTTAATTTCATGGGGAAACGGCTGATCACTGGAGGTATATTTTCCGGATCAAACCGGGCAAACAGCAACTTGCCCCGGCGGGCATCGTCGGGTATGCAAAAAGCTGGGGAGAAGAGGATAAGGCGTTCAATTTCATTTTTTATTTTTGCAGCAGTAAGGGCGCAGACAACTCCGCCCTGACTGCAGCCCATCAGAGAAATGTGTTCGGTGTCTATGTCATTTCTTTGCTTTACATAATTTATGACCGACTTTAAATCTTCAACTTCGGTCAGGATCGACATTTCAGAAGGCTTGCCGTCGCTGCGGCTTAACAGACCTCCCCCGCAGAAATCGAAAGTAAATGCTGCCCAGCCCAGACCAGCTAAGAATTCAGCATAATGTCTTACGGTGCGTTGGTTGGCCAGATAACCATGGCAAATAATTATAGCAGGCAGCACACCTGTCTCTCTGCGATAGACATGGCCGCGAATGATTAAGCTGCCACGCTGGCAGGAAAAAGGCTGACGTATAAGAGGCGATCCTTTATGTACCTTATTCATATTTTCCTGATCCCTTCACCCAGCCAAATTTTTTGGCTTTTTTGAGCAAGTTTTCTCCTTGTTATTCATTTTATATCCATCTCTTTCCTTCCATATCCAAGCTCTCCGGAGAAATAAAGGCCCCCGTATATTTTGTATGTCCAGAAGTCTGCCGCCATGGGTAGCTGTACATCGTTTTAAAATATCCTTGACAGACACATATATTTGATTAACAATAAATAGTGATAAATACATATATTGAGCTATGCCAGATACCACTCTGATCCAATATCAACGGATAGGTTGGCAATGATCATGGGCAGATAAAGAGACTTCATTTTCCAAACTTTGAAAGGGAAAGGAGGGGAAGAAAAGTTTCATGGAGCCCAAATTATCTTCAGATCTCTTGCGAGGGCATACGGATACCATTGTCTTAGCTATGTTGATGAAGGGTGATCGTTACGGCTTGGAAATATATCATCAGATTTTAGCCCGCACTGGTGAACAGTACGAGCTGAAAGTGGATACTTTGTATTCCAGTTATAAGCGGTTGGAAAAGGGCGGGTACATCACGTCCTATTGGGGTGACGAGACCCAGGGGGCACGTCGCAAGTATTATCGCATTACAGATAAAGGGCGTGAATTATACCGCCAAAACCTGTTAAACTGGGAGTTTACTCAAAAAATCTTAAACAAACTGCTAAAGGAGGAAGACGAATGAATACTAGAGAGTATATCGACTCTCTGTTTTCCGATTACCAGAAGACTTCCGCCCTTGAAGATTTCAAGGAAGAACTTAAAAGTTTTCTGGATGAGAGGATAAGAACTCTGGTCAAAGGCGGCATGGATGAAAAGGATGCTTTTGAAAAGGCAACCAGCGAACTTGGAGATATATCAGCGGTAGCGGATGAAATCAGCCGCAAGAAAAAACAGGAGCTAATAGGAGAAATGTATTTAAAAACCACCCATTATATGTCCACATGGAGAATCGCTTTGTATGTCTTATGCGGTGCTGTTTTCGGCTTTGGGGTGATTGTGGCGGCAATTTCAGAATACTTCAGCGGAGACGTCAATGCGCCTTTAGGCTCGCTGCTCGTTTTCGGAGGAATCCCGATCCTGGTTTTTTTGTTTCTCTGGCTTACTCAGGAAACAGCTACCCGGGAAGCAATGGAGTGGAAGCGGGCACTTTTGTATGTGGTCACAGCAGGTGTATTTTTGTTCGGAGTGTTTGTGTTCCTGGTAACTTATTTCGAAAAAAGTGCCGGGCTCCCTTACGCCATTGCCACACTAATCCCGTTTGTCCTGCCTAGTTCGGCATTCGGTGTGTTTCTCATACTGACCGAAAAGGATAGGAGCAAACCATGGGTCATCAAACAGCGGGAGGAATATATGAAACGTTCCCTGGAAAGATTTGGCGATCCGGTGCAGGAAATGCGGTTCGGCTTGTTTTCCGCCGCACTCTGGATAGCTGGCATAGCAGCGTTTATCCTGCTGACTATTCTTTTCGGATTTAAATTCTCATGGTTGGCCATCGTAGCAGCTCTCATCGGGCAGATGCTGATACTGGCAACGTTTACAAAATCACATTAGACCTGTTCTTACAGAGACAATAAAATACAAGGAGAATTGAAAAACCTAAAGCCCGCAAAAGCTCTAACCATGTTACGGCAGCATTTATGGCCTGGTTGTTAAAACGAATCGGGAAAGGCAACGCTCATGCCAACGCACATCCGAATTGTGAGTGGTTCTATTATCGAGCCGGAGCCTTAAAGGGAATAGTTGCAAAAATGGAGAAAGAATTATCAAAATATATTAATTATAAAGTTGTTGCGCATTCGTACTATACTGTCATCAAAAATTTGAAAGGATTCCATAATATGCAAGGCTATGAGAGTAAAAAGGCTCTTATCGCGGAGATTGAAAAAACAGCGGCTTTGTTTATTGATGAATTCCTAGATGTCAAAGAAAATGACAAAAACAAGTTTATAGATGGTGTAGATAGAACACCCGCCCAGATGATAGCTTACCAGTTAGGCTGGCTTGATTTGATTATGGGGTGGGATAAGGCCGAAGCGGAAGGTAAGCCTGTTGTTACCCCATGTGAGGGCTACAAATGGAACAATCTAGGTGCTTTGTACCAGAGCTTTTATGACAGGTTTTCCGCATACTCTCTGGCTGAATTACGAGATTTATTCAAAGAACAGGTAACTGTTTTTATACAATGGGTTGACGGATTTACTGAAGAAGAGGTTTTTACTCCAGGCAGCCGCAAATGGGCATCTTCGACACCATCCAATTGGCCGGTGTGGAAATGGGTACACATTAATTCGGTTGCCCCGTTCAAATCCTTCCGCACCAAGATTAGAAAGTGGAAAAAATTAAATGGATTATAAATAGAAGAATAGGGATATATAAAAAGGCCAATTAAAATCAGTAAATGCAAAATATATTCAATAATCCAGTGAAAACCAAAAGCACTTTCGCCGGCTAAGCGAAAGTGCTGGTTTTTTCTATGGTACGCCCGAGAGGAGTCGAACCTCCGCACCCGGCTCCATATAAATATTTAATTAATACCTTGAAAACAATTCTGTTAACTTTCGCAATCTGCTGGAGTCTCAATCCTTTATCTAGATTGTGCTAAGAGATTTGGCAGAGTTGTAATGATTTCCGGGAAAATCCAGCATAAAGCAACGGCAAACAAAATTATGGCAATGAATGGTATTACACCGTAATAGATATCTCCAATAGTAACGCCTTTGGGAGCAATACCTTTTATATAAAAGAGAGCATATGCAAAAGGCGGAGTCAAAAAAGATGACTGCAGAACGACTACTATTAACATAACTGCCCATAAAGGATTGACACCGAATTGTGCCATGATTGGCATAAAAATGGGAACTACAATCAGCAGAATTCCTACCCAGTCAATGAGCATCCCCAGCAAGAATACTATTAAGAGTACGATCAGCATTGTTCCAGTTGCGCCCAGACCTAAGGAAGTAATGAAATTGTTAACCACTGTCCCACAGCCGACTCCAAAGAATACGGCAGTAAACAGATTGGCTCCTATGGCAATAAACGCGATCATGGTACTTGTTTTCAAGGTGGAAAGGGCAGCTTCTTTTATTACTTGCCAGTTAAGCCTCCGGAAACCCAGGGCTATCAAAAAGGCTCCAAAAGCTCCTAAGGCAGCTGCTTCCGTGGGTGCACATATACCGGCTAATATAGCACCCATGACCGCAAGAATTAGTAATATAAAAGGAACAAAAGCTTTAATCCCATCCCATACTGAGTATATCTCTTCTCCTTCTTGAATTGCTTGTTCAGGAACTACATCCTTCTTAATCTTAATTAGAATAAAGATATACAGCAAATACATAAAGGACAGTAAAAGTCCCGGTATAATCGCCGCTGCAAATAAATCTACCACAGAAACATTTGCCATTGGGCCAAGCAATACCAGCATTATGCTGGGTGGAATCAAGATTCCCAAAGTACCACCGGCAGCAACAACACCTGTAGACAGTTTGTTATCATATCCTCTTTCATGCATGGGGGGAGTGCTAACAATCCCATTGTGGTAACAGAGGCACCCACTACACCGGTACAAGCTGCAAACAAAGTGCAGATAATTATGGTGGCATAGGCTAAACTACCTTTTACGTTTTTCAGCCATTGATTTAATACAGCGAAAGCCTTGTCAGCAACACCTGACCGTTCTAACATAGCACCCATAAAGATAAAAAGGGGAATGGCTACATAGGTGTAACTAGACAATACTCCATAAGCGCGGGAACCGACTAGAGCAAAAACCTGATTACCCCAACCAATAAGGCCAAAACCTATTCCCAATCCAGCCAATGTCCAAGCAATGGGAAAGCCTAAAAATACACCAACTAAGACTGTTACAAACATTAGTATGGTTATTAGTTCAGGAGACATTGTCATATATCTTCACCGCCATCCTTGAGCATCTTAAAGTAGCCTATAAAATCAATTATCCCTTGGAGCAACAACATAACGGCACTTACAAACATTACTGTTTTTATAGGCCCAGCAAGTGGATTCCAACTGGTGTACGGTGAAGTTTCTTTCAGTATCCAGGCATTGGCCATTAGACCATAAGAAGCGTTAACAAAAGCAATAGCAAAAGGAAAGAAAAGCAACAGATAGCATAGTATACGTATAACAGCTTTTGTTCTGGGTTTAAACATGTCATAGAATACATCAGCTTTGACATGTACATCTGCCTTTATACCGTAAGCCCCACCCAAAAAAACCATAGCTCCATAAAACATCCATTGTAGATCGTATGACCAGTTGGTTGGGTGATTAAAGATGTACCTTCCGCCAACTTCTATAACCACCACAGCAATTACGCCGTATATTAAAAGGGAAGAGACAGAAGCAATTTTTTCGTTGACCAATGTTATTAATTGCAGCGGATTCTTTAGATTCACATCTTCACCATCCTTTACCGCAAATACTATAAATTAACAATAGAGATAAAAGAGGCTCTGTCGAACCACTTTTATCTCTATTAAAAGACAGTTACTGGCTTAAAGCCCAATCCGGGTAAGGAATTTTTTCTGTCTGCTTATAGGGTGCCCACATTTTTAAGAACTCAACTTGGGACTGATGAACCTTTGCCAAAAACGGATCTTCTTTGACTTTCTTTTCATACCATGCGTTGGTCCACTCTTGTAAAGTGGCTATCATTTCATCCGGCATAACGACCAATTCTACACCCATTTTTTCGAAATCTTCCATAGCTTTAATGCTGCGTGCAGCTGCATCGTTGAGCATATACATCTGGTTTTCCTTACATGCTACTTGGATGATTCTCTTCAAATCTTCCGGCAGCGACTCCCAATTTTTCTTATTAATGACTAATTGCTGGGTAGCACAGGGCTGATGGAAACCAGGACGCATATAATACTTGGCAACATCTTGGAACCCGAATGTTTGGTCAAGAGCCGGTATGGAATATTCACCAGCATCGATAACACCGCGTTCCATGGATGGTATTATTTCGGCAGCAGACATGAATACCACGTTGCAGCCATTAGCGGCTAATATTTCACCCATAATAGGCATCATGCGCAGCTTTACGCTTTTTAAAGCCTCGATTGAATCGATAGGTTTGTTAGCCCAAAGGAAGTTTTCCATGTCATGGACACCCGCTGGCTCGATGTGCACACCGATTTTGTCTCCCATTTCTTGGAGAAGTTCTCTTCCTCCGCCATAGTCCAACCAAGCTACCATATCAGTGGGGTCGGAGAATAAACCTGGTGATGAACAAAACAGGGGAGCGGCGTACTCAACGCTAGACCATAAGCCTGAGTAGTCAAATAATCCGTCCAAAACGCCATCTCTTACTGCCTGCGGCCCATCTACTGACGGAACAATTGCGTCTGCTGGGTACCATTCAATTTTTAATCTGCCATTAGACATGGTAGTAATATTGTCAGCTAAGCGTTTTCCGTATTCGTCATACAGAGTTCCAGCAGGGGTATAACCCTGTACTTTCCATACGATTTGTTTTTCAGGGGCGGTCTGATTGGCATTGTCTGAAGTAGATGCCTGACCGCTGCAGCCAACAAGACTTGTCATAATCAGCACAAGCACTAATAATCCAGCAAGATACCTCTTCTTCATTAATTAACCTCCTCTTAGTTTATGATTGCAGAAGTCCTAACAAGAATAAGGTATAGTCCCAACCCCCCTTTGGCATCGAATTGTGTTTAAAACTATCTGACAATATATCCACCGGCGACCAACAATTCCTCGCCAGTTATCCATGAAGCTTCGTCACTGCATAAATAAGCTACTGCATCTGCAACCTCCGACGGTTTGCCTACTCGTTTGAAAACTGTCTGGTTAACTATATTTTCAAACACTTGAGCTGGTACAGCCCGTAACATATCGGTATCCACTACACCTGGTCTCACACAATTGACATTAATGTTATATTTTCCTCCTTCTTTGGCTAAACTTTTGGTAAAGCCTATTATTCCGGCCTTAGTATACGCATAATTGGCTTGTCCTACCTCGCCGCTGGAGTTAGTGGAAGATATGTTGCATATCTTTCCATATTTCTTTTCCTTCATAATTACCCAGGCTTCTTGAGTACAGTTGAAAAGACCTTTTCCATTGACGTTTATGACGTCATCCCAGTGCTGTTCGGTCATCTTATGAAAAATAACATCTCTGGTAATTCCGGCATTGTTTACGAGAATATCGACAGTTCCAAATTTGTCCAGGATCTTTTGAAATGCCTCTTTGACATTAGCACGCTGGGTTACGTCACATGCAATGCCTAGAGTTCTTTCTCCTGAAGGATCAAGCTTAAGTGCTAATTGTCTGGCCGCTTCTCCGTCTATGTCTAAGATAGCTACCTTAGCACCTTCTTCAAAAAACTTGCAGACTATTGCTTCACCAATACCTTTAGCTCCACCGGTAACAACGGACACTTTATCGTTGAATCTGTTCACATTACGATGCTCCTTTCCGATAAGGTATTTTGTAATTAATTTAATGCAATTAACATGCCACAACGTTATGAGCAGGTTTTAATAAGGGATAAGGCTTTATGTTTGAGACATGGGGCAATAGAATCCAGATCGTAGGTTGCGTTATTGCAACCAGATATTCAGAGTATGAAAAAGATACAGATAGAAGAAGAATTATATCCGAAGGAGTCATGCAGTTGCTGTGAAAGAAGTGCCTCTAAAAGGGGGTAAAAGGCACTAGAAGCACTTGTTGCAGGTTAACAACCTGGTTGCAAGATTGCAACATATTAGCTTTGCAAGTAGACTGACCCCTATAGTTTAGCGGGATGGATAACTAAAGTATATTAAAAAGGACAGCCTATTACCATAAGGTAACAGGCTGCCACGTTAGGATACGGTAATTAATGAAAGGCTAATTACAATTATTCAACCCAGATTATTGCTCCTGCACCCTGGGTTAAACCGCCACAAATTGCGGCAGCTGCATAACCTCCGCCGTTTTCCTTAAGATTGTAGGCAGCTGTCATCATGATCCTTGCTCCACTGGCAGTATTGGCGTGTCCTACTGCAATAGCACTTCCGTTGACATTTAAACGGGATTTGATTGCCTGGTACTTATCAGCATCATAATCCAAAACAGGTTGAGAGGAAGCCTCCCTGACCATATCTTCATAATTGCTTTTCAAAAAGCGTTCGTTGGCTAATAATTTAGAAGATACCAGGGGAACACAAGCAAAAGCTTCGTTAATTTCAATGAACTTCATGTCTTCAATACTCAGGCCAGTGTCATCCAAACATTTCTTAATGGCGAAAGCAGGGGATACTGGCATGATTCTGGGCTGAAGAGCTATAGATGAAATGGCTACCAGCGTATAAACAATCTCAAGTCCTAGTTGTTCGGCGGTTTCTCGGGTAGTGAATATCTGGGCAGCCGCTCCATCGTTCATTCCGGGTGCATTTCCAGCGGTGCAGGTGGGATTGCCGAAAATCGGCTTTAGCTTGGCGAGAGATTCGAGGCTGATATCCGGTCTAAACTGTTCATCGATTTCAAGTAACATTTTATCGATGATATTACCTTTGCTGTCTTTCTTTTCGATTACCAAAGGCACCATCTCATGCTGGAAAAAGCCTCTGCTATAAGCTTCCTTGTATTTCATATGGCTGGCATATGCAAATTCATCCTGTTCTTCACGGGAAACGCCATACTCAATAGCAATATTTCCCGAATCAACAGCCACGGGAGCATAATCCTTATAACCCAGAGGAATGATAGGATCTTCAACCAAAAAGGATGAGTGTCTTTTTCCGGACCAGCGGATATCTCTGAGAAGAAAGGGGACAGTACTGAAACTAGTAGAACCTCCTGTCATAACTATTTTAGCTTCACCGGATTGGATGGCTCTTACTGCGTATTTAACAGCGGCCATAGCAGAAATACAGGCCTGGTCGAAAGTTATTGATGGAGTTTCAGGTTTAATTCCTGCTTTAAGCATAGTCTGTCTGGCAATAACTGGTGTATAAGGGTCTTTTGTGTTGGTTGTGTCACCATTCCCCCACCATACTTCATCGATTAAACCAGGATCCATATTAATTCTCTGCAGGGAATTGCGCATAGCAATAGCGCCTAAATCATAAATATCAATGTCTTTCATCGAACCGCCGAATCGTCCAAAAGGTGTCCTGCAGGCACTTACACATACGATGTCATTCTTACTTTTCTGAAACGACATTATTACCACCATCCTTACGTTATAATTTTCTTCCGAAAACTTCCTTGTATTGGCTCCTCAGTTCGTCTCTGAATTTGGGATGAGCTATATCTATTAAAGCTCTGGCTCTCTCTGCATTGGTTTTGCAGAATAGATTGGCTATCCCATACTCAGTAACCACATAATGAACGTCATTTCTTGTATCAGTAATGGGGGTACCGGGTTTCAACGTGCAGCTAATCCTCGAAATTGTGCCATTCTTAGCAGTAGAGGGAAGAACCAGAATTGACCTGCCGTTTTTGGCCATTGCTGCTCCCCGTAAGTAGTCCAACTGCCCGCCTATCCCGCTGTATTGCTTGGTTCCTACCGACTCGGATACAACTTGGCCCAGCAGGTCGATTTCCAATGCCTGGTTTATGGAAACCATATTGTCGTTCTGAGCAATTACACAAGGGTTGTTCACATAATCTACGGGCATAAATTGAAAGATAGGATTCTCATCCACATACTCATAGGTCTTTTTGGTTCCTTCTGCAAAGGTTGCTACGATTTTGTTGGGCCACAAGGTTTTCTTTTTGCCCGTAACCACTCCTAATTCAATTAAGTCGATTAATCCATCGGAAAACATTTCTGTATGAATACCCAGATCATTTTTTTCTCTAAGATAGAGTAGAACTGCATCTGGAATTGTTCCGGCACCCATTTGAATAGTGTCACCGTCTTTTATTAAAGAAGCTACGTTTCTTCCGATGGCATCAGTTACCTCATCTTTCTGGGCAAATCTCTGCAATTCCAGGAGGGGTCCATCATTTTCCACAATGTAGTCCAACTGGGATACATGCACTAGAGTATCGCCGCAGGTTCTTGGCATGTTTGGATTTACTTCTGCAATAACAGTTTTGGCACTTTCAACTAATTGCTTGGAATGGTCAACCGAAACCCCTAAGCTGCAGTAACCATATTTGTCTGGCGGGGATACTATGGTTAAGAAAACATCCACATGCAACCAGTCACGAAAGGCTTTTGGGAATTGGTGAAAGTGCAAAGGGATAAAATCACCGCGATGTTCCCAAACGGCAGAACGGGTATTTTGTCCTAAGAACATGGAGTACAAAGTGAATCGACCTTCCATTTCCGGCCGGCAATATGGGGAACTACCTAGAGCCACTCCTTGGTAAATTATTACATTTTCCAAATCCTGTCTTTTTACCATTTCGCCCACTAGTAGTTCAGATTCGCTGGCAGCATGTCCAGGAACTATCCGGTCTCCTGATTTGATTACTTTAACCGCGTCAGCAGCAGATACTAGTCTTTGCTGATAAATATCCTGCCATTTCATTTTCCCTGCCACCTTATTTTTCTCATCCTTTCTGTGTTTTTCTTGATTAGCTTAGTGGATATATTGTTAGCGATGGTAAATATGCAAAATTGGTGCCATTCTTTGAATTGTTGAAAAATAGTGCTTTTTGTTGCATAATACACACACAAGTAAAAATAAGAGAAAGGATTTTGCATAAATCACGATAGGAATAATTTTTTAGGTTGCATTTCTGCAACAGAACAATATTCCGGAAAATAATTGTTAAGAGCATAGGGCTTAGGGGAGCATCAGGAAGAGCTTATGTTAAAGTGGTTGCAAATACCCAACCTGGTCTTAATTATGCAACGTTGAAACATTTCCAGAGGATCAGTTGTTAATACCCAACCGGTTAACAGAATCTTTGCTAACCCCATGGCTGAAATTTTGCTGGGAATTCCTAAAAGTAAAATGATCGGTAATAATGTTAGGGAGTTAGTACGAGAAGGTTTTTATGATAAATCGCCCATTCTGGAAACAATCGAAACCAAACAAAGTGTAATGGGGATAATTAAAACCAGACATGGCAATACCTTGATAGTTTCCAGCCAGCCCTTGTTTGATGACAAAGGCAACCTAAGAATGGTAATCGCAGCTAGTATTGAGCAGAATCTTCTGCAGCAATTTATGTCTAAGCTTGAGGAAGAAAAGAATAAGTACCAAGTGGAACTGACCTATCTTCGTAATCGAAATTTAGAGAAAGATCATTATGTTGCAGCCAGTACCGTAATGAAAAAATTAATGGAAAAAATTAACCGGCTAGCAACAACTGACAGTACAATAATACTCTATGGTGAATCTGGTACAGGCAAAGATGTTGTTGCCAAATATATTTATAGCCAAAGTCTGCGCAGGGAAGCTCCGTTTATCACCATAAACTGTGCGGCGATTCCCGAAAGCTTGCTGGAATCAGAACTGTTCGGCTATGAAAAAGGAGCATTTACTGGAGCTGGGAATAAGGCTAAGCCAGGACTCTTTGAAATTGCCGATAAGGGTACTTTGTTTTTGGATGAAATCGCTGAATTGCCTTTATGTTTGCAGCCTAAGCTGTTAAGAGTGATAGAAAACGGTGAAGTAAGACGAATAGGAGCGACTGTTAATAAAAAAATAGATGTGCGGTTAATTGCGGCAACCAACCGGAACCTTAAAGAAATGGTGAAAAATGGAACATTTAGAGAAGACTTATTTTACCGCTTAAATGTGATTCCTATCGAAATCCCGCCCCTAAGGGAGCGAAAGGAAGATATAATTGCCCTGGCGCAACATTTCTTAAACGAATTAAATAACAAGTATAAAACCAGCAAATATTTTGGGGCGAAAATAATCAATTCCCTGGTTAAATATGATTGGCCTGGTAACGTGCGGGAGTTAAAAAATATTGTTGAAAGGCTATTTATTTCAACTCCGGGATCGGAGATAAACAGTTGGGATAATGTAATTATCCCCCTCGGTAACGATGAGCGCGAATCATCGTCAGCAGATATTAACTTATCTAAGTATACCGATATAACACTGAAAGAATTTTTAGAAGAAGCCGAAAAACAATATATTGAGCAGGTTATTAAAGAATGTAACGGGTCAATTAATGATGCCGCCAATAAGCTGGGTATTCATAGATCGGTATTATACCGAAAGAGGAAAGCCCTGAGTCTTTTATAGCCAATTATATGAATAATGGGACAGCTTTATAGTAAGACAACCGGAGTCTAAAAGGTAGTTTGTGCCTTTTGTAATTCCTTAAGAGTTGTCCCATATTCATAAAGAGCTCCTTTTCACGAATCGATTTCCCTTCTTCTTTGTTCATTCATACCACCCTCAATTATTTTTGTTCTAAAGGTCATTAGAATTCCCTTTTCTGTGCCAATAATTAACTAATGTACCCATTTTTTATGGGCACCTTTTATGGGGCATAACATGGCATGGCACTCCGCTTCTGCAGCACCTGCATGGTTTCCCAAAAGCTTATCTATTTATGAGCAGTCAAAGACTCTGGCAAAAAAATTGCATTAGATAAAACGCAAAAGCACTTGCTTATAAAACACACTAATACTTCTGGGAAGGTGATAGCACATGACTGGAAAAAGTTTTGAAGAATTACGCGTCGGTGACATAGGGTTTATTGAAAAAACAATCAGTGAAACCGACGTATATATGTACGCGGGTATTACGGGTGATTTTAATGTCAATGGCCATTTAAAAACCGGCACTTTTGGCCACGAAAAGTCGTCAACTAAATCCTGGAAACTCATCCCTCCTTTGCATCAGTCGGATTTGGTGGAACCAAACGGTTGCGAATTCGGT
>Ga0134094_1001198_pt1 | contig 26158 bp, 21 predicted proteins | sample 5_1taG_FD_94458 | JGI IMG/M metagenome (GOLD analysis project Ga0134094, IMG submission 94458) | Switchgrass degrading microbial communities from high solid loading bioreactors in New Hampshire, USA - 5_19_20_110_A1 metaG | ecosystem: Engineered > Bioreactor > Semi-continuous > Anaerobic >... | reverse complement strand
TTGAATGCTGAAAGAAACGTCCTCAAGCGCCGGCTGGCTGCGGCCCAGATATGTATATCCCACATGGTCGAACTCGATCTGAAAAGGCCGGTCTAGCCGCGGCGCGCTTCCCCGAGCGCCGTTCCCGGCACCCTCTGCTGCCGGTTCAGGAACCGGCTGTTCGAGGACTTCAAATATTCGTCGAGCTGCGTTGACCCCGGTCATGCTGGCGTGGAAGCGTAAGCCCAGGTTACGCAAAGGCGCGTAAAAATCTGGCGCAAGCAGTAGAATGAAAAATGCCGGTTCAAAGCTAATCCGCCCATACAGCAGGCGCAGGCCGATTTCTACCGCGATGATCGCTGTCCCAATGGTGCCGAGCAGTTCCAGCACCAGCGCTGATAAGAAGGTCACCCGCAAAACGCTCATTGTCGTCTGGCGGTAGCGCTCGCTGACCTGCTCAATACGCCCGGCCTGCTCGCGGCTGCGCCCCAACGCTTTCAATGTGGCCAACCCCTGTAAGGTATCCAGAAAATACGCGCTCATCCGGCTGAGAGCAGTCCACTGCCGGCGAGTCAGCGTTTGCGACATGCTGCCGATCAAAAACATAAAAAAGGGAATCAGCGGCCCGGTGACCAGCAAAACCACAGCAGAGAGTGGGTCGAGCGGGAAAATCGCGATCAGAAATGCCAGGGGGAGCATACCGGCAAAAGCCAGTTGTGGTAAGAACTGGCTAAAGTAGGCGTCCAGCGCCTCAATGCCTTGCGATGCTGTGTTCACCAGTTCGCCGCTGCGCTCTCCCTGCGTGTAAGCCGGGCCAAGCGAGAGCAGGTGCTTCGCAAACAAGCTGCGCAGGACATTCTTAATCTGCACGGCTCCATACCCGGCGCTCGTCTCGCTCAAATAGGTGAGCACCGCCCGGGTGATCAAATTTCCCAAAAGCAGCCACATCAGAGGCATCACGCCGGCAAGCTGCTGCCCGCCCAGAAACACCTGCGAGATGATCCGGCTCAACTGGCGAGCCTGAAGGATTGCAGCAATGCCGGCCAGGAACCCCGCTGCAATGGTGATGATAAAAGCGGCTTTCGCCAGCCGTGCCTGTTTTAACAACCTGCGGTCGAGATTCATTGAAACTTATTTTGCCCGGTTTTCTCACTTTCGTCAACGAAATTTGAGGGAAGGGCGCTGGCAGCCCTGGTTACGCATCCCATCCGCTGGGGTAGCGTATAATAAACAAGTAGGTAAAAATATTGAGTTATAAAATGATCATGTGAGCAGCGAATTCGCTGGCTTGCATGGGTCTATGATTACTTAGAGCAGGCTGTATGTCCGTCTCTTCCCCCAATCCCATTCCACGCATACCGTGGTTCTCTCGACGCCCGCTGCTCGAGCGCTCGCGGCAAATCGCTCTGGTTCTTACCCGTCATGGAATGGGCTGGCTGCTGGCGCGTTTTGAGGAACGCAACGCCGTTTCGGCCCATAAGGGCATCCTGAGTGTATTTCGCCGCGCTACGCCTCGCCAGGCGAAGGAATTTGTCGCTGCCCTGGTTGAATTAGGCCCAACCTTCATCAAAATGGGCCAGGCGCTTAGTGCACGATCTGACCTGCTTCCGCCCGTTTACATCGATGAATTAAGCAAACTGCAGGATACGATCCCCCCGACTCCTTTTGAACAGATGCGCGAAGTGTTAATCGAAGAACTGGGAGAAGAACCAGAGAAGTTGTTTGCTGACTTCGACACCACCCCGGTCGCTTCGGCATCCATTGGCCAGGTTTATAACGCCCGCCTTAAAGACGGCCAGCCCGTGGTGATTAAGATTGTTCGCCCGGGCGCAATGGAGACGTTTGAGCGCGATCTTGAGATTCTGCACGATATCGCAGAATGGATGGCGCTCCACACCGCGCTTGGGCAGTTATATGATATACCGGCGCTGATCGATGAATTTGCTTACACAGTCCGCAATGAGTTCGACTACCTGCGTGAAGGGCGTTCTGCGGACACCTTCCGGCGAAATTTTGAAGGTGACCCGCGCGTCTATATCCCGCTGGTGTACTGGGAACTAACCACCCGGCGCGTGATCACCATGGAGCGGCTGAGCGGATTAAAGTTGAACGACCTGAGCGGTCTCGAGCGGACCAATATCGACCGCCGCACGGTTGCAGAAAACCTGATGCACTTCGCCCTCCGGCAGGTCTTTGAGTTTGGGTTATACCATGCCGATCCTCACCCGGGCAATTTCTTCATCCAGCCAGACGGTTCTCTGGCAGTGATGGACTTTGGGATGGTTGGGCGGCTGACCGAGCGAACCAAGCGCACCTTTCTGGGCATCGCGGTGGCGATTCAGCGAGGAGACAATGAAGTCTTGGTCGACGAGTTAATGGCTGCCGGGATCTATACCCGCATGAGCGAGCGGAGAGCCCTGGTGCGTGATCTCGACCGGCTGACAGATCTCTTTTCCGGCGGCGAAATCAGCGATCTCACAGGCGCACAGGTTCTGCGTGAAATTATGAATATGGCGCTTCGCCATAATCTGCAGCTTCCGAGCGAACTGGTGGCTATGACCCGGGCAATTACCATTGCCGAGGGAACAGGGCTCATGCTTTACCCAGGCTTTCAACTGTTTCGCTTTGCCGACCCTTACGTGCGCCAGTTTTGGAAGGATCAGCGGTCACCCTCCGCAATGCTGCCGCGAGTGGGCCAGGCAGCCGTCGACAGCATCGAACTGGGCCTGGAACTGCCGCGGCGGGCTACTCGCCTGCTTGAATTAATGGAACGCGGGCAGATGGAAATAAACATCAATACGCAGATGATACAAAACCTGTTGGCTCAGATGCAAAAAATGACCAACCGCCTGGCCCTGGCAATGCTGCTGGCAGCTGTGATTATCGCGCTCGCGCTGGTGCTGGTTGTCTATCACCCGGCAACCTGGCAGGCGCTGGGTGAAATTGTCTTTGGGCTGGCTTTTATCTCGTCGTTGGCCTTTGGGGCATGGTTAATATGGAGTATTATCCGGTCCGGAAGAACTTAAACCACTGTCTGCCGGCTGCATCATCTGCCTACGAAGCAATATCTTCTAGAAAATATAGGACATCCGCAAGAGCGGTCGAGAAAATTTCATTCATAATCGCCGGATCAACCTGGTAAGGCCCGCCAAAGACGCCGTCACCGAAAACTTGGCGCGTGGCCTCTGCATTGAGAACTCCCCTGTAGCCGGGTGGGGTTTTTTCGCCCTCCGGAACATTGACCACCTGAGTGAAGGAGAAGTTTTCGATCCAGGAAGCGTGGTAAGACTTTAATCCATGTTTCATCGCCACCGCTTCAACGCTGTGCGAAGTCCACCAGGAATACCAGTAGAATTTTGCATCCTTCAGGTCATTGCCGATTTCCACCAGCCGCCCGCGAGCCGGTTCATTCCCCCCGTGCCCGTTCAGCAGCATAAACTTGCGAAAACCCTGCCGGTAAAGCGAGCGAACGATATCTTCAACCACATCCAGAAATGTGGAGACACGCAGCGAGATGGTGCCGGGATAATCGAGAAAGTAGGCAGATACGCCAAAGTTGAGCGGAGGCGCTACCAGTACGCCTGTTTCCTGCGAAGCTGCATCAGCGAGAGCCAGGGGAATTTTAATGTCGGTCAACAGGCTCAGATAACCATGCTGCTCGCACGCCCCCAGCACCAGCATAATGCGGTCTTCGCTTTTGAGATAGCTCTCAACGTCCATCCAGTTTAATTCATCAAGTCTCATAATATCCTGAAACCTTTCCTCCGGATCTCAATATCTGGTTAATGATAGTCGAAAAAACGGTGCCGTCCTTAAAAGAATCAGAGACGGCTCGCCATGCGAGCCGTCTCTGGTTATCAATCGACATTAGATAACGATGTTCACCAGCTTGCCTTTGACGTAAATGACCTTACGAGCCGGTTTTCCTTCCATGAACTTCTGCACGTTTGGATTCTCCATCGCGGCCTGTTTTACGGCTTCATCACTGATATCTACGGGGACAACCATCCGGTCGCGAACCTTGCCGTTCACCTGCAAGACCAGCGTGATCTCCTCCTGTCTGGCAGCGTCTTCGTCGACCTCAGGCCAGTTCTGGGTATGAATGGAGCCGGTCTTACCAATCTGGTGCCAGAGCTCTTCAGCGATGTGCGGGGCGACAGGCGCAAGCATCTTCAGATAAATATCAACCGCCTCGTTCCAGGCAGGGCTGGAGGACACGTCTGGTTTGACCCTGCTCATCTCATTCATTAATTCCATCAGTTTCGAGATGATGGTATTGAATTCAAAATTCTCGTAGTCGTATGTGACCGATTTCAGGGTCTGGTGAACCTTGCGGCGCAGCGACTTGACGACCGCTTGATCGACATTCTGATTCTCCTCAGTAGGCTCAAGTATCACCGACCAGACCCGGCGCAGCCAGCGCACCACGCCGTCGATGCCGCTGCTCGACCACGGCGCGCCCATTTCCCAGCGGGCGAAGAACATCAAATACGCGCGCACAGCATCCGCGCCGTATCGTTGAACTAGCTCATCCGGCGCAACCACATTGCCGCGGCTCTTTGACATCTTCTCTGAGTCTTCGCCCAAAACAATGCCCTGGTTGCGCAGCTGGATCATCGGCTCGTCGCCTTTGGTAATACCGATCTCTCTACAGGCCTTATGGAAAAAGCGCGTGTAAATCAGGTGCATATTGGCATGTTCAATGCCGCCTGTGTAAGTATCGACCGGCATCCAATAGTCATACTCATCCGGGTCAAAGGGGCCCTGATCGTAATTTGGGCTGAGGTAGCGCAGATGGTACCACGATGAGCACATGAACGTATCCATCGTATCGGTATCGCGTTCTGCGGGACCGCCGCAGTTCGGGCAGGTTGTGAAGCGCCAGGTCGGGTGGAGCTTCAGCGGGCTTTCGCCGGTCGGCCTCCACTCAACATCATCAGGCAAAAGCACAGGCAGTTGATCTTCAGGAACCGGAACCACGCCGCACTTTTCACAATGGATCATCGGGATCGGCGCGCCCCAGTACCGCTGCCGTGAGATCAGCCAGTCGCGCAAGCGGTAGTTGACAGCACGGTGACCGACGCCCAACTGCTCGATTCGCTCCACGGCGCGGTCGAAAGCCTGATCGCCTGGCGTGCCTGTCAAAGGCCCCGAGTTGACCATCTGCCCGCTGGCCGGCACAGCTTCCGTCATTTCATCCGGGTTGATCGGTTCGCCATCTGGCTGAATTACAACGCGGATCTCCAGGCCAAACTTGCGAGCAAATTCGAAATCGCGCTGATCGTGCGCCGGCACTGCCATAATCGCGCCGGTGCCGTAAGTCATCAGAACATAATCGGCGATCCAGATCGGAACGCGCTCATCGTTGACCGGGTTGATCGCATAACCGCCGGTGAAAACGCCCGTCTTCTCCCGATCCGCTGACTCGCGCTGAAGATCAGTCTGCCGTACAGCCTGTTGAACATACGCGTCCACCTCAGCTTTGCGATCTGGCGTGGTGACTTTTTCTACCAGCGGATGCTCGGGCGCGAGGACCATAAAGGTCACTCCCCACAATGTATCTGGGCGGGTCGTGAAAATCTCCAGCTTCTCGCCTTTTGCCTCGCCATCTGCGATCGTGAAACAGACCGATGCGCCCTCCGAGCGTCCAATCCAGTTGGTCTGCAGCGTTTGCACGCACTCAGACCAATCAATGCCGTCATACCGCAGAAGTTCATCCGCAAATTTTGTCGTCCGGAAGAACCACTGCTCCAGGTTCTTTTTAATCACCGGCGTCTGGCAGCGCTCGCAGTGGCGGTCTTCACCCCAGACCTGCTCGCGTGCCAGTGTGGTATTGCAGTTTGGGCACCAATCGACAGGTGACTTCTTGCGGTAGGCCAGGTTGTGTTTATAGAACTGGATAAAGAACCACTGCGTCCAGCGATAATACTCCGGATCCGCTGAGACAGCCTCGCGCCGCCAATCAAACATTGCGCCCATGCTCCGCAGCTGCTTGCGCATGCGCTCAATATTTCCATAGGTCCATTCTTTGGGATGAATGCCCCGTTTAATTGCGGCGTTTTCTGCCGGAAGCCCAAAGGCATCGAACCCCATCGGAAAAAGCACGTTATAACCGCGCATGCGCTTGTAGCGCGCCCGCGCGTCTGAAGGCGTCATCGCATACCAGTGACCGATATGCAGGTCTCCCGAAGGATAGGGAAGCATGGTCAGGGCATAGTGCTTTGGCCGTGTATGGTCAATATCTGCATGGTACAGGCCTTCTGCTTCCCAGCGTTCCTGCCACTTGGGTTCGATTTCTGCTGGGTTATAAACCGGAACGTTCGACATGGTCTCTCCTAAAAACAAAAAATCCTTCATCCCATCAGGGACGAAGGGTCTATTCCTCCGCGGTACCACCCTGCTTCCTGCCGCCGCGTGCAGCAGGCGCTTGTGTCAGCTCGCGATATCGGGCGAAACCCGGCCTGGGCTAATCAGCCTGCTGGCGCAAACCTTTCACCCGAGCGGCCTGTCCGGCAGTAATCTGCGGACGGCAGGCGAGTTCAGTCTGGGCGCTTCGCGTGCGCCGCGCCGGGCTCGCACCTCTCTCTCCCGGCTCGCTGGCGAATGACCTACTACTCCTGCCCTGGCCTTATTTTTTTGCTATAAACAAATTAGGCACCTCAGCACTCCGCTTCGTAGTTGATGCCGAGCCTATGATGCCTAACCCGTTGAGTGGACCCAGCGAGATTCGAACTCGCGACCTTCTCAATGCCATTGAGACGCGCTCCCAACTGCGCTATGGGCCCAAAACCTTGTATTTTGTTTTCAAAGGCGCCGCTATCTGGTTGATTGCCTGTCTGTCAGCCGTTGCGCACTCCAGTGGACCTGAGGGGATTCGAACCCCTGACCTCCTCAGTGCGATTGAGGCGCGCTCCCAGCTGCGCTACAGGCCCTCTCACAAGGGGCGAAAGGGATTTTACATGAGGATCGAGTTTCTGTCAAGGACTGATTTGTTTTTCCAAATAGAGGGCAGCAATCTACGCATCCTCAAGATCACTATTCTTCCCTTCGGCAGCTGCCCGGGCGCGCAGCTGTTCCAGCTGCTGCCAGTGGCGGTTGATCGCGTCTCGCCCTTCTGGTGTTAGTCCAACCCGCGTGCGCGGGCGTTTCCCAACAATCTGTTTGTCTATCCAGATCAGTCCTCCCTCTTCCAATTTGGTCAGGTGACTCGACAGGTTTCCGGGTGTTAATGCAGTCAGCCGCTGTAAAAAGAGAAAGTCAGCGTGTTTACAGGTAGAAAGGGCTGTTAAGATCACCAGGCGGGCAGGTTCATGAACCAGGCGGTCAATGGCAGAAAGATCTTCGCCGAGATCAATCATTCACGCCTCCACTTACCTGCTTTATAATGCGCACAAGCTTGACATGGTCAATCAGACCGGCAGCAATCCAGATCATCCCGATTGCCAATTTTGCAAATCCGCCTAATGATCCATAGTAGGGGTTTTCGAGGGACGTGTTCTGTATCAGCGGCAGAAAGCTAATGCCAACCATTACCAGCGCAAAAAAGGTGTAATAAGGCCGCTGCGTTTTTATGCCCACAAACAACAGCGTACTTGCTAACAGCAGTGCCACCAGACTGACGGGCGGATTCAGCTGCACTTCGACAACAATGACCAGCAAAAGGACAAATAGATATGCCGCCGAGATAAAAGCCGATGTGGAATGGTCGATCTCCTTGACACTGCCGAATGCCTGATCATAGTACCGGCTGGTGAGATAGACAAGTGCAAGCACGACAAAAAATAGCGGAAGCGTATATGTGCAGTCGCCCTCTTGCCCAAGAAAACCCCAACCAAAATCTCTCGCCGCCAGCGCAAGCATAAAGAGCCCAAAGGGCAGCATTTTTAATCCTTGCAGCGCGGAAAAATTACGGGTGATATACTGGACTCGTTCCAGGTTCTGTAGCTCATTCATGGAGCACAATCCTTTGCAATGCAATATTGTTTGGATAACAAATAACTTTGCATTACAAACTTAATTTGAGTATAACAGCATTTTGCAAAAGGTCAAGCGGGAAAACCCTTTTTGCGCCTGATATCAATCGATTAAACAGCTATAATGTAGGTCGATATCTGTAAAGAGGAGACATCCTATGCATTCTGGTCGTTTCGAACGCCTCAACAACGCACTTCAGGCAGCAGGGCTGGACGCGCTGGCGCTTAATCCTGGCCCTACGCTGACTTACCTGACCGGGCTGAGTTTTCATCTTATGGAGCGGCCGACAGTCCTGTTAACAGTACCTGGAACGGAACCCGCCCTGATTCTGCCGGAGCTGGAGTCGGCAAAAGCAAGCGCGGCGAGCATAAAGCTGCAGACCTTCCCCTACAGCGATAACCCTGCCAGCTGGCAGGAAGCATTCAATCAGGCAGCCCGTGCGCTCGGCCTGAATAAAATGACAGTTGGCCTCGAGCCGACGCATATTCGCTTCCTTGAACTGCAGTATTTAAAACAGGCAGCACCCGAAGCTAAATTTGTCTCTGCCGAAACCGTTCTCAACGGCCTGCGGATGCAGAAGGATGCCGGTGAGGTTGCTTCCATGCGCCAGGCGGTAAAAATCGCTCAGAAAGCCCTTCAGGCCACGCTGCCGGTAATTAAAGCTGGTGTCACTGAGCGAGAGATCGCTTCAGAGCTGTTCATCCAGCTTCTGCGCGCCGGTTCAGGCCCTGAGCTTCCCTTCCAGCCCATCGTCTCCGGCGGGCCGCACAGCGCTGACCCGCACGCGCAGCCGTCAGACCGGCCGCTGCAGGCCGGCGATCTGCTGGTGATTGACTGGGGCGCGTCTTATAACGGCTACATTTCCGACCTGACCCGCACCTTCGCCATCGGGCCGGTGAATGAAGAATTCCAGAAAATCGCCGAACTGGTCCGGTTAGCCAACGAGAAGGGACGACTCGCCAGCCGCCCGGGAATTGCAGCAGGCGAGGTGGATAAAGCCGCCCGCCAGGTGATTGAAGACGGAGGCTACGGCGCTTATTTCTTCCATCGTGTCGGTCACGGCATTGGCATGGAGGCGCATGAGCCGCCCTATATGTTCAGTGAAAACGACCTGATTCTGGCTGAGGGAATGGCCTACACGGTCGAGCCGGGTATCTATTTGCCGGGTCGCGGCGGCGTGCGGATTGAAGACAATGTGGTCATCACCGCAAATGGCGCGGAGGTGCTCTCCGATCTCCCGCGCGAATTAATCACGCTGTAATGAGCCTCAACTGGCGGCTCGCGGTTCCGCTAAATCATTCATTACCTGTTTGGAAGAGGCTTTATGTCTCGTGATTTATTGTTAATGGCCGTTTCGCTGTTCACCTGGGGAATCGGCGAAGGAATGTTTATTTACTTCCAGCCGCTGTACCTGGAGAAATGGGGCGCGAACCCTGTCGAAATCGGCGCGATTCTGGGCGCAATGGGGGTTGCGATGGCCGTCGCGCAGGCCCCCGCCGGCTATCTGGCAGACCGGGTCGGCGCGCGGCCGGTCATGTGGTCTTCGTGGCTACTTGGCACCGCTGCTGCGTGGATGATGGCCCTGGCGGGCTCGCTGCCCATGTTTGTCGCGGGGCTTCTGACCTATGGGTTGACTTCTTTTGTCGTCGCGCCGATGAACAGCTACATCACAAGTGTCCGCGGGAAGTGGAGCATCGAGCGAGCGCTGACAATCGTCTCGGCGATGTTTCACCTGGGCGCAGTCATTGGGCCGATCATCGGGGGAATCATCGGAGAGGCATTTGGCTTGCGAAGCATCTACCAGGTCTCCGCAGTCATCTTTATTGGATCAACCGCCGTCGTTCTTATGGCACGCCGCCCGCCGGTGGAGGAGGAGGCCGGCGAACTGCAGGGCCAAAAGCCGAACCTGCTGCAAAACCCGCGCTTTTTGGGGCTGCTGGCGTTGTTCTTCCTGACAATCTTCGCCCTCTACCTGCCCCAACCGCTGACCCCCAATTACTTGCAAAATGTGCAGGGCTTTTCGATTAGCACAATCGGGCAGCTTGGCGCAATGGGCAGCTTTGGCAACGCAGCTATTATGCTCTTGTTGGGCCATCTAAAAGCGCCGGTTGGGTTTCTCGCCGGGCAGGCGCTGGTAGGGATGTTTGCCCTGTTGATGTGGCGGAGCGAAAGCCTGCCGCTGTTCTTTGCCGGTTACTTTTTTATCGGCGGCTACCGGCTGTGCCGTTCGATGGCACTTGCATTTGCGCGCTCGCTGGTCAAGGTGCACGAAACCGGATTTGCATTCGGGCTGGTCGAAACCGGCAACGCCGTCTCGGCGATTGTTGCGCCGCTGGCAGCCGGTCTGCTGTACGACCAGGATCCCCAGTCGGTATATGCCGCCAGTTTAGCGGCTGTTAGCGTCATGCTGCTGGTTAATACAATCATGCTTCGCAGCCGGTTTTTTTAAGGACAGGAAGGTGCTCAGCCCTGCAAACCCCAGTCTCGCGGCTCCCGCGCCGGTCTCGCAAAATGAGGAGCGTTAAATTATGCCGTTATCGATCGTCACACTCCAGCTCGGACCCATGGAAAATAATACATACCTGCTGGCAGACACCAGGTCAAAACAGGCTGTTGTCATCGACCCCAGCTTTGACAGCCACATTGTGTTGAAAGAGATTGAGCGGCGAGGCTGGCAGTTGGCAGCAGTCTGGTTAACCCACGCGCATTTTGATCATCTCGCCGGGCTGAATACCGTGGTCAATGCCGCCAACCCGCCCGCCCCGGTGGGCATACACCGCGACGATCTGGCGCTTTACGGGCAGGGCGGCGGATCGCAGTTATTTGGATTGGAGATCGAGCCCGGGCCAGAGCCCTCCATCTGGTTTACACACGGGCAGGTGCTTCAGCTTGGGGATGAAACATTAAGTGTTCGCCACACGCCGGGCCACACGCCAGGGCACGTGATCTTCTACTCAGAGACCGCAGGCGCTGCGCTGTGCGGCGACCTGATCTTCTATCGCGGCGTTGGGCGCACCGACCTGCCCGGCGGCAGCCATTCTGCGCTGCTGCAGTCAATCCGCAGCCAGATTTTTACGCTGCCGCCCGATACCCGCCTGCTCTCTGGTCACGGGCCTGAAACAACCGTGAAAGAGGAGATGGAAAACAACCCCTTCCTGTAAGCCAGAAGGGGTTGTTCAGGGTTTCTATTCGCCGCAGCACCGGCAGGGTCAATGCGGTTAATCGCGTTTTTCTTATTTTGCGTAATCGACGGCGCGAGTTTCGCGAATGACCGTGACCTTGATCTGTCCCGGGTACTGCATCGTCTCTTCCACTTTTTTCGCAATATCGCGCGCCAGGCGAGTTGAGCCCAGATCATCAATATCTTCAGGGCGAACAATGATACGCACTTCGCGGCCTGCCTGGATCGCAAAGCTCTGGCTCACGCCCTTGAAAGAATTGGCGATATCTTCAAGAGCGCGCAGGCGCTTGATATACTGTTCAAGATCTTCGCGGCGAGCGCCGGGGCGCGCGCCTGAGATGGCATCCGCAGCTTCAACGATCACAGCTTCAACCGATTCCTGATCAACCTCGTGATGGTGCGAAGCGATGCAGTTGACCACCTTCGGGCTTACGCCGTACCGCCTGGCGAACTCTGCGCCGATCATCGCATGCGTGCCTTCTGTGTTATGATCCATTGCCTTGCCCAGGTCATGCAGCAGCGCACCGGCTTTACAGACCTCAACATCCGCATGGAGCTCAGAAGCAATCACTGCTGCAAGCTTTGAGACTTCAACAGCATGGGCCAGTTGATTCTGCCCGTAAGAGGTGCGGTACTTCAACCTCCCCAACACACGCAGAATCTCAGGGTGAAGCCCGGCCACATTGGCATCAAAGGCAGCCTGCTCACCCGCCTGTTCAATATCTTTATCCACCAGGCGCTGTTCTTCCTGAAGAATCTTCTCAATATGCGCCGGGTGAATGCGCCCATCTAAGATCAGGCGCTCGAGAGCGCGGCGGCCAACCTCACGGCGAACCGGGTCAAAACAAGAGACGGTTACTGCCTCGGGTGTATCGTCGACGATCACATCGACTCCAGCCAACTGCTCAAAAGCGCGAATATTCCGTCCATTGCGGCCAACGATCCGGCCTTTCATTTCTTCGTTCGGCAAAGGCACTACCGAGGTCGTTATTTCAGAAACATGCTCCGATGCAACCCGCTGAATTGCATCCGCGATAATTTCACGCGCGCGCTTTTCGCCTTCTGCGCGGGCTTCCGCCTCAATCTGGCGGATAATTCGGGCAATATCAGCCCGTCCTTCTTTTTCAGCTTCGGCGAGCACCACCGCTCGCGCATCTTCCATGGTCATCTGAGCAATGCGCTGCAGTTCAGCCATTTGCTGAGCATAGGCTTTTTCAACATCGTTGAGGCGGCGGTCGATTGAGCTCTGGCGCTTATTCAGAGCCTGCTCGCGCTGCTCAAGCCGCTCCAGGCGGTGATCCAGATCCGCGCGCCGCTTTGTCAGCCGCTCTTCTTCTCGCGCGATTTCCTGCCGGCGGCGCATAATTTCGTTTTCTGCATCTTGAATAAATCGAAGCGCTTTATCTTTCGCTTCCAGTTCCATGGTGCGCGCATTTTCTGTCGCCACCTGGATAATATTATCCGCCCGGTTCATCTGTTCGCGGCGGAACCTCTCGATAGCGGTGCGGGTGATCAGGTATACAGCACCCGCGACAACCACCAGGTCGAGCAAGGCCAAAAGCAGTAGCATCCACCATTCCATTATTACCATACGTCTTCATCCTCATTTTGCGTCGAGTGTGCGCCGCTGTCCGAAGATTGGATTTCATCCCACACCTGATGAAGGATAGGAGCGATAGTTCCGTAAGAGAAACCGCGGCGCATCAAATATCCGCCCAGCCTTTTACGAAACGTCTCCCAATCCGTCCCAGCCAACCGCTGCGCATATTTCAACGCAGACCGGTAAGCCAGAGAACTTTCATCTTCGGTTTCGGACAGAGCTTGGTCTATGACTTCTTCTGAAACCCCCTTCTGACGCAGCTCTAAGGCCAGCATTCGCTTACTGCGCGGCCGGAATGTGTTCCGGTTCTCGACCCAGGTACGAGCGAAATCTTGATCGCCCAGGAAACCATTTCCTTTCATTCGCTGGATCGCCGCTTCAATAACATCAGCAGCAAAGCCTTGTTCGACTAACTTTCGATGAACTTCTGCTTCAGAGCGCGGCCGGTAGCTCAGGAGACTCAGCCCTTTCTGGTATGCAACCTCCATCGCATCCTGATGCCGGAGCCGCTCAATATCGTCCTCGCTTAAGACCTGCCCGACTTGCAGCCATGCAGCTACGATTCGGGCCAATCCAAATGCGAATTCACCATCTAAAAAGACGCTGATTCGGTTTGGATTCTTTTTTTGCGCCTTAAGCGCTGTAATCTTTTTATCCATCCAGGTTATTCAAACAGCCGTAGAACTGCCCCGGCAGTCCACGGCTGTTTTGGTCACATTTATTACTGGGTCAGGCGCTCTTACTGCGCTGCTTTACAACAGCAAAAGCGACAACAAGAATTAAGAATTTCTCTTGTGAAAGTTTGGTAAAACGAAGCCAGTTTGGTTACATCTATCACGCTTTCTAACAGACTGATTGCCGTTAGTTTATCGCTTATGACCCACTGCTAATGATCGCGTTCCATCTCATGCTATTCCGCACATCAAGCAGTCAAGCCCTGCGGTACTTCTCCTGCAAACACCTTACTAAACCGACTTCGATCACTCCAATATAGCGCCGGCGTATGGACAGAAAGCGCGCATCTATCAGAGTGAAACTTTTTCCCAGCATCATGCAACTCGTTAAGCCACGGCCTGCCCAATCAATAGAGGGGCAGAGAAAAAGTCCAAAATTCTATCACCAATTATACATGAGTTTGAGCGTTTCGTATATAAAAATATGTCGAGTGTAATGTAAAACTCAAGAAAAACGTTCTGGCCTCTCTCACCAATGAGACTTACAATGGAAGCAGGAAGCTCCAGCCTCTAAGGCTGCCTTTTAAAACGCCGCGTTCATCCACATGAAATGATTGTGTGGATTATTTTTCTGTGTGTCGCGGGACGGTATGCGCAGCTTTCAGAAAACGGAAAACATAACCCAAGAAAGGACATCTCATGGCCCAAAATATTCGTGAGGAAGCACTAACCTATCACAGGCTAAACGGCAAACCAGGAAAAATATCCATTCTGCCCACGAAACCCCTACACAATCAACGGGATCTGAGCCTTGCTTATACGCCTGGGGTCGCTTATCCGGTGTTAGAGGTTGAAAAAGATCCGCTGATGGCCTACGAATATACCAGCAAGGGGAATCTTGTCGCTGTGATCTCGAACGGCACGGCGATATTGGGGCTGGGCAACCGGGGAGCGCTGGCCTCAAAACCGGTAATGGAGGGGAAAGGTGTTCTGTTCAAACGGTTTGCAGATATTGATGTGTTTGATATCGAGGTCAATGAACTTGACCCTGACCGGCTGATTCAAGTCGTCGCTGCAATTGCGCCGACCTTTGGCGGCATTAATCTCGAAGACATCCGGTCGCCGGAATGCTTCCGCATTGAACGCGAACTGCAGAGCATGCTCGATATCCCTGTTTTCCATGACGACCAGCATGGGACCGCAATTATTCTTGGCGCAGCCCTGCTAAACTCGCTCGAGTTAACCGGCAAAAAGATCGATGAGATCAAAATCGTGTTTTCCGGCGGTGGTGCAGCGGGCGTCGCCTGCGCAACCCACCTGGTTAAGATCGGCGTTCCGGTTGAAAACATCTGGATGTGCGACCGCTTTGGGCTGGTCTTCGACGGCAGGCAGGAAGAAATGTTCCCCGAAAAAGAAATGTTTGCCAGAGGTGACTGCCCCGGAACGCTGGCTGAAGCACTGGAAGGCGCTGATGTATTTATTGGCCTTTCAGCCGGAAATATTGTCTCACCTGAAATGCTGCAGCGGATGCGCCGCGATCCCATTATTTTTGCAATGGCCAATCCGGATCCTGAAATCAAGTACGAGCTTGCCCGCGCCGCTCGCCCTGATGCGATTGTTGCTACCGGGCGATCTGACTACCCCAATCAGATCAATAATGTTCTGTGCTTCCCGTTCATCTTCCGCGGCGCACTGGACGTACGCGCAAGCGCAATTAACGATCGAATGAAAGTCGCGGCATCACAAGCCCTGGCTCAACTGGCGAAGGAGCCTGTGCCAGCCGATGTGCTTCAGGCATATGGGATCGATCACCTGGAATTTGGCCGCGATTATATTGTCCCGAAGCCGCTTGACCAGCGCGTCTGCCTGTGGGAAGCGCCTGCCGTCGCAGCCGCTGCAATGGAAAGCGGCGTCGCGCGGGTGGCGGTGGACCTGGACTGCTATCGCGAGACCCTGGCCCGGCGAATGGACATCCAATATTCATAACGATCATCTTGATGTTTCGTGGGTGCATTTCACCTTTGGAGAAATGCACCCATGTTTCGTGATTAATTAAGATAATCTTGATGATTCGTGCTAGAATATTGGTATGAATGACAAACTATCTGTTGCAGAGCTTCCGATTAACGCCTCGCCGGTAGCTGTGCACCACCGGCAAATGCGCGTACAGGTGTGGCTGCCTCTAGCCATCAGTATCATCATCATTCTCGTGTTGATGATCCTGACAGTCATCAGCGCTGTACAGGGCAATCCACAGGTCGAGACGTGGGGGAATGTTTCGGCGATTATTGTCATCCTGCCGGTCCTGTTGGTCTTATTCATCTTCCTCGCGATCACCGGGGCGATGGTATACGGGATGGCAAAATTGTTGAAACGGGTACCCGACTGGATGCTGCGGCTTCAACTGCTCTTTGAGCGCCTTTCATTAGCCGTTCGCCGCGCCTCAGACACAGCAACCAAACCGGTCTTCGCGGCCAACAACCTCTCGTCTCGTGTTCAGGCATTTTGGAAGAGGGTTACGCGATAAGCAAAGACTGAATTTTCCACCCGGAAGGACGACCTGATGGCAGTCGCCACTTCGTCAAGGGTTATCCGGCAATCTTTAATAAGGATGGGGAATTAAAATGAACTGGAGAAACAAAACGCTTCTCATCGGCGGTATTGCAGGTGCACTTGTCGGCCTGCTGGGCGCTTACATCGTTATCCAACGCTCTGAGCAAACAGGCCACCTACCTGTTGTTCAAACCGGTGATGCTGTGAAAATCGGCCTGGGCAGTCTGGGCGTTTTGCGCCTGCTGGCTGAAATCGCGGAGAGAGATTAGGTCTGTATTCCTCGGTCCATTCCGCAAGCACCCGGGCAAATCGGGTGCTTATTCTTTAAAATAATTGCTGATATAATTTTTCCCATATGAGCACACTTCCCCTGCTTCGATTTATCATCGCGGGACAACTGCGCCGCGATTACATTATTACACCTCAGGGAAAAGCGCTTCTCGATGTTCCAGGCGGCGGGCTGCTTTACGCAGCTGCAGGGATGGCTGTTTGGGAATCAGGAATTGGCTTGATATCTCGAGTCGGCGAAGATTATCCGCAAGAATGGCTCGAAAAGATTGCCGGGCTCGGCTTCGATACGCGTGGAATACGTATCCTGCCAGAAGCAGTTGACCTGCGCTATTTTGTCGCTTATCCAGACGGCGACCAGCCTGTCACCGATAACCCGGTCTTGCAGTTCGCAAAGGCAGGAATGCCCTTTCCGAAGACATTGCTCGGCTACACGCCCCCTACCCCGCAAATCGACAGCCGCTTGCGCCTTAGCCAGTTGACCATCCGGCAGAATGATTTTCCAGCCGATTATCTGGACGCGACTGCCGCCCATTTATGCCCCATGGATTTTTTGAGCCACACCATGCTGCCATCCGTGCTGCGGAAAGGGAGTATCAACACGCTTACGCTGGACCCAGGCGCGAATTATATGACTCCCACCTTCTGGGATGACATTCCCGTCCTGGTGAACGGCCTGACAGCATTTTTGTGCTCAGAGGAGAAAATGAATGCGCTGTTCAGCGGCCGCAGCACCGATTTGTGGGAAATGGCAGAAACCCTCGCCGGTTATGGCTGTGAGATTATCGTCATTAAGCGCGGAAGCCAGGGGCAGTACCTGTATGACCACACTTCTCGCACCCGGTGGATCATCCCGGCTTATCCGGTGCAGGTGGAAGACCCAACAGGCGCAGGAGATGCCTACTGCGGTGGATTTCTGGCGGGCTACCGCATGAATTACGACCCCCTGCAAGCTGCTCTGGCAGGCAGTATTTCCGCCGCCATGGTGATTGAAGGGACAAATCCTTTTTATGCAATGGATGCGCTTCCTGGGCTGGCCAAGGCACGAATGGACGCTTTGCATGATATGGTTCGGAAAGCATAATCCTGGATATCTGTGATGAATTTGCCAATTGACTTTCTGAAAAGTACCCTGGATCTGGCATGCGTTATTCAGGCAATTCCTGCGCCCACATTTAATGAAGTTCGGCGGGCGGCGTTTTGTTTGGATAAATTCCACGAGCTGGGGCTGTCTGATGTTCAGCGCGATTCGGTTGGGAATGTGCTAGCCCGGCTGCCCGGCAGCGACCCAAATGCCCGCCCGCTGGTGGTGAGCGCCCACATGGATACTGTTCACCCGCTTGACACGCCGCTTGAGGTTCGCAGGGAAGACGACCGCATCACCGGTCCCGGGATTGCCGACAATGCGCTTGGACTGGCTGCTTTATTTACGCTGGCTCAAATGCTAAAACAGTCACAAGTTGCGCTCCCAGGTGATTTGTGGCTGGCGGCAAATGTCGGCGAAGAGGGCCTGGGCAACCTGCGCGGCATTCAGGCGATTGTCGACCGCTTTGCAGAGAAGCCAATCGCCTATCTGGTCATAGAAGGCATGGGCCTGGGTACAATCCTTCATCGCGGTCTGGGCGTCGAACGGTATAAAATCACCGTCAATACCCCAGGCGGTCATTCATGGGTCGACTACGGCGAACCGTCTGCCATTCACGAAATCTGCCTCCTGGTGAACCGCATGGCGCTGCTGCCGCTTCCCCAAAAACCATGTACAACCCTGAATGTCGGCGTGATCCGCGGCGGAACGTCGGTCAACACGATCGCTTCAAATGCCTCGATCGAGCTGGACTTGCGGTCAGAAGATAACGCATCGCTTGAAAACCTGGTCGAGCAGATTCAGTCTATCGTCCGGCAAGTCCAGCGCCCAAAAATTCAGGTAACCATTGAGCAAATTGGGAAACGCCAGGCCGGGTATATTGACGAACATCACCCGCTCGTCAATCTGGCGCGTGATGTGCTAACGGATCTTGGCCTTGAGGCGCGGACGGACATTGCCTCAACAGATGCCAACCTGCCTCTCAGCCGGGGTTTTCCTGCGATTTGTGTCGGGATCTCATACGGAAATAATGCTCACACTGCAGAAGAATTTTTCCTGACTCGACCGGTGCTTCAGGGGCTGGCGCAAGTTTATCAACTCGTCATTGATTCATGGAGGAAACTAGGCCAATGAATAAACAGCGTATGCACCCTAACGCGCAGCGCGTGCAGGAAGCGCTGCACCGTTTGGGGGCAAAATGCGAGGTCGTCGAACTGGAGAGCAGCACGCGCACGGCTGTTGAAGCAGCTCAGGCTGCCGGCTGCGAGGTCGGTCAAATTGTAAAATCGCTGGTATTTATCTTCACGCCAGATGGGCAAGAGAAGGGCGAACCTGTCTTAATTCTGGTCAGCGGCACCAACCGGGTTCATGAAAAACGATTCGGGCGCTTCTTAGGCGGCAAGGTCACCCGGGCAGACCCGGAAACCGTGCATGAGATCAGCGGTTTTGCGATTGGCGGCGTTCCACCCGTGGGCCTTAACACGCCGGTTAAAACCTTTATCGACGAAGACCTGCTGCAGTATGAGACGGTTTGGGCAGCCGCCGGGACGCCGAACGCCGTTTTCCAGATCGCTCCTCAAGAGCTGGTGAAAATCACAGGTGCGCAGGTGGCAGCAGTTAAGTAAATAAGCGGATATTTAAAATGCCAGCCATCGGATCCGGTGGCTGGCATTTTATAGTAAGGCTTTTCAGAAACGCCTCATCCTATCGATTCGGATGGAAAGCGATTTATGTGCCCTCTTCCCATGAATTCAGGTAGTGGACCTGTTCCGGGGTCAGGGTGTCGATGGTCACATTCATGGCCTCTAACTTCAGGCGGGCAATTTCGCGGTCAATCTGCTCAGGAACAGAGTGGACTGTCTTTTCCAGCGTGGCAGCATTGCGCAGCATATATTCCGCGCTCAGCGCCTGGTTGGCAAAGGACATATCCATCACGCTGGCCGGGTGACCCTCAGCGGAAGCGAGGTTGATCAGGCGGCCTTCACCTAATACGTAGAGCCGGCGGCCGTCTTTCATTTCATACTCTTCCACGAACGGGCGAACCAGCCGCTTGTTGACGGCCATTTCTTCCAGAGCGGGGAGATTGATCTCGACGTTGAAGTGACCCGAGTTAGAAATAATCGCGCCGTCCTTCATCACCTCAAAGTGGTGGCGGTCAATCACATTGATGTCACCCGTGACGGTGCAGAAGATGTCGCCCAGGCAGGCGGCTTCGATCATTGGCATGACGCGGAAACCGTCCATAACGGCCTCAAGCGCAGGCAGCGGATCGACCTCAGTAACGATGACATTCGCGCCCATGCCTTTCGCGCGCATTGCCAGGCCGCGACCGCACCAGCCGTAACCGGCAACAACGAATGTCTTACCGGCCAGCAGTACGTTTGTCGCGCGGATAATGCCGTCCAGGGTTGATTGGCCCGTGCCGTAGCGATTGTCGAAGAAGTGCTTTGTCATCGCATCATTTACGGCAATGATGGGGAAATTAAGCGCCCCATCAGCAGCCATTGCGCGCAGGCGAATGACGCCGGTGGTGGTCTCTTCGGTCCCACCAATAATGTTGGGCAGCAGATCACGGCGCTCTTTATGCAGCGTGCTGACCAGGTCCGCGCCGTCATCCATCGTCATATGAGGCTGGTGATCCAAAGCAGCGCGAAGATGCTTGTAATAGGTGGCGTTATCTTCACCCTTGATTGCAAAAACGGGGATTTCGTACACGTTGACCAGCGCAGCAGCCACGTCGTCCTGCGTCGAAAGGGGATTAGAAGCTGTTAAAACGACGTCAGCGCCGCCCGCCTGAAGCGTGCGCATCAAGCCCGCTGTTTCGGTCGTTACATGCAAACAGGCTGAAATGCGCACTCCCTCGAGAGGGCGCTCTTTTGCGAAACGCTCGCGGATCAGGCGCAGGACGGGCATTTCCCGCTCAGCCCACTCAATTCGCAGGCGGCCGCCTTCAGCCAGCTTAGCATCTTTGATATCGTAATTTGCCATTTACTTTCCTCCAGAAAGATTAACCAATCTAATCTTATTTCGCAATTAACACGTCCAAAGCGCCATCATCATCGAAATGCTGGCGGTAACGTGCAACGAACTCAGCCGGCGTATAGGCGTGCTCCTGAGGACCTCGCGTTTCGAGGCAGTAAGTCGCCGCTAAAGCACCCATTTTCCCGCAGGTCTCCCAATCCAGGCCCAGGCGAACACCGCGAACGAAACCGCCGCGGAAGGCATCGCCCACGCCCGTTGGGTCCAAAATTTTCGTCGCTGGGACGACCGGAACGCTGTATACCTCGCCATCCGCGTAGATTTGCGCGCCGCGCTCCGCAAGGGTAACAACCAGCAGGTCTACATGATCCAGAATCGCCTTCTTCGAAAGGCCGGTGTGTTTCTGCAGCAGCTCAAATTCGTATTCGTTGACAAATACACTATAAGCGCCCTCGACACCGCGGCGGAGTTCCTCCGGATCTGAACGAACTACCTGCTGACCGGGATCATACAGATAGTTGATTCCTGCTTCAACGCATTCGCATACATACTTATCCATAGCAACCGGATCATTGGGCGAAATGATCACCAGGTCCGGTTTTGTTTCTAATGAAGCAACCGAGAGTTCTGCCGCGCGAGACATGGCCCCCGCATAGAAGCTGCAAATCTGGTTGTTCGAGCGGTCGGTGTTGGCAAAAAATGAAGCGGTGAACATGCCAGGGATGACCTTAACGCAGCGAGTATCCACGCCGCAGCTCTTCAGCCAGGCATCATAATCAGCAAAATCTTCACCCACAGTACCCATCAGCACGGGATGCTCGCCTAACAAAGCCAGTGTGTAAGCGATGTTCGGAGCAGTGCCCCCGCGCTGGCGCACCATATTGTCTACCAGGAAGGACAAACTGATCGATTCCAGGCGGTCAGGCAAAATATGGTCTTTGAAATAACCAGGGAAGGACATGAGATAATCATAAGCAATAGAACCGGTGCAGATGATCGTCATTTTACTTTTCTATTCTCCTTGCAAAATCCGCGGCAGATTGGTTGAGAAAGGCGGATAGATGATCCCTTTTTCGGTCACCAGAGCCGTCACCAGGTGATTTGGGGTCACATCGAAGGCAGGGTTGCGAGCACATGCACCGGCTGGGGCCACACGCTCGCCGCCTATCTCGATATTCAGTACTTCGCTCGAATCACGTTCTTCGATTGGTATCAAACTGCCGTCCGCCAGGCTCAGATCGACCGTCGACGAAGGGACAACCGGGTAGACCGGCACGCCGTTCGCTTGAGCAGCCAGGGCAAGCATATAAGTTCCAACCTTGTTTGCGACATCACCGTTTGCCGCCACCCGGTCAGCGCCGAAAAAGACTTTTTGCGCCTGCCCGGTTCGCAGCATATAACCTGCAGCGCCGTCAACGATTATTTCATAAGGAATCCCGTATTGTTCGAGCTCCCAGGCAGTCAATCGAGCGCCTTGCAGGCGCGGGCGGGTTTCGTCTACCAGAACTTTAATGCGCTTGCCCATTTCATGAGCCATTCGAATTACCCCCAGGGCGGTTCCCCAGTCAACCGCAGCGAGCGCGCCCGTGTTACAATGATGAATAATGGTATCTCCATCCTCAATGAGAGCAGCGCCATTTATCGCCATTTGCCGGTTGATCTCAACATCTTCATCAGCAATGCGCTGAGCCTCTGATTCCAGGCGGCTGCGCAAGCAGTCGATTGTATCATCAGGTGCGCCAGCGGCTGCCGAAGCCGGCTCGACCAGGCGCATCATCCGGTTCACAGCCCAGAACAGGTTTACAGCCGTCGGACGGGCCGCTTTCAGCACATCCGCTGCCTGATATAATTCTACCTTGAGATCCGCCAATGTGCGTGCTTTTGAATGACAGGCTGCCAGGGCCAGACCAAACGCAGCGGTGGCTCCGATGGCAGGCGCTCCGCGAACAACCATATCTCGAATGGCTGCAGCGACGTCACGATAATCGGTATAAGAAACGATTTCCAACCGGCCAGGCAGCAATCGCTGGTCAATCATCCGGAGCTGACAAAGAGTTGAATCCCATTCAATTGTTCGCATAACTCACCAAAAAAGACGCCCTCTGCGGAGAGCGTCTATGAGACTCGAGGCTGCTGAAGTTTAACATGCCTTGAGATGTTTGTCAAAGCATTGACACATTATTCACGAAAGAGTATAAGGCTGACATGAAGAACCGCATACTGCCATTATTGGCCATCCTGATCGTTACAATCAGCTGCAGTTCACCGGTTACATTTAGAGCCATCGCTACGCCTACCGAAGAACCAACGCCAGTCGCAATCGTCCAGCCCATTCAGCCGGTTGAGTCGCCAACGCCAACCCTTCCGCCGACCCCCACCCCACTGCCATCCGTGCGGATTGAAATTGCCGAAGAACAGCTATTTATTGGCAATTATGAGCAGGCCCGGCGTGAATTTCAGAATGCGCAGGCAGCCAGCGACGATATGGAAATTCAGGCAGCAGCAGCGCTTGGGATGGGGCGCTCGCTCTATCTGACAAAGAACTATGCTATAGCAATTACCACGCTGGAAGCAATGGTCAAGACCTATCCCGACAGCAGCCAGCTGGCGAATGCTTATTTCTTCCTCGCGAAATGTTATGAGGAGCAGCAGCTGTACGACAAAGCTGCCGCTGCTTATGAAAAATATTTGGAACTGCGTCCCGGCGTGCTGGACAGTTACATAAACGAAATGCGTGGTGATGCGCTGATGGCAGCCGGGCTTCCACTTGATGCAGCCGCGGCTTATCAGGCAGCAGCCGCTGACCCGAACACAAACGTAACCGTCTGGACAAAACTCAAGATAGGCAAAGCCTACGCAGCCGGCGGCGACTTTTCAAATGCGATTAAGACTTATCTGGATGTTTATGAAACCAGCGACAACGATTATGCCCGCGCTCAGGCGAACCTGCTAATGGGGCGGGCTTATCTTGCCATGGGCATGCCCGAGCAGGCTTACGCCCGGTTCCAGGACTCGGTAGTGAATTTCCCAGCTGCTTATGACACCTACACGGGGCTGGTCCAACTGGTGACCGATGGGGTACCGGTCAACTACATAAGCCGGGGGATCGTGGATTACTACGCGCAGCAGTATGGGCTGGCAATTGAAGCGCTGAACCGCCATATCGAGACGGCAGAAGAGGTGAGCGCGACCGCTTATCACTACCGTGCCCTCAGCCGCCTGGCGCTCAATGAACCGGGCATGGCAATTGCAGATTGGGACTATATCATCGAAAATTTCCCTGACAGCGATCTCTGGGCTACAGCCTGGGATGAAAAAGCTTACACCCAATGGGCCTATTTGGGCCGTTTTGATACAGCAGCGCAGACCTATCTGCAATTTGTGGAACAGGCCCCCGACCATCCCAAAGCGCCGGAGTTCCTTTATTATGCGGCGCGCGTCTTTGAGCGAAATCTGCAATTGACGGAAGCTGCCGAGACCTGGGAGAGGATTATTGAAGAGTATCCCTCGGCTGAACAGGGATACCGCAGCCTGTTTCTGGCGAGCGTAACCTATTACCGGGCGGGCGACTTTGACCGGGCGCTTTCAGGGTTCCAGCGAGTTGTAGTGCTCTCTACAAACCCAAGCGAACATGCTTCGGCTTATTTATGGATCGGCAAGGTCCATAAGGCAAAGGGAGACGACGCAGCCGCACGCTCAGCGTGGGAGAAGGGAGCACAACAGGACCCGACCGGCTATTACAGTATTCGCTGTAACGAACTTCTGCTGGGCCGCGCGCCGTTTACCATCGATCGACCGGTTGACCTCGGGTATGACCTGAATCAGGAACGGGCAATTGCAGAAGAATGGCTGCGCGCGAAATTCTCAATTCCGCCTGAGGTCGATCTGTCGGGTCCGGGCGAGCTTGTCGCAGACCCGCGCTACATCCGCGGTACTGCTTTATGGGACCTGGGATTATTTAGTGCGGCGAGAAATGAATTTGAGCAGCTGCGCGATGCAGTAAAAACAGATGCCGTTAAGACTTACCGGTTGTTGAACACCATGCTTGAGATGGGACTTTACCGGTCTTCAATATTTGCCAGCCGGCAGATCCTCGACCTGGCAAACATGGATGATATCAGCTCGCTAGAAGCCCCGGCATTTTTCAACCATATCCGGTTTGGGGTTTACTTCAAAGATCAGATCATGCAGGCCAGCAAGGAGAACAACCACCACCCGCTCCTTTTGCTCAGTGTAATGCGCCAGGAGAGCATGTTTGAAGGGTTCGCGACCTCTGGCGCAGGCGCGCGAGGGTTGATGCAAATCATGCCGGAGACCGGGCAAGAAATTGCTTCAGGGTTAAACTGGCCGCAGGGTTTCACGCCAGATGATCTTTACCGTCCAGAGGTCAGCATCAGGCTCGGCGCTCGCTACCTGGCCCGCCAGCGTGATTACTTCGGCGGTGATATCTTTACTGCACTGGCAGCCTATAACGGCGGACCGGGCAACACCATCGCCTGGAGCCAGCTTGCGGGGGGCGATCCAGACCTGCTCCTCGAGGTGATCCGGGCTGATGAAACCCGGCAGTATATCATGAATATTGTAGAATATTTCAACATCTACCGGCTGCTTTACGAGCGCGGGCTTTAGCGCTTCAGACCTGATTGGTTCAATACAACAAGGGGTTGTCCAAAATGAGCATCTGGACAACCCCTTGTGACTTAAACGGCTTGGAGTGTTTACAGAACTAACCGCATCGGCTCTTCGAGATACGGCGCAAGCGCCTGCATGAAGCGAGCGGCTTCTGCGCCGTCCGAAACGCGGTGATCAATGGAGATGGTCGCCTTCATGCGCGTACCGACCTTGATCTCGCCATCTTCGACCACCGGCACCTGCATTGCTGACGAGACAGCCAGAATGCCGGCTTCGGGCGGGTTGATAATGGCAGCGAACTGCTCAACATCGTACATGCCCATGTTGCTGATCGAGAAGGTCGATCCTTCGACATCATCCGGGCGAACTTTCCCTTCACGGGCCCGGCCAGCAAGCTCACGCATTTCTGCGGAGATCAGGCGCAGCGGCTTTTGATCTGCATCTCTCACGACGACAGTCATCAGCCCGCCCTCAATCGACACAGCAACACCCACATTCACGTGCCCGTGGCGAACGATCTCGCCGTCGCGAAGCGAAGCATTGACATTCGGGAACTGGCGCAGCGTCAGCGCAACAGCCTTGATGATGAAATCATTGACCGTAATCTTCTGATCATCAGGGAGATAGGCGTTGAGCTGCTTGCGCATTTCTAGCAGCTTTTCAACATTGTAAGACCGGGTGACGTAGAAATGCGGAATCTGCTGCTTCGACTCGACCATTCGCCTGCCGATTGCTCCGCGCAGGCGGCTGACCTTCTCCACTTCATCTTGCGGGACCGACACTTCACCAGACCAGATGGGCGCAGGCGGCACAGGCGCAGCAGCAGGCTTTGCTGGCGCTGCTGGCGCTGCCGGAGCCGCAGGAGCCGCCGCCGGCGGGCCAGCCTGAATTGCCGATTCTACGTCGCTGCGGACGATTCGCCCGCCTGGGCCAGACCCGCGCAGATCCCTCAGGTTGATCCCATGCTCGCTGGCGATTTTCCGCGCCAGCGGCGACGCTTTAATGCGCCCATCACCTTCTGGTTCTGGCGTGACCGGTTCTGCCGCCGGAATCTCTTCAACCGGTTTTTCAGCTTCTCGAGAGCGTTCTTCTTCAGTCTTTTGCGCCGCAGGCGCCTGACTGGCCTGCCCTGGGGTCTCTGCAGCTGCCTGTTCGCCGCCGCCAGCCGCTGGCGGGGTCAGGTCACCTGCCTCTCCCGTTTTTGTCTCTTCACC
>Ga0134094_1001186_pt1 | contig 26274 bp, 25 predicted proteins | sample 5_1taG_FD_94458 | JGI IMG/M metagenome (GOLD analysis project Ga0134094, IMG submission 94458) | Switchgrass degrading microbial communities from high solid loading bioreactors in New Hampshire, USA - 5_19_20_110_A1 metaG | ecosystem: Engineered > Bioreactor > Semi-continuous > Anaerobic >... | reverse complement strand
GTCGGGCGGCTTCGGTGCGTGGTCCGGCAGCCTCGGTGCGTGGTCAGGCAGCCTGGGTGCGTGGTCAGGGAGCTTAACCGATCAAACCTTTGTTGAGAACTTCATCAACGGCGTCAGCCCCAGCATTGACACGACTTCAGCGTCGATCAACTGGGTAGAAGAATAAGCAAATGATAAGAATCAATTCCTGCGGGAAGTTACCCGCAGGGATTGAACTTAAATGCAAAATCACAGCGTGCTGGCTGCTTCCGGCCCTGCCGGGGCAATCAGCACGCTGTGATTTTATTTAGTTTCTCGAGATCAAATTTCGCGCCGGTCTGCTCGAAGATTCGCTTCGCTTCGTTGAACTTCTCAACGGAGGATTCCCCTGCGAGCTGGCAGACGCACCCCAATTCAACAAGCGAACGAGCCTTTTCGATCTGGCTGCCCAACTGGGTAAAAACGGAGATGCTTTTCTCCAGGGCATCTTTCGCCTGGTCTAAATCGCCTCGCCGCCGGGCAATGACCCCTTTCAGGCGCATGGCGCGGCCTTCGCTCTCTGAAGGTCCCCCGGCCTGTTCCATTAAATCATCCAGGCGGTTCAGCGCATCTTCGAGGTGTCCTTCATCGCCCAGTCCCAGGTAAGCCCAGCCGAATAACATGGTCAGGTCAATCAAATGCTCTGTTACCCGCAGCTCCTGGAAACCCCGCAGGCTCGATTGAGCATAATCGAGAACCTTATGCCAGTTGCCGGCGTAAAGATTCAACAAAGAAAGGTGCAGCCGCGCCAGCGAGACATGATACAAGTGGCCGATTTGCCCTGCCATCTCCAGCGCATGCTGGAAATGGCGCTCCGAATCCTCCAGGTTGCCCCGGTCCATTTCGATCAGGCCCATATTGGTATGAAGCTCAATCACGCCCTCGACGTCGCCCAGGTTCGACTGGAGCTCGAAGCTGTGCGTAAAGTTTTCGAGCGCGCTGGCCAGATCGCCCTTCTTCCAACTGAGCAGGCCCAAATTATTGTATGAGCGCGCAACGGCGACAACATCGCCAATCTGCTCGCGCAGCATCAGGCTTCTCTCCAGGTATGCTGAAGCCTGCTCCGGCGCGTCGCGTTGGAAGTAGATCCCCGCCAGGCGGTTGAGGACAGAAGCGAGGACATCGGGCTGGTCAACCGTCTCTGAGAGCGCCAGCGCCTTTAAGAACAGCGTTTCCGCCTGGTCGAGGTCCCCGCGGCGGAACCAGATCCAGCCGATATCACACAGGATGCTGGCCTGATCGGTTACATACGAATCAGAATGCTGGTCCAGCAGGGATTGGGCGCGCTGCAGGCACTCAAGCGCCGTCTCATATTCGCCCTGGCGCTCGTATGTCTGGCCGATTTTTCGCGCCAGCACGCTTTGCATGCGGATACAGGCTGCCTGGGGAATGGATTCGCTGCCCGGCTCGCCGCAGTCCCCGCCGCTGACGCCTGATTGGATTCCGCTTGCCAGGGCTTCAGTAGCGCGCGTGTATTGATCGCGGGCTGCCGGGTATTCTCCGGCTGTTAACAGGGCGTCTCCCAGCCCCATGTGAACCTGTACGGCCTGTTTGTAGCTGTGCGCCACTTTTGGCAGCAGTTCCAGCGCCTGTGCAAAATGCTGGCGGGCCTGCTCGTTCACAAAACTGCGCGCAGCTTTTTGCCCTGCCAGAATGAGGTAATGCAGCGCCCGGTCCAGCAGCGGGCTGCGCAGGTAATGGCTTGCGAGAACTTCAATCTGCCCATCAAGCCGGCCTGCATACACTACCTCAATTGCCTGGGCTGCCCGGGTGTGCAAATCTCTGCGGTCCCGCTGCAGCAGCGTGCTGTATACGGCATCTGAGACCAGCACATGCTTGAAAACATAATTATCATCAACATTTGCTGCGCTGGGCTGTGGAATCACAAACTCGCGTTCAACCAGCAGTTGAAGCGCTTCCTCAAACCCTTCACCGTCTTGCAGCACCTCGATCTGGCCATCAGCCAGCAGCGATTCAAACACGTGCCGTAAAACCTGTCCGTGGAACTGATAACCGACCACAGAAGCGGTCTGCAGCACTTTCCGGACAACCGGGCTTAGCCGGTCAAAACGAGTCAGGATCAGCCCTTGCAGCGTGTCAGGCACGCCGATCGTGCGAATATCCGCGCCTGGAGATAAGCGCCACTGCCCGGCTCCACCGTCTCCGGATGAATCAAAATAGAGCACATCATTTTCGATCAGCATCCGGAGAATTTCTTCCAGGTAGAACGGCAGCCCGGCTGAACGCTGGATAATCTGCTGGCGGAACGATTCTGGCAGTTCTGGCACCGAGAGCAGCGCCTCAAGCAGTTGATTCAACTTCTCAAACGGCAGCGCTTGCAGGCGGATATACGCATATCGGTCTGCAAGGCGCTCATATGCCCGCTGGTGGATCGCCTGCACGGCTCCGCCTTCAAACGGGCGCGAAATCGCAAAGATCAGCAGCGGCGCAGTCCGGATACTGTCGAGGATGAAGCGGATCAGCGCCAGCGAGGCTTCGTCGGCCCAGTGAAGATCTTCCAAAATGAGCAGCAGCGGGCGGCGGTGCGCTTCAGCGACCAGCAGATCGCGAACTGCCAGGAAAATCTGCTGGCGGAGCTGCCCTGCATCCAGATAGCGGATGCGCCCGGCAGCGTATGGGTCTGAAGGCTCGAGACCGAGCATATGTTCAAGATATGGGAGCTTTTCAGCACCCGCGCTGCCTAAAACCTGCCTGACCTTCTCTGAAAGGCGGCTGCGCACTTCAGCTTGCGGGGCTTCAAGGTCCAGCCCAAGATAGGCGCGCAGCATATCCTGAAAGATCCAATAGGCAATGGCTTTGCGGTAGGTCAGGCTGTGCGCTTCCAGCACGCTGACCTCGTCGCGGTTCAAATGCGCCTTCAATTCGCTGGTCAGGCGGCTCTTTCCGATCCCGCCTTCGCCCACCAGAAGCACCACGCTGCCCTGCCGCGCTGTGACCAGCCGGTCGACCATGCCGAGCACCTGGTTGAATTCGTTCTCGCGGCCAATCATTGGCGCGTGCAGCCCCTCGAGGCCGCGAACCTGGCCCGGCTGTGCTTTTGGACCGATCACCCGGTAGGCGTTCACTTTGCGCGAGATATTCTTCAGCGAAAGAGCAGGCACGACCTCGAAATCAAATAGGCGGTAGGTCTTGCGAAAAACGCTTTCACTGACCAGGATTTCACCCGGTCCTGCAGCTTCTTCTAACCGGCGTGCCAGGTTGACCGAATCGCCAATGGCTGTGTAGTTCATCATCGAGTCGCTGCCCAACCCGCCGACGATCACCGTCCCGGCGTTCAACCCGATGTGAATGCGCAGGTCCCGCCCTTTGAGGTCCAGTTCGCGGCTCAGGCGCTCCACTTCCATCTGCATGTCGATCGCGGAGCGCAGCGCGCGCTCGGCATTGTTCTCATGCGCAATTGGCGCGCCAAACAGCGCCATCAGCCCGTCGCCGGTCAGCTTGTCGACCATGCCTTCATACTTATAAACGGCATTCACCAGCACGCGGATGAACTTTTGAACCAGCTCGTATAATTCTTCGTCGCTCAGTTCTTCTGAGAGGTTTGTGTAGCCGGTCAGGTCGACAAACAGCACGGTCACGCTTCTGCGCTGGCCGCTGGCTTCAAGGCCCGCCTGTTGAAATCGTTCCAGCAGATCCGCCCCGGTCATCACGCCCAGGCGTTCAGGGTCGATCGATGGTGCGCGGTCAGAAACGGGCAGGTCCTGCCCACCTGATTCCACCCCCACCGGAGAAGCACTGACCAGGCGCGTCCCGCAGTTCCCGCAAAAACGCATCCCCGGCGGATTATTAAATCCGCATTTTGAACAAACCGCTGCCATCGCTCGAACTCGCTAACCCATTAATCGTTCGATTTGAGCGTTGTCCATCAATATCAATTGACTGGAAAACGAGCTGCAAACCTCTGGTTGATCATACCAGATATTTGGATTCTTGGGCTTAAATGATCCTTACATTTTCAATGAAATCGATAACTTCTTGAACCACTCTGGCAACCGCTTTTTCTACCGGCTCTGAGAGATCCGTTCCAAATTCGATTTGAGCCGGTTGAATCCCCACCAGGATCACCCGGCAGCCCAGTTCTTCCACCAGAAAGCGCGACAGGACCGACGGCGAAAGCGTGTGAGTCGATCCTGCGCCGCCGTGCGCGTCGCGCCAGTCCAGCCACATGATGGTTCCAGGCGGCTCGCCCATCTCAGCGGCATCGATCATCAATACCAGGTTTGGATGAAAACGCCGCAGCGGGCCTGTGAAATTTTCAGGAGCCGGACCGGCTTCATACACAACCAGCGAAGGAGCGCTCTCGCCGGCGCTCCTCCGGTTAAGTTGTTCTTTTAAGGCTCGCGCTGCCAGTATACCGGCGGCATCATCGCCGTTTAGCTCGTTGCCAATCCCAAGCACCGCAATTTTCGAGCCGCGCGACAGCCCATATATCAGCTTTCGTAAGCCGGACTCAGCTTCATGCACTTGCCGCACTGCCGTTTGGTCCTGCCTGGACACGCTGCACATCCTCATCTTGTCCATAATAAATCGAGAACTGCTCTTTATCAAGCTCCGACAGTTCCCAATCTCCTGTGAGGTTCAGGCAGTTGAAGCGGCAGTTGATCTCGCACTGCTTGCAGAAGGTGCAGCGGTCGGGGTGATAATGTAAAACAAACCGTTTTGCTGCTCGATCGATGATCAACAGTTCAATCGCCTCGGATGGGCAGTCTTTGACGCAAAGCTGGCAGCCGGTGCACCGGGCCGGGTCCCAGACGAGCTTGCCTCGTAAGCGCTCGGGCGCTTCAACGCGGTCAAATGGGTAAAGCCTTGTGACCGGCTTGCGAAATAACGAACGGAGAACGTCCGATAGCATTACACCAATTCGCATTGGACCTCCTGAATCATCCGTCTCATACATTCTGTACATTGCGCGCCAGCGCCCGCAATGTACAGAAAAGCTCAATCTAATAAACAAACAGCACCAGCAAAATATTTGCCAGGGCCAACAGCGCGCCGATGCGCCACCACAAGCCAACGACCTGATCAATTCTCAGGCGAGCAAACAGCGACTGAAGCATAGACAGCAGCAGCAGCAGTCCAAGCGTCTTCAGTAAAAATTCGAGCGGGTTGGCCAGTCCGCCCAAGTAGAAGGCCGCCATGAGAGTCAAGCCGATCACCAGCTCGATATTCTTCCCCAGCCGGAATAACGCAAACCCGCGGCCAGAATACTCGGTCAATGCCCCTGCGACAATTTCCGTCTCGGCTTCAGGCGCGTCAAAAGGCGGAAGTTCAAGCTTGCCCATCAAGCCCACCAGCGCCACAATAAAGCCAACCGGCTGGATCAGCGCCATCCAGGTGGATTGGGCCGCAAAGTCATTGATTTCGCTAACCTGCCATGTCCCCGCAGCCAGCGCAGGGCCAATGAGCGCCAGCAGAAGCGGGGCTTCATAGGAAAACATTTGCGTCAGCGTGCGGGTTGCGCCGACCAGCGAGAAGCGGTTGAGCGTAACCGTCCCTGCGAGGCCCATGCACAACGTCAGCAGGCTGAGCAGGTACAGCACGACGATGAGATCACCGCTAAAGCTAAATACTGGCTTCAGGCCGGCCATCGGCACGTAAAGCGCAGCGGTCAGCGCGCCGGCCACAGCGACAACCGGCAGGGCATAGAACAGAAATGCGTTCACCCCTTTGGGCGTCACTTCCTCTTTTGATAGCAGCTTGAGGAAATCTGCCAGCGGCTGGAACCAGCGCGGACCAATCCGGTTCTGGTAGCGGGCGACCAGTTTGCGGTCAGCCCATTCATAGAACAGGCCGCTGATCAGCAGAAAGAGCCCGCCTGGAAACAACATCAGAGCAATCAGTGGAGGGATTGTCATATCGCTCTTCTCCGGTAATAATCAATGCCGTAAAGGCGCAAATCTTCCCACGTCCATACTTCTTCAGAATTCGTCCGGCCTACGCCCGGCTTCTTAATGGTGAACAACCGGTCGTTGCATGAGAAGCATGGATCGATGCCCACCAGCATCATGGGCATATCGGCGAGTTTGTGACCAACCGCCAGCTGCATCACCGAAGCCCAGTTGCACAGGCTGGGCGTGCGGATCTTCAACCGCTCCGGCTGATCGGTGCCGTTGCTCTTGAGGAAGTAGAACAACTCGCCGCGCGGCGCTTCGAGCCGGATGATCGCTTCATTCGGCGGGATGCGGCGCGGGACTCTCGCGGTCAGTTCACCCTCGGGCAGATGATCAAGAATCTCGCGAATGACCCGGATCGACTCAAAAAGCTCTTTGATGCGCACGACAAACCGCGCTGCAAGGTCGCCGTCTTGTTCGACCACGGCGCTGACCGGAAAATCAACATACCCGCCGTATGGCGCGTCCACCCGCAGGTCCATTGTGACGCCGGATGCGCGGGCCGTCGGGCCGACCGCCCCCAGTTCAAGCGCCTGTTCTTTGGTCATTGTGCCCACATTGCGGGTCCGGCCCAGGAAGGTTTCGTCTGAGGTGACCACTTTCAGATAGAAGCGAGACCGTTCCTCTAAAAAGTCAATGCCGCGGCGGATGGAGTCGGCCAGTTCAGGCGTGACGTCGTACTTCACGCCGCCGATGACGTTCGCCGAATAGTTCACCCGGTTGCCCGTGAGCGACTCCAGCAGGTCCATGACGGTTTCGCGATCGCGCCAGGAATACATAAACAGGGTATCAAAACCACCCTCGTGCGCCGCCACCCCTAACCAGAGCATGTGGCTGTGAATGCGCTCCAGTTCGGCGACCAGAACCCGGATCGCCTGCGCGCGCGGTGGGGCAGTCACCCCGGCCAATTTTTCCACGCCAAGCGCCAGCGCCGTCCCGTGAATGTTTGAGCAAATTCCACAGACGCGCTCGACCAGATAGAGGTTTTGGGTCCACGAGCGGCTTTCTGCGCCCTTCTCGATCCCGCGGTGAACATAGCCCAGCCGCACGCTCGCCGAAGTGACGATTTCACCGTCTACGGTGAATTCAAAGTGGCCCGGTTCTTTCAATGCCGGGTGCTGTGGGCCAATTGGAACAATGAACTTGTTTTTCTGAGTTGTCGATTCCATTGTCTCACGCTCCTTCGGATATCACCGGCTTGCCATTCTCAAAACCTTTAAAGGACTTGCGCAGGGGATAAACGCCATCCGGCCAATCGTCCGGCAGGAGCAGCTTATCGGTCACGGGTGTGCCGGTCAGCTTCACGCCAAACAATTCCATCACCTCACGCTCGTAAAGCGTCGCCATCGGGATCAGGCCGCAGACAGACGGAGCAGCCGGGTCAGCATAATTGACGCGCGTGCGCAGCGTGACGACCACCTTGCCGCAGCAGAAGTGGTACAGCAGCTCGATCTGGCCCTCCTGCCCGTCTGCAGGGGGCACATCCAGCCCGGTGATTGTTGCCAGGTAAAATTCGCCGGCAGACAGCACGGCTTTTACTGCTTCGAGCAAATGCTCCACCGGCAGATACGCGTTAAGCTGTTCTGGTTCTGGCGTTTCGAAACGCTCTGTCATGGGGGACAGGAGGGATTGCGCAGATTGTAGCAGCGTACTGTTATCCATTATGAACTCCTCCTCAATTGCCCTTGAGACTTCCTAACAACTGCACCACCCCGTTAATGATTGCTTCAGGGCGCGGCGGGCATCCGGGAACATAGGCGCTGACCGGCAGCACTTCGTCGATCGAACCGACGATGTTGTAGCAGCCGCGGAACGCGCCGCCGGAAAGCCCGCAGGACCCGACCGCCATGACCAGCTTTGGTTCGGGCATCTGCTCATAAATGCGCAGCAGCCGGTCGCGCGACTGGCGGGTCACCGGGCCTGTGCAGATCAGCACATCGGCATGCCGCGGCGAGCCTTGAAGCTTCACGCCGAAGCGCTCAAGGTCGTACCGGGGCGTCAGCGTCGCCAGAATCTCGATGTCGCATCCGTTGCACGAACCGCTGTTATAGTGAATCACCCAGGGCGAATTAACCAGCGACCACAGGCGCACTTTGTCTAGCACACGCTGCCAGGGAGAACGGGTAGGGATTTGAATATCGGCCATCTTTCCTCCTTTACCCCAGAATCAGCGCGATGAGCGCAAGCGCCAGCCCAACCAGGTAGATCGCCTGCGCGCCGCCCAGGTTTCCAAGGCCAAGCACCAGTACACCCAGATGTAAAATGGCGAAGAAGAACGCTGCCAGGAAGAACGGCTTGTAGCCCGGTGCGGCGGCAAACATCGGGGCCTCTTCTCCTGAGGCATACAGACTGCTTTTGACTTCACTTGGTTTGCCCGGTCCGGCTAACTGCCGTCCAACCCAAACCAGGGCCAGCACCAGGGGAATATAGATCAAAATTGCGATCGGTGGTGAAAGCAATACCTGCATCGCTACCTCCTACCGGCCGGCCATCATTGCCGCACCGCCAAACATTGAAATCAGAGTATCGCCTGCCGGGTTCGTGATCCCGCTGATCAGCCAGGGCATGACGCCCAACACAACAACGGCGGCGACGAGAACAACCAGCGGCGCAGACATAATCCACCTGACCTTCGCGCCTGCCTGCACAACTTCAGAAGTCTCGCGCCGGTACATCCGGTTGACCAGCGGCGCGTAGTAGCCCAGTGACAGCACGCTGTTGAGTGCGGCAAAGACCACCAGCAGGATGACCCACAGGTTGCGCGTTTCTGCCCCTGCGACGAAGATCTGCCATTTTGACATAAAGCCCGCCAGCGGAGGCAGCCCGCCCAACGCCAGCACTGCAACGCTGAGAGCAAATGCTGCCAGTGGATAGCGCCTGGAAGCGCCGTTCAGGTCATCCACCATCAGCGGTGAATGGTCGCCGCGGGCAATATGCAGGGCATAAAGCAGCACGCCGGCCGCGAGGAAGGCCAGTCCCTTCATCAGCGCGTGGTTGATCAGGTGGAAGAAGCCGCCCGCTGCCGCATCTTGCAGGTGAAATGCAGCCGCGACCCCAAAGCCCAGCAGCATGTAGCCCATATGGCTGAGGCTTGAATAAGCCAGCAGACGCTTGACCTCTTTCTGCCGCAGCGCCAGCAAATTACCGGCCAGGATATTCAACGCCGCGAAGCCCAGCAGCAGCACACCCCATGAGATCTGTTCGCCGCCCGGTAAAACCGGCAGGCTTCCGGCTGACCGCAGCATGGCGACCAGCCCGGCTTCAATCACAATCCCCGAAAGCATGGCGCTGATTCCGCTGGGCGCTTTCGAGTGCGCGTCGGGCAGCCATGTGTGCATGGGAACGAGCGCCGATTTCACCCCAAAGCCAATGATGAACAGCCCGCCCGCCGCCAGGATCGCCAGCGAGGGCGCACCGCCTCCAGCCCCATAGGCTGCAGCGATTTCTGTCAGGCGCAGCGTGCCGGTTGTGGCAAAGACGATCGCGACGCCAAACATCACCAGCACCGACCCGACCGCCGACTGGACCAGGTACTTAAAGCCGGCCTCGAGCGAGCCGCGCTGGTTGTGGTAGAAAGCAACCAGCAGGTACGAGGAGACGGTCATCGTCTCGAACCAGACCCACAGGTTGAAAAGGTCATTTGCGCAGCCCAGGCCAATCATCGCGCCGACAATCACCAGCATCAGCGCGTAAAACTTCTCTTCATTATCTTCACGGGCCATATAGGGGATGGAGAAAAACAGCACAAGCACCCCCAGCCCGGCAGCCGCCCCGGCCAGGACCAGGCTGATGCCGTCCATCCGCAGCGCAACGCCGCCAACGTTCAACTCAAGCTGGCTGCCGCCCGCGACGACCTGCCCGGTGATCACCAGCGGAACCCACAAGGCCAGCATCACCAGAATTGCCAGCCAGCGCGCCGGCCCTGCCCCACCAGCCCTGCGAGCTGAGATCCGCCCGACCAGGTAAACCACCGGTGAAGCAGCAAAGGGAAGCGCCAGCAGTAGAAGAAACGCAGTATCAGGAGAAAGAATATTCATAAATCACGCTCCCAATGCGACGATCACAAGGACGGTGATCAGCCCTGCCAGAATACCGACGATATTCCAGTTCAACAGGCCGGTCTGCACGTCGCGTAGGTTTTCAGCCCACGACTGGACCCCGCTGACAATGCCGCGGTTGATCGCCTCAAAGCCAAAGCTGTTCCGCGCCAGCCCGATCACGTCCTGCAGCGGCTCGCTCAGCAGCGCCAGACGCTCTCGCTGCCACCAGGCCAGCAGACCCAGCCCAACGACTGCCAGCGCCAGATAGGTCGCCGGGGCTGTCAGGATAACGAGCGCCACCTCGCCGGTCGATTCGGTGTGGATGCTGTGCTGCGGCAGGCTGTCGTGCAGCATCTGGCTAAAGGGTCCAGCCAGCAGCCACGTCGTCAGCGTGCCAAAAGCCAGCGGATAGAGCGCGGCGCGCATAAACCCGCCCGCGTCGTGCGCGTGAGCTGTGCTGCGCGGCGCGCCGTAAAAGACCATCCACACGCAGCGGAAGGTGTAGAGCGCCGTCAGGCCAGCCACAAACAGCATCACCGCGTAGATCCATGCCGGGCCGTGTTCAAGCCCTGCTTCAAGCACCAGTTCCTTGCTCCAGAAGCCGTTTAAGATGGGCAGTCCGGCCAGCGCCGCCGCGCCGATCACAAACACCGCGCGCGCCACCGGCATCTTCTTCCCCAGGCCGCCCATTTGCAGCATGTCTCGCGTGCCGAGCCCGTGAATCACCGCGCCGGCAGCCAGGAACAACAAGGCTTTGAATACCGAATGGCTGAGCAGATGGAACTGGCTGGCAAAGATGCCGCCAGCGCCGACTGCGTAAACCATGTAACCCAACTGCGACACGGTCGAATAAGCCAGGACGCGCTTCAGATCCGTCGCCGCGAGTGCCATCAACGCCGCCAGCAGTGCGGAGAGCATGCCAACGACCATCACCGAAAGCCGCCAATAGGGCACGTTCTCAAAAGCAGGGTAAAACCGGGCAAGCAGGTAGACCCCGGCGTTGACCATCGTAGCCGCATGGATCAGCGCGCTGCATGGGGTCGGCGCTTCCATCGCATCGGGCAGCCATGTCTGGAAGGGGAACTGAGCTGATTTCGCTGCCGCGGCGATCAAAAACCCAAAAGCTGCCACAGTCAGCGCCGTGGTCGGCAGTAAATGTGCCCGCTGCAAAAAGTCATCTACATTGAGCGACCCCAGGTAGGCAAATCCAAGGATCGCGCCCAGCAGCAGACCAACCCCGCCCACCTGGGTGATGATCAGGGCTTTCATACCGCCGGCAACAGCCTTCGGGTCATCGTTATAAAAGGAGATCAACGCGTATGAACACAGCGCCGTCATCTCCCAAAAGACGAACATGAGCAGCATGTTCGAGGTCAGCACCAGCCCGGTCATCGAGCCGATGAACAGCAGCACAAACGCGTAATACCGCCCCAACTGGGCTTCCCCGCGCATATAATCGACTGAAAATACCACCGCAAGACAGCCGATCACCGCGGCGACAGCGGTCAGGAAGACCCCCAGCCCGTCAGGCGTGAAGGAAAACCATCCAAAAACACCGCCGGCAGGCAAAGGCAAGCGAGCCGCCTCTTTCCCCACGGTGTTGGGAATCAACGCTATTGCAGCAACCCCGGCAGCAGCCGAAAAGACCACAGCCAGCCCGTGTTGAAGGCGCGGGCGCGAATCGCCTGCCCACCATACCAGCAGCGCGCCTAACCAGGGCAGGCAAATTACAAGCAAAATGAGTGTCTGAATCACAGCCTACCTCCGCAGCGTTGATATGGCGCGCACGTCGAGCGTGCCAAAATGCCGGCGAATTTGAACCGCAAGCGCCAGCCCGACCACCGCGACGATCGTATCGGCGACGATCACGGTCAGCGCCATGCTTGCGCCCACTTCGGTTTTCCCGGCGATTGACCCGGCAGCGACCATTGCCAGCATAGCGCCTTTCACCAGAATCTGCAGCGCAACAATCACCTTAATCAGGTTGCGAACGACCAGTAAGGCATATAGACCAATACCAAGTAGACCAATGATTGCAATCGGAACAATACTGATCGTTGTCATCGGCTCTCCTCCTGCGCCAGCGCCGGAACAGGTTCCTGCTGCACGCCTTCCAGTTCCACATCGTGATCCGGCAGCGGTTCAGGCTCTTCCTCGGAAAAACTGAGATGGACCGGTTCAGCCCCACGCAGCGCGGCTGACTGGAATTCAGCGGCGGGTTTCTCTGCCAGCAGGCCCAGAACTCCCAGCACCCCGGCGAAAATCAGAACCACCTGCAGGAGTACATCCACCATCCGGTTCTCCCACAGTACGGATCGGATCGACAGCGGCTCGCCGGCGGGAACCGGCACCCCAAGGATGTCAAGATTCATCCAGATCAATAAGAGGATGGAGACCAGGCTGAGAATGCCCGCAACAGGCCTGGGAACAATGAGAGGGGCTGGTCGTTCTCCGGCTAGCCCTTCTTCCCCAGATATGTTGATCGCAAAGACGAATAGAACAGTAACCAGCCCAGCTCCCACACTAAGTTCGATGGCTGCAACTTCTGGCGCGCCAAGCAGGTACATTTCCAACGCCACAAGCACACTGGTGACTGCCAGCCATAGGGCTGAGTGCAGAAGGCGTTGGGCGCGTATCGCTTGTATCGCGGAAACCAGAAGGCCAACCACAATTAAAACGTGCACCATCATGGCTACCCTCCTAATCACAACAGGGTTACGGAATTGAAGGGGAGTCAACCCCAGGTTTCCGGTAACAGCTACCAGTTAAATTGAACAGTAAAACGTGACCCCCTATAAACTTATAACCCAGATCAGGGGGATTGTCATGTGATAGTTAGTAAAAATCTCTGTTACCTTTGTCACGAATAATGCATAAAATTTGTATAGTTATATAGGGTATTTGTTCACCAGCCCAAACCCGCCCCAATACAAACCAAAATAGGGCTGCCCGGGCAAATCCCGGCAGCCCTATTCTGTTTATCTCTCATCCACTACTTTATCCAGCGCCCTCTGCCTCTTCGCCAACCGGCTGGACGACATCCAGCCGCCCTGTGCGTAGGGTGTTCTTCACGTCTGCAATGGCTTTCGTAATCTTGATATCACGCGGGCAGGCAAGCGTGCAGTTGAAGACCGTGCGGCAGCGCCAGACGCCGTCTGGGTCGCCCAGCACCGCCAGCCGCTGCGCAGCGCCCCGGTCGCGGCTGTCGTAAATAAAGCGGTGCGCATTGACGATCGCCGCCGGGCCAAGATATTTGTTATTGGCCCAATAAGATGGGCAGGACGTCGTGCAGGCAGCGCATAAAATGCACTTGGTCGTATCTTCGATCAACAGGCGATCCTCCGGCGACTGCAGCCGCTCCTTTTCCGGTTCGGGCTCATCGTTAATCAGGTACGGCAGGATCGATTTGTAATGCTCGAAGAACGGGCCCATATCAACAATCAAGTCTTTTTCAACCTTGAAGCCCAGCAGCGGCTCGACGGTGATTTCTGTCGTGCCGAGGTCTTTCACCAGCACCTTACAGGCCAGGTAATTCCGCCCGTTAATCCGCATTGCATCGGAACCGCAAACCCCATGCGCGCACGAACGCCGGAAAGCCAGCGTACCGTCGATATCACCGCGGATGTATTCCAGCAGATCCAGCACCCGGTCGGTCGGGTCCGCTTTGACCTGGAATACGTCGTAATAGGGATTATCACTCTTTTCAGGCTGATAACGGAAAACTTTAAGTTGGATCAGCATTGAGGGCTCCTTCTAATATGTCCTCTCTTTTGGCTGGTACTTTGTGACGACCACCGGCTTATAATCCAGCCGGACACAGCCTTGATCATCCATCCATGCCAGCGAATGTTTCATCCATTCGGCGTCATCCCGGCGCGGATAGTCTTCACGGGCATGCCCGCCGCGGCTCTCTTTGCGCGCAAGCGCTGCCTCAGCAGTGATCTGCGCCAGGTCGAGCAGGTTGCCCAGTTCCCAGGTCAGCATGACCTCCTGGTTGAATGCCCGGCTGGTGTCCTCCACTTTCACCTGAAGGAAGCGGCTGCGCAGCTCGCGGATTTTCTCAACCGCGTGCTGGAGTCCCTCTTCGGTGCGGAAGACGCCCACATTCTCGAACATCTCGTGCCGCAGTTCGCGCCCAATCTGCGCCGCGCGCTCTCTGCCGCTGCCGTTGTGCAGCCGGTCGATCTGCGCCCGCACGAAATCGGTCGCATCGGCGGGCAGTTTTTGGAACTGCGCCTCGCGGGCGTATTCCGCGGCGCGCAGGCCGGCATGTTTCCCGAAGACAATGATATCGACCAGTGAATTTGTGCCGAGCCGGTTTGCGCCGTGAACTGAGACACAGGCGCACTCACCTGCTGCATATAAGCCCGGAAGGACCGTATTGTTCGCGTCGATAATCACCTCAGCATACTTATTGGTCGGGATCCCGCCCATCGCATAGTGCGCCGTCGGCTGGACGGGCATCGGCTCTTTGACCGGGTCTACGCCCAGGTAAGTGCGCGAGAAATCCGCGATATCTGGGATTTTGCTGAGGATCTCTGCCGCTGTGACCCGGTAAGGTGAGCCGTCGGGCCTGACGCGGCCGTCCTCTTCAGCATACTTGTTGACCGTCTCAGGGCGCACGTCAAGCAGAAGATATTTCTGCCCGTTGATGCCGCGCCCCTCGCGGATCTCCAAATACATCGAACGCGAAACCACGTCGCGAGAGGCCAGATCCTTGATTTTCGGCGCGTAGCGGCTCATAAAGCGCTCGCCTTCGCTGTTGATCAGCACGCCTCCTTCACCCCGCACCGCCTCGGTGATCAGGATACCCAGCTTGTAAATGCCGGTGGGGTGAAACTGGAAGAATTCCATATCCTCTACCGGAAGATTGCGCCGCATGATCACCGCCGCCCCATCACCGGTGTAGGCGTAGGCATTGGATGTTACCTCCCACATGCGCCCGTGACCGCCCGTGGCGAAGATCACCGCTTTACTGTGAAAGATATGAATCTCTCCGGTCGCAAGCTCAACGGCAACCACCCCGGCGACAGCGTTATTGACGATTAGCAGATCCATCACCTGAAACTCGTCAAAGAACAGAATATTGTTCTTGATGCACTGCTGGTAGAGGGTCTGCAGGATCATGTGACCGGTGCGGTCTGCCGCGTAACACGAGCGGCGCACGGGTTTTCCGGTCACATTGTTGGTGTGCCCGCCAAAAGGACGCTGGGCAATGCGTCCATCAGGCGTGCGTGAAAACGGAAGTCCCATATGCTCGAGGTCATAGACCGCTTTCACAGCCTCATAGCACATAAACTCAATAGCATCTTGATCGCCAAGGTAGTCTGAGCCTTTAACGGTGTCAAAGGCGTGCCATTCTGGGTGATCTTCTTCATAATTGCCCAAAGCTGCGCCAATGCCGCCCTGGGCTGCCCCGGTGTGCGATCGAACCGGGTAAAGCTTGCTAACAACAGCCGTTCGCGCGCCTTTTGAAGCATGTAAGGCTGCCATTAAACCGGCTCCGCCACCGCCAACGATGACTACATCAAACTGGTGGACCTGTGTCATACCTTCTCCTCCCCATTCATCCTTTTACGCGCTCACGCCACCGATAATCGCAATTGCGCCAATCGCGCTGATGACCAGAAAACCAATCAACAGCACCCAGCTTACAATGCGAAACCAGAAGTCGCTGCGAATATAGTCCATTAACACCTGGCGCAGGCCGTTCATGCCGTGAGCAAACGCAAAGATCAAAAGCGCCGCATCATAGATGCGCCAGCCGATCAAGCGCCAGCGCATATCGACATAATCCACGTCAATGGCATGAACGCCAACGATCACATCCTGGAGGATGACATGCCCAAAAGCCAGGGGTATCAATAGAACGGCGCTGTAACGCATAAACAGCCATGCCGTCGTCTCAAAGTTGCGTGGGGTAGCAACCCGGGTAGACCTTTTTGCAGGCGCAGAAGTCGTTTCAACAGACATTTGATCTCCCCTTTCTATCCACCAAACAAACCATAATTGTGCATGAGCAAGTTCCGGAGCATCCACACAGCCGAAGGAATAAACAGAACCAGCGTGATGATCAAAGAGATTAGCGCTGAACGCCGCTCCCGTTCAATCGTCCAGTCGGTCGGTTTAAAGAGGTCCAGATAGGCTATGCGGAGCCCGTTGATCCCATGAAAGAACAGGCTAAAAACCAAAGCCACTTCTCCCAACCCAAACAACGTCGAACGGTATACGTTGATAACATCGTCGTAAAATTGAGGCGCAAAATATACGAAAGATGTATCAATGATGTGGATTGCGAGAAACAACAACACCCCCAAACCGGTAATTCGGTGCAGCAGGAAGGACCATTGCCCTTCCTTCCCCCGGTATCCAACGTAACCCCTCAGGGTCGTTTTCAGGGACGACGACGACATGCAGACCTCCTCACGTTATTTGTAGGACATATTTTAGTTTAATTGTATTAGATTATATAAATCTCGCAACTATTTGGGGCATATTCATTAATATTGGAACGTTGCAATATCATATAAACCCCGATCACCACACCCCTGCCGGGATGCATTTGTGTTTTGGGGTGGCTGGCGCACTGCGCGCGCCAGCCACCCTAAATCTTCCCCACCTGCCGGAGCAAAATAATTTTTCACAAACCCTTGACGAATTGCCGGGATGCGAGTATCATATGGGCACTTCGAGTGCAAGAGGTGGCGCGGAGCAAAAGAACAAATGCGGGCATGGTTCAGTTGGTAGAATGCTTCCTTGCCAAGGAAGAGGTCACGGGTTCGAGTCCCGTTGCCCGCTCTGGTAGCCGCTCAAATGAGCGGCAAAATTTTTTAATGCGCTTTGTTTCCGCCGCTGACGTTTTTTCTGTATATAATCAGGTATCAATCCGCATTTTACAGAAAAAAGATCTTATTCTTTCTGCAGACTGCCTGGGAAGGATATCCGTATGAATTATGAACTGCTCAATTTCTTGAATTTAGATCCCGATGACGATATCCAGGGAAGCCTGCGGCTGGCGCTGATGTTCAAAGAGGAAGTCGACGAAGCCACTCGGGCATATATGGAGATGATCCAGCTCTCCATCGAGACCAGCAACCACAGCCCGGAAGAGATCACCCGTGTGGTTGAAGAGGCCATCAACGCCGCGCTGCTCACCGGCATCCGCGCATATCGAGGGTGGATTGAATCTCAGGGGATTGACGTTCAGGCGGTCGAGGAGAACAGCGGTAAAGATATTCCGCGTGATTTCTTCACGAAAACCGCAAAATGGCCTTTATAGAGCGCAGGTTTTGGCCTGCCTTGCCGGTTTGTTGAAAATGTTATAATCTCCGAAAAATCGCTGTCGCAGACCAGATCGGTCGACCCGCCGTTTGCGCAAAGATCAACCGATTAAATAAGGAGATTTCTGATGGAAGCGTCTGGAAAGGATACGGCCCGGTTCAATTTCCGGGTCGCAGGGGTGGCAATTCATAATGGACGAGTCCTGCTGGACCGCAACACGCGCAACACCTATTGGGTCTTTCCGGGTGGGCACCCGGAAATAATGGAGCCTTTAACTGAAGCGCTGCGCCGCGAGGTGCTCGAAGAGATCGGAGAAGAGGTCGAGATCGGGCGGCTGTTGTGGGTGCTCGAGAATTTTTTCTACAAGGGGAGAGATGTTCACGAGCTCAGTTTTTATTTTATGATCCACCTCAGCCCCGATTCCCCGCTGCTGCAGGGCGACGGCCCGTTTTACGGGCAAGAGCACGACCAGCAGTTGATTTACCAGTGGTTCCCGATTGACGAAAAAACTCTTCACGAATTGCCGCTGTTCCCCAGCCCGCTGGTGGACGCCCTGGTTAACCTTTCAGACACCACGCAGCATATTGTCTTCCACGACACGAATGAGCCGAAAAACCAGCCGGTCAAAGGTTGACAATTTCCTAACCATAATATACAATTCATACCGTCAAAGATAAATACCGGCGACGTGGCCAAGTGGCAAGGCAAGGGTCTGCAAAACCCTCATCACGGGTTCAAATCCCGTCGTCGCCTCTCACTACAAACAAATAATTGGCTGTTTTGGGCGCTTCATGTCCACAACAGCCAATTATTGTTTAACGGATATGCAGTTGTCAGGCGCTATTTTTCAAACCGGACTTCTACCGTCATGCCCCAGCGCAAGCGCGGATCGGGATCATCGAGCTTAATCCTGACGGTGTAGATCACGTCGCCGCCCTTTTTCCCAGATGACCGGGCAATTTTAACCACCTCACCGGTCATCGAAAGATCCGGCAGCGCATCCGGCATGACGATCGCAGCCTGCCCTTCGCTCAGTTTAACCACATCCCTTTCGGTCAAATCGGTCGTTTCGACGTACAGCTCACTCAAGTCAGCCAGCAGAATCACCTGCTGGTTGGCCGGAATCACCTCACCTGCGGCGGCGTTCAATTCCACAATGGTCCCGGCAAACGGCGCGTGGACTTCGAGGTTTTTCAGTGCGGCTTCGGCTGCGGCAGTCTGAGCGATGGCGTTGTCAAGGCGCAGCTTCGCAAGCGCCATTTCATCGGCGGCGGGTTTTCCATCTTTGCGCTTCTCCCATTCACGCTTCGCATCCTCAAAGCGAGCTTCAGCAGCAGCGACTTCAGCGTTTGCCTCTTCCATTTGATTGATCAGCCGGTCTCGCTCGCGCACGGCATCGTTATACGCTCTTTGGGCATCTTCAAGGCGGTCCTCGGCCCTCTTGTAGTTCGCGTTGTCCGGGTCCATGTCCTTGTACTTATCCCATTCTTCCTGAGCGTCTTCCAGTTCATCCTGCGCCGAAATGACTTTCGCCCTGGCATCGTCCAGGTCTGCCTGGTACTCATCCGTATCCAGGTCGTCACGCCGCTGGCGTGCTTCGATCAGCGCATTTGAGGCAGCCGTAAGCTCCTGCTGCGCCAGCGAGCTGGCCTTCAATGCCTGCTCATTGAGGTCATCCACGGCCTGTTGGGCGCTCTCCTGTTCCAGCTTGGCAGCCGCCAGGGCAGCCTCGGCCTGCTCGCGGTCGCCCAGCCGGAGGAGCACCGCATCTGCTTCGACGACATCGCCCTCTTTCACCAGCACCTCGGCAATTTTTCCGCCCGAGCGCAGGATGATATTCGAGTAATCGCGCGGAACGATATTGCCCTCGGCGATCACAGCGCCGTTTTCGGTCACAAGGGGCAGCACAGCAGTCGGCTGGGACTCAACCCCGGCGACTGCTGTGATCTGCTGGCAGCCGGCCAGCACAACACCACAGGCAGCCAGCAAAACGATCAATGCAATTCTTATTTTCATATCTGTGTTCATCCTGTATATCCGTAATTATTCCACTTCAAAAAGATCATCCTACTCATATGCCAGCGCTTCGCGGATCGTCAGGCGAGCGGCGGTCCGCGCTGGGATCACGCTGGCGAGCGTAGAGAGCACAATTACTGCCGCCAGCCATGCCAGCGGGCCGGTCAGCGTAAATGCAAAGACGGAGGGATTCTGGAAAACAGCCATGCTGATGATATCCGACAGCATGAAGCTGATCGGGATCGAGAGCAGCGTGCCCAGCAGCCAGCTAATGGTGCCGATCAGAATGCCCTCCACCATGACCAGGTTCATCACCGCCCGATCTGAAGCGCCGATTGCGCGCATTACGCCAATCTCTCGCGTGCGGTCAATGACGTTCATGCTCATGGTTCCCATCAATCCAATCGAGCCGACGGCCGCGGTCAGGAGCGCCATGATGAGCAGGAATGTGGTGAGGATGTCCAATCCTTTGGCTGAATCCTGCGTCATCGAATACCCTGCTGTCACCTCGCTGACGTCAATCCCGCGGTTCTGCAGATATTGTTCGATCTGCAAACCCAGCACCCGCTGTTCATCGAGCGTTAATTTCCGGCCGTCCGGCCCGCGCCGGGCAGTGATGCGGAAGACCGCGGCCCGGTTGGGCTCGTGGATGACTTCAGAGAGATATTCGTAATTGGTGTAGGCAATATAACCGGCGCTGTTGCCCGCCAGCTGGAAGAACCCGACCACAACCCATTCTGTTTCCTCGCCGTTTACCCGCAGGCGGATTGTGTCGCCGGGCTCCAGATCAGGGTAGCTGGCCATGAACCGCTCGCTCAAAGCGATGGCATTTTCATCGCCTTTGCGAACCCAGCGGCCTTTGAGCAAAATCGGTTCCACCAGCGGGGTGTCGCCGGGCGGAGCCAGCAACTGCACCGCGTCGCCTGCCTGATCATTCTCCAAAAGCAGCTCGCTGCGAGCAACCGCCCAGCCTTCCACAGCTTCGACCTGCGGCATTTCGAGCAGCATCTCCTGGATCTTTGTGATGCGCTGCGGGTCCTGCAGTGTGATGTTCACGTCGGCGATGAAATACTTGCCCAACCGCTCGATATACTGTTCGAGAGAGGCACGCACGTTAAATGTCGCAATAAAAATCGCCCCGCCCAGCATCAGCGTGATCAACGTCAGCACCAGCCTGCCTTTGTGGCGAAACGTGTTTCGCAGTGAGATCAACAAAGGCCGCGACAGCTTAAACCGTCTCCTTCCGGTGCTTAAAGCGGCGATCTGGCGGTCGAACCAGCCCATTTGCGCAGGGTCACGCTCGCTGATCGACCCGGAGAACGCCTCCTGCACTTTGACCCGCGCTCCACGCAGCACAGGCCAGATCCCGGCAGCCTGCGGGACAATCAGCGCGATGACGACCTGGAGAATCACCGCTAGCGGAACCATGCGGTAGTTCATCACATTAAAGTTCAACTGCACGGCGAGAAAATCGAGCAGTCCAAAGGCTGCCTGGCTCGACAGCGGCAGCGAAATGAGCAGCGCCAGCAGCCCATAGACAAAGATCAGCGCAATGAAAATGCTGACCACCTGTTTGCTGCGCGCGCCAATGGTCTTCATAATTGCGATCTGCTGCGCCTGCTGGTTAAGCAGCGATGAGAGCGTGTTGGTGATGAGAAATGCGCTCAGGAAGACGACCAGCCCGCCCAGCAGCAGAAGAATTCCAGACATTGCTTCGATATACATCGAGTTGGGATGGTCGTGCGTTTCGCGCACCGCCGCGTTATACACCAGCCCGCCGCCGTCTTCGATCGTCTCGCTGATGCGGTAGGCAAGCTCGCGGAGATGGGTTTCGTCGTCGCTGTTTTCCGCAGCCGTCACAAGCAGCAGGTTATACGCATCCGGCTGCTCAAGCCATTCGAGCGTATCCGTAGAAATGTAGCCCTGAATCGGGGCCATGAAATATCCGCCGCCGCCCGACACGCTGCCGATCGTCTGGTCATGGACCTGCCCGACCACCGGAAGCTGGCGAATCGTCCCTGAGGGCAGCTTAATCTCGAGCACGCCGCCAACACCGGCGGGCAGTTCATGCGCTTTGTTGCGCTCAATGGCTACCTGGCGGTCGGCGGGCGGCCAAATCCCCTGTTCCAGCCTGACAAGATTGATGCGCTGATCTTCGAAATCCGGGATGGCTGTCAGCGCAATGCGCTTCCATTCATCAGGCCCGGTCCTGACCATCGCATCAAAGGCGCGGACGGCTTCCGCATCTTTCACACCGTCGATACTGCGGACCGTTTCGACCAGATCATCGGTGAGGTTTGCCGCACTGACCTGGATATTCATCGGGTTCACCTGGGCATAGCTCTCGCGCATGTCGGTGAGCAAAATCTCGCGAATCGTCGCCATCGAGCCGATCGCAAACAGGCCAACCGCCACCGAGGCAACCACCAGCAGCGTGCGGATTTTGTTTCCCCACAGGTCGGCGAAGACCTTGTGCCAGCGCGGGCTGAAACGGGACTGAGCCAGAATGCCGGGCCTGTGGGCATTCTGTCCGACGGGAGCGCCGCCGGCGGGATAGGCTTGCCGGTCTTCCATCATGCAGCCCTCCCCGCCTCTGCGGCGTGCAGTTTCCCTCGCGACCCATTCTCTGATCCGATGATCTCGCCATCTGAGATCACCAGCTTGCGCGCTGCGCGCCGGGCCAGCCCGTCATCATGGGTAACCATCAAGACGGTTTTTCCCGCAGCGACCTGCTCCTCAAAGATCTCCAAAACCCGCTCCGCCGTGCGAGAATCGAGGTTGCCGGTCGGCTCATCTGCAATCAGGATCGGCGGGTCGTTGGCGAGCGCGCGGGCAACCGCAGCGCTCTGCTGCTGCCCGCCCGATACTGCCGGCGGGTACTTATGTTCAAGCCCCTGCAAATCGACCATTTTCAGCAGTTCAAGGGCGCGCTTTTCCCGCTCCTCAGGAGCGTACATGTCGCAAAAATCCATCGGAAGCATCACATTTTCCAGCAGAGTCAGCATGGGCAGCAGTTGAAAGAACTGAAAGACGATGCCCATATGCTTCCCCCGCCAGACCGCCATAGCCCCCTCGTCCATCTGGTGCAGGTAAGCGCCGTCGACGCGCACCATGCCAGAGGTGGGATGGTCGATGCCCGTGATCATATTGAGCAGCGTCGATTTTCCGCTGCCCGAGCGGCCCACGATACTGACAAACTCTCGCTCGCGGATGGTGAGATCGATGCCTTTGAGCACCGTATATTCACCTGCCGCATTCTTAAACCGCTTCACGACCTGCGAAAGCGCGATCAGCGCATCGTCGTCGCGGCGTTCAATTTCATCCATATTTTCAGTAGATCTCGTGTGGAACCAGCTCATGCCGTTTCTCGATTCCATTCACCGGTAATTTGTCCATCGGTTAATTCCACCACGCGCGACATGCGTTTCGCCAGCGCGCGGTCATGCGTCACCATCACAATGGTTTTGCCCTGCCGCACAAGCTCTTCGAAGATCGAGAAGATCATCTCAGCGGTGAGCGAATCCAGCCGCCCGGTGGGTTCATCGGCGACCAGCACAGGCGGGTCATTCGCAAGCGCGCGGGCAATCGCAACCCGCTGCTGCTGCCCGCCCGATATCGCCGCCGGCAGTTTGTTGACGTGCTCGCCCAACCCAACCGATTCAAGCAGCGCATAAGCGCGCTCGATGCTGGCTCGCCCGCGGTACAGCCCGCAAAAATCCATTGGCAGCAGCACGTTGTCCAGCAGGGTCAGGTTGGGCATCAGTTGGAAAGACTGGTAAATCACCCCAAGATTGCGCCCTCGCCACAGCGCGAGGCTGTTTTCATCCAGATCATGCACCGAGACGCCGCCCACGCGAACCTCTCCGCCTGTCAGCCTATCAACGCCCGTGATCATGTTGACCAGCGTGGTCTTGCCTGCGCCTGATTTTCCGATCACGCCCAGCAGTTCACCTCGCGATGCCGTCAGGTTGATGCCTTTCAACGCGTAGAAATCCCCCGCCGCGGTGTGATAAGCTTTCGTTACATCTCGCAAACTGATAAGAGGCTCTTTGTGATTATCTCTGACGCTCGCATCTTGCCGTTCTCGAAGCATACCACCACCCAAATTTACTCGTCTCAGACCGTTATTGTTATTTGGCTCGATCAAGTTTCACATGATCAGAGGAATACAGCCTATAGCGTTTGACTTATTCGAAAAAAAGATTAAAATGAACTAAGTATTCACTTTTGAACAGTCTGTTCAAGTTTATCCGAGAGCCGGCTGTTTTGTCAATCATCAATTTTTCGCCGATGTGCAGAAATCGACAGGTGTCCATAAAATGACAAACGACAGAAACGAGCAGCTGCATCAGGGCAGTAAAGCCCGATCTCCTGAAAAGCCCCTTGACCGGCGGACGAAGCGCACGCGCCGCCTGCTGAAAGAGGCGCTGTTCGCGTTAATTCTCGAAAAAGGCTACGACGCTGTGACCATCGACGATATCACCGAGCGGGCTGACCTGGGGCGCACGACTTTTTATCTGCATTACCGCGATAAAGAAGCGCTGCTGGTAGAGGCCGTGCAAACGGCTGCGGAAGCCTTGATCGAGCGTCTGCCGCCGAGCATATGGAGCGGCGGCGATGTGAAAGCCGACCAGGGCGGCATGATCGCGAAGGCGATCGAGATCACATTTCAACATGCCGCCGAAAACGCCCAGGTCTACCGGATCATCCTGCGCGGCGAGGGCGCGTCAAAGGCATCCGGGCTGATCCAGGCGGTTATCCGCGATTTGATCAATTCGCTGATTAAAGAACGCTTGCAGTACGGCGAGCTGAAAATGCAGGTGCCGGTGGATGTTTACACCAACTATTTTGCGGGCGCGCTGCTGGGGCTGATCACATGGTGGCTGGAAGAAGATATGCCCTACCCCCCAGATGAAATGGCGGAGATGTTCCGGGTAATGTTCTTCAACGGCGGAAAGAGCGTGCTGGGAATCGAATAGAGCGCCGGTAAATCAGATATAATGCTTCTATTCACAGTGCAATAATGTCTCGCTCAGGCGGACATCACAGACTTATATTGTTAGCCCAAACGCTCTTTACAGGAGATTCTTGATGCCCCGTGATATGCTCCAACAGCTGCAAGAATATTATGTCCGCGCTTTCCCCGAACACCCCGGCGCGCAAGTCAGCAACCTGGTCTGCCTGAACGATGGCTGGGAAACGGATGTTTACGCTTTTGACGTCGAATGGGGAGCGCCCTCAGACCGCCAGAAAGAGGAGTTGATTCTGCGAATTTACCCCGGCGACAGCGGCATTATGAAATCAGGATGGGAATTCCGGGTTTTGAAGAATCTGACGCAGGCAAATTACCCGGTTCCGCGCACCGACCGCATCGAGCAGGACACCTCGATCTTTGGCAAGCCTTTCTTGATTATGGAGCGTATTCGCGGAAAGAACCTGTGGCAGCCGCTCTTTCACAGCTTCAACCCGTTCGAACGGAAGCGGCTGCTCCGCCTGTTCTGCTCGCTGTTCGCTCAACTGCACACCCTGGACTGGCGTCCCTTCGCCAGCGATCCGGCGGCTTTTGAAAACCGCGATCCGCGCACGCTAGTCGAACGGCAGCTCGACGGCTGGCAGCCGTTTTTCGACTCGCTTCCGGTCCCCGGGTTCGAAGCCAACTGGCAGTGGCTGCGGGCGCACCAGCGCGACGTGAGCCCCGCCGGGCTTGCGCTGACCCACTGGGATTTTCACCCCAACAATATTTTGCTGTGCGACGACTCGCGCGGCAGCCGGCCCGCAGTGGTGATCGATTGGGCCGGCCTGGATATCACCGACTGCCGGTTCGATCTGGCGTGGACGCTGGTGATCGTTGGCGGCTCGGAGGGGATGCAGTGGCGCGAGCCAATCATTCGAGAGTATGAGCGGCAGGTTGGCAAGCCGGTGACCGACCTGGCGTATTTCGATGCAGCAGCCTGCGTCCGCCGCCTGTACTCGGCAATCGCCTCGCTGACCTACGGGCCTGAAAAGCTCACCATGCGCCCCGGCGCCCAAACGCTGATCCGCAAACAGGCCCCGGCCTTCAAGCGCGTCTACGAGCTGCTGCTTAAATGCACCGGCCTGCCCATCCCCGAGGTCGAGCGGTTCCTCGAAGAAGAAAAACGATTATAATTCGCGCCATGCCTGATGGAACAACCCATGCAAAAGCAACCCTGGCGCTGGCTGCCGTAGGCGGCTTCGTGACGTACCGGCTGGGGCATCCGCTGCCGGAAGTCCTTGCCTTCACAGGCGGCGCGCTCGCAGGTCTGCTCCTGACGCCAGATCTTGACGTCGACAGCGGCTCAATTTCTCATACCATCGTCCGGCGCTCGGGCGGGTGCGTGGCCGAGACGCTCTGGACGCTCTTCTGGCGGCCCTACAGCCTGCTGATCCCGCACCGCTCGATGATTTCGCATCTGCCGGTTGTCGGCACGGCCGTCCGCCTGATTTATATCCTCATTGTTCCGGCGGTCATCTGGTGGCTTTCAAGCGCGTTTTCCCCGCACCCGCCCGGCCAGCCGGTCTTTCCGGCCTGGGGCTGGTGGGCCGTCGGCGGCCTGATGCTGTCAGATACGCTGCACTTTTTGATGGACCAGACGGTCAGCAGAGTTTCCAGAGCTTTGAACTGGCGCAGGCACATGCGCTTACGCATGCTGAGTATGCTCAGTATGCGCCGTAATCACCGCATGCGCCGCCGCGGGCGTTAGATTCCTCACATATCATTCAAAACGACGCTCACGGCACTCGCTTCAACTGAACTTCTGGCCCTTGCAGGGGATCAACTGCCTGTATGGTCATCCGGTCCCCTGCGCAGGATGCCGCCGCCCGTGAATACTTCACCAGCGGCGTTGGGTGTACCTCGCTGCCGCCGGAAAGCGACGAAGCCAGGGCCCGCCAGACCGGGAAATCGCCGGATGCCAGCGTTTGCCCGTTGATCGACAGCGTGAAATAGATCCCTTCCCCGCCAAAATCGGTCAGAACAATCTGTTCCC
>Ga0134094_1001183_pt1 | contig 26307 bp, 20 predicted proteins | sample 5_1taG_FD_94458 | JGI IMG/M metagenome (GOLD analysis project Ga0134094, IMG submission 94458) | Switchgrass degrading microbial communities from high solid loading bioreactors in New Hampshire, USA - 5_19_20_110_A1 metaG | ecosystem: Engineered > Bioreactor > Semi-continuous > Anaerobic >... | reverse complement strand
TATCAATTGGCTGCATTGAACCGCACATCATTGCCAGTTTCGGCGGTGGATATAAAAACATCGTCCCGGGCGTTGCCGGGCGGGCGACGATCGCACATAACCACGCAATCAACTGCACTCCTGATACGTTCAATATGGTCGGACAGCCCATCGATCGCAACCCCATGCGCCTTGACCTGGAAGAAGCCGCCGCGATGCTCAATCCGCCGGTGTTTCTTGTCAACGCTATTCTCAATCACCGCCAGCAGGTTATCCAGATTGTTGCTGGTGACCCCGTTGAAGCGCATCGGGCAGGTGTGCGCGCCAGCGCCGGGCTGTACGGGGTAAACGTCCCTCGAGCGGCAGATATTGTGATCACCGGGTCTCATCCGATGGACCAGGACCTGCGCCAGGGCGTCAAGGCATTAGCCAATACTATCCGCGCTGTTCGACCCGGTGGGGTGATGATCACGCTTGTCCGCGCGGAGGAGGGCGTGGGCGTTTTTGGCCTCGCGAACCGCAAGCTGCCGCTGGGCCGCGGCGCGCTGAAAGTTCTTGCACCGCTGCTGCTCAAGCTCGTCCCGCGGTTGAAGTTAAAGGGAATGGGCGAGGAGGACCGCTTCTTCCTTTACTTTGCCCTGCAGGCCATGCGCCACGCGCAGTTGCTGATGTATGCCCCGACCATCCCGGCTGAGATTCAGTCGCGCCTGCCTTTTGTTACATTCACGCCGTCTCCAGAAGCCGCGATTCAGCTCGCTGCCCGGCGGTTCTCGAATCGCGCCGACATGCTCATCTTCCCTCACGGCGGAATCACCTATCCTGAACTGGGGTCGGCTGCTGTTTCTACGTCGGGTTGAACGATTTCGAGAAATGTTGAGAGCGACATGCCGCGGTAGACGTCCACACGGCTGAGATAGAACAGATCTTCCGCCGTATGCTGTATTCCGGGGCCGATGCCCACAGCCGACTCATATCCGTATTCCTGCACGCGCTCTCGGATCCAGTCGTTGGATACAGCGTACGGATACGAAAAAGAGCGGACTTCTATTTCCAACAGGTCTTCCAGCACCTGCTTTGATTTCTGGATCTCGTTGCGAATTCCGAGCGGCGAGGTCCTTAAATCTTCATGGGAGATGCTGTGACTGCCGATTTCCCAGCCGTTTGCCGCCAGCTCAGCCAGCTCTTCTTTTTGCATGTATCCGTACGAGATGTCACTGTCCAGCGTTCCGGTGATGACATAGGTTGTCGCCTCGAATCCGAGCTCATTTAAAATGGGAAAGGCATTTTCATAAACATCTAGAAAGCCGTCATCAAAGGTGATCGCTACGGCTTTTTCCGGAAGCTCGCCGCCGTCACGGATTGCGGATGCCAGCTCAGAGATGGTGATGCTTTCAAACCCGGCTTTATGCAGCGCTTCCATCTGCTCGCGGAACGCGTCAACCGTGTGGATATAGGTTGTATTGCCGTCATCTCGCACCCGGTGATACATCAGAATCGGCACGCTCACCCGGCCTCCGTTTCTGTGCGCCAATTCTGGGTCGCGGGTGGGTGTGGTTGCAGCCGCGGCTGCAGCCGTAGCCGTAGGGGCAGGCGTTTTTGTCGGCAAAGGCGTGGCAGATGGAACGGCAGTCGCTGTGCGGGTGGCGGTCGGGGCGGCTGTCTGCGTGGGTTCGGGCGTGGTCCAGCTCATTGGAGAAGGCTCGCATCCCGATGCAAGAAGGATCAGGATCACGAAACAGAGAAGGATTGTTAAACTGGTTTTTGGCTGCATAGGTTGTTTTAAGAAGATATTGTGCGCCGGTGATCTGCACGCACAATATACAAGAATATCATGCTCAATTGGATACGGCCCATTATACATGATTTTGTTAATGCCTTCTCTCGACCATGAAAACGGCTTATAATCAATACATTCCAAATCATCGGAATCGGCGGTCGGTCGCGGGTGATCCTGCACCGGCGTCGGGCCAGGGCAAACACTGTTGCGAAATCCTCATCATTGAGTCCGTCGAAAAGTGCCGCCATTCAGGAATCAGTTCATGGATTCCGTTTCGCAAATCAGAGATCTGATCCGGTTTTGAGAAACGGAATTCATGGAATCCATAGGAGTCCGCCGATCCCATGAATACCTGGAAGCGATATATTGTCGCTCGAACGATTGACGAGGCCATCCAGGCGCTTGGCGCTGCTGATGGCCCGGCCTGCCCTGTGGCAGGCGGTACGGATCTGCTGCTTGAGCTGCAGCAGGGACATCATCCCCCAGTTGACACGTTAGTTGATATATCCTCAATCCCTGAGCTGACCTGCCTGGAAATCCGGAGCGGAGCGCTGTTCATTGGCGCAGGCGTGCCGGTCGGCCAATTGGCTGAATCACCGCTGGTCTGCGAGCATGCTCAGGCGGTTGCAGAGGCTTGCGGCCTGATTGGCGGCCCGCAGGTGCGCAATACGGCGACCCTGGGCGGCAATGTCGCCCACGCCCTGCCTGCAGCCGACGGCATGATAGCGCTTGTGGCGATGGATGCGCAAGTTGAAATTGCCTCGCCAGAAGGCCGCCGCTTTGCGCCGATCCTTAGCCTGTTTCGCGGCCCGGGCCAGTCAACGCTGATCCCCGACCGCGAGATCCTGACCGGCTTTTATTTGCCGCTGCGGAAACAGGGGCAGGCTTCAGCATTCAGCAGGGTAATGCGCCCGCAGGGTGTCGCGCTGCCCATTCTGAATATTGCCGTCTGGTTAGCGCGGCAAGGCGGCTCGATTGCCGCGATTCGCATCGCGGTCGGCCCGGCCGGGCCTACGCCGCAGCGCGCGCTGGCTGTAGAAGAGATGCTGAAAGGCGCAGCGTTCTGCCAGGAAACCGTTGAGCAGGCGAAGTCCATCTGGCGAAAGACAATGCGCTTTCGCACCAGCCCTCACCGCGCAACGGCTGAATACCGCGACCATTTGAGCGGCATTTTATTTGAAAAGGTGCTTCATACAGCATGGCAGCGTGCAGGGCAGCCGGACGAAGCGCTGACGGCTTTGCAGTTTACTGGAGAAGTAGGATGAACGAGAGAATGCTCACGTTAACGGTCAACGGCAAAGACTATACCCTGCCAGAAGTCCCCGGCGAAATGCTGTCTGATTTGCTCCGCCAGCGGTTGAAACTAACCGGGACGAAGATCGGCTGTAATGAGGCGGAATGCGGCGCGTGCACCGTCCTTGTGGACGGAAAGCCGGTCCTCTCCTGCACTTTCCCTGCGGCAAAAGCGCAGGGCAAACAGGTTGTGACGATCGAAGGGCTGGCGCAGTGGTTTGTGGATGCTGCCACCGGAGAGAAAAAAGCGAAGCTGCACCCGCTTCAAGACGCATTTATCCAGTACGGCGCGGTGCAGTGCGGGTTCTGCATCCCCGGGCAGATTATGACAGCCTACGCGCTGCTGCAGCGCTGCCCCGACCCATCTGAGGACGAGATCCGGTTTGCTTTGAAGGATACCCTTTGCCGCTGCGCCGGTTATCCTTCCATAATCGGCGCGATTCAGGCGGCGGCGAAGTCGATTTGCACGGGCCAGCCGGTAGAGCCGCCAGTGGTTAAGCTCTCCGCTCGCCCGGGCCGTATGGTTGGCAACAGTCATATCCGCCCGGATGCGGTCGATAAAGTGACCGGCGAGGCGAAATATTCGGATGATATCTGTTTTGACGGCATGCTGCATGCCCGCGTCAAACGAGCGATGATCCCTTCGGCGATCGTTCGCCGGATTGATACGCAGAAAGCGCGCGAGCTGCCGGGCGTGGCAGCAGTTCTCACCGCGGAGGACATCCCCGGCGAACGCACGCACGGGCTGGTGATCAATGACTGGCCCTCACTGGTTGGCGTGGGCGAGCGCATTCGCTATGTGGGCGATGCTGTCGCAATTGTCGCCGCCGAGACCCGCGAGATCGCGACGCAGGCGCTGGACCTGATCGAGGTCGATTTTGAGCCGCTTCCAGTCGTTCGCAGCGCGGTTGAGGCTGCTCAACCAGACGCGCCAAAAATTCATGAGAGCGGCAATCTGCTCAAGCATATTAAAGTCCGCAAGGGAGACGTGAACCAGGGGTTTGCGCAGGCAGATGTGATTCTGGAACACACCTTCCACACGCCGCCGAACGATCATGCCTTTATTGAGACGGAATGCTCCATTGCCCGCCCGACTGCTGACGGACGCATGGAAATCTATGTCGGTTCGCAGATTCCCTATCAGGACCGCAACCAGGTCGCTCGCGCGCTGGGCTGGTCGGAAGACCGGGTTCGTATCATTGGCATGTTGATCGGCGGTGGGTTTGGCGGCAAAGAGGATATTGCCGGGCAGATTCATGCCGCGCTGCTGGCAAACGCCACCGGCCGGCCTGTCAAGCTGCTGTACGACCGCCATGAAAGCCTGATAGCCCACCCCAAACGGCACGCAACACAGATCCGGGTAAAAATCGGCGCGCGTAACGACGGCTCGTTGACGGCTGTTGAGACCGAACTTTACGGCGACACAGGCGCTTATGCTTCCTTGGGCGAAAAGGTCATGACACGCGCCACAACGCACTCATCTGGCCCGTACGAGGTTGAGCATGTGAAAGCCGACTGTTACGCCATGTACACCAATAATCCGCCTGCAGGAGCCTTCAGGGGGTTTGGCGTGCTGCAGTCAGCCTTTGCGGTGGAAAGCATGATGGATATGCTCGCCGACCGGTTGGGTATCGACCGGGTCGAACTGCGCCGGAAAAATGCGCTGCGGGTCGGTAGTATGACCAACACCGGGCAGACTCTGCGAGAAAGCGTGGGGCTTCTGGAGTGCATTGAGAAAGTGGATGCCGAGATGCGCAGGCTGGCAGGACCGGAGCCTTTCAAGGCGCAAGCGGTCGAAGGCTCGCCGTATCTCAAACGTTCGTGGGGGTTTGCGGTCGGTTATAAGAACACCGGATTGGGCGGCGGCGCGCCGGATAAAGCCGGTGCAGAGGTGGAACTTTATACCGATGGGCATATCGAGGTCCGCACAGCATCAGCAGAACTGGGGCAGGGACTTCCGGCAGTGCTGCAGTTGATCGCCTGCGAAGAGCTGGGCCAGCCGCCCGAGCGCGTGCGCGTGCTGCTCTCAGACACCGATCTGACGCCCGACGGCGGGCCGACAACAGCCTCTCGCCAAACCTATGTGACCGGCAACGCTGTTCGTCACGCAGCGCAGGCTTTGCGCCAGGCGCTGGCCAGCGAACTGGCCGAGCGGTATGACATCGCGCCTGAGTATGTGCGCTTTGAAGAAGGGCTTGCGCGGGTGAACGGGCATGAGGTCCCGCTGGGTGAAGTAGCCAGTCAGATGATCGCCGGCGGCCGCAGGCCAATGGCTGAAATCACATACTGGGCCCCGGCGACTCAACCGCTAGGGCAGGGCGGCGATATGCACTTTGCCTTTTCCTTCGCAGCCCAGGCAGCCGAGGTCGAGGTCGATACGCGCACAGGCGAAGTGCGTGTGCTGCGCGTGATCTCAGCAAATGATGTGGGCTATGCCATTAATCCGCTTGGCCTGCAGGGGCAGATCGAGGGCGGCGTAGTGATGGGCATTGGTCACGCGTTGGTCGAAAATTTCATTGTCGAGGAGGGCCGGGTTGTCACCGACCGCCTGGCTCGCTACCGCGTGCCGTCGATCACCTTTACGCCTGAAATCACCTCGTTCATCGTTGAGCACCCGACGAAGGACGGACCCTACGGCGCAAAAGGCGTCGGCGAGATTGTCCTGATCCCGACGCTGCCGGCGATTACCAATGCAATCTATAACGCTGTGGGCGTCCGTGTTGACCGGCTTCCGGTCGACCAGGAGAAGATCGCCAGAGAACTGCACGAGTTCTAGGTCGCGTTTGACGTCATCTATAAAATGCTCAATTCAATGCTGGAAGTCCACGCATGGGCTCCAGCATTGTTATTAGTAGAGCGTAACACCGCAAATCGTAACAAAGGATGTGCTGCTCTCGTCTGCCGGGCAGACGGCATAACCATGCGGTTGTCCCGTCAGCGGCGCGAGCAGCCGCAAGGTCAGGTAGATCGGCGCAGCACCGCATACGTTGTTTTGATCCAGCCCGCGTTGAATCGCCTGGATGAAGCCCCTCCAGTCTCCGCTGCACATTGCCTGGATTAACACTTCGTCATCGGTTTTGAGCCTGATCAGCCTGCCTGGGCCAACTGGCTCGCCGCCAAACGCCGGTCCGACGTGCGCCAGATCGCCCGCTGCAATGACAATCGCTTTGCGCCTCTGCATGCTGCGGCGCAGCGTGCTCAGCACGCGCTCGATTTTCTCTTCGCCGGTTTCATCAAGCGAACCTGTGAGGATTGGGACCATTTCGATCGGTTCGCCGCGGCGGATGTAATGCATCCAGACGGCTGCCAGTTCAATGGAGTGCTCCGTCCGGTGGTGCAGTTCGCCCGCGAAGGCGGAATCCGCGCCGATCGCTTCGGCCAGTTCGTCAACGATCGAAATTGCCGTTGGCAGTATGCCGTACGGCGTAGCATAGCTCTGCCGGGTGAGGCTGAAATCGTATCCCTCGCTGAAGTGATCAGTTCCAATGATAATTGCCAGGTCAGCATCACGCACCGACTGCGCGGCTTCATTCCACACCTGCGCATACACCGGCCCGCCGCGCTGGTAATCAATGTGTGGGCTGATCAATCCCCTGACCGCGCTGTTCCGCTTTGCCTGAGAACCCGCCGCCGCGGATCCATTTAATTGATCCACGTAACCCTGCAAGAGAGCCGTTAGCTGTTGAGGATCTTCCGGGTATGAAAGCCCGGCGCTTGCCGGCGCGCGCATGGGGGACCGGCGAAATTCGTCCCGGGCTGCAGCAATCGCCTGTTGAGAGCGCTCGTTTTCCAGCAGAAAAGCGTTGTCCAGCGCATTCACAAATTCAGCGAGCCGCTCTTGTGATAAGAAAATGCCGTACTGCAGCGCCATCGCCGCGCGGATCGTGCCCAGGTTGCGCGTGCCGTCGCACAGCGACAGAACGGGTATGAGCGGCTGCGGGACCAGCAGCGTATTGTCACACAATTCCAGCGGGTCGCGCAGCAGCAGGTAACTGGCTCCTTCGTATACCAACGGTTTGGCGTCGACCAGTCTCAGTTTGGGATGCGTGTTATCTGTTTCGCTCATCGGTTCTGTTCCACACAATCTCTAATTCCCAGTGTATTCAACCGGCGGCGGTTGTCAATGGCTCAGGATGCACCAGATGCTGATCTCAATTCTTTGCAAGATAACGGCGGCCTTTCCAGGTGATGCCCCGGCCTGTCAACGTTTTGAGGGTCGATGTCGCCATCATCGCCCCAAAAATGAGCGCGCCGAGCGGCAGCGTTAAGGCGTAAAGGGGCGATATGTCAAATGCCCGTGCTGCCCTGGCACGCATCCATAATAAATATGCCCAACTGATCACAGCCTCCAGCAGGGCGAGTCCTGCGACCCACCCGCCGCCATTCGGCAGCCATGTGGCTGCGCCGATGAACCAGCCCGGCAGCCCTACCGCTCCTAGCAGGCACAGCAGCGCACCAAACACACCTAACCAGGCCAGCTTTGGCCGCCCGCTTAGCCCAAGGAAAATATTCTTCGTCCAGCCTTCCCAGATTTCGCTGAAGCGGGTGTACATGCGCGTTTCCGCCAGATCGCGCCCATCAGCCATCACCAGCCGCAGCCCCGACTGCTTAATCCGCTGCGCCAGGTCGCGGTCTTCGACAATGGACTGCGCGACGGACTGGTGCCCGCCAATGGCCCGGTAAGCCTCGCGGCGAAAGAGCAGAAACTGCCCGTTTGCAACTGCATCGGGTTGCGCCGGGTCATTGACCTTTTGGGGGCTGAACCCCACGCTGAGCGCGGTGAATATCAGCGGCAAGATTACCTTTTCCCAAAAGGTCTCCAGCCGCTGCGCCGTCATGATGGTGAACAGGTCTGCGCCGGCAGCCTGAGCCGCTCGGACGGTCGAAGCGATCAGCGCCGGGTGAGCAAATGTATCCGCGTCGATAAAGCACAGCCAGCTTCCGTTTGCCGCCTGCGCCCCTTGATGCAGGGCGTGTGGTTTGCCAACCCAGCCCGGCGGCAGCGGCTGGCCCTGGATGACTGCCAGCCGTGGATCTTCCTCCGCCAGCGCTGCCAGGATCTGCGGTGTGGAGTCGCTTGACCGGTCGTCAACAGCGATCACTTCAATATTGGGATAGGTCTGCCGGAGCAGCCCAAGGACGCACGACCGGATGTTGCGCGCTTCGTTACGAGCCGGGATGATGACCGAAACCAGCGGGGCATCCGAATCGGGCGGCTCGGCTGTCTCCACCTTTATGGATAGTTCGTACTGGCTGTGAACCCAGCGCGTTACCCATAAACTGAAAACCATTGCCAGGCTTGATAGAGCCAGCCAAAAATAAGCAGGGTCTTCCAACTATAAGTCTCTTTTTGTGAACACGCGTATAGCGATCCCCAGCGTGACCAATAAGTAAATCACGGCATAGACGATCATCAGCGCGCTTGGTTCTGATGCTGAGGTGAACGGCGTGATTCCCATCAAACTGGCCAGTGGAGAGGTCATCAATGCGGCGGCTTTATTCCACAACGCCTCACTGGGCATGAGCAGGCTTGAGAAGATCCCCAGGTCGATTGCGGTCCGATTCTCTAAAAACGTTCCAATTCGTTCGACCCATCCGCCCAGAAAAGCCAGTCCGAACGCGCCAAACACGACTCCACCGGTCGCCAGTGTCGAAAGCGAGCTGCTGCAGGCCAGGGTCAGCGTCATGATCAGCAGGCTGTTGAAATAAATGAGCGCCAGCCCGCCGGCCCAGTTGGGTGCATACAGCCGCGAGATCAACCAGACCACCAGCATTACACCGCCGCCCATCAGGCTCAGGTAAAACAGCAGTAAGGTGGCATTGCCCAGCCATTTTCCAAGCACCACTTCACTCCGCCGGATCGGTTTGGTCACCGTCGCCTGGATAATTCCGGATTGGATCTCACCTGCCAGGCTGTCAGCAGTGATCAGCGCGGCGATGGCAATACAGAGAAAGTTGACGACATACATACCTGCCAGAAGCATAAAGTTGAAAGTCTGGTTCTGCATGGTAGTGCTTGGCAGGCGGCCATAATCGGCTCTTAGCATTTCTTGCCGGATGAAGTGAAAGCCCAGTCCGTAAAGCAGCAGGAAAGCCGTCCCCAGGATCAGTGCTGCCAGAACGATCTTCCGCCGGATGGCCTCACGCAGGGTTAAATTTGCAATTATCAGGATGGTTCTCATAAGCCGCCGTCCGTTCCAACAACCTGAATAAACAGATCCTCGAGCGACAGCCGCTGCGGCACAATTGCGTAGACATCCACGCCGTGCTGAACCAGGCAGCGGCTGATTTCGGGGAGAACCGCCTCGTCGTTCACCGATAGGACGATATTTTCTCCGTCAGCCCGCACATCACGTCCCCACTGCTGGAGATTGCTCAGGATTTCAGGTGTAAACCCGCGCGCGCGAACGGTTACGGTTGTTGATCCGTCGATCAACCCGCTGACCTGACTGACCCGGACGACCTCGCCGTGCTTGATGAACGCCACCCGGTCGCAGGTGATCTCCACCTCGCTCAACAAGTGCGAATTTAAAAAGACGGTCGTGCCTTCGCTGCGCAGCTGGCGGATGATATCGCGCACGAGCCGTCTTCCCACCGGATCGAGGCCCGATGTGGGTTCATCGAGAAAGACCAGCTCAGGATTGTTTAACAGCGCCTGGGCAAGCCCGATCCGCTGGAGCATTCCCTTGGAGAAGGTTCGAAGTTGTGAATCTCTGAACGGCGTTAGCCCAACAAGTTCCAGCAGTTCCTCGGCGCGCTGCTTCAGATGCCCGTTCTCCAGTCCGTACAACTGCCCGTGCAGGCGCAAGAATTCATAAGCGGTCAACCACTCGTGGAAGCGGAAATGCTCAGGTAGGAAGCCCACTTTTGCCCTGGCGTTCCGGTCTGTAATGGGGCGTCCAAGCAGCCAACCGTTCCCAGATGTCGGGGCGACCAGCCCAAGCATCATCTTAATCGAAGTTGTTTTTCCGGCCCCATTTGGGCCAAGAAAACCAAATACCTCTCCGCGCTCCACCTGCAGCGTCAGACCGCTCACGGCAACCTTTTCACCGAAGACCTTGCGCAGATCGACCGTCTCAATGGCAAGTTTCTGGTCCATATGCCCTGATTCTAATTCAAAAAGGTAAATTATTAAATAGCCTACAGCGTGTGCTCACTTCTCATAACACGCTGCAAGTATGCTGAACGATGGCCTGAAATGGCGGTTTTCATTATGAAATGCGGGTTGATACCCGCATTTCATAGAAAATTTAAAACCTGATCCGGATGGTTCTTCCTGAAAGGAACGCTTCCGGTTATCCATTCAGGCCAGCGAACGGCCTATTCAATCCAGGCGGCTTTATCCAATGCGGTTTCCATGTCGCCCGGTCCGCTGAGGCCGTATAACCGGCCGTCTTTGACCCACACCAGCGTATAGTAATCCTCATCCACCGGTTGGAGCAGGGTGCCGGTTACGCCGTCCACCTGCACCTCCCGGTATTTGACGTCGCCGCTGTTGGGGATGGGCAGGACCAAGGTGGTCGTCCAGTCGATGCGCTTGCTCAATGAGCGGGCCTCGTCTTCTGAAAGGCCAGCATATTTCAAGAAAGCTTCACCAACCTGTTGTATATCGAGCTCCTCAGGTGAGTCAATCTCGGGGCTGGGGAGCTGAACCAGCACGGTGCAGTCTTTCGACATGACCTGAGCTGGCCGGTGAAGTTCGTCCTCCGACTCGCTCTCGCGGATATCGCAGCCATCTGCTGCAATAACGGCAGCAGGCACCGTGACGGTGACAGTTTGCCCGTTAAGAGAATCGGGCAGATCAAGATCGAGTTCAATCGCCTCGATCAGGGTTTGAAACTCGGGTTGATCGATGGTCAGCACGCCTTGCATGCCAGGCCTGACTGCCAGCTGAAGATCATCTTTGTTCACCGGCAGGCGCGGAATAAATCCGGCTGCTTCAGTGGCTTCGTCGATCGAGTCAACGACTTGCAGATCGCCGTCTTTCTCTACCTCGAGATTATCCTTCAACACCTCCTTGATTAGCGCTTCATTCGATTCAAGCAGGTCACGCGCTTCTTCTGCGTTGTCAGGATTGAAGGAAATCACCTGGACGCGCTGAACGCGGAACAGGCTGAGAAAGTCGCTGGCCCAGGCTTGAACAGTGGGCAGGCTGAGCGCCAGCGCGACGACAACGATCACGGTAAGGGCAGCCCAAAACGGGCGTCTTTTAAACATAGTCTGGAAGGTCTCCTTTCCTGGTTGGGCTGAACGGTAACGCCGGTTGAAGCGCAGATAAGCCTTGTGAGGTGCAATTTCTGGAGTCTCTGCGGGGTGGGCGGTCATAGCGTCCATCCTAGCCCGGACGCGCTGTGCGCGTACCTCAATTTCCTGCATCCTTGCCCGGCAGGCGGCGCAGCTAGAGAGGTGCTCGCGGGTTTGATCATAAAGGCGGCCCGAAAGCTCATCATCGACCATTGCGCGCAGCAGATCATCCTTCAAATGCATTGCTTTCTCCTCTACGGTAAATCGCTTCAAACCGTTCTTCCGCGCGGGCCAACGTTTTCCCGACGGAATTGATTGGGATTGCCAGTGCGGAGGCTATTTCTTTATACGAGAGCCCAGAATGGCGCAAAACCAGCACCTGCACGTCCTTCATAGCCATCTGCCGCAAAACCTCACGAACCCGGCGGCGCTCCTGGTTAGCTTCAACCTGATGCGAGGGGTCAGGAGATGCAGCGGCGTCCGGATCACTGCTGTTCATCTGCTGTTCATAGTGCGCCCTGCGCCGGCTGTCGCGGATGCGGTTGTAAGCCAGGCGAGTTGCCACGCGGTAAAGCCACCCGGCAATATTTTCATTTTGCCGGGGGGGACGTTCCCACAGCCGCCAGAATGTTTCAGCGGTGAGGTCGTCTGCTTCATCTGGGTCTCCGGTCAGTCGGAAGAGGACGCCGTGGATCTTTGGGTAGTGCTCATAAAAGATCGCTTCGAAAGCCTGCTCATCCAAGACCTGCCGGGAGAGAAAATTCGCGTAGTTCACGTCAACAATTTTACACCCTGGCATTCTCCCGGCGGGCAGCGCCCGTCCGCCTGGTTAATCCATACTATAAACACCACAGGCGTGACTTTTGTGACAGGCTCGAATGAAGTCTACCGATTATGTTTGATTATGACCGGCTCACAAGGTCGATTTCGACGGCCTGGATCCCTGCGCCGCGGTCTGATTTTGCCAGCTCGAATTCAAAGAAGTGGTTACGGCTTGGCAGCATCTGCGGATTAACCGAGGGCGGCAGGTTGGAATCGTGGAAGAAAGCCGTCATATATGGTGATTCTGGGTTGCGGGTGTCTGTGATCCACAGGTCGGGTGAGATGGTCTTCAGAAAGCGCATAAAGCCGTATCCCTGCTCGCTGTGCCAGTAGCACCAGCCGCGCACGCGCGAGCCTAACTCGCCCCATTCACTCGAAGACGGCTCGTATTTGCCGCGTGAATTCACCGGGATCAGGTTCGGGATCAGGTAGCCGGAGATAAACATATCCGCTTCTTGCTTTAACCGTGAAGCGACATTCTCAATTGCGATGATCTCTACCCGAAGACCTTTGTTTTGTAGAGCGCGGACGACCTGAACGAAATCACCGTCGCCGCTGGCGATCAATACGCGGTCGAGATTTTCAGATTGGAGCAGCGCATCGACTGCCAGGTCGAGATCGGCATTCGCTTTACCGTACAGCTTTCCGGATTCGTCTTCGTACCATCGAATTTCTTTGACAATTACCTTGTAGCCCAGGTCTCGTAAGGCGGAATGGAAGCTGCTTGATCCCCTTCGATAATCTTCGTCGCGCTCAGCCCTGGCTGTATCGTAGGTGACATATGCGTTTAAACGAACAGGTTCTGCGCCATCGCGGCAGGCGAACTCCCGCAAGACGTCATACTGCATTCGCTGTCCGCCATTGTTATATATGTTCGCGACGTCGACATACACGCCGACTTTAAAATTAGAGTTTTTGATTGACATGTTAACCCGGTATCAGAAAATTTTGTAACTATCGGAAACACATTTGCTTATGTATTCTCGGCTGTGTACCTCAATTATTACACATCAAACAATTTCCAGATAGGTGGATTGGTTTATCAACAATTGAGATTTTTATTTTCTGCAAAATTCTGCTGATAGGCCAAAGCAAGTATTATGCAGAAAGAAAAACTATACTTTCCTTCGGAAGTTCAACTCCCCTTCGGAAGAAATGGAAATAATATTGATCAATAGCAGTGTACCTGAATATATATTTTCTCGTCAAATATCAAAACAATACAGATTTATTGCAATTTTTTTGGTAATTACTTGCAGATGTTTTATAATTCCGCTGATGATTCCGATAACAAATTCTACCGAACTGTACCCGGCTGCACCCGTCTTTGAAGTGCGCCGGTGTACGCGTGAAAGCTGCGGGCTGCGCTTTTCAATCATCTCCGGTGATTCGAAAGGCCAGCAATGCCCGGTCTGCCGCGCCCCAACACAACTGGCCGATGCAGCATATGGAAGGGCTGCGGTTGAGCGAGAATCAGGCCGTCCAAACGGCCCGGAGATGGAAGTGCTGCTCGACAATATCCGCAGTGCCTGGAACGTTGGCTCGATGCTGCGTTCGTCTGATGGCGCAGGGGTGCGCCGGGTTCACCTGTGCGGGATTTCATCCACACCAGAGAATTCTAAGGTTTGGAAGACGGCGCTCGGCGCGGAGCACAGCATTCCGTGGGCTTTTCACCATGACGGCGTGCAGGCAGCGCAGGCATTAAAGGAGCAGGGCTACCGCCTTTGGGCTCTGGAAGGCGGTGAGCGAGCTGAATCGCTTTTCGACGTAACATGCGATTTGCCGGGCGCGCCAATTGTTCTGGTCGTGGGCAATGAGCTGAGCGGAGTCGATCCCGGCATCCTTCGCCTGTGCGACAGGGTCGTATGCCTGCCGATGCAGGGCATCAAAGGCTCGCTCAACGTTGCTGTCGCATTTGGCATCGCCGTCTATACGATTCGCTTCGGCGCACCCCGTTGTTAGAGGAGTTGGCAGTGGAAAATCAGCAAGAGAAAATTCCTGACTTTATGCGAGCGATGCTGTTCGAAGCGCCTGGTCAACCGCTGCGGCTGCGTGAGGTGCCGGTTCCAAAGCCCGGGAAGGGCCAGCTTCTGATTCGCGTGCGCGCCTGCGGCGTCTGCCGCACCGACCTGCATATCTTTGACGGCGAGCTTCCGAATCCAAAGCTGCCGTTGATTTTGGGGCATGAAATCGCCGGAGAGGTGGTGCAGTGCGGCCCTGGCGCGGATCGTTTTTCCGTTGGCCAGCGAGTTGGCGTTCCGTGGCTGGGCGAGACGTGCGGCGTGTGCGATTACTGCCGTTCAGGGCAGGAGAACCTGTGTGACAACCCGCGGTTCACCGGTTATACAATTGATGGCGGTTTTGCCGAATACACCGTTGCAGATCAGCGGTACTGTTTTTCGCTGCCCGATTCCTATTCCGACCTGTCAGTAGCCCCATTGTTATGTGCAGGGCTGATCGGCTACCGTTCGTACCGGCTGGCTGGCGATAATATCCGCCGCTTGGGGATTTACGGTTTTGGCGCGGCAGCGCATATCATCGCGCAAATTGCCGTGCATCACGGGCAGGAGGTGTACGCCTTTACGCGCCCCGGCGACATTGAAGCCCAGCAGTTTGCTGCACGCCTGGGAGCGCGCTGGTCGGGCGGCTCGGATCAGCAGCCGCCTGAACTGCTGGATGCGGCGCTAATCTTCGCGCCGGTTGGCGCGCTGGTTCCGGCTGCGCTTGCGGCTGTGCGTAAAGGCGGGGTTGTTGTCTGCGGCGGCATTCACATGAGCGATATTCCCTCATTCGCCTACCGCTTGCTCTGGGAAGAGCGGATAATCCGCTCGGTCGCAAACCTGACTCGCCAGGACGGAGATGAGCTGCTAGAGGTTGCGCCGCAAGTGCCTGTTCATACCGAGGTGGTTCCCTTCCCTCTGGAAGAGGCGAATGAGGCGCTGAACCGGCTGCGTTCCGGAAAGCTGCAGGGCGCGGCTGTGCTTGTGCCGTAAGAAGGTGTTTTAACGGACGCAATTCCCCTGTCCTTAAGACCAGATAAACTCTACTCTTTTGAACAGGTAAAAGTTTATCCCTCCGGGCAAACGAGAAAAGCCTCCTTTGTGTTAATTTCAAAGCATAGGAGATTCTTCTATGCTGCAATCTAAACCAATTCGTGTCATGCTGGTCGATGATCATGCGGTGGTTCGCAGCGGTCTGGCAGCTTTTTTAATGGTGTATGATGACCTCATTCTGGCGGGTGAAGCCGGTGATGGACAGGAGGCTGTCGAGCGGTGTGAGGAGCTTCAACCAGATGTGGTCCTCATGGATTTAATCATGCCAGAGATGGATGGAGCCACGGCGACTCAGATCATCCGGAAAAAATGGCCTCATATCCAGGTTGTTGTGCTGACCAGCTTCAAAGAAGACGACCTGGTTCAGGAGGCGCTGCGCGCCGGGGCGATCGGTTATTTGCTGAAAAATGCCTCTTCTGACGACCTGGTCCGGGCAATCCGGCAGGCTGCGGCCGGCCAGCCGACGCTTGCGCCAGAAGCCGCTCAGGTCTTAATGAACGCCAACCAGCAGCAGCGGCAGGCTGCGCGTTTTGATCTGACCAGCCGTGAAAAAGAAGTGCTGGCGTTGATGGCGAAGGGATTGAACAACCTTGAAATTGCCGATTTGCTGGTCGTCAGCCGTTCGACGGTGAAGTTTCACGTCAGCAGCCTGCTGGCGAAGCTGGATGCTTCCTCACGAACTGAGGCTGTCGCCATTGCACTTCAGAACCGGCTGATTGACCCGCCTACTCAGTAGCGGTCTGTAAGAATTTTCTGCGATAGTATGTCAGCGCCATTAAAACGAAGAACTGGATCAGGGTTGTCACAACGGCGCTGAACTGGTCGAAATAATAAGCAAGCAGGTTGATAAATGACAGCCATATGACCAGGCATATGACTGCTAGCTGGATTCCCTTGTGCTCCTTCCCGGTAACGATCATGCCCCCGGAAATGATCAGCAAAAAGCCGGTTACGCCCTCAAGAACAGTGCGGATCATAAACCAGCCTGCCTCCTGCGCGCTGCGCAGCTTTCCTTGGTCGATGAGCGGAGCTAGCAGGGCTTCGAGCTCAGCGTGCAGCGTGAATGCAGCGGTTGCCAGCCTGACGAAGTCTACAATCACAAAAACGCCCATCAAGCCCAGAGAGAAGATAAGAAACATTTTCAGCTTCGGTTGGGTCACGTATTTTTTGAGAAATAGAGAAATCTGCTTCCCAATCCGCTGGGCATAACCCGGCTTCGGCTCCACCAGCCTGAGATGCTTATGGCTCAGGAAGCTGATCAACGAAGAGATCAACGCCTGAAGATCTGGATCGCTGGTCATCGTGTAGATGTTTGCCAGCCGCTTTTCCATCCTCGCTTTTTCAGTCGGATCAAGGTCGTGATCCAATACTTCGGTCATGTTTTCAAGCACGTGATACAGCACAGTACGTGGTTCGCTCTCTACCGGCCGCCTGACACGCAGGTAAATCAGGACGGTCAGCAAAAAGAAGGCATAAATAATCGGCGCAGCAGGTGGATAAAAGTAGTCGTTATTTTGGGTGATAAATTTCCCGACCTCATCGATGAACAGCCCGACGCCGACGCCGCTAAGAACTGCGGCAGTGTTATATGCCCAGCGGTTTGCCAGGATCAGCGGAAGCAGCGAGGCGATAAACAACAGCAGCCCTCCCCACAGCACGTGTGCGATGTGCAGCTGGCTGTTTCCTAACTGTGGATAACCGGCAAGCTGTAAGAACAGCCGGGTGAGAATGACTGTGGAAGCAAAACTCACCAATGACAGCAGCATGTATCTTTCCGCGTTCTCTCGTTTGACGGCTGCTCGGATCGTTTGAGGTTCCTGAATCACGTGAATCCCTCCATTACCATCCAGGCGTTTCCATTAATTGGCGCAGTACGGAACTGTCTGCGGCCCTTCGGGCAAAACGCCAATCCTGGCACGCGGATTCCGGGCCAGAATTTCGGAGACGGTCTGCTCAATGGAGCGGCATGGGATCACCTTGGCGTCTCTCAACTCCTGGTCAGAAAGACCGCCGGCATAGACATGCACCCGTGCTTTCATTTGAATTCTGGCCTGAATCTGCGCCTGCCATTGGTCCTGGCAGCGAAAGCCTGGGGTCATGATCTGGCGATACAGATCTTCGTAAGAAGCCGCGGACCTTAGCAGTTCTGCATATTTGCCGTGCGACGGCAGGCCGTCCCAGCACTCCGCGGCGAGGATGATATCGCCGCCCTGGCAGACCACCTGCGCTGCCGCAGACATGCCCTTCACTGCCTGATACAGGTTCAGGTCCAGCGGATAACCGCTGTTTGAGGTGATCACAACATCAAAAGGCCGGTCTACCGGCTGCATTGCTTTGCGCTTTACAAACTCGATGCCCGCCCGGTGCGCTTCGGTTAAGCTGCCGGCAAACACACCCGTGATCGCTTTGTTTTTATTCAGGGTGACATTCAGCAGAAAATCGGGTCGGGTCGCGCTGGCAACCCGGAACATTTCTTCCCAGATGGGATTGCCCTCGGTGACGGCCCAGGTCGAATTCGGGTCGGCAATCATCGCCGCGTTGTGGTTATCCATAACCGACTCGGCGTCGACAATCCCGGGCAGCACAGCTTTTGGCCCGCCGCTGAACCCGGCGAAGAAGTGCGGTTCAATAAACCCGGTCAGAATGCGCGCGCCAGCTTCCATATATTCGCGGTTTACGCGCACCATCCGCCCGGCATTGTTCTTGACAACCTCGACGAGATTCGCATCGTCCCAGGCGTCATGCTGAATCACCCGGTAGCGGCGGACAATGTCTGCGCCGAGCATTTGCTCTAATTCCTGATCGGTTTGTTTCCGGTGCGAGGCGAGCGCGTTGATCAGGACGATGTCTTCGTCGCGGATGCCCGCCTGGGCAAGCTCATCGAGAAGGACGGGCAGCACGCGGTCGTTTGGCATGGGACGCGTGATATCGCTGAAAACAACAGCAACCGTCGTGCCGGGTTTGATCAACGCCGCGAGCGGGGCAGTGCCAACCGGCGCGTGCAGCGCTGCGCGGATGCTGCCGGCCTCATCTTCCAGGCCTTCCACAAACAACGGCTCGATAACGGTGATCTCTGCCTGATCCGGAAGATCGATCCATAAGCCTTCTCGCCCATATGCCAGTTTGACCCGCATGATTACACCTCTCCTTTTGGGTTCATTGCCAATACCAATGCGCTGCCCTTACCAAAATTTGCTCTCCTCGAATTATAATATGAGTAACAATTACCTGATGGGGACGTCTGAAGGGTGTTTCAAGCCATACCTGAGCGCCGGCATCTGGCGAGAACTTGAAACACAATTCAAACAGGTTGGTTTTATTCTCAACGTCCATTCAAATCACCCCCATGAACCGAGGAAACCCATGAGCAAATTGATCTATCGTGTTGAAGACCTGAAGGAATATGTCGTTCGATACTTTACCGCTTATCAGGTGCCGGAGGAAGATGCCCGTATTGCCGCAAATATTCTGGTCGAAGCGGATCTGCGCGGCGTCGATTCGCACGGCGTCATCCGGCTGGATACATATTACGGCTCTCGACTGCGAATGGGAAAGATCGACCCAAGCACGCCCCTGAAGGTCGAGCGTGAGACGCTGACGACTGTGGCTTATGATGCTGGGGCCGGGCTGGGGCAGGTTGCCGGTTACCGGGCCATGCAGCGCTGCATCGAGAAGGCGCGGGAAGCGGGCATATGTATGGCGACCGTCCGCAATAGTAACCATTACGGTATTGCCGGTTATTATGCAATGATGGCCCTTCCACACGATATGATTGGCATCAGCTTTACCAATTCGCAGCCGCTCGTCGCGCCGACCTACGGGCGCACAGCCATTCTGGGTACCAACCCGATTGCTGTGGCTGCCCCGGCAGGCCACAACCGGCCCTATGTGCTGGATATGGCGACCAGCATCGTCCCGATTGGCCGGATCACGGTCTACCAGAAAGCCGGAAAGCCCATCCCAGAGGGTTGGGGTGTCGACGCAAACGGCCTGATCACCACCGATCCCAGCGCAGTCCTGAACGGCGGCGCTTTGATGGCCCTGGGTGGAACCGATATTATGCGCGGATATAAGGGATACGGGCTGGCGCTGCTGGTCGATATATTCTCGGGCGTTCTCTCCGGCGCATCCTTTGGAAAATCCGTTGGGCATCCGAACGAAAGCCGCCCTGCAGATGTGGGTCATTTCTTTGCGGCCATCAGAATCGATGCTTTCCGCGATATTGAGGACTTCAAGCGCGACATGGACTCCCTGCTGGACCAGCTAAAGAATGCGCCAAAAGCAACAGGCCAGGACCGGATTTATATCCACGGCGAAAAAGAGTTTGAACTGGCCGAACGCTACATGAAAGAGGGCGTCCCGCTGATGGTTGAGGTGGTGAAAGGGTTGAAGGAAGTCGGTGAGCAGGTGGGCATTCCCTTCGACCTTGAACCGGTTGGAGAGATCGCATAATCCTCCTTTGGGGTTGTCCAAAATCGCATCTGGACAACCCCAAATTTGTTAAAGCAGGCTTGCCGCGATCTGATCGGCGCCGTTGATTTCGGCAGGTTTATTCTGCTTGCGCGCAAGCAGATCGGGCAGCAGATCGAGCCACGCTCCGCTGAAAAAGCGAGATTCGCTCAACTCGACCGCGCCCATCTTTTCGCGGGCGAAGTCGCCCATTGGCCCTGATTCACGGAAGCGCGCGCGGGGGACGAAAGCAAACGGCACGCTCTGGTTGTAAGCTTCTGCCAGGGTGCTGTAGCCCAGTTTACCGATCACCGCGTCAGATGCTTCCACCAGATCTGGGTGGAAAAAGCGCGAATGGTGCGGAATTAAAATGAGGCTGCCGCGCTTTTCATATTGGTCGCTGCCGCCGGGGATCAGGAACAGCGCATCTCGCGAATCGATCAGGCGGTCTAAAAATGGATATTGTGTGACAATTCCGCCCATCGTGATCATCACCAGGGGGGCATCTTGCGGAATGCCTAACGCTTCGCGAGTCTGCTGGCGCTGATTTCGCGGCTGGCGGCTGACGACATTTGCAACCAGATCGGCGTCTGGGCAGTACAAGCAGGCCGGGATTGTCTGGATATGCGTGCCTGCCGAGGCAAAAACATCGCGAAGGTAGGCAATATGCGGGGCAAAGCGCGGTTCCTCAGACAGGTAGCCTTCATATATCCAATCCCAGGTGAAATTTTCGACCAGGATGGACGGCAGCCCTGCCTCGCGCGCTACAGCAATCCCCAGCGGAGCGATGTCGCAGATGATCTTCTCGCAGCCCAGGTCGACCACCTGTTGAGCCAGTTCTTTCACGACCGGTTCTCGGAAAGGCAGAAAATCGTCCAGGCGGCGGAGGGTCTCGTCCAGGTCCTCAGCCATCGAAGTCGCCTGCGCCAGCCCAATGTCGGTCATCACATCGTGATATACAAACTGCCCGCGCAGCGACATATTGAAGAACCAGACCGGTACATGCGTAAATATTTCGAAGCAAGCCTCTTCTCCCTGTTCCGCGGCGCGGCGGTAAACGGCTTCCATAACTGCTGCCGCCCGGCTGGCATGACCATATCCGTGAGGTGTAATAAAAAAGGCGAACCTTCTCATGCCGTCCTCTGCGCCTCGATCCGTTTGAGATAATTTTCAAGGTTCTGCCGGCTGATGATTGTCAGGTCGCCGGGCGCCTGGTCCGGCGGAAACCAGCCGATTTCAGTGCACTTTCCAGGCTCCAAAATCTTCGGATCGCAAGACACGGGCTTGCAGATGTAGGTCGGTGAGACCCAGTGCTGCCCTTCGTCCGGGAGAATGTGGTCAACCACATCCAGCAGCTCGCCTACCTCAATTTCCAGTCCATATTCTTCACGGATCTCGCGTTTGAGCGCATCTTCCAGCCGCTCGCCATACTCAACCGAGCCGCCTGGAAATTCCCACAATCCGCGCTCATTCTTTGCCAGCGGTCCGCGGCGTGCCAGAAACAGTTCTCCGCGCTCGTTTACGATCAGAGCGCCAACACCAACGCCAATATAATCTACACCTCGTTTCATTTTTCACCTGATATTACGGTTTGTTTATCTTTTTGCTACGCTTCTTTTCATTAAAGCTGTATACTAAATTAGCGGGCTGTCATTTGCCGGTTTATCATTGGCTAGCGGGGCGACGTACCCTTAACAGACGAAGAGAACGGCTGAAATTTAACCACTTGAAGATGATACCATGAGATTAGAGTTATGAAACGTTACCCAATTCCTGCCGGCGAAGCGCGTGCTGAGATTACGGTTGTCAATTCGCGGTTTATTGCTACAGCGGCCCCTGCTTTTACAGTTGACGAGGCGCGCGCTTTCATTGCCCGAATTCGGGCTGAGTTTCCTGACGCGTCACATAACGTCCCGGCTTTCTTGATTGGATATGGAGCCAGTGTCACAGCGCATTGCAATGACGACGGTGAGCCATCCGGAACAGCAGGGCGGCCTGCCCTGGCGGTACTGCAGGGCAGCGGGTTAGGTGATGTGGTGGTTGTGGTTACGCGGTATTTTGGCGGTACAAAGCTTGGCACGGGCGGGCTGGTCCACGCCTACGGCGAAGCGGTCAAAGAGGTTCTGGCGGTGCTGCCGCGTGCCGAGAAGATTCCTACGCACACCGTGATGCTAAGCTGTGAGTACTCATACTTTGACCGTGTGCGCTTGCTGGTTCAGGAGCATCACGGGCAGATTTTGGATGAGGATTTCGGCGTGGATGTGACGCTTACCATCCGCTTCGCGGTTCGTCATTTTGAACCTTTCCAATCCGCGCTCCTTGAGCTTACCCGTGGAACCGTTCAGGCTGAGATTATCGAGACCAACCCAGATACCATTATGCCGCTGGATGCGTTCCCCGGTGAGTCGGGCGAATAAAGATCAAGAAAATCTTATTCGTTGGGAACTTCCCGGCAGGGTTGTTCGTCTTTATGGGTGAGGAAGATTACGATCCCGCACCCGCCGAGGGGGAACACCTGAAACGGGTCATGAGTTTGATCGAAATCTCTTTACATCAAAATGAATCGGATTCTGTCCCCACAGTGGGCGTCCGTTGTACGTTGAAACTTAGGAGAGAAGCTTATGACCAGAAGATTTTTACTCACGTTTGCTGTCCTGGCAATCGCCCTGCTGGCGTTCAGCGCCTGTTCGGGCCTTATTCCGTGGACAGGCGCAGGGGATGACGATCCGACAATGCCATCACAAGACCAGATCGCCACCCAGGAGGCGCTGATTCGAGAAGCCGCCGCGGCTACCGCCACCTATATCGCTGTTTCGACCGAAATCGCTCAAATTCAGACCGAAGTGGCTCAGATACCGGTTGAGACTGCCACGAGCGAGCCGGTTGAGCAGCAGCCCACCGCAGTTGAGCCTGCGCAGGCAACGGCTACTCCTCAGCCAACCGCCACGCTGGCTCAACCGACGCCTACAACTTACGTTTTGCCAACTGCAACTCCCGCTCCACCGACTCCCACGCCCATTCCGTGCCTTGCGGCTCAGTTTGTCGGTGATGTGACGATCCCCGACGGCACCACGCTCGCGCCCGGGCAGGCATTCACCAAGACCTGGCGCTTGCGCAACGTTGGCTCCTGCACCTGGACAACCGCTTTCGACCTCGTTTTCATCAGCGGTGACTCGATGAACGGACCCGCAGCCGTCGATTTCCAGGGTGATGTGGCTCCCGGTGGCGTCGTTGACATTTCGGTCAACCTGACGGCTCCCTCGACCGAAGGCTCTTACCGGGGCAACTGGAAGCTGCGCGACGGGGCAGGTGTAATCTTTGGCGTTGGCCAGCGGAGTGCGAACTTCTTCGTCGATATCAAGGTGTCTGCTCCGCGCACGAGCTCGCCCTACGATCTCGCCAGTACTTACTGCACGGCAGAGTGGTCGACTGGGGCCGGACGGCTGACCTGCCCCAGCCCTGAAAACGACAGCAAGGGGTTCGTCATCCGTCAAGACCGGCCTGTGCTCGAGACCGGCTACATTGATGATGAAGATGCGCTGTATGTCAGCCCGCAGATGGTCACCGACGGCTGGATTACGGCCAAATACCCGGCCATGCGCATCAACACCGGCGATCACTTCATGGCAATCATCGGCTGCGCAAATAACGCCAAAAACTGCAATGTCTACTTCCAGCTTGATTACCAGATTGGAAATGGCTCAGTCGTCAACCTGGGCAAGTGGCATGAAGTCCACGATGATCAATACTATCCACTTGACGTAGACCTGAGCAGCCTCGCCGGTCAGGATGTGAAACTCATTCTCACCGTCCATGCCAACGGCGTGTACGATCAGGACAGGGTCCTGTGGCTCGCGCCGCGCGTTGAAAAGCGATAAATCAACTGCATTTCTACTCCGCAACATGCTCATTGGGTTCTTCCGTTCACGCCGGATAGAGCCCAATGAGCAGCATTTTTCCTCTTGACGCCAGCCGTTCTTGAGATACAATTACTGCGATCTGAGATTGTGGGCCTGGTTTTCTGCAAGTCGCGCGATCAACCGTGATTTGCAGAAAATGTGCAGCATAATCTATTCAAGGGGCGGTGGCGGAATAGGCAGACGCAGCAGACTTAAAATCTGCCGAGGGAGACCTCTTGTGGGTTCAAGTCCCACCCGCCCTACACAACGAATACCGGCTGTCGGATGGCAGCCGGGAATTTTTTAATGCGCCGGCCATTTTCCAGGCAATTCCGCCGGTGCGCAGCAGCAGAATTTCAACCAATTTATAGATCAATGTAACAAAATTTTGAACTCACCGTCACCGGGCGACGGAGAAAATGATACAATCAATTTGCAATTGTTTATCATTGTTGTAGATTTGCCCCTCACATGATCGCTGACCTTCTGACCACCAAGTTCTTCCCACCCCCGCTGCGGGCGCAGTTGGTCCCGCGCCAGCGGCTGGTCGACCGACTGTTGACCGGCTTGCAGCAGGGGCGCGGGCTGGCGCTGATCTCTGCCCCGGCCGGTTTTGGGAAGACGACCGTGGTGGTTGAAGCGCTCCAGCAGGCCGGGTTTCGTGCTGCCTGGGTCTCGCTCGACGGCCTGGATAATGACCTGATCCGCTTCTGGCGCTATTTCATCACCGCGCTGCACCGGATCGACTCTGAGATCGGCGGGCTGGCGCTGGATATGCTGAATGCCGGTCACGAGACTCGCCCGCCCATTGATGCGATTCTCACCAGCCTGATTAACGATCTTGCCGGGCAGAATACGCCCATGCTGGTCGTGCTGGACGACTATCATGCGATCGAGCTGCCTGAGATCCACGAGAGCCTGAACTTCCTGCTTGACCATCTCCCGCAGTGCTTCCATATTGTCCTGACCACCCGCGCCGACCCGCCTCTCTCGCTCGCCCGGCGGCGGGGACGGCTTGAGATCGTTGAAATTCGCGCCGCCGACCTGCGCTTTACCACCGGCGAAGCAGCTGAATTTATCAACGACACCATGCGGCTTGGCTTGCGGCAGGCAGACCTCGAGCAGCTCGTCCGCCGGACGGAGGGCTGGGCAGCCGGCTTGCAGATGGCTGCCCTGGCGCTGGAGAGAATTGGCAGCGAGCCGGATGAGCAGGTTCAGCACAGGCGGGGCGAGTTCATCGCTTCTTTTGCCGGTGATGACCAGTACATCGGCGACTTTTTGGTTGAAGAAGTGCTGCAGCGCCAGCCGGCCGGCGTGCAAGAGTTTCTGCTGCGCACCTCCATCCTCGAGCGGATGTGCGGTCCGCTGTGCGACGCGCTGCTGGACGAGGGAGGTGCTGGTGGGGGGCAGGCCATGCTGGCAGCGCTCGACCGCGCAAACCTGTTTGTCGTTCCGCTGGATAACCGGCAGGAGTGGTACCGCTATCACCGCCTTTTTGGCGAGCTTCTGCAGCGGCGTCTGCGCCAGTGGCACGGGGAGCAGGTCGAAGTGGAACTGCACGCCCGCGCCAGCCGCTGGTTTGAAGAGAATGCGCTTTACCACGAAGCGTTTGATCACGCGCTGCGGGCGAATGATCCGCAGCGGGCTGCAGCACTTGCGCAGGAAGCAGCACCCATTTTATTTCAGTCCAGCCAGCTGAAGGACGTGCTGGAATGGATCAGCCGCCTGCCGGAAGAAATTGTCCTTTCGATGCCGCAGCTGATGATGCACTGGAGCTGGGCGGCGCTCGCCACGGGACGCTTTGATGAGTCGGTGAGGGCATTGGATGAAATCCAAAAACGAACGGGCCTGAGCCTTGACCTTCTCAGGGCAGAACCTCAAGTCCTGGATTCCTTTGAGCCCGGTCTGGTGATGTTCCTGTCGATGATTGCCGCAGAGCGCGCGACAATCGCCGCAGGCGGCCTGGATGTTCCTGGCGGCATGACCATTGCCCGGAACCTGATCGAATTCCTCAATCATTACGGCGACCAGGGGCCATATCAGCCTGCTTATTCGCAAATCACCGTAGCTCATTTTTGCCTGGGCATTGGGTATGAAAACCTGGGTGATACGGAGCGAGCCAGCCAATGGCTAACTGAAACGGTCGCTTGCTGCCGCCGGTGGGGCAACCATTACATTCTACCGATGGCAATCAGCCGCCTGGCCCTGCTGCAAACTGTCCGCGGGCAGCTTCGCGAAGCAGTGGAAACATATCGAGAAGCCCTGAAGATTTCTGGCGACCTCACCGGTCATCCATCGCCATTTGTCAGCCTCGCCCATTCAGGACTGGGGCTTGTCCTGTATGAATGGAACGATCTCGAAGGGGCCTGCCGGGAGTTGGAGCGCTCCATTGAGCTTGCCTATCCCTGGAATCATTGGGAGGCGCTGGTCCCTTCCAGCGTTGTGCTGGCGCGGGCGCGTCTCGCAATGGGCGATCCATTGGGCGCGCTGGCAGTTCTGGATGATCTCGACAATGCATGGCAGCGCATGTACCGCAGCGGCCCGCTGCCGGCCGTCCAGCGCTGGCGCGTGCTGGTTACCGGCGATCTCGATCAGGCTGCCCGGCTGGTTAAGTCGCTTGAGACGCCGCTTGAGGAATTGCACGTTGCTCGCATCTTCTACTCAAAAGACCAGCAGCAGCTTCTCAACGTCCGCCTCTTCATGATGCTGGAGCAGTTTGACGAGGCGCTGCTGTTGTTGGACCAGTTGCTTGGTGATGATGAAATCAGCGGCAGGGCTGCCACGGAAAATC
>Ga0134094_1001176_pt1 | contig 26432 bp, 21 predicted proteins | sample 5_1taG_FD_94458 | JGI IMG/M metagenome (GOLD analysis project Ga0134094, IMG submission 94458) | Switchgrass degrading microbial communities from high solid loading bioreactors in New Hampshire, USA - 5_19_20_110_A1 metaG | ecosystem: Engineered > Bioreactor > Semi-continuous > Anaerobic >... | reverse complement strand
GGCATCAGGCATAACTGATATCTTGACCTTTATTCCCGTCTGAGGGGTGAACTTTGCGTCCACCATTTTCTGCATTACGTCTATATATGTAATGGGACGGCTGACCCACACATTCAATGCGTTTTCGTCATTCCGGACAACGTATTTGTCGGTGGTAAATGTAGCTACCAGCGATTTAAGACTTGCTCCCATTTTCGCAAAGAGACCGGCATTGGCCTTTCCAAGGTCACTGTCATTGAACACGAACAAGGTATCCAGGTATAAAGCCTGGCTTCGGATACGGTCAATTGTGTCACCCAGCATTTGTGTGACAGAACCTGTGCCGCTGTACAGGGTTTCCAGGTACAGCGGAAGTTTGTCCGGGTCTTTCTGCATCAAGTCCAGCTTGACCAGGGCTTTTTTCAGATATGAAAGAGTGGAGGATAAGGACAGGTTCGGAGCATAGTCCTGCAAGTCATAAATAATGCCTTTAATCACCATTTCATAAGCTTCGAGGAATTCAGCGGTCTCTGGAATATAGCGGGTCAATCTCCATGTTCTTTTTCTGTCGACTTCCTTCCCGGTTATTTTGCGAATCTCAAGTGAAAACTGATTGATATGATCTATCAGCAGCTGCAGGTCGTCAAGACTCTTGCTGACAGGTTCATTCTCGGCTTTGAGCGAAATAGTGTGTTTCCCTTTGGTAAAGTAAAATTTATAGGGTGTTCCGTTCGGATCGGAAACAACCTTGTTTGTCCATTGGGTATTTCCGGTATATTCGAAAGGATATGCCTTTAACTCCCTGAACGGAATTTCACCATCGATCCTGATAGTCCTGAAAACGGCAAAATCGTTCTTGTTGTTTAAGTAATGGAAAGCAAGGCAGTAAAAACCTTCTTCCTCTATATCAACTTCATAGGTTATTTCCTGTCCGGCCTGATACCATCCTGCCCCGTCAATGATGTTCAATTTTTTGTATACGGCGTCAAACGGTGAGACAGACGGGTTCTGCTCTGCCGACATTCTTATAAAGGAAGAATTCTTTTCGGTGTACGATATGGCATCAATAGCATAAATAGCTTTCGGAGATGTTCCGGTATGTTTTGCGAGATATTCTTCATAGCTCTGGATAAGCTTTGGAGCTTCTGCTCTAAGTCTACCCAGATATAATTGACCGGAAGATTTATTTATAAACTCAATAGTGTTTTTTCCTTCATTAAAATAGAACAGTAAAGGATCAACTGTGATATATGTATTGTTATACATTTCAAGAGGCGACCATTCAGCTATTCTTATCTGATTCGGGAGTGCCTCATCCCCGTAACTGTCTACGTCAAAATCTTTTGTCTCATCTCTCCATCTGAGCGGGACATCCAGAGATATGGCCTCATAAAAAGGGTAAGACCCATTTATTTTGATTTCAAGGGTTATATTGCTTAAAACCTCACTGCCGATATAATGATCGACGACAATATTATAAAAGCCTTCTTCTTCAACTGTCACTTCGTAAACGGCCGATTCGTCATATCCTATTTTTGCAACTATTCCGTCATATTCCATGTTCCCAGCTTTGTATTCCCCGGTGATAAGCCTTCCTTCGGCACTTTTAAGATCATAGTTTATTTTAGCGTCTTTTATATAGTCCAGGTATGTAGTTTTGTGAGTGTTGAGGGTATCGACAAGTAACTGACGGGCTTGTTGAACTTGTGCCAGGTCAACTTCAATTCGGGCATTCTGTGCACCGGTGATAAAGGAATGGAGCGCAAAACTACCGATCAGGATCGCCAGGATTAAAACAACGGTAATGAATTTTTTCATAAGGGCAACTCCTTTTTCCCTTTTTCATCCATATTTTCATCTATATTATTAAGAGAGAGAGATTTTCATATTTGTTCAATATGAAAATCTCTCTTCTTTATTGTGGTTTTCTATCTGCTGAATTTTAAGTCTATTGCAAAGTGTGGCAGATTATTATTTGAAATCGCTGTCTTTGTAATTGTAGTACTTTTTCAGAGCCTCACGGAGGAGTCTGTCTGATTCTCTGAATCTGTTGTTGGCTGCTATATTCCAATCATTAAGTTTGGATTTCAGAACGTCAACAAAGTTGGCGTCAGTTCTTCTTGCTCCGGTAATATCGGGATTCCAGTAGTTCTTCCATTCATACAGATTTTCACGTTTGGATCCTTCAAAGTCGTGGTAGTACGGATAGGATTTGTCAGAGATATCCCAGAACTGACCTTTTTCCCAAATTTCAAGAACTTTATGGAAACCGGGCATCTTTTCTTTGTCAGCAAATCTCTTATGATTGTCCACTGAATACCAGATCTGCATCTGCTTATCAAATTCTTCGCCGGTTACAAACGGGAAGGAGTCATTCAGACAAGTCTTGAGCTGCCCATTGTCATTGAACATCTGTTTTGCACGGGCTTCCCAGGATCTTGTGTCGCCAACCCAGAATGTAGCGAATGTATAGGCCAGTTTAAGCTTGTTGTATTCTTCTTCTGAGAGTTCAGGATTACCGTCATCAAGAGCATAGTTGTGAACAGCGAATGGATCCAGTACGACACCAACGGTGTTGGGCTGATATTTTGTTGCCGGTCTTGGGTAAATGTCCCAGTCATCGGCACTTGCACGACCCCAATGTTCAGGATTGGGATGTGCAGCGTCGCCCATCATCCAGGGATCGCCGTCAAGGGTAAGGAGTTTGTTACTGATGAAGAATTTGAAACCCCACCACCAGTTTTCGTCCATGACTTCCTGAGGTATGTTGCCAAGATCGTTCTGCGGCCATACTGCAGTTTTCGCCATCTTCGGTATATAGCTTATCAAATCTTTTACATCATCGCCGTTGAGGTTTACATAATCGCCTTTACCGTCATATTTGGACATTTGCGCAATGATTGATTTTGATCCGGTTTCAATAAAGGAAAGAGGAACATCCATTGCGCCGTAGAAATCCTTCATGTTTGCCTGGCTGACAAATTCGACGTAATCGTCAATGGTCCAGTCCGGATCAGGAACGTCGATGTTATTGTCCTCGGCCAGGGATTTGTTGATGTAAACACCCCAAGGCAGGAGATACTGCGGCAATCCACCCTGGAAACCGTAGAAGTTCATCATTTTCATGACTGATTCATTGAAACTCTTATACATCGGGTCGTCTTTGAAGATGGAAAGATCTGCGATCAGGCCTTTAGTTATGTCCCCTACAACATCGGTGCTGGCATACAGTGAAGGATATGAACCGTGCTCAGCTTTGAAGTTTTCGAGTTCCTGTGCCCAGGGGATGTCATTGTCGTCCGGTCCGCCGGATTTAGCATAGACATTGATCTTTACATTGGGATAAATCTGGTTGAAAGCTTTTGCAACTGCATATGTAGCTGCGATGTTCTGGGAAAGTAACTCTTCGGGTGCAAAATCTTTGTGGCCGATGTCTTCGATGTAGCTTCCGTCGCCTGACCACAACATGACACTGAGTTCACCGGTAACATTGGTGTCCAAAGCAGTGTACTTTGACTTGCCACAGGATGTGAACAGAGCGAGAGCGAAGACCGTCACGAGTAACAATAACAACAACCTTTTCATATCCAGCCTCCTAGTATAATTTTTATAAATATTTATGAATTCCTCTGTTACAACCGCAACAGAAGAAATTCAATGACAAACTGGAAGTTATTTTGTCCCCAAAATCAAAGTCTGATTCCTAAGGTGCTGGCAACTGGTCACTTTACTGAAGAACTTCGCTATAAGTGTTATATGTTAAATTATACATATTATTAAAAAAAACATGATAATTTTTATGATATTTGTCATCATCTTTATTTATAACACATTCCGGAATCGTTTTCAATACAGAACATTCCATTACAAGAAATTATTTTTCGAAGGCTGGATAACTATATAATTTATTCAAATAATGGATAATATATACAACAGAAAATTAAAAAAATATCCAATAATGGATGTTTGATATGTTACGGCTGAGACACCGGAATACAGGTACCTCTTTCAACAAGCGAAACAGGTATCAGAGTTCTTGAAGGCACTTCTTCCTGGTTTATATATGCGACAAGTGTGTCAGCTATGACTTTGCCCAGTTTTTTTCTGTCCTGTCTGATGGTTGTCAGACCTGGCTTTATATAGTGAGCTATTTCGATGTCATCAAAACCAATTATTGATATGTCATTGGGGACAGATATTCCCCGGCTTTCCATTTCGGTAATTGCCCCGATGGCCAGGATATCACTGGCCGCGATGATAGCTGTAGGCATGTCATGGCTGCATTGTTCCAGGAGCCTGCTGCATGTTGTTCTCCCCGAATTGAAGTCGTAGTCATATGCATAGGCCACATAATATTCCCTGAAAATCTGGTTCTTTGCTTCAAGAGCCTTTTTATAGCCTTCCAGGCGCTCTCTGCCTGAAAGGGTGTTGAGTGGGCCTGATATTAAGGCAATTTTTCTGTGACCCAGATCAAAAAGGTAGTCATAGGCCATCTTTATGCCGCTTATGTTGTCTGACAGAATAATTGGCACATTATGGTTGTAGTCTACGTCGGTAGTGACACACTTAATATCACTTTCCAGAAGTTCCTTGAGCATGGGGTCAAGACCGGTATATGTACAGACAAATACCCCGTTTACATTTCTGTAAATACAATGATTTAAATAACTGGTTTTCTTTTTGCCTATATTGCTGGTTATGAAGATGGTGTCATAACCATGATCGCTTATGGTCATTTTGAAGGATTCTATTACACCGGCATACAGAGGATGTTCAAGCCCGATATTCAGCGATTCGGTAAAAAGGATTCCCACAAGCCAGTTATTCTTTGTTTTGAGGCCCTTTGCGTTGGCATTGGGGAAATAACCCATTTCCCTGGCGATGTTAAGAATCTTCTCCTTTGTTTTCAGCTTTATGTCAGGATAGTTATTAAGGGCTCTTGAAACTGTTGTGATGGATACATTTGCCTTTTTTGCTATGTCAGATATTGTGACCATAATGCCCCCACCTTCAAAAATGTAAGTTCATTACAATATTAAATTATAGTTTACCAGGTTAATTTTTCAACATGTGGAACGCGGGGTTTTTTACAATGAGATACGTCAAATGTACTTTTATCACGGTTTTGGCTAAAAATTACAATTTGAAAACAAAGCAAATATTTGTTGTAAACAGGCAAAAGTTTTGGTAAATTGTTAATACGATTTGTTCTTAAGGATAAATTATAAAATCGGTAAAGATACTTATCGAAGAAATTGACTGAAAGGTAATGTGTTATGAGAAAGAGCTGTCTGGTACTGATAATTGCATTTATAATCGCCGGTATTATTACTTCCTGTACCTTTAACAGGAATACAGATACTTCACCGACACCTTCGGGAACCAATGAACAGGCAAATAACGGAAATGTTGCTGAAAATAAGAACAGCAGCCCAGACCCCACTGATACGGCGACACCGGAGCCTACTCCTGAACCAACTCCGGAGCCGACACCCGAGGCGCCCAAAGAACCTGTAAAGGTTAAGGCAGTATATGTTACCGGCAGTTCTGCCGGAAACAGCAGCAAACTTGATGAGCTGATTGAACTGGTCAATACAACCGAACTCAATTCGCTGGTCATTGACATAAAGGAAGGCGGATATGTCCATTACAGGTCTGAAATTCCGCTCATCAAGGAACTGGGCTTAATTGACAATAAATACAATGTTGAAGAGGTCCTGAAAAAATGCCACGACAACAATATTCATGTAATCGGAAGGATTGTGGTGTTCAGGGACAAAGGGCTAGCAGAAGCCGTAAAGGAATATGCGATAAAGAAGCCTGACGGCAAAATATGGTATGAAGGTGACCATGGCCCATGGACCAATCCCTACATTGAAGAAGTCCACGATATAAATATTGAAATTGCAAAAGAAGCTGTGAGACTTGGATTTGACGAAATCCAGTTTGACTATATCAGATTCCCGACCGCCAAGGCAAATGAAGTATATTATGGCGAAAATATGCCTCCCAAGACCGAAGCCATCAATTCTTTCCTGAAAAAGGCTGCCGAGGAAATCAAGAAAGTAAAGGATGTTCCTGTTTCGGCAGATGTATTCGGTATAATATCCGAGGGTGAAAGGGACGGCAATGCCATTGGACAGAGACTGGAAGAAATCGGCATGCACATAGATTATCTTTCCCCCATGATTTATCCGTCCCATTATGCCAATGCTTCCAATAAGACAATGGGCAACGGTGTAGGGCAGAGAATAAACGGGGTATTGTTCACCGCACCTGATCTGAAACCCTATGAGGTAGTTTATAACGCTTTATTGAAGACAAAATCGAGGATTGAAGCTGTTCCCGGATATAAAGCCAAAATAAGGCCCTATCTTCAGGATTTTACCGCCAAATATCTTCCTGAAGGTTATTTCCAGGTCTACGGACCGGAGCAGGTAAGGGCCCAGATTCAGGCAGTGTATGATGCCGGATATGAAGAATGGATACTTTGGAACAGCAGGAATAATTATACCATGGGAGCTCTGCTGCCTGAAGGAGCGGAATAAAAGTATTTCCTGAAAAGTCCCGGATATGGTTTCAGGAGTCAAATTTTGAAAGGCTGATAGTAATGAGCAGGGTATATATCAATACTTCTGAAAATTACAGATTTGACAGGGTTTTGAACTGTCTTGAAAAGATTTTTGATGAGATGGGCGGAATTGACAGTATAATCAGGCCGGGTATGCGTATTGCTATAAAGCCTAATCTCCTGATGGCAAAAAAGCCTGACGATGCGGCCACCACACATCCGTCAGTCATAAAAGCCATTATTACTCTCGTTCATAAAGCGGGTGGTATAGTAACCATAGCAGACAGCCCCGGAGGCCCATACAATACTGCCACGCTTAAGATGGTTTATGCAAATACCGGAATGGAACAAGTGGCCAATGAGACCGGAGCTGAACTGAATTTTGACTTGCGTGTGGAAAAAGTAGTAAACCTGGACGCCAGAATAACCAAGAGCCTTAAAATTTTAAAACCTTTAAAAGATGCGGATTTAATCATAAATGTCGCAAAACTGAAAACCCATGGCATGATGGTCTATACCGGTGCAGTAAAGAATATGTTCGGATCAATTGCAGGTCTTGAAAAAGCCGACTACCATCTTCGTTTCAGTGATTATGACCAGTTTGCGGACAACCTGATTGATATATATCTGGCAACAAAACCCAGGATCAACATAATTGACGGTATTATTGCCATGGAGGGTGACGGGCCCGGTTCGGGTATCCCCAAGTATCTGGGAGCCATTATAGCTTCGGAAGACGGATTTGCATGCGATTATGCTGCTGTCAGCATAATTGGCGTGGATTACAAGGATGTGCCCGTCCTTAGAAAGGCGGAAGAACGGGGATTATTCAGGAAAGATGAAACAGAGTTTATTGGTGTCGATATCCGGGACGTTCAGCCTGATGAATTTGACGTTCCTGCCTTAAAGCATATTAAGCAGGGGACCGGGTTCAGTCTGTTAAGATTTCTGGGAAAAAGCCTTCGTCCAAAGCCTTCAATAAATCATGAGAAATGTATATCATGCGGCAAATGCATACAGGTTTGTCCTCCTCAGACTATTTCAAAGGACAGCAGCAACAGGGTCATTATAGACTATAAAAATTGTATCAGTTGTTTCTGCTGCCATGAATTTTGTCCCGAACATGCAATAAAAATAAAAAAGAATACAATACGGAAAATATTTGAATACAGAAGAGTCTGAATATATGGAGTCTATTATATATTTTGCCTAACTTTGGGTATTTTATATGATATTTTTATATTCTTTTCTCCCAAAAAAGACGATAAAGTTTAAAAAGAGATAAATTTCTGATAAAATTTAGGGTTACTGAAGACTTTATTCGGTTGAGGAGATATCGCATGAATGTAGAATACATAAACCCCTTTATTGAGGCAAGTCAATCTGTAATAATGATGATGACGGGAAGCAAGCCCGAACTGGGAAAGGTCTATATAAGGCAGACGCCTTATGAAAGTGACAATATAGTTGTCATTGTCGGACTTACAGGCAACATAAGGGGTCAGGTTATTATGGCCCTTGGCGCAAAAGCTGCAATAAAAATAGCTTCAGCCATGATGGGCGGGATGGAGGTAACTGAACTGGATGATATGTCCAGGAGCGCCATTGCCGAACTGGCAAACATGATAATGGGCAACTCGGCAACCCTGCTTTCAGGCAAAGGCCTGAGGGTGGAAATAACGCCGCCGTCCCTTTTGACCGCGGAGCGGCTTACAATTGCCCCGGCGAATATGAAGACCATTTCCATACCGCTGATGCTCGGAAATGAAAATATGATGGAGTTAAATATATCATTTGAGGAAGAAAGGTAAAAAGATGGCAAAGCCATCTTTTTTGATGGGTGAACAATATGAGAATAAATGTGGTGCTGGTGGAACCTGAAATTCCTCAGAATACAGGCAATATAGCCAGGACATGTGTTGCCGTGGGAGCTCCTTTGCATTTAATCGGCCCCATGGGTTTCTCAATAGAGGACAAGTATCTCAAAAGAGCAGGTCTGGACTATTGGAAATACCTGGAGTTATATTATTATGAGAGCCTTGATCAGTTTTTTGAGAAAAATAACAAAGGCGTTTTTTTTTACAGTTCCACCAAGGCAAAGAAAAGTTACCATGAGGTGTATTATCCCGATAATTGCTTTATTTTGTTCGGGAAAGAGACAAAAGGGCTGCCTGAATGGCTGCTCAAGGCCAATTATGAGAACTGTATAAGGATTCCCATGAAAGACAATATCCGTTCACTGAATCTTTCCAATTCGGTGGCGATAATTGTTTATGAAGCACTGAGGCAAAACGGGTTTAAGGACATGAAGCTGCAGGGAGAGCTGACAGGCCGGGGTTGATAACGGTAAGATTTAATCAAATCTGCGGGACTGGATTTGACAAATTTAAATCTCTGTATATATATAATCTCATGGGGGAGAAGAATCATGAATGAGAAAAAAAGAATAGGCATACTTACAGGAGGCGGGGACTGCCCCGGACTTAATGCTGTTATCAGGGCGGTAGTAAAAACTGCCATCAATATTTACGGATATGAAGTAATCGGTTTCAGAGACGGGTATCTCGGCCTTATTTACAACAGGTTCATGAAGCTTACGCTGGAAGATGTGTCAGGAATTCTGGATAAAGGCGGTACCATTCTAGGGACTACCAACAGTTTTGACCCTTTCAATGTGGAAATTGATCATGACGGGGAAAAAATTGCGAAAGACATGAGCGACCGGATTGCAGACAATATAAGGCTGCACAAAATTGATTGCCTGATTGTGGTTGGCGGGTACAATACAATACTGACAGGCTACAAATTATCGCAAAAAGGCATTAAAATTATAGCCATACCCAAGGCAATTGAGAATGACATACCGGGTACCGACGACGCATTGGGATTCATAACTGCCATAGATACGGCTACAGAAGCTTTGGATAAATTGCATTCAACTGCAGAATCCCATCATCGTGTAATGATACTTGAAGTTATGGGAAGGCGTGCAGGCTGGATTGCCCTCGAAGCAGGTATTGCCGGTGGCGCGGATATAATCCTTATCCCTGAAATTCCTTATGATATAAAGCTTGTGGCGCGCAGTATACTGGAAAGAAAAAATATGGGCAAAAGTTTCAGTATTATTTGCGTTGCTGAAGGCTGCAAGTCAAAGAACAATCATCTGGACATAGATATGGATGCAATTGTGAAAGAGGATAAGCAGGTATTCAACGGTGTAGGCGCTCAAATTGCCTCTGCACTTGAGAAACTGACCAACCTGGAGGTACGCGTGACAGTGCTTGGATACCTTCAGAGAGGAGGGGATCCGTCTCCTGCAGACAGGCTTCTTACCACCCGTCTTGGAGTGCAGGCAGTCAAGCTGATTGCAAATGGCGAATATAACAAGATGACGGGGATAGTCAATCATCAGACCACGGCCGTTGATCTTGCCGATGTCGCCGGAAAGGTAAAATATGTGCCTGTTGACGGCGAGCTTGTCACCATTGCCAGGAATATGGGGGTCAGTTTTGGCGATTAGGCGTCAATAAAATAAAACTGGAGGCGCAAAATACTCATGCTTGATTTAAAACCCCTTACCTTAAAAGAAAGGGATATGTTTACTGACATTTTCAATAAATTGCAACCTCTTGCGTCTGAGCTTTCATTCACCTACCTCTATATGTGGCGGGGTGATTACAACTTAGGCTGGGATATCGTTGCAGACCATCTCTGCCTTGTTTCGAAACCTGAGAATTATATTCCGTTTGCTTTTTGTCCCATACCATTGGACGGGAAAAGGAATGACGAAAAATTCAGGATTGCGGCTGAAGCCCTGGAAGATCATTTTGCCAAAGAAAACAATCCCCTGAGCTTCGGGAGGGTTGAAGAGAGCATGCTCCCTCAGCTCAGGGATGTATACGGCGACAGGATCGAAACCGAATATCTTGACTGGGCATCAGATTATGTATACGAGGTATCCAAACTGATATCCCTCCAGGGCAAGGTACTCAGAAAAAAAAGAAATCACATAAATAAATTTCTGCGGGAATACGGAAGCTATGAATATGTTCCGATTGACGAGACAAACAAGAATGAATGCCGCAGGATTTTTGATGAATGGTGTGAGAAGAACGGTAATTGTTCGGAAAGGCGGGTAACCTGCGAAAGGATAGCATGTAATGAACTTCTTGACAACTGGAGCAAACTTCCTCTAAAAGGTGCGCTTATAAAATTGAACGGGAGGTTTGAAGCTTTTACAATCGGAGAGAAACTTAATGATTATACAGCCGTTGTGCATATTGAAAAGGGAAATTCGGATATTCACGGCATTTATGCGGTTATAAACCGGGATTTCTGCATGAATGAGTGGAAAGATTTCAGATATATTAACAGGGAAGAGGATATGGGAATTGAAGGGCTGAGGAAATCTAAACTTTCCTACAATCCGGAGTTTCTGGTCAAAAAGTTTTTAGTGAAGGTTATACATTGATTTGTTGCAAGAAAATTCTGTATTCTGATAATATATAATGTATAATTATACAACCTGATGACACATTGCTGGCTGAATAATCCAGCCTACTTTTCTTTCATTATCCGGAGGTATTGCTATGCCCAAAAAACCTAAAGCACTGGTTGTCATAGGAAGTGATTCCGATTTTCCCGTAATTGAGAATTCTCTCAATCTGTTTGACGAATTCGGCGTTGAATATTGCGTAACCGTCTGTTCGGCACACAGGACCCCTGAAAGGGCCGCTGAACTTGCAAAAAATGCAGAAAATAACGGTATTGATGTCATCATAGCAGCCGCGGGCAAGGCAGCCCATCTTCCCGGTGTACTGGCTGCTTATACTGTTTTGCCCGTCATTGGAATTCCGATAAAATCTTCTACCATGGACGGGATTGATTCGCTTCTGTCAATAGTTCAGATGCCGTCCGGAGTGCCTGTTGCCACAGTGGCCATTAACGGAAGTGACAATGCCGTTTTGCTTGCAGTCCAGATCATGGGCGGGACTTACCCCGAACTGAGGGCCAAAATGCATGAATATAAGAGAAAATTGGCCGAAGCAGTCGATAAAAAGGATAAATTGTTGCAGGAAAAACTGGAAGGAAAGCAGTCATGATTACAGGAAATTATATTGGTCCGGACAATCCTGATTACAGTGAGAAATTTCATGAAGCCTGTGGTGTTTTCGGGATATACAGCAATGAAGACGACATTGATGTTGTACGGCTGACGTATTTCGGACTGTACGCCCTGCAGCATCGCGGACAACAGAGCTGCGGCATTGCCGTCAGCCAGAACGGGCACATAACCGGTCATAAAGGATTGGGACTTGTTTCGGAAGTATTTACCGAAAAAATTCTCGACAGGCTTGAAGGCAAAATTGCTGTCGGACATACAAGGTATTCGACCACAGGCGGAGCTTCGGTGGAAGACTGCCAGCCGCTGATAGTAAGATATAAGGACGGGCAGCTTGCAATTGCGCATAACGGAAACCTGATAAATGCTTCCAAAATCAGGCTGGATTTTGAGAATCGGGGCGCGATTTTCCAGACGTCATCAGATTCAGAGATAATCGCCAATCTTATATCACGCTTCGGTCTTCAGTATAAAAATTTTGAACAGGTTCTGATTGAAACAACAAAAACCATTGAAGGATCGTATGCAGTTGTAATAATGACCGGCAATAAACTTGTCGGAATCCGTGACCCATGGGGTCTTCGTCCTCTGTGTATAGGGAAAATGGGAAATTCATATATCCTGACTTCAGAATCCTGCGCTTTGAACGCTATCGGCGCTGAATTTGTCCGGGATGTGGAGCCGGGCGAGATAGTTATCATTGAAGAAGGCACATTGCGGTCCATAAGGACGGATCAGGATAAGCCCCATAGTCTTTGCATCTTTGAGCATATATATTTTGCCAGACCGGACAGTTTCATAGACGGTGCATCCATTTACCAGTCCCGGCTTGAGGCGGGAAAACTCCTTGCTGTTCAGCATCCTGTTGAAGCTGATCTGGTTGCGGGAGTGCCTGACTCGGGCATCACGGCTGCCATAGGATTTTCAAGGCAATCCGGAATTCCCTATGGGGAAGTGCTGATTAAAAACAGGTATGTGGGACGTACTTTTATCCAGCCGACCCAAAGAATAAGAGAACAAAGCGTAAATATAAAACTGAATACCCTCAAGTTTGAAGTGGAGGGTAAAAGGATTGTTATTATCGATGATTCAATTGTCCGCGGGACCACAACCAAGAAGATTGTGCGCATGCTGAAGGAAGCGGGTGCAAAAGAAGTTCATGTGAGGATAAGTTCACCCCCCGTAAAATTCCCGTGCTATTTCGGAATTGATATAGCGACAAAAGAATACCTTATTGCCGCAAATAATTCAATTGAGGAAATCAGGGAAATAATCGGCGCTGACAGTATTGGCTTCCTTTCGGTCGAGAACTTGCTGAAATGTCCCATCGGAGCTCCGAAAGACAGTTTTTGCACTGCATGCCTGACAGGCCGGTATCCAATGAAGGTTCCTGCCGAGATGGATGAAACACTTGAAAATAAATAATCTCCAAAAAACTATTGAAAGGTATGGTTTGAATGGCAACTTACAAAGAAGCCGGGGTTGATGTTACAGCAGGCTATAAGGCTGTTGAACTCATGAAATCCCATGTGAAAAGGACCATGAGACCTGAAGTGCTCACGGATATCGGAGGTTTCGGAGGCCTTTTCACCCTGGAGAATATGAACTATAAAAAACCCGTGCTGGTTTCCGGAACCGACGGAGTTGGCACCAAGCTTAAAATTGCCATTCTCATGAACAAACATGATACGGTCGGCATAGACTGTGTGGCAATGTGTGCCAATGATGTAGTATGCAGCGGAGCCAGCCCTTTGTTTTTTCTGGATTATATAGCCCTTGGAAAACTTGTGCCTGAAAAAGTTGAACAGATAGTCAAAGGAGTTGCCCAGGGTTGTATTGAGGCGGGCTGTGCGCTTATAGGCGGTGAAACGGCAGAAATGCCGGGATTTTACCCCGTTGACGAGTACGATCTGGCAGGTTTTGTCGTAGGCATTGTTGAAAAAGATAAAATTATTGACGGTCAAAAAATTGTCCCGGGTGACAAAATCATAGGCTTCGCTTCATCGGGAGTTCACAGCAACGGTTTTTCGCTCGTGCGCAAAATATTTAACCTGAATGTGGAAAATGTCAGTCTGTATATCGACAGACTCGGCAAGACTTTGGGCGAGGAGCTTCTGACCCCCACACGGATCTACGTCAGAACAATTCTTTCGTTGATGAATTCGTTTGAAATAAAAGGGATAGCCCATATCACCGGCGGCGGTTTTATTGAAAACCTGCCCAGGATGCTTCCTGATGGTCTGAAAATCATTATTAACAAAGGAACATGGCCGGTTCTTCCCATATTCAGCTTAATAAGTGAAACCGGCGGAGTAGAGGAAAAAGAAATGTTCAATACTTTCAATATGGGGATAGGCATGGCTCTGGCCGTTGACAAGGACACCGCCGATGATGTGGTCAAAGCCGCATGTGAACTTGGAGAAAAGGCTTACATCATTGGAGAGGTAACTGAAGGCAAGGAGAAAATAGAGATATGCTAAAGATAGGCGTAATGGTTTCAGGAAACGGCACCAATCTTCAGGCCATCATAGATAATATTTCTGCCGGAAAGCTGCCCGGCTGCCGGATCGTTACTGTGGTATCAAGCAAAGATGGAGTTTTTGCCCTCGAGCGGGCCAAAAGGCATTCCATACCCTGCACTGTCATATCCAAAAAGGAATTCAAAACCCAGGAAGAATATGACAATGCGCTGCTGGAACATATGAAATCATACGAAGTGGACCTTGTTGTACTGGCGGGTTTTCTGAGTTTGCTCGGCAGGAAGTTTGTTGAGGCGTACAGGAATGCAATAATAAACGTGCATCCTTCGCTGATTCCGTCTTTCTGCGGGAAAGGGAATTACGGGCTGATACCGCATGTGAAAGCTTTGGAGTACGGGGTAAAAATAACTGGAGCAACCGTACATTTTGTAGACTATGAGTATGATTCAGGTCCGATTATCCTTCAGAAAGCTGTGAGAGTAGAGGATGACGATACACCTGAAACCCTGCAGAAAAGAGTGATGGAAGAGGCGGAGTGGATAATCCTTCCTGAGGCCATACGACTTTTCAGCGAAGGCAGGTTAAAAGTAGAAGGCAGAAAGGTAAAAATACTTAAATGATTTTAATGCATTAAAACTGATAGAATCTGACCTTATGCAAATTGGGTTCAGATTTTTGTATTATTTGAAGATCAAAAAATCATGATATAAACAGGAGAGGTATTATGAAAATCTTGGTGGTAGGCTCCGGAGGAAGAGAACATGCTATTCTCTGGAAACTGAAACAAAGTCCGAGGGTTAAGGAACTTTACTGTGCCCCCGGAAACGGAGGAATTTCTGAAATTGCCAGGCTGGTCCCCATTGGGGCTACTGATGTTGAGGGAATTACTTCTTTTGCCAGAGAGAATAGAATTGACCTTGTTGTTGTGGCGCCTGATGATCCATTGGCGGCCGGCATGGTGGATGCTTTGGCTGATGCCGGTATCAGGGCTTTCGGACCTGATAGGAAAGCAGCCATGATTGAATCGAGCAAGGTTTTTGCTAAAAATCTGATGAAAAAATATAATATACCGACTGCCCGGTATGAGGTTTTCGATAACAGCGATGAAGCCAGGGAATATATAAAGACAGTACCGTTCCCTGTTGTTGTTAAGGCAGACGGCCTTGCCCTGGGTAAAGGCGTAATCATATGCAACAATGAAAAAGAAGCTCTCGACGCTGTATCGGCCATTATGGAGGAGAGAAAATTCGGTCAGGCCGGAAAAAGAATTGTAATTGAAGAATATATGACAGGTCCCGAAGTTTCAGTCCTTGCCTTTACTGACGGCAAGACCATTGTGCCAATGGTAAGTTCCCAGGACCACAAAAGAGCTTATGACGGCGACAAAGGCCTTAACACCGGCGGAATGGGGACACTGGCCCCGAGCAGATATTACACTGAAGATATTCATAAAAAGTGCATGGAAACCATTTACCTTCCTACCATCAATGCCATGAAAAGCGAAGGCCGTCCTTTCAAAGGAGTACTGTTTTTCGGGCTGATGCTGACTAATGACGGGCCGAAAGTTCTTGAATACAACGCCCGTTTTGGAGACCCGGAAGCTCAGGTTGTCCTGCCTCTGCTGGAAAACGATCTCCTTGAAATTTTTGAAGCAATTATCGATGGAAAACTGGATACCATAAATATTAGGTGGAAGCAGAGTGCGGCAGTCTGTGTTGTCCTCGCTTCGGGCGGATATCCGGAAAAATATGAAAAAGGCTATGAGATAAAAGGATTGGATAAAGCTGCTGAAAATCCGGATATAATCATTTTCCATGCCGGAACCAAAAAAGAGAAAGGAAAATTCCTGACAAACGGCGGACGGGTTCTTGGAGTCACTGCAATTGCTGAAAATCTTGACAATGCTCGGCAAAAAGCTTATGCTGCAGTATCCTGCATCAGTTTTAAGGATATGCATTACAGAAAAGATATTGGCATAAAATAAAAATCTGGATTATCATTTCAGCATATATAAACCTCCTTTACAAATACTAATACAGGAACTGCCGCACATAGCCTTCATCGAATTTGTGCGCATTATTCCGGTTTGTACAAGGAGGTGAATTCATCTTATGAAGAGCAACAGATCCATAGGCTGCACTGTTACAGAATGCAGATTCCACGCAAAAAGCGAGCCTTACTGCAGCCTGAATGACATCCAGGTAGCAAAAAAAGTTTCTGAAGCTCAGTCTGAAAGCGATACCGAATGTGCAAGCTTTGAAAAAGAATGATTGCTCGATAAAAGGCCGGTTGAACCGGCCTTTAACTGTTTCAGAATATAAAAACCGAACTTATTGCCATAAGCGCCATTCCCAGCATCAGACCGAGAATTGAAAGGTTGTGCTGCCCATATTCCCGCGCTGCAGGAAGAAGTTCGTCCAGTGAAATGTAAACCATTATTCCGGCCACGCTGCCAAAAACCAGGCCGAAAACCGCATCTGTAATATATTGACCCAAAATAAGCATAGTGATTATCGCTCCCAAAGGTTCGGAAAGACCTGAGAAAAATGAGGCAAAAAGGGCTTTAGCTTTGCTTTTGGTGGAATAATAAACCGGCACGGCTATCGCTATACCTTCGGGAATATTGTGCATTGCAATGGCCAGGGCTATTGATAATCCCAGAGCGGGACTTTTTATACCCGAAACATATGTCGCTATGCCCTCGGGGAAATTATGGACAGTAACAGCTATGGCAGTAAACAGGCCTGTCTTAAGAAGTTTTCCTGAACTGATAATCTGTCCCTGGATAAATTTGCTTTCCGGATAATATATATCTGATTTGGCGGCTTTCCCGCCTGCGAAATGCAGCTTTTCCCTGTCTTTCAGCATCGCCCAGTGGGCGCCATGGGGTTTGCCGGGCTCAGGGATAAATTCATTTATAAAAGCCATAAGGGTGACACCAAAAAAGAAGGAGAGAATGGTCAGTATTTTTCCGTCCTTTATGCCGTGGGAATTGCATAAATAATTTTCGGCTTCCCTGTAGATTTCCATAAAGGACAGGAATATCATTATACCGGCTGAAAAGCCAAGCAAAAGAGACAAGTGTTTCTGACTTGTCTTTCTGAAAAACAGGACCGACAATCCGCCAATTCCTGTTGAAATGCCTGCAAGCAAGGAAAGAATTATGGCATATGAAGAAGGATCAATTCTCATTTTCCACCCGGTCAGACAATGCTCATTTCTATATTTATGTCATCCTTGTCTCTATAATGATAAATCATGAATTAATTGTAAGGTAATTATTACGATACTCTGACGGGGATATTCCCTTTGCTTTTTTGAATGTTTTCGAAAACGGGAAGGGATCCTCGTAACCAACCGATCTTGCCACATCGCCCACATTGAGCCGGGGATCCTTAAGCAGTTCGCAGGCCTTATCCATCCGATAATTGATTATGAAATCCCGGGGAGGAATTCCCAAATATCTGTTAAAGAGAAAGGACAGATAGCTGCGGTCTATATTGACAGCCCTGGCCACTTCTTCCACGGTAATGTCGCTGGCATAGTTCTTCTCAATATATTCGATTGCCTTTGATACGTATCGGTCAGTGTTCCTGAAGTTTTTTGGGGCGGATATGGTCTGTTTCTGATCTTTCACCAGGTAACTCAGAAACAGGTATAAATATCCGGCCAGCATCAGTTCCGAGACTTTATCTTCCCTTAATTCGGAAATCATGGCATTGAGGGTACTGACCATCTTGTCCATGTAAGAGCCTGAATTACATTCAAAAATGGGGTTTTCCGCCGTCAGACCTGCGCTTTTCAGTATGGTTTCAGCCTTAAGTCCGTGAAAACCTACCCAGGAATAAGTCCATGGCAGGTTCATGTCTGCCTCATACTGAACAATCTGGCCCGGACAAATAAGAAAGCCCTGACCGGTCTTTAAGTGGTATACATTGTCGTTTGCGGTGAAACTGCCCTGACCTTTTAAGATGATGTGTATTATAAAATGGTCCCGCACTCCCGGCCCCCAGGAATGACCGGGCAAACATTCTTCAAATCCACATCTGTAAACATTGAGGTCAGTATAGTCTTTTTTAGAAATATAATATTTTTCGAGCATGGCAATAACCCCATTTGTCAACAAAAGCACATAAACTAATAACATGGTAACATTTAATTTCGGGTACTGCAATTATATAATGAAAAAAACACCATCATTAAATCACAGATGACATAAGAATTGACAGGAATGTATAAAACAGCAGGATATATGGGAAATTCACAATATATCGGAAAGGAATGATAACATGGCTGAGCTAAGATGGCATCCTTTGATTCAGGATTGGGTGATGATTGCTTCCCACAGGCAGAACAGGCCTCAGATGCCCAAGGATTGGTGTCCTTTTTGTCCTTCGGGCGGAAGGGTGCCTGATTATGAAGTACTGAAATATGACAACGATTTTCCGGCTTTGCTTCAAAATCCGCCTGAGCCCGATCCGGTGGGCAATGATTTTTTTAAAGTCGCTCCTTCCTATGGAAAATGTGAAGTTATATTATATTCCCCTCAGCATGACATAACATTGCCCGAGCTTTCAGACAGTCATTTAAGAAAGCTTGTTGATCTCTGGACTGAACGTTTTGAGGAACTCAGCAGGGATCCCGGAATCAAGTACGTTTTCATTTTCGAGAACAGGGGAGAAGTGGTGGGAGTTACAATGCCCCATCCCCACGGACAGATATACGGTTATCCTTTTATCCCCAAGAAAATAGAACTGGAACTTAAGTCATGCAGGGAACATTATGAAGAAAACAACGAATGCCTGATCTGCCGGATGCTTAAGGAAGAAAAAGATTTTGAAAAGCGGGTTATCTTTGAGAATGAGGACTTTACCGTTGTGCTTCCGTTTTTTACCGAATATCCCTATGGGGTATATATAATCCAGAGAGAGCACAAACAAAACCTTTCACAACTGAATGAAAGGGAGAAAAGTAATCTCGCGAAGGCCATAAGACAGGTTGTAGGCATGCTGGACAGTTTGTTTGACAAACCTTTCCCGTATATGATGTGCCTGCATCAGAATCCGGTAAACAGCGGGGATTATTCCGACATATACCATTTCCATATAGAGTTTTTCCCGCCAATGAGATCGGAAACCAAACAAAAATTCAACGCTTCCAGTGAGACAGGTGTTTGGGCGCACTGCAATCCTACATCACCTGAAGAAAAAGCTGAGGAATTGAGGATTGCATATAAGAAATTCATGTCAAAGATCAACCAGGATTGATGAAAAGTCCGGGAATTCACAAGGAGGTTATGGTATGAGTTTCAAAAAGTTAATCGATGAATTTCTGTCCTATTTTGGCGGAGAAAACAAGGGCATCCGTATTTTCACATCTCCGGGAAGGGTAAACCTCATAGGCGAGCATACTGATTACAACGGAGGCTATGTTTTCCCTGCAGCTTTGACCCTTGCGACGACAGTTGTGGCACGTCCCAGGAATGACAGGAAAATAAGACTTATCGCTACCGACCTTAAACAGATGGTAGAGGCTGATCTGGACAATCTGGAGGCTTACAGGAACCTTAAGTGGGGCAATTATCAGCTTGGTGTGGCCGATGAACTGCAGAAAGCCGGTTATAAATTAATTGGCTGCGACCTGATGTATGAAGATAAGGTTCCTCTCGGAAGCGGGCTTTCATCTTCGGCCGCCATAGAGGTTGCCACTGCCATAGCCCTTGTGAGCCTTGGTGATCCCGAATACGGCAGAAGTAAGGAAATAGACAGGATTGAAATGGCCAAAATTTCTCAGATTGCAGAGCACAATTACGTAGGTGTCAAATGCGGCATCATGGATCAGTTTGCCTCAGCCATGGGCAAAAAAGACCACGCCATATTCCTCAACTGCAGGGATTTAAGTTATGAACTTGTCCCTGTAAAGCTTACCGGTTACTCGTTAATAATCGGCAATACCAACAAGAAACGCAGCCTTGGGGAAGGGAAGTACAATGAACGCAGGGCAGAATGCGAAGAAGGTTTTGCCATACTCAGCAAGGAGATGCCCGGAGTTTCCTGTCTGGGTGAAATATCTGTACAGGATTTTGAAGAGAAGAAACATCTCATAAAAGATGAAACGATTCTGAAAAGAGTACAGCATGTGATATATGAGGACCAGAGAGTGCTGGAATCCGTGGCTGCATTGAAACAGGGAGATCTCAAACGTTTCGGGCAGCTTATGAATGCTTCGCATGATTCCCTGAGAGATCTGTATGAGGTTACGGGAAAGGAACTGGACACCATGGTGAATGAGGCAAGGAAAGTGGACGGTGTCCTGGGTTCCCGTATGACAGGTGCAGGATTTGGCGGATGCACAGTCAGCCTTGTAAGGAATGATATGGTCGATGAGTTTATAGAACGTGTAGGAAAGGCATACAGGGAACAGATAGGTTACGATCCAACCTTCTATGTATCTGAAATCGGTGACGGCGGAAGAGAACTTCCGCTTGGGGAGGAAGAATAATGAGCGTACTTGTAACAGGTGGAGCAGGATATATAGGGAGCCATATGGTGGCTGAACTTCTTGAAAACCATGAGGACGTCGTTGTGTTTGACAACCTGGAGAAAGGCCACAGGAAAGCCGTCTCAGGCGGGAAATTTTATCATGGGGACCTAAGGGACAAGGAGGCCCTGGACAAGGTTTTCAGGGAAAATGACATAGAGGCTGTCATACATTTTGCGGCGGCGTCCCTTGTGGGCGAAAGTGTTACCAATCCCATCAAGTATTACAACAACAACGTTTACGGGACTTTGTGCCTAATGGAAAAAATGAAGGAATACAATGTGGATAAAATAATATTCTCTTCTACTGCGGCAACTTACGGCGAGCCTGAAAATGTTCCCATACTCGAAAGCGACAGGACGTTGCCTACCAATCCCTACGGCGAATCCAAGCTGGCAGTTGAGAAAATGCTTAAATGGTGTGACCAGGCATATGGGATAAGGTATACGGCCTTAAGATATTTCAATGCGGCAGGCGCCCATATAAGCGGAACCATAGGGGAAGACCACAGGCCGGAAACCCACCTGATACCTGTTATACTTGAGGTGGCTTTGGGCAAAAGGGACGCCATCCAGATCTTCGGCGATGATTATGATACTCCCGACGGGACCTGCATACGGGATTATATACACGTCATGGATCTGGTAAATGCCCATCTCCTGGCTTTGAACAGACTTAGGGACGGTGGCTCAAGCACAGTATATAATCTCGGAAACGGAAAAGGTTTTTCGGTAAAACAGGTCGTGGAGGCGGCAAGAAATGTGACCGGACACAAAATACCGCAGAAAATAGCTCCGAGGAGGCCCGGAGATCCGGCCGTCCTGGTTGCCTCATCGGAGAAAATCATAAGGGAACTCAACTGGAAACCCAAATATGATGACCTCAACACGATTATTTCGACTGCATGGGAATGGCACAAGAATCATCCCAATGGATATGAAGAGTAATTTATGAATTTAACTTTATAAAACGAACTTGTTACCATGATGTTCAGATCTTCCTGCTGTCATCGTCGCAGGAAGTTGCAAATGCTCAAGCTTGCTCTCGCGAGGTCGCCGGGCGATCACGCGTCCTTGCGTGCGCCAGCTAAAATCACTTCCTGTGATTTTCCCTCTACTTAAGCTGCGCTTTTCGCATACAACTTCAACTGCTCCTGCGGATTGCATTCAGATCTGAACATCATGGCATTTTTGCAAAGACGCTGGAAGAGGCGGACACAAGGTTTTCCCTGGAGAACTGCCGAAGGCTGCGGAGGAAATGACCGTCCAAGTAAAGTATATGGGAACAGTCCGCCGGACTGCAGTGAGCGGACCTCGACGCCGGGGACATGGCGGAGCCTGACGGAGCCATGTCCTTTTTTTGCTGCAATTGATCAGGTTGACTTTGGTGCTTTGAGGCTGTCCGGAAAGGGGAAGCCTTGCATCCGCCCTTTATTATGACGGGAAGAACACGTGTTTCAGCTCAAACTCATTATCCAGTCTGTCCGGCGCCTGGAATATTAAACTCATCTAAGGTCCGATACACATGATTGTCTCGGATAAATGCTTGTGTTATAATAAATCACTGATTGAAATTGAGAAATCACGGATATTATGAAATTTTAAAGCATTCTGGGCGTATAATTGCGCTTTGTTCTTCAGATTAAATAGTATTAGTTATATACTTTTTAAATTATCAGTCGTATGGGGTTAGTGTATGGCAAAAAAGAGACAGGAAAAGATCCGTAACTTTTGCATTATAGCACATATTGATCACGGCAAATCCACATTGGCTGACCGGCTGCTTGAAAAAACGGGAACCCTTACCGAGCGCGAGATGGCCGAACAGGTTCTGGACAACATGGATATTGAAAGAGAGCGCGGTATCACCATAAAGGCCCGGGCCGTCAGAATGATATACAATGCTTCCGATGGTGAGGAGTACATCCTGAACCTTATAGATACCCCCGGGCATGTTGACTTCAACTATGAAGTTTCCAGGAGTATAGCCGCATGCGAAGGAGCCATACTGGTCGTGGACGCTTCCCAGGGCATTGAGGCCCAGACGCTGGCAAATGTTTACCTTGCTCTGGACCATGATCTTGAATTGTTGCCGGTGATCAATAAAATAGACCTTCCCAGCGCCAGACCCGACGAAGTGGCCAGGGAAATAGAGGATGTCATCGGGCTGGATACTGAAAACGCCCCAAGGATTTCAGCCAAGAACGGAATAAACATCGAAGATGTCCTGGAAAAAATCGTTGAAGTGATTCCACCGCCAAAAGGCGATGAATCTGCGTCTTTAAAGGCACTTATCTTCGATTCCTACTATGATACGTACAAGGGCGTCGTTGCATACGTGCGCCTGATGGAAGGCAGCGTAAAGGTCGGCGATACACTTAAAATGATGCATACGGGAAAGGAGTTCACCGTGACTGAGCTTGGCTATCTGACGCCGTTCGGTCAGATTCAGAGCGACTCCCTTCTTGCGGGTGAGGTCGGATTTATCTGCGGTGGTATTAAAAACGTAAGGGACTGCAGGGTGGGGGATACCATCACCCATGTAGACAACCCTGCGCCGGAGCCGCTTCCGGGTTATAAAAAGGCAGTGCCCATGGTATTCTGCGGAATTTACCCGGCCGATGGTTCAAAATATGAGGATTTAAGGGATTCCCTTGAAAAACTGCAGCTCAATGACGCATCCCTGCTCTTTGAGCCTGAAACATCTAACGCACTGGGCTTCGGTTTCAGGTGCGGATTTTTGGGACTGCTTCACATGGAGATTATCCAGGAAAGGCTGGAGCGGGAGTATAACCTGGATATAGTTACCACGGCTCCGAGCGTTATTTACAAGGTTATTAAAACCAACGGAGAGGTCATTGAACTGGATAACCCCACCAATATGCCCGATCCGGGAGAAATTGACCATATGGAAGAACCTATTGTAAAGGCAACAATCATGACTCCCACAGAGTACGTAGGCAACATAATGGAGTTATGTCAGGAACGCCGAGGTACCTATATCGGAATGGAGTATATAGAAGGCACAAGGGTCATACTCACATATGAAATACCTCTCAATGAAATTATCTATGACTTTTTCGACGCATTGAAATCCCGCACCAGGGGTTATGCCTCACTGGACTATGAGGTTATTGGATACAGGGAGTCCAAACTGGTCAAGCTGGATATAAGGCTTAACAATGAAGTCGTTGACGCCCTTTCGTTTATCGTGCATGTCGACAAGGCGTATGCCCGTGGACGCAAAATAGCTGAAAAATTAAAGGAAACCATACCAAGACAGATGTTCGAGATTCCCATCCAGGCCTGCATAGGATCCAAAGTAATTGCCAGGGAAACCGTAAAGGCATACCGCAAGGATGTACTGGCCAAGTGCTATGGCGGCGACATAACCCGCAAGAAGAAGTTGCTTGAGAAACAGAAGGAAGGCAAGAAACGGATGCGGCAGGTGGGAACGGTAGAAATACCTCAGGAAGCATTTATGAGTGTGCTTAAGCTGGATACTTAATGACATACTGTTTTATAAGTATTATTGCAGGAAGGCTGATGAATGATAGGGAAGAATTTAGGGCTATATATACACATACCTTTTTGCCTGAAAAAATGCAATTACTGCGATTTTGTCTCCTATCCGGACATGGAGGATTATTGGGACGCGTATGTAACTGCGCTGACAGGCGAACTCGTTTTATTGTCCGGTCAGTTTCAGAATTCATTGATAAGGTCTGTTTTTATCGGCGGGGGCACACCATCATTGCTCCCGCCTCTGTATATTGAACGGATTTTTGACACAATTAACAGATATTACAGGATGGAAACAAACTGCGAAATAAGCATAGAATCAAATCCCGGCACACTCTCGGCTTCCAGGCTTGAAACTTACAGGAATGCCGGTATCAACAGGCTGAGTATCGGCCTTCAGGCCTGCCAGGATTTCCTTCTTGATAAATTGGGACGGCTACACACTTTCAGCGATTTCATCAGTGCCCTGGATCTCGCCCGCAGATTCGGTTTTGAGAATATAAATGCCGATATTATATTTGGAATTCCAGGCCAAAGCTTAATGGACTGGAAGGAAACTGTGGGAATTGTCGCCGGGCTGGGACTTACTCATATTTCCTGCTACAGTCTTATGATCGAAGAAGGAACGTTATTCGGCGAACTGAAGGAAAAGGGCCTTATCCGTGAGGCCGATGACGAACTGGACAGGGAAATGTATCATTATGCGATAGACCATTTTTCCGCTGCCGGCTATGAGCATTACGAAATATCCAATTTTGCGAAACCTCATCGTGAGTGCATACATAATATGAATTACTGGGAGAGAGGTGAGTACATCGGAGTCGGGGCAGGAGCCCATTCATTAATAGGCAACAGACGTTATGCCAATGTACCTGATATTATAAGGTATATTGAAGGTATCCGGGAAGGCAGGCCGGCGCTGGCGGAAGACCATCTGATTTCTCCGGATGAAGCTCTTGCCGAAAGAATGATATTGGGACTGAGACTTGTCAAAGGACTGGATCTGCAGAAAGTTTCGGAAGAATTTGGGATTGACGTGGAGAAAAAATATAAGAAATCTTTGGATACCCTTCTGAGAAAAAACCTGATTAAGTATGAGGGAAAAGTCATCAAGCTTACTGAAAGAGGAATTGACCTTGCAAACAGTGTTTTTGTGGAATTCATCTGATAAAGGGTTAAAATGAATTAGGGGGGCAGGAATATGAAGAATAAAAACAATAAAAACAATATTGCCGAGTTTAATTTGCTGCAAGGCGGCAAGGGATATCTGGAGGATTTCATAAGCGAGATAGTGGAGATTTTGGAAGATACTGAACTGGAATTGGTAAATCTTCAGATGGATCCTGAAAACAAAGATTGTATCAATTCCATTTATTATAATTTCAATGCCATAAAAGGACTAAGTGGGCTTATAGACAAGCCATTATGCAATAAAACTGCCGTATTGACCGAGGAATTGCTTGATATCGTAAGGAAAAACAATGTGCCGGTTTCCAGAAATATCATTAATTATGTTCTCGATTCGGTAAAAATCATCAGGAAATTCTGCACCGAAACAACCGTGGAAACCAACGAAGCTGAGACACACATACAGAATCTTGCCATGTCTGTCAAAACCCTGCTGAAAGATTATCAGGAAACCGATTTTGAAGAGGATATATTTTACAGGAAAGATCCACTTAATGAACCTGCACTGAGGGAAAAGGAGACGGATGCGCAGGATATAATAAAAGGTATCCGCATGCATAAAATCAGAAACATCCAGAGCAGCGACCAGTATGTAAAGATTCCCCTGGAGAAGCTGGACCAGATAATTGACATCATACAAAAAGTGGAGAAGATTCACAGTTCGGTCAAAAATGAAGCCGCTTTGAGGTTCGGAAGCAACGATTCGCTTACTGTGGAATCAACCAGATCATATTACCTTATAAATGACGTGAAAAACATTCTGAAAGAGCTTCGGATGGTAACTTTCCAGCAGGCATTCCAGAAACTGACCAGGTCCGTATGCTCCTTTATAGAAGAAAATCATCTCGAAGTGAAATTCTCCACCATGGGTGAAAATGTGGAGGCAGACAAGGAGTTTGCCGACAAAATAGCAACCCCCCTGGGGGAACTCATCAAACTTGTATTGTCAAAATCGGACACAGGTCCCAAAAACAACAGGACTAACAATGTGGAAGTCCTTGCTTATGAGGAAAACGGCCTTGTACATATTG
>Ga0134094_1001175_pt1 | contig 26437 bp, 21 predicted proteins | sample 5_1taG_FD_94458 | JGI IMG/M metagenome (GOLD analysis project Ga0134094, IMG submission 94458) | Switchgrass degrading microbial communities from high solid loading bioreactors in New Hampshire, USA - 5_19_20_110_A1 metaG | ecosystem: Engineered > Bioreactor > Semi-continuous > Anaerobic >... | reverse complement strand
ACAACCGCTCCGGGCGGCAGTTCCCCGGACCCGTCTGAGCCTCCTTTGCCGCCTGTTTCGGATACAGTCGAAGCGGTTGTTCAGAACGGTATTGCCAGGGCGGAAATAAATGCCGGCGTCATTGACGCTTTAATCCGGGATGTTTTGGAAAACGGCGGCAATAATCCTGCCGTAAAGGTCAAATTGGAGGTTAACGGTGAAGCAGGAATTATAGAACTTAAGCTGCCCCATGGTTCTTTCAGGGATATAGCGGATAAAGCAAATGCAGGGTTTGTACTGATTACCCCGCTTGGAACCGTTACCCTTGATCAAGATGCGGTAATGACTGTTGCTGATGAAGCCGGGTCTGACAGCATCAGTATCAATATTGAATCGGCTGATGCATCATCATTGCCTGATAAGTTTCAGGAAGTTGCCGCCGACAGACCTGTATATGAATTAAGGATTACGGCAGGTCAGAAAGCAATAAGAGATTTCGGCAAGGGCAGGATATATGTGATGATACCGTATACATTGAGACAAGGGGAAAATCCGAATGCCATCGTCGTATACCGTGCGGATGAAGAAGGCTTTAGCGTCATAAGAGGAGCATATAATGCTCAGACAGGTATGGTGACATTTAGCACGTCTCATCCGTCAAGGTTTATAGTGGGCTACAATGAAATAAAATTCAACGATGTAAATGAAAATCACTGGTTCTATAATGCAGTTACCTTTGCGGCAGCCAGGGGCATAACTGTCGGAACCGGAAACAGGAATTTCAGCCCAGATCTGAACACTACAAGGGCACAGTTTGTGGTAATGCTGCTGAAAGCTTTTGGCATTGGGCCTGCTGAAAAAGGCGCCGATAATTTTGCAGATTGCGGCGACACCTATTATACCGGCTATCTTGCAAAGGCAAAAGAACTGGGTATCAGCAAGGGAACCGGCCATAACATGTTCATGCCTGACCGGAACATAACCAGACAGGAGATGTTCACCATGCTTTACAATGCCCTTAAGGCAATCAATGAACTTCCTGAGGCAAAAGGTCAGGCCAAGGTGGAGGATTTCTCCGATGCAGACAGGATAGCCTCGTATGCAATGGATGCAATGCGTATATTGGTAAGCTCCGGGGTAGTCAAAGGAAGCAACGGCATGCTGATGCCCGAAGAACTCGCCACAAGGGCACAGGCTGTTCAGATCATCCATATGCTGCTGACACTAAACCAAAGCCTTCAGTCAGACTGAAAGATTGTAACCATAACTGATAAAGAGGCTGGCTCATATCTTTTAAGGCAAGGCTGCGAGTCAGCCTCTTTTATGTTAAAACGGCAATTAAGACGTATTGACAAAAGGAATGGGATAAAGTAAAATTAAGTTAAACGGTTAAACCAAGTCATTTCAGTCTTTTGCGCTATCTTCACAGTATTCTTCAACCCGATAGATGAGATTTTATCTGAAATACTCACTGACTGATAATTTATGAATGAGGGATATATATGGAAAACTGGATTTTAAGGGAACAGGGATTTAATCCCCGAAAGATATTCGATAATGGAAACAAGTTCATGACAGGAAATGGATACATGGGATACAGGGGCACTTTGGAAGAATATAGAAAGGAACACCTTACGGCATGTATCCTGTCGGGACTGTATGATAAAGTTGGAGACAAATGGAGGGAGCCAGTCAACGCTCCAAATACCATGTACCTCAAAATATTCTGCGATGGGAATGAAATCAGCCTTCTGACCCGGGAACCTGCCCGGCATAACCAGATATTAAATATCAGGAACGGTGTACATAGGAGGGAAACGCTTTACATGTTGCCGGACGGCAACATGATTGAAGTTTCCTCCGAACGGTTCGCAAGCATGGATGATATTCATCTCATGTGCATGAAATATGAATTTTCAGTAAGCAGGGATTGACTTGTAACAATAGAGACCGGCATAGACGGCGATGTATGGGACATAAACGGACCGCATCTTGAAAATTATCAGTACAGCAACATTTCTGACACTCTTGTTCTTCATGCAACCACCCATGAGCTTAAAATTCCCGTGGTAACAGCCGAACTGTGCCATCATAATCTGGGTGCAGAAGAGATTGTCCAGGATGGTAAGTCTTATCTCAGAAGAATACAGTGCAAGGCTCAGGCCGGGAAAAAATATATTCTGTATAAGTATTCCTCCATCGTTACGGGAAATGATGATTTTTCTGACTTTATTGGTGAAACGGTTAAACGATGCCATCAGGCTAAGGCAGCGGGTTATGAAACATTGCTGGGGAGAAGCTCAGAGGTCTGGGAAAACTACTGGGCTGTTTCAGATGTGGAAATTGAAGGAGATCCTGAAGGACAGTTCGCATTGAGATACAGCATATATCAGCTGCTTATCATCGCTCCGGCTCATTCGGATAAACTGTCAATTCCGGCGAGGGGACTATCCGGACAGGTTTATAAAGGAGCAATATTCTGGGATACCGAAATATTCATGCTTCCGTTTTTTATCTATACCAACCCCTCTATAGCCAGAAACCTTCTGATGTACAGGTGCCATACCCTTGACGGGGCAAGGAGAAAAGCAAAAGAGTATGGGTATCAAGGCGCTTTTTATGCGTGGGAGAGCCAGGAAACTGGAGATGATGCATGCACTCATTTCAATATAACCGATATATTCACAGGCAGACCCATGAGGACTTATTTCAGGGACAAACAGATACATATAAGCGCAGACATTGCCTATGCGATATGGCAGTATGTCACCCTGACCGGCGATGAAAGCCTTCTTCTGGACGGTGGGGCGGAAGTAATACTTGAGTGTGCGAGATTCTTCTATTCATATGCATATTTCAAACCCCAGAAAAACAGGTTTGAGCTGCTGGATGTAACAGGGCCAGACGAATATCATGAGAGATTCAACAATAATGCCTATACCAACAAGATGGTGAAGCATACCCTCAGGATCGCGCTGGATGTTCTGGACCTGCTGAAAGCTAAGTATCGGGAAAAATATGATGATTTAGTAACCAGATTGGAATTTGAAGAAGATATGACAAATATTGCGGAAATGTACTCCAAACTTTATGTCCCGGAACCTGACAGAAATACAAAGGTAATCGAACAGTTTGACGGCTATCACAGCCTTGAAGATGTGAGCCTGGATGAGCTTAAGTCAAGAATTATAAACAAGAATGAATATCTTGGCGGTGGAAACGGACTTGCCACAAATACACAGATCCTGAAACAGGCCGATGTTATTCTGATGCTTCACCTATTCAAAAATCAGTACGATATTGATACTTTAAAAGTCAATTGGGATTATTATGAACCCAGAACTGAGCATGGGTCAAGTCTCAGCCCCTGTGTTTATGCCCTGGTTGCATCAGAGGTCGGATATACGGATTATGCCTACAAATACTTCCTGAAGACTTCAACAATCGATCTTACGGGTGAGGCAAAGCAGTTTGTAGGAGATCTTTACATAGGCGGGACCCATCCTGCCGCCAACGGCGGCTCCTGGATGTCCGCGATTTTGGGTTTTTGCGGAATCCGGGGGGATGAAGATTGCCTTTATATAAATCCCAGGCTTCCTGAAAAATGGAACTCGGTGAAATTCCGGATAATATACAAAAATCAGCGGCTTGAAATTTATATTTCAAAATCCGAAGTCCGTCTGACTTTGGAGAAAGGCCCTGACCAGGCTGTCTCAATAAAGGGCAGAAAATTGACGGCTAAAGCTGGCCAGACCATTGCAGCGGCATACAGTGCCTGACTTTCTACATAGCTTCTGAATTTTTAATTTATATACAAGGAGGAATCTATATGTTATTCGGAAGGATGTGCGGCAAAAAGTACAGGTCTCTGGCTGTTCTGCTCATGCTTGTTCTGCTGATGGTACAAACAGCTCCGGCTCCAGTGTTTTCAGCAACCTATGTAAGGATCAGAAACTCATGGACCAATCAGTACCTGTACGAATCTAACGGACAGGTCGCATACGGAACACCGGCAGAAAGCAATCAGCTGTCTCATTGGGAAATCGTGGACTACTATGGCTACAAAAGAATCAGAAACAGGGCCACCGGCAATTACATGAACATTGAAACCACATCAGGATATCTGGATTCAGTAAAATGCGGTCCAATATCCGACGATGCCTGGAGTTCCCACTGGACAATGCTAAACGGCACTGTTTCAGGAACCAAGGTTTTTCAGAACAGATGGCGCAGTAACTGGTATCTCCATATGGAGGATCAGACCGGGTACGCCCAGTGCAGCCAGATACCGCCCGACTGGGGTACGGTACAATGGTACCTGGAGTCTGTGGAACAATCATCCGGACTACCTGATCTTGTGGTTACGGATATTAGCTGGTCACCGGCAAACCCTGTTGCGGGAAATGAAGTGATTTTCAGCGCCACCATTAAAAATCAGGGCACCGGGGCTACTCCGTCCGGTGTCAAACATGGGCTTGGATTTTTTGTTGATGACGTCCAGGTAAGCTGGAACGATCAGCATTACTCTTCCATTCCACCGGGAGGAACAGTTGTCCTGACGGCAAACTGGGGGCCGCAGGGAAAGGCTTCCTGGACAGCAGCAGGAGGAACTCACACGGTCAGGGCGTATATTGATGATACTTTTGATATAGCCGAATCCAATGAAAATAACAATGTTTATGAAGAAAATATCAATGTCAGCGATCCCGGCTCCCTTCCCGACGGGTTATACCGGATAAGGAACCTGTGGCAGAGCAATCAGTATCTTTACGAGGCCGGAGGGCAGGTAAGATACGGGACTCCGAGTGCTTCGGACACATCTTCACACTGGGCCCTGGTAGATCTTGGTGGGAACAGGGAGCTCTGGAACAGGGCCACCGGTAATTATATCACCATAGACGGAATAACTTCGGCGGACAGTCCCCTGACTACAAGCTATACGGACACGTCAGCAAAAGCCCAGTTCAAAATTGAGCCTGCCTCAACCTCGGGTTATTACCTGATCAGGAGTGTGGCCCAGAGTAACTGGTATGTCAACATTGAAAGCCTTAAAGGTTATGCCCAGTGCTATAACAATGTTCAGCCGGGCTGGTCAAGTCCGCAGTGGGCATTTGAGTATATCGGGGAAGTTCCGTCAAGACCTGGCGCTTCACCCACACCTTCCCCTGATCCTTCCGGCAGAGGAGCGGATTTGCCATTTAAGACTTACGAGGCTGAAGATGCTGTGACCAACGGAACCATATTGGGACCGAGCAGAACTTACAGGGAAATTCCTTCGGAGGCTTCCAACAGAAAGGCTGTACGGCTTAATTCCACTGGCCAGTATGTGGAATTTACCCTGACTGAAGCTGCCGATTCGATGGTTATAAGATATTGCATTCCCGATGCTCCGGCAGGTGGCGGGATCAATGCAACAATAAGCATGTATGTCAACGGAACCCATTACATGGATATACCCCTCACATCGAAGTACAGTTGGGTCTACGGGGAATATCCGTGGACCAATAATCCGGCGAACGGAAATCCGCATCGCTTCTTCGATGAAACACGGGTGACCTTCAACAACCTTTCAGCCGGAACGAAGGTAAGACTTCAGAAAGATTCCGGCGATACGGCAGCCTATTATATAATAGACCTTGTTGATTTTGAAAAGAGGCCTGCCCCTCTGTCCCAGCCTGCCAACAGTCTTTCCATTACATCCTACGGCGCTGTTCCCAATGACGGAATATGTGACAAGCAGGCTCTTATAAACTGTATCTCCGCTGCAAAGGCACAGGGGAAAACTGTATGGATTGCAGGGTACATTTAATCTGAATACCCCAGGTTATATAACGGTGGATAATGTAACCATCAGGGGAGCAGGAATGTGGTATTCCACCCTGGAAGGTATCGGTGCGGCGTTTGCTCTTAACGGAGACAACTGCAGGTTCTATGACTTCGCCATATTCGGGGATACAACCCGGAGAGATGATTCTGCTCCTGAGACTGCATTTGACGGAAATGCGGGGACAGGCTCGATTATTCAGAATATATGGGCGGAACACCTGAAGTGTGGTGTTTGGGCAAATGCCCCTACCAATGGATTAAAGATACTGAATTCAAGGTTCAGGAACACTTTTGCCGATGGAGTTAACCTTTGCGGAGGTACAAAAAATTCGTTGGTGGAAAACTGCCACTTCAGGAACACAGGTGATGACTCCATTGCGGTATGGTCGGCTGCCTGGATAAGTCCAAATCCGTCTGAAGGAAATATTGTCAGAAACAACACGGTGCAGTCGCCGTGGCTGGCCAACTGCATTGCCGTATACGGGGGAAAGGACAATATAATTGAAAATAATATAGTTCGTGATACAGTCGCTTTCGGAGGAGGTATAAATGTAAGTTCCAATTTTGATCCCGTAGACTTTTCAGGGACAACTATAATAAGAAACAACCTGCTTGAACGTACCGGCTCCTATGAATGGAATCTGGATTATGCCAGGGGTGCGTTATGGATCTGGGCTGCAAACAAAAATATCAACGGGGCTTTGCTTTTCAGCAACAATGATGTAGTTGACAGCACGTATCAGGGGATTATGATCGAAGGACCATATACGATTACCAATCTGACATTTGAAAACATAAGGATAAACGGATCCGGAACATACGGAATACACATAAGGAGCAATGCCAACGGCTCTGCTACGTTCAGGGATGTTTCTGTCACCGGGGCACAGTCGGGCGGTTTCAGGAATGAAAGCAGTAACTTCACGGTGCACAAGCAATCAGGAAACACCGGCTGGTAATGGTTGTCAAGAATATGACTGTCAGAACTTATATGATCTTTTCGGATTGGAATATTAAAACGAGCATACTTTTCCTAAAAGCTGAATGGCGGGAAAGCCATTCAGCTTTTTTAATGTTTTTTGCATAGTTTTTACCAATATGACACAAGTCACAGAATATTAATTTATATATGTAATTGATACAAAAAAGGGCCGCTTTAATTTTTTAAATCTTTTCAATAACTAAGTATTCTCGTGGCAAAAAATATGCTAAAATTAGTATTAAAATGTCGTCAACATTAGTAGTTCAGCCATATTTTCCAATTTAAAAACTATAATAGTAAATAAAATTCAGGGGATGCGTTTCCGGAGGTGCGTATGAAAAAGTCAGTTTTTGTTTCACTCAAGATGAAAATCATGGCTCTCACTGTTTTTCTTATTGTTTTCTGTTCAGTGCTGACAGGAGGATATGTCATTACCCAGTTGCCATCCATCACAATCAACTCTGTAGGGAAAGACTATATCAACCTTTTGGCCTCCGTATCAAAACAGATAGACATTGAAAGATTCATGGCCCTTAAAAGCAGCGACATAAACAGCGAATACTATATAAAAATCAATGAAAGCGTTGAGTACATAAAAAAGCTGATGGGGCTCAACCATCTGTATCTGTTCAAAAAGAACGCAAAAAATGAATTTTTCCTGCTTACGGGAAGAGCGGATGCGGTTGATGTGATTTCCGCCGCCACAGGTGAGGCCGATATTGAATCCGCGGCCACAGGTATAGCCGATTTATTTTCAGGCGCAACGGCAGTTTCCCATGAAAGCACGCATCTCAGCGATGCCATGCGCAGGAGCTTCACCGGTGAGGAACAGTTTGAACTGCAGGACCATCCCCAATGGGGAAAGATTTTGTCAATATACTATCCTCTGAAAGACAGCTCGGGGGATACAGTCGGTGTCCTGATAGCCAACCTGAATGCAGATGCTGCCTATAAAACCTTTACAGAGGTCAGGACCAGGATTTTGATCATCGGATTTATGGTGCTGGCTGTAGGCATCATTATCTCAGTTGCGTTCTCACATGTCATGGTCAAATCCATCAAAATATTCAAAAAACATGTGGAAAGGATTAAGTCATGGGACCTTACGGAAAACATTGAAATCAGCAGAAATGATGAAATAGGCCTGCTGGGCGAGAGTTTCAACAGTCTGAACAACGCCCTTGCGGACATAGTGGGGAAAATAAGGGAAAAATCCAAAGAGCTGAACGAGTTTGCGGCCAACCTGGCTTCCATATCGGAAAGCATTGCATTTTCTTCTGAGGAAACCACCCAGTCGGTGTCTGAGATAGCTTCAGGTGCGACACTGCAGGCCAATGAGCTTTTATATATCAGCAATAAGCTGGGAGAGTTCAATGACATTGTGGAAAAAATTTATCGCTCACTGGAAGAAACAAGGAAAAAGATTGAAGAGACCAATAATCTGTCCCTTGAAGGAAATATCCAGCTCCAGAGGCTTAACAACTCCATCAGGAGCTCCAGCGAATCCTTTGAAATTGTCGCTGACGGAATCAATCAGCTCAGTGTAAATGCCCAGCAGATTGATGAAATTAACAGTGTAATACAGAACATTGCCGCCCAGACCAATCTTCTGGCTCTTAACGCAGCAATAGAAGCCTCAAGGGCAGGCGAGGCAGGAAAGGGATTCACGGTTGTGGCCGATGAAATCCGTAAACTTGCAGAACAGTCCAAGGATTCCTCTGACAAGATCAGGGTAATTGTGGACGAGATAATGGCATCGGTACAGAGTGTGGTAACAACAAGCAATGAAGCCGGAAGCAAGTTTGCCGACCAGGTTGAGATTGTGGAGAAGACAAACAGGGCATTCCTGAGTATAATAGAATCCCTGGAAGAAGCAGTGCCTGTGATTGAGGAAACCTGCAGGAAGGCTGATGAAGTAGTAAGAAGCAAGGACATTATAATTGAGAAGATCGATTCTGTATCGGCCGTTTCCCAGCAGACATCTGCAGGAGCTCACGAGATACTAAAGGCATCGGAAACCATAAGCGCCCAGACCGAAGAAATAGCAGCTTTTGCAAGAACTCTCCACAGTTCGGCTGACGGACTCTATAACGAAACCAAAGTATTTACAATAGAAAAGGACAGGAAAAATAAATTTATCCCGGCCGAGCTGAAATTTTAACCCAAAAGACTTGTTTACTTTTTAAAATATCCATGATATAATATTACGGCGTGAATACAGAGCGGTCCTCTGCCTGCATAAAATCATCAATAAATAAGAGTTTTCAGACATGAACGCTCTAAGATACAGGAGGAAGAAAAATGGATATAATTCGTGCACTTGAACAGGAAGGTATGAAGAAAAATCTTCCTAACCTTAAAGTCGGTGACTATGTAAGGGTCAACGTAAAGGTTAAGGAAGGAAACCGTGAGAGAATTCAGGCTTTTGAAGGGACCATCATCGCCATGCGCCATGGTGGTATCAGAGAAACCATTACTGTAAGAAGAATTTCTTATGGTGTTGGTGTCGAAAGAGTATTCCCCCTTCATTCACCCAATGTTGATTCAATAGAGATCATCAGAAGAGGTAAAGTCAGAAGGGCAAAACTCTATTACCTTCGCTCAAGAGTTGGTAAAAGAGCAAGAGTTAAAGAAGACATCGGCGCTTCTAAAGAGTAAAGGAAGCAAAAGGGGACCCGTAAAAAAGGTCCCTTTTTGTTTTGCCTTTTTTCATTTTTGGGTTAAAATAGAAATTAATAATACCAAGGAGCTGAAACTGTGAATATCCAATGGTTTCCCGGACACATGGCGAAAACGCGCAGGATGATAAAAGAAAACCTGAAGCTTGTTGATGTGGTTATTGAACTTCTGGATGCGCGGATTCCCATCTCCAGCCAGAATCCTGAGATAGATTCGATCCTGGGCACAAAACCCCGGATAATAGCGCTCAATAAAAGCGACCTGTCTGATCCAGTACTTAACAGGCAATGGGCGGACTATTTTCAAAGAAAAGGCATAGAAGTAATATTCACCAACTCTCTTACCGGAAACGGACTTGATGAACTTAAATCGAAACTTAAAAAGCTCATGAAGAACAAACTTGAAGCTGCCTGGGCAAAGGGCCGTGTTTCAAGACCCATCAAAACCATGGTAGTAGGCGTACCCAATGTGGGAAAGTCGGCCTTCATCAACAAGATCGCAGGCAGGGCAAGCGCAGTTACCGGAGACAGACCCGGTGTTACCAGAACCAAACAGTGGGTAAGAGTGAATCCCGAAATTCAGTTGCTGGATACTCCCGGAATTCTGTGGCCAAAATTTGAAGATCCGAATACCGGTCTCAACCTGGCATTTACGGGGGCAATCAGGGACGAGATAATGGACAGTACCGAACTTGCCGCAAGATTGATGGAGAGACTGGCCGAAATATATCCAGAAAACCTCAGGCAACGTTATAAACTGAGCGAAGTTGAGGGAAAGACCGGTCTGGATCTCCTTATGGAAGCAGGGAGAAAAAGGGGCTGCCTGGTATCAGGCGGAGAAGTTGATTTATACAGGATTGCTGTAATTGTTCTGGACGAATTCAGAGGCGGCAGGATCGGGAAAATAACCCTTGAATTCCCGCCGGGAGGTAATAACAAATGAAAAAAATGAATTTCAGAAGTATTAAGGAAAAAGCGGAGACAATGGACGTAAATGAAGCATTCAAATGGCTGGTGTCCTTGTCGGAAGAATATGGGGATAAGGTAAAGGAACTTGCCGATAAATATCACAGGAAGGTTTTGCACTTAAAAGAGGAAAATGAACGGATTATGGCCATGTCTGTCATGGAACTTGAGGCATACTCACAGGGATTCCAGTTTGTAGGCGGTATTGATGAAGCCGGAAGGGGTCCTCTGGCAGGTCCTGTGGTGGCCGCCTGCGTTATTTTGCCGCCGGGTGTAATGATACATAAGATTAATGATTCGAAAAAACTTACACCCGCAATGCGGGATAAACTTTTCGATGAAATCAGGGAGAAAGCGGTTGCTTACGGTATAGGCATCGTGGACAATGAAACAATTGACAGAATAAATATATTTGAGGCAACAAAAAAAGCCATGTTGCTGGCCGTGGAAAATATGAGATTGCGGCCGGATTTCCTGATTATTGATGCAGTGAAATTACCATTGGAAATCCCCCAGAAATCCATTCCAAAAGCTGATGAGATGTCAATATCGGTTGCCGCGGCATCAATCCTTGCCAAGGTAACCAGGGACAGAATAATGGAGGATTATGAAAAACAGTATTCTGGCTATGGTTTTGCAAAGCACAAAGGTTATTGTACCAGGGAACATGTAATGGCTATAAAGGAAAAAGGACTGTGCCCTGTACACCGCAGGAGCTTCACAGGAAAAATTGTATAGATGCAGGTGAATTTCATGGATGCGGTCAGTTTCAGCCCCCAGCCCCGGCAAATATTCCGGATAGTCTCAAATGCCCCCCAGGATGTTTTCAATAAAGGCGATGTTCTGAGGGGTAGAGTTGTATCGGTTGAAAACAATATTGCAGTGTTAAGGTTATCAGACGGTTCAGCTTTGACAGTGAAAGTTCCGGATGGGCTTGAGATAGACATAAACACTGTAATTGCTCTTGAAGTCCATGACCGGATTGAAGGCCAGCTTATGGCCAAAATACTTTCCATTGTAGATTTTTCTGAAAATGACAGGGCCGAAACTCCGTCTCCCGGAAATGAAGACATAAGCGGATTGCTTGACACGACAGATACCGGAACCCTCAGCCAGATAGTACGTAAGATCATATCTTTAAATGGAGAGCCAACTTCTAAATTAATATCTGATACCATTGACCTGCTTAATCTTGAACCGGGACTGACTGCAGGGCAGGGCGTTTTTGCAGCCATGAACAGTATAAAGCCTGATTCCGGATTTGCCCCGCAGATGCTTGGAATTCTGAGAAAAATATCGGAACATGAGTTTGAGCTGACCGGTTCGCTTCAGCAGTTAAAAAGCGGGCTTCAGCAGGCTGTATCAAAGGCTGATATCCCTGTCAGGCAGGAAATTGTCAGATTACTGGTTATTGAAAACCAGATAAAAACTATGGTTTCGGAAATAAAAAGCGAACTTCCTCAATTTTCTGAAGCTGTTTCTGATCCTGCCGTTCAGGAAAGCCTTAAAGAGCTTCTGGCAAATGGGACTATAACTGCTGAAAACAGCGGCGCTTTGACGGGCGAAGCAGCAGAAACTTCCGGTCCTGCTGAAAAACTCTTAAGTATTCTTGCAGCATTGAAAAATACGCCTGAGGAAACTGAAACCGAAAGAGCATATATTGCCGAAGGGCGGGAGAACCTTCCGGCAGGCCTTGAATCCGAAGCGGCTGTCAAACTTATGAACATTCTGCACAGGGCGGCTGAGAAAACAAACAGCCGGTTAAGCAGGGCAGCGCAGGATATCGAAAATGAAGTCAGATCGTTGCTGGATGAAATATTCGACAGGGTTGTAATAAGCGAGGATGAACTGTCCGATGCTTCAATCCTGAAAGAAAAAGCCAGGTCCTTCTCTGACGTCATAAAACTTGCAAGGCATATTATGGAGAGACTTGACATAAACAATGAGAATATTCTTTTTCAGACATTCAATGAGATTGATCAGGCTTTCAGATTCTTTTCCCAGGTCACAACCTATGATTACTGCCTTCAGTTTCCCCTCAGGTTCAAGAACGATCAAACTACAGGCGAGCTCTATATCATGAAGCGGAAAGGCAGGAACAAAATTGACCTGAATGACTTTACCCTGTTTATTTCTCTAAGGACCAAAGCTCTGGGCCTGACAGAGGCTTTCATCAATTCCAAAAACAAGCGTATCTCAATAAACTTCAGGCTGGAGAAAGAGGAGCTTGTCAGGCTTTTTAAGGACAATTACATGATGCTTTACAACAGCCTTGCGGAAAAAGGATATATGCTGGTCGATTTCAAGTGCAGGCTCATGGAAAAAGACAGGACCAGCATTATAAATGCCGCTGAAAAGGCAGAGAAATATTTTAATCCCGGGTCGAAAGTGGATTTGAAAATATAGAAGCCAGAAAACAGAAGCTGGAAGTCATATTCAGGTTTTGATTCCAATAAATATCTTAAGTATTTTGGTTTCTTGCAAAATATATCCGGCAAGGGGTAGAAAAGTGAAGGAAGGAAATAAGCCAAAAAACGGGCAGGAAATTAAGGTAGCTGCCGCACTGAGCTATAAAGCAGGAGAGGACAACGCCCCGAAAGTTGTCGCCAAGGGCAAGGGCGAAATTGCAAAAAAGATCATTGAAAAGGCAAAAGAAGCCAAAATTCCTGTCTACAAGGACGAGAACCTCGCCCAGTCCCTGGTGCATCTTTCTTTGGGCAGCGAGATACCCGTTGAACTGTATGACGTAGTTGCCCAGGTTCTTGCCTTTATAGGCAGGATGGAAGATTACTACGACAAGAGGTCTATAAAATGAATAACCGTCAGTTTGGAGCAATTGGCGAGAAGATTGCATCCGGTTATCTTGAGGAAAAGGGATACAGGATAATAGCCCGTAATTTCCGGGTTGGCAGGATGGGAGAGATCGACATCATCGGCTGGGATGGCGATTTTTTATGCTTCATTGAGGTAAAGGCAAGGACAAATGACAGTTTCGGAACACCTGCAGAGGCGGTTTCCCCCTTGAAGCAGGCCACCATCAGGCGTATGGCCCGGATTTTTATGCAGCAGTACGGTTACCATGAAAATCCGGTCAGATTTGATGTGGTTGAGCTAAATATGTCAAAGGATCTGGAACCCAGGTACATACATATTATTAAGAACGCTTTCTGACGGAGGAAGCCCATGCTGATTTTTGACGCGCATTGTGATATATTGTCCAAAATAAATTCTGAGAAGGAATTATTTAAAAATAATCATCACTGGGATGCAGAAAGGGCTTTGGCTAATGGTCCCTTTATCCAGGTTTTTTCAGCTTTTGACAAAACCCTTCCAAGAAATAAAGCCCGGAAAAGCATGGAAAAGCAGATAAAAATGGCCCTGTCCATAGAAGAGAAATGCCCTGATAAATTCAAAATCATAAGGCGTAAAGAAGATCTGGATACATGCATTATGGAATATTCCAGGCAGAAGGTATTTGGAATCCTGGAAGCCGAGGGGGCAGAAATCCTGGGGGGATCCCTGGAAGAATTTGAGAGACTTTATTCATTAGGGCTTCGCATTCTTACCCTGTGCTGGAATTATGACAACGATGTCTGTGACAGTGTGGCGGGGGACAACACCCATAACGGCCTGTCGGGGTTTGGACACAGGGTTATTGAGAAAGCAGGCAGCCTGGGTGTGCTTATAGACTTGTCCCACGCATCGGACAAAACATTTGAGGATGTCCTCAGTATGACTGGAAGGCCCGTGACAGCATCCCACAGCAATGCGAGAGCTGTATGCAGCCACAGGAGAAACCTCACCGACAGCCAGATAAAGGCTATTGCCCATTCGGGAGGAGTAATAGGAATTAACTTTTACCCCTTTTTCCTTAATAATTCGGGAAATGCGCATATTTTGGATATAATCAGACATATAGAATATATTGCTGCCTTGGCAGGAACAGATTACATAGGATTTGGAGCTGATTTTGACGGGATAGAAATAAAGCCTGCGGGAATAAAAGGTGTTCAGAATATGTATGATGTAATTAATGAACTTCTGAAACTCAATTATCCAGAGGATGCCGTTAAGGCCATCGCCGGAGGAAATTTCGTACGCCTGATGCGTCAGTTTCTGTCTTAGCCCCTGTTCTTGAGCATGCGGTAAAAATATTGTATAATGCAATATGTGAATTTGGAGGGCTGATGGAAACGAAACAGGATTTACTTGAGATGTCTTTGGAAGATATGACGAAAGTTTTCGAAGAGCGTGGATATGAGCCATACAGAGCTGGTCAGGTTCATAAATGGCTTTATTCAGGGCAGCTTGACTTTGAAGGAATGACCAATCTTCCAAAAGACATGAGAAAAAAACTGGCCGAGAATTTCATAATTGGAGGCGTAAATGTAACAGAAAAACTGGTATCTGAAATTGACGGCACAAGAAAATATCTTTTGGAACTTTCTGATGGAAACATTATTGAAAGCGTGCTCATGAAGTATCATTACGGTTATTCCGTATGCCTGTCAACACAGGTAGGATGCCGTATGGGCTGCACCTTTTGCGCTTCGGCACCCTTGGGCTTTGTAAGAAACCTGACAGTCGGTGAAATGCTCGGACAAATACTGTCCATCTGCCGTGATATTGGCCAAAGGATTGGCCATGTGGTATTGATGGGTATTGGAGAACCTTTTGACAACTATGAGAATGTACTGGCTTTTTTAAGAAGAATAAACAGGAAAGACACACTTAATATCAGCTTCAGGAAAATGACTGTGTCCACCTGCGGTATAGTGCCCAGGATTTTGGATTTCGCAAATGAAGGCATTCCTGTAAATCTGTCGGTATCACTGCATGCCCCCAATGACGAGATCAGGAGACAGACCATGCCTGTTGCAAGAAGATGGAGTTTCGATGAACTTTTGGAGGCATGCAAAAAATATTCTGATATTACATCGAGGCGAGTTACTTATGAATATGCTCTCATAAAAGATGTAAATGATGCCGATGAACATGCGGAAATGCTGGCGGACAAGTTAAAGGGTACACTGTGCCATGTGAACCTGATACCTGTAAACACAGTGGAAGGGGCAAACTTTGATAAAAGCTCGAGAAAGAGAATAGAATCATTCAGGCGGATTCTGGAAGAAGCCAGAATTCCTGTTACTGTAAGGCGGGAATTGGGAAGTGATATAATGGCTGCGTGTGGCCAGCTACGCAGAAATACCCTGATGAATAGCAGGAAGGTGTAATTGTGGAATATTCAGCAATCAGTGATATCGGTCTGAAGCGTGACAAGAATGAAGACAACTGGAACATTATCCTTGACGGGGAAGGAAATCCAGTCGGATTTATAATCGCCGATGGTATGGGCGGTCATCTTGCGGGAGAAGAAGCCAGCCGGATAGCCGTTGAAGAAATTTCTTCAATGGTATTGGACTGTGTTTCACAAAATCCCACGCCCGAAACAATTCAGAAAGTTCTTACAGATCGGATCCGCACAATAAACAATAAAATTATGGAGTTCTCCAACGATAACCTGGGTGGGCTTGAAAGCGGCACCACTCTTTCTGTCGGTGTTGTAAGCAACAATTGTCTGTATATAGCTCATATCGGAGACAGCCGGGTATATTGCATCCGCGACAGGCAGATTATCCGTCTTACTCAGGACCATTCCTACGTGGCTGAGCTCATAAAAGACGGGATCATCAGTTCTGATGAAGCAGTTCATCATCCAAGCAGGAACCGTTTGACAAGAGCTTTGGGATTTAAGGATAATTATATGCCGGATTTCTACACATTCCCGATGTTGCCGGGGGACGTATATATATTCTGTACCGATGGTCTTTATGAAGATGTGGATGACCAGATGATTTTGGATGTTGTTAACACTGAACCGAAGCAAAATATTGCTAAACGTCTTGTAGAGATGGCGAAAGAACGCGGCGGAAATGACAACATCACGGTTATTGTGGCTTGGATGTAGGTACAAAAGGGGTGAAAAAATGACGGGTTTAGTGTTAGGAAACAGGTATGAAATAATATCCGAAATTGGCACCGGAGGCATGGCAAGGGTATATAAGGCAAAGGATCGCTATCTGCAGAGAACTGTAGCTATAAAAATATTAAAAGATGAATTCAAGGAAGACAGTGAATTTTTGAAAAGGTTTGACACCGAAGCACAGGCAGCGGCCAATCTCACACATCCCAATATTGTGCAGATTTATGACGTGGGCAGGGACAATGACAACTACTATATTGTGATGGAATATGTGGACGGCATTACCCTTAAGGAATACATCCGCCAGAAGTCATACCTTGACTGGCGGGAAGCCGTAAATATCTCCGTACAGATATGCAGCGCTCTTGCCAAGGCCCACAGAAGAAATATTGTGCACAGGGACATAAAACCCCATAACATTATCATGACATCTGACGGGGTTCCGAAAATCACTGATTTTGGAATAGCGCGTCTTGTGACAAGTGAAACAGCCACCATGAAAATAGACACGGTGGGTTCTGTACATTATTCCTCACCCGAACAGGTCCGGGGCGGATATACCGATGCCCAGTCGGATATTTATTCAGTGGGCGTTACAATTTTCGAGATGGTTACCGGCCAGGTACCCTTTGACGGGGAAACAACAATAGCAGTTGCAATCAAACACCTTCAGGAAGATCCGCCTCTGCCTTCATCAATAAAACCGGGCATACCAAAAGCCCTGGACAGAATTATATTGCATGCCATGGCAAAAAACAGGCAGGATCGGTATGCATCAATAGAAGAGCTTATTTCTGATCTTGAAAATATCCGGATCAGGTCGGGGGTATCAGATGAAATTCTTTTGCCAAACATAAAAAAAGAGCATGACAAATTCAGCACAAAAAAATATACGCCTTTGGGGGATGAGGATTTGGCAAAGAGTGCAAACAAAAGAAAAAAAGAATCTGAAAACAATGAAGACAGAAATAAGTACTTAATGCCTGTTTTGTATATAACCCTTATCGTTGCTATACTTGGAAGCGTGGGTTTATTTGTCAAAACCATATTGGGCGAAATTTTGACACCGCCTGAGGAGCGGCCAAAGGAAATCATTCTCGGTACCTATGTAAACCGGGATATTAATGACGTTTTACAGGAACTTGAGAAAGACGGTATTACCCCTGAAGTAGTTTATCAGAATAATGACCACGTTAAAGAAAACATAATTTTTGAACAGGATCCGCTGCCCGGTTCTTCCTTTAAGGTAGGGGGACTGACACCACTGGTCCTGAAAGTGAGTAAAGGCCCCAAAATGGTGGAAATTCCTGATGTAAAATGGCAGGATCACAATCAGGCAAAATATATGCTCGAGGATGAGTACGGACTTGAAGTTGAAGAAATTGCCGAACACAGCGAAGAAGTTGCAGCCAATCTTGCCATAAGGACTGAGCCGGCAAAAGGTACCCAGGTAAGGGAGGGCAGCAAAGTCATCCTTTACTGGAGCTTGGGTCCCAAGAAAGAACAGGTGGTAGTTCCCGACGTAACCGGCGATACTTTTGAAGTTGCCAAGAAAAAACTTTTGGACGCAAAACTGAAGGTTGGCAATACTTACCCTGAAGGACAGGAAGGACACCAGGGTGTTATTGTCGACCAGGCGCCGAAACCAGGCATGACAGTTGATGAAGACACGCCTGTGGACTTATTCTTTGAAGAAGCGCAGCAAACCGGCGGGAACATACCCGATGAAATTCCCGATGAAAGCAGAAGGTACAGAATAAAGCTTCCTAAAGAGTTCAACAAGAAGGATACCGTAAGGTTCAGGGCCGAAGTGATTGAAGAAGAGACCGGTATAGTTTATGAGCTTTTCGATTATTATGAAGTGCCGACTAAGGAATTTCCGAAAGATTTAAATGTTACTTTCCCGTTTTCGAGCGGGGGCATCTTCAGAGTTTTTATAAACGATAAAGTAGTGCTTGAAGAAAGGTTCTGATACTGATGATATATGTTTCCTGCGTGTTTTAAGGAGTGGTTCGGCGTTTGCTTAAAGGAATCATCATAAAGGGAGTAGGCGGTTTTTACGAGGTTCTGTGCGATGACAATACTTCCTATACATGCACTGTAAGGGGGGTCTACCGGAAAGAAGGCAGTATTACTCCTTTACCCGGTGATGTAGTTTCCTTCAAGGTACTTGATCCCGGAAAAAAGGAAGGACGTATTGAAGAAATTCATGAACGCCGGAACAGCTTTGTAAGGCCGCCTGTGTCCAACATAGATCAGCTTGCCATTGTTGTAGCCGTGGAAAGTCCGGACCCTGATTTCATGCTGGTGGATAAACTGATAATCACATGCATGGCTAAAGACATAAGACCCCTTATTATTATCAACAAGACCGATCTGGACAAAAACTGCAGGGCGGAAGATATTGCATCCACATATCGTCCCACTGGTTTTCCCATTATTTTTATGAACAAGTTCGAAAAAGAAAAATGTGAAGACCTCCACAGGGAACTTATCGGGCATGTCACTGCTTTTGCCGGCCAGTCGGGTGTCGGAAAATCCACGATACTCAACATGGTTATGGACAACTGGCTTATGGATACAGGGGAAATCAGTGACAAAATCAAAAGAGGCAGGCATACAACGAGACATGTCCAGCTTTTCAGGCTGGACGAAGGCGGCTTTATAGTGGATACGCCCGGTTTCAGCGCTTTTTCAGTCAATGATATACAGTATGACGAGCTTGAAACTTTGTATCCCGAATTTGAACCGGCATTGGGCTATTGCAAATTCAAAGGCTGCAGCCACACCTGTGAACCTGACTGCGCCGTAAGGGAACTCGTAAATGAGGGCAAGCTTGACGGAAGGCGGTATTCAAGGTATATTGAACTTTATAAACAGCTTAAAGAAATTTATGACAACAGATACAGGAGATAAATCATGATTAAAATTGCGCCATCCATCTTATCTGCAGATTTTTCAAAACTGGGGGAAGAAATAAAAAAGATTGAGCTGTCAAATGCCGACTATGTCCATATCGATGTAATGGACGGCCATTTCGTTCCCAATATTACGATCGGTCCGCTGGTTGTATCCGGTATAAGACCTCTGACCAGTCTTACCCTGGATGTCCATCTTATGATTTCAAATCCTGATCAGTATATAGATGCCTTCAGGAAAGCCGGTGCTGATATAATAACCGTCCATGCCGAAGCAGTCCATCACCTTGACCGGACTGTTTCCCGCATCCGTGAAAGCGGGGCAAAGGCAGGGATTTCCATCAATCCCGCAACCCATGAAAGTGTTCTGGAATATGTCCTGGACAAGATAGACATGGTCCTTGTGATGACCGTCAATCCCGGATTCGGTGGTCAGCAGTTTATTGAGGGCATGACCGAAAAAATCAGGAGAATCCGAAGAATGATTGAACAAAGAAATCTTAATGTTGATATAGAGGTTGACGGCGGAATAAACGAAAAGACCATTTCAAAAGTCTGCAAAGCCGGCGCTAATGTAATTGTGACAGGTTCCGCTTTCTTCAGCAGTCCCGATCCGGTTGAGTTTGTCAGGATTCTGAAAAATGAGGGAACAAAATGAAAATCCTTATAGTAGGCAGCGGAAGTCTTAAAAATCCGGAATTTCTCATAGACCGCTATAATTGGGCTGATCTCGTCATCGCGGTGGATGGGGGAGCAAGCCACCTTATTCGTGCAAACCTTATGCCCCATATTGCTGTGGGCGATTTTGATTCAATAGACCCAAAAGACCTGGAGATACTGAAATCCAGCAATATTGAATTAATATCCTGTCCCGTGAAAAAAGACTTCACTGATATGGAACTTGCTTCAGATATAGCAATAGACAGAAATCCTTCGGAAGTCCTGCTTGTCTGCGCCACAGGATCGCGGCTTGACCATTCCATAGGAAATATCCTGCATCTTAATGTCTTTCTTGAGAAAGGAATAAAAGCCAGTATCGAAGATGAGAACAACAGGATATATCTTGTCAGGGACAGCATTACACTTAAAAAGCAGGAAAACTATAAAGTTTCCCTGCTTCCGGTAACTTCGGCTGTGGAAGGAATAACCACGAAAGGTCTTTATTATCCTTTAAATGACCAGTCCATGAAATTCGGTTCATGCCTCGGAGTTAGCAACGAATTCTGCGAGGATACTGCGGAAATAACCATCAGAAAAGGCCTGCTGTTAGTCCTTCTTTCAAGGGACTGAATTCAGTCATCAAGTTTTTTCTTTGTTTTCAGCTTGTTTTTTTTATCCTTTCCGGAATCATCATTGGATGTTTTTTCGCCTTCTTCATTTACTTCTATCATTCTGCAGCTTCCCTGGAAAATGGCGCCCTCGTCAGTTACCAGGCTTCCTATTTCAATGTCACCGTAAACCCGGGCCTGTGTCATAAGGTGGAGGAGGCCCTTTGACAGGATATTGCCTTTAACTCTCCCGCTTACAAACACATTGCTTCCGTATACATTTCCGGTTACTGAGGATGAGGCTTCAATATAGATATCGCCGCCGGCTTTTATGTCTCCTTCTACTTTTCCAAGGATTTTAATTGAGCCTTCGGATTCTATATTGCCAGTTATTGAGGTGTATTCTCCCAAAACCGTATCCATTGCGAGTGGTGCTGCTTTCTTTTTGAGCATTGTAATTTTGACCCCTTTCAGTATTTTTCTCTTTTCGCTTCAATATATTTTATCGGAATTATTTAACGTTTTTCAAGAAATTGCAGGGGATCGACGGCGACATCATTGATGCGCACTTCAAAATGCAAATGCGGGCCGGTTGAATTACCCGTGTTGCCCATTTTGCCTATCTGCTGCCCTTTCTTTACCCAGTCGCCTTCCTTGACAGAACAGCTGCTTAAATGGCCATACAGGGTTTTAAATCCATTTCCGTGATCTATAATGATGCATCGTCCGTATCCGCCGTTATAACCGGCCAGAATAACTTTTCCCGAACCGGCGGCATAAATAGGTGAACCTGATTTTTCGCCGATATCAATTCCATCATGATGAAGATTTTTTTTGTAAATGGGATGGAATCTCATTTCAAAGCCGGAGGTGGGAGCGGACATACTGTCTATCGGCCAGTAAGTGGGAAGGGAATCGAGGTAATTGTTAAGCTCAACTGATTTTTTGGCGATCTGGCTGTTCACATCATCTTCCTTAAGTTTTGCTTTTTCAAGCAGATCAATCAGTGCACGCAAATCCGCCAGGCTTTCCTTGAATGTTTTTTCCTTGGATGCGCCGCGGCTTACCGACTTTATTTCCGCCATGTTTTTGTCTATATAGGAAACGACCATTTCTTCGTATTCTTTCTTGAACTGGTCGACAGTCTGATCGGAAATTGCCTTTGTTGAAACTGCCTCACTTATTAGTTCGGAATTTTCGATGAGCTGTTTGGTCTGACTTGATATGAACTCTTCAAGTTTGGCTTTTTCCGACATTATTCTTTCTATCTCTTCTTCATGCTGTGCTTTGAGCAGTTTATTCTGCTGCACGACCGATAAAGTGTAGCCGGTGAGAATTAAGAGTGAGACCAGCATGAAAGCGGTTATGGAAAGAAGGGTTGTCCTGTAGTTGTTTATTCTTATGGTGCGTACACTGCCCTGACGATGGGGTACCAGCATGAAAGACAGATAATTTCTTCTTTTGGAAGAAATCTTGCCTGTCAGTTTTTTCATTTCGTCACTTCCTTTTACTCTGTAGTACAGCAAGTAAACCCGGATGCTGCAAAATATCTTCAAAACAAATAATTCTGCAATTCAGCAGTGCAGAATATTAATAACATGAAATCAAAATGTAATAAATTTGAAACAAGCTGCACACATATTATAATATATTATCGCCAATAAGAGAAGATTATTCCGTCATTTTGTTTTGAACTTACTGGCAAGTTGGTATATTATATTGGATATAGTATATTTTTTTTACTTACATTAAATTATATGTATATCAGAGGATAATATATGAAGAGAACGATCAGAAGCAAAGTATATACGGGTTTTGCAGTTCTTATAATTCTATCAATATTCCTTTTTTCAACGGTGTCGTATTTCGCAAGGAATTATGTTTTTGAAGGAGCAAAAAAAATCCGCTATAATTCATCATTGACCCGTAAAATTGACGGCATCCGGGCTTTGTCTGATGAAAAAATCAGTATGCTCTATAAAAGCGTGATTGAGAAAAAGGATATATCTGGTAAGTTGAAAGATATTGATGAAGACATCAGCAATGCCGTCAATGACATCATTGGGAACCTTACCCCCGGGGATATGCATGACCTGACCGATGTTTCAAATCAGGTTATTGACATTATTTCTTCGTTGGTTGAACAGGAAAATTCCATCACTGACAGTTATATAAAATTTATTGTCCCGGTTGTCAGCAGTGACGGGGAGAAAAATCTCCATGACGCTTACGGCAAAGTCAACGATTTGTTGAATGAGCTGACCGAATCCATTCTGGAGCTGTATGAAGCCAATCTTGAAAGCCTGAACAACCAGATAAACGACATCAGGAATAAACTGACAATGCAGAAATCATCCATGGCCGCCATCAAGCGCGACATCCAGAAAATCCTGGATCAAAGTCTCAGGTTGAGCCTTGACCTGGCAGAGCTGGACAAAAACATCAAGTCTTACCAGGATGAAAGCAGTCTGGCAATCGGAAGGCTGACACAGTTTCTGTCAAACCGCAGCCAGAATGTGCAGGAAAGCACTGAAATTCCGGCATATGATTTTTCTGAGAACATTGAAAAGATAAATCAGATAATGGCCGGGCTTTCGGAAAATATAGCTTCTCTTATAGACTTTGAGGAATTTTTGAATATACAGGCAGCCGAACATGATGAAACATTAAATCAGATCAGCACGGATGAACTGGAAGAAGCAGCAGAAAAACAAAGAAAAATCACCGAAGCATTGCTGGCAATTTCCAAAATTCAGATTATGGCATCAATGAACGTGGTAAATCATGAAGGAAACCAGACCGAGAAAATAATTTCCCAGGAACTTCCTGCTTTGAAGGATGCGGTTGCAGCACTGTTTACTGGAGAGGAGCAGGACCTGGAAGCGTTCGATGAGATTGCTTCGAACCTGGGAAAGATCAGCGTGTCAATTGAGGCCGTCAGAAATGACAGGAGTTCGGAGACAGAGGGCATAAACGAGATTGCAAGGATAAGGGAACGGTTAAAACCTCAGTATGAAGAACTCAGCAGACTGATACTGACGAATTTTGACGAAAATATCGAGGGGACAAAGAACATCGAAAAATATATATTGCCTGCAGTGGTAGCAATGGCGATTCTGTCCATTATAGCGGGCGCCCTTATGGCAATAACGGTAAATACTTCCATCATAAGGCCAATCCGTGAAATGACAGGGTTGCTTAAAGAAGCCGAGGCAGGGGATTACAAAACCAGAATTAACGCCCCGGTGGCCAGGGAATTCACCCAGATGGCTCAAAGCGTCAACAGCGTCCTTGAGGCGAGGGAACAGATCCTTGAGGAAGCCGTCTTCATAAATGATTCGATTTCACTTATGAAAAATGAGCTGGCCAAAAGCTTCACCCATAATAAACAGGTTCTGAAAAATCTCATAGAGGATATGCAGCAGCTCCTTTCATCCTTCAGTGCGGCTCCAGTGGCCCTGGAAGATGCAAAGACCGTTGACAGTGTCCCGGTGGACATTTCTGCAACCCTGGAAACCATAGATGTGACAGAAAAGAGCAGGCAGACGGCAGAGGAGGCAAAGAATGTTATTGTAAAAGCCTCAGAGACGGTCAAGGAAGTGGCCGCTCATATTGAGCAGCTGGAAAGCTCGTCTGCCAAAATCGAGGAGATAACCAATACCATCACCCAGATTGCCAAAAGGACAAACCTGCTTGCCCTGAATGCCGCCATAGAGGCTGCCAAGGCCGGGGAACAGGGAAGGGGTTTCGCGGTCCTGGCCGATGAAATAAGAAAACTTGCAGATGCAAGCGACGAAGCGGCAAACGATATCAAAAAACAGCTAAGTGAGATACAGAACCGTATTCAGAGCACGGTGGAGAATATGGACAAAGGCGTCAATGATGTGGAACAGAGCGCCAAAGTTATAAATGATGTCCACAATTCCATCGAGGACATAACAGCAAGGGTACGGAAGGTTGTCGAAGCGCTGGAGGATTATGCCCGGAAAGGCGCAGAGCAGCTTACCGCCAACCAGAAACTGATGCAGGATCTTTTTGAGATAAGTAAAAACAACAATGAATTATATTACAAGGTCAGCAAGGACATCAATTCCAGGCTTATGGATTCTGACACAAGCCTGTCCGACATGGAGAAAATAGAAAGTATCCTCGATTCTGCATCCGAAAGGCTTAACAGGATACTGAAGAAATATAAGAGAAGCTGAAACAATGTTGCAGGTATTTATGGCAGGAAGCTGCCCAAAAAGATATTACGGTTTTGCAGCAATCTGGTACATATTGTTGATAACAGGTTAAAGCATCCATCCTGATGGATGCTTTATTTATAAACGTATTTATACATATCAGCATTTTGGTTATAATTTTTCTGCACATTAATTTTACGGGGAGTAAACATGGTTAGAAAAAATGACGTTTTGGAGCTTGAAATAACAGGAATGACACATGAAGGGCTGGGAGTTGGAAGGGCAGACGGGTTTGCCATATTTGTCCAGGGAGCCATTGACGGAGAAAAAGTCCGGGCAAAAATAATAAAGGTGCTTAAGAACTACGCGGTAGCGCGGATTGAAGAGTTTATCGAAAAAAGCCCATACAGAAAGGAACCTTTCTGTCCCGTCTATAAAAGATGCGGAGGCTGCAGCCTTCAGCATATGTCATATGAAAAGACGCTGGCATTCAAGCGTCAGGTTGTCATAGACAACCTGACCAGGATAGGCGGTCTTGGGAATATTGCCGTCAAAAAGACAATCGGTATGGACAAGCCATATAATTACCGGAATAAAGCCCAATATCCTGTCGGGGAAGGCAAATCCGGCCCGATTTCCGGATTTTTCGCAAAGCACAGTCATGAAATTATTGCATCAGATACCTGTGACATACAGCATCCTGTCAGCGACAAGGCCAAAAAAGCAGTTCTCGAATATATGCGCAGATACTCCGTACCTGCATACAACGAAGTTACCGGACAGGGACTTATAAGGTATGTGGCAACAAAAACCGGGTTTTATACGGGCGAAACCATGGTCATTATTGTTGCCACCAGATCGAAAATTCCCCATACCAGGGAACTGGTATCAATGCTGAAAAAAGAAATTCCCGGGCTTGAAAGCGTTGTCCTGAATGTCAACAGTAAGCGTGGAAATGTCATCCTGGGAGAGGAAAATATAACCCTTTATGGTAACAGTACAATAACGGACCGGCTCGGTTCACTGTATTTCGAAATATCACCCCTGTCATTTTACCAGGTAAATCCCGTCCAGACCGAAATCCTTTACAGCAAGGCCATTGAGTATGCCGGTCTTACCGGTACGGAAACTGTTTTTGACCTGTACTGCGGCATAGGCACTATCTCCCATTTTGCCGCCCAAAAGGCGAAAAAGGTCATCGGTGTTGAAGTTGTACCGGAAGCGGTTGAAGCGGCCAGAAGAAATGCGGTCAGGAACAACATAGTCAACACCGAATTCCATGTGGGAGAAGCGGAAGAAATTGTGCCTCAGCTTTATGAAAAAGGCATCAGGGCTGATGTGGTCATGGTTGACCCGCCCCGCAAGGGCTGTGATGAGAAACTTCTAAAGACACTGGTTGACATGTCTCCCCAAAGGATTGTGTATGTTTCATGCAATCCCTCCACCCTTGCAAGGGATTTAAAGTACCTCACAGCCAACGGATTTGAAGTAAAGGAGGTCCAGCCCGTAGACATGTTTCCATGGACGTATCATGTGGAGACGGTAGTATTGATGTGTGCGTCCAGCGAAGCTGGCAAATGCTAACAGGTGAAAGTCCTGTAGTGGTAAAGGTAGGGCAGCCACTTAGTCAGTAACCAGCGTATGAAGTAATTT
>Ga0134094_1001165_pt1 | contig 26603 bp, 19 predicted proteins | sample 5_1taG_FD_94458 | JGI IMG/M metagenome (GOLD analysis project Ga0134094, IMG submission 94458) | Switchgrass degrading microbial communities from high solid loading bioreactors in New Hampshire, USA - 5_19_20_110_A1 metaG | ecosystem: Engineered > Bioreactor > Semi-continuous > Anaerobic >... | reverse complement strand
GGTTGCTTTGCGCTCACGCCGGTCGTTGGTCAGGTACACCGTCCCTTTGGGGATGATCTGCTCTTTGCGACCAGAGCCGCGCCCGCTGGCTTTGATCTTCAACCCCTGTTTGACCGCCTGGGCGTAGGGGACGATCTCCTCCCCCTTTTTGCCTCGCACCACCGCCATCTTCTCGGCGGCGATGCGCAGCTTGAATTCCAGCAGCCCTTCATAGATCGAACCAAGCTGGCGCACACCCAGCGACTTGTAATCAATCATCGCCAGGGCGAAGGTTTTCTCGTCCACATCGCGCGCCAGGCGGTCCAGCCCCAGCGCCAGGAAACGGTCGGGAATTTTGTGCCGGGCAAGGAAAACGGCGTTGTGCAGTTCGGGCGAGTCGTCTTTGGTGAGCAGGGGCGGCTCGCCGTCGAAGGTGATAAACAGCCCGCCGTTGTACACCGGCACGTTCAATGTCGGATCGCCGCGATCCAGCGAGCGGAACAGATGCGTCAGGGCATCGTACAGGTCGGTTGAATCAGCCGAATATGACTTTTCGAGCTTTGCCTCGGCTTCTTCCAGCACCGCGCCGGCTTTCCGGGCGATTTCCTCTTTGATCCGCTGCAGCGAGGCGTCATAATAATCGCGCACCTCGCGCGCCGGCAGCAGGTCGCGCGCCTCGGCGTAGAGCAGGAAAAGCAGGCGGTAAAGGAAGGTCAGCGTGCCCTGGAAGACCTGCGCCAGCTCGTCATCGTTGAAGGCGGTTTTCCCTGTGGATTTGCGCCAGTGCTGGATAAAGCCCGCAGCAAAGTGGGGGAAAACCTGTTCGAAGACGCGGTTTTTCAGGCGTTCGCCCAGCGCCTTGGCGTAGCTGGCGGACTCATCCAGCAGCCGGTCGAGGAAACATGCCCTCACCCCCTCAGCGAGCTCTGCTCGCTCCCTCTCTCCCGCAGGCGGGAGAAGGGAGAAAGAGATGGAGCGGAAGAACAGCCAGAAATAGCGGAACGCCTGACCGGGATCGGGCGAAGCCAGGGTCTCTTCCAGGTCAATTTCGTAATAGTTGGTGGCGCGCGAATGCGCCCGGGCGGAATACAGCCGCCACAATTTGCCATTGGTCATCACCACCCAGCCGTCCCCATCCAGGCTATCCAGCACACCCACGGCTGTCTGTCCGGGGTTCTCACGCGGCGTGGCGGGATCGCGAGCCTCGTCGGGACCGTCCAGGAAACGATCCCAGGTGTAGGTCAGGCAGGGGATTTCGTCGCCCGTGGGGGTGATCAGGCTGTAATCCGCCTGCGCAGAATCGTCTTGCGGTGGTTTTTCCACTTTCCAGCGCCAGCCGAGCGCCTGGAAAACCGGCTCGAACAGTTGCCGGCGTAAATCCGCTTCGGGCTGGCGGGCGTGGCGCTGGCGGACATCGTTGTAAAGCGCCTGCAACGTCTGGTAAGCCGGGCGGATGTCCTCCTGCCATTCCGGCAGTCCGGGCAGGCGTTCATTGAGATAATAATCAGAAAACAAGGCACGGTTGTTGAAGAACGGCTCCGACCATTCCGCCACGCTGTACGCCGAGCGCAGTTTATCCCACTGGTAGAGGGGATCGATCTCTGTGAAAGAAAATCGCCGCAACACGCGCATGTCCACCATGCTCGGGTTACGGCGATTTACGGTCAGCACACGCGGCCGCAGGTAAACCTGGGGCGCGGTGATGCCGCTGCGCTCTCGCTCCGGCAGCACCGCCTCCAGCAGGACAAAATCCAGCCGTTCGTAATCAACGGTCAGCACCAGCAAGAAACTGCCCGCCCGGTTCTTCAACGCCCGCGCCAGCGCCTGGGTGATGGCAACGGTGAGGTGTTTCAATTCGATCAGGTAAACCTGAAGCTCACCCTCCTCGTCTGCGATGCGTTCGATAGAGCGAATCTCGTGAACCAGCGCCTCAGCGGTGAACCCCATGGCAGAGGAGGTCTGTGCCAGGTGGTTATCGGTGCTGTAGCCCAGGCGGGTGAAGAAAGCCAGTACTGCTTCCTGGCTGGACAGCGATTGTATATCCGATTTTTTCAGGGTAATATCTTGAGATAACATTGATTTATTATACAGTTAACCAACCCTGACGACTCCCTTAATTGCCACTCCCAGACAGAATCCTGAGGTGGCGTAGGGTTCATGAACCTCCGGAGGGTAGGGCGGCAGGATCAATGTGCGCCGTTCATAGACCAGCGGTCCGGTCATCAGCGGTGGGAAACGCCAGCGCCGGTCAGGAGATTTAGAACGCAGAAATGTCTCCAGGTCAATTCTGAAGGATGTATCCATGTAGCCGAGCGGCAGCGGTTTCTTTTGACCATCCCTCAGCCATGCCAGCACCAGCCTCACACCCCCTTTATATTTTTGCGGAATCAATCCCATTCTTGCGCCGGGAAAAATCTGTTTCCAGATCAATTCCTGGACGCTGTTGGTATGGCTGGCTTCGGGAAACAGGCTGGTCGAGACAAATGAGCTGTCATCGATATCCCCGGACAGACCGGTTTCAAAGAGATGTTCATTTTCTGCTCCCTGCCCCAGATATCGCTCTCTGCCAGAGGGTCCAGTAACAGAGTACATTACAGGCAGACCCCGCCGACCCAGGCGCAGAACCTGCTCACGCGCCCGTGTCGCCGCCACATACAGCACCCGTGCTTCTTCCAGGGTGGTTTCTGCGTCCATTTTTCCCTTTTGTTCGGGCGGAAGGATGAGCACTATATCGTACTCTCTGCCTTTAGACTGGTGAATGGTGGTTGTCAGAACAACTCCGGCGGTTTTTTGAGCCTCTGAGTCAAACGTCCAGTCCACCCCTTTACGCAATCTGGTTCTCAGCAGGTCCAGATTCAAATCTTGCTGATCGCGCCCCTCAAGCGCTTTCAGCAGATTCCATGCCTGATCCATACCCGGTTGGTGGTTCACGCCAATCAAGGTCTGCCAGCGTTCCTCAAAGACCGGTCTCGTTATGGTCTGGTATGTCCAGGTAGAGAACACCCTCCCAACCCAGGCAGGGATACCCCTTTCCTCCACAGAGGGTGGAACGAGACAGGGGATACCTTTCTCAAGTAAATGCCATGCGCTGAATAACACTTCGGCGTTGGTTCGGCACAGCAGGGCAATGCGCCTGCCATCCTGATTGAATACGCTGTGCTCCGGCTTTGAGACTGAGCCAGCGTTGTCCAGATCATGTACGATCTCGCGCAGCGTCTGATACGCCTGAGCACCCTCCTGGGTGGATCCAAGCACCAGCTTCCTTGCTCTGGCAGCCACCAGAGAGGATGGAGTGGCAGACCGGTAGTTATGCTCCAGTTCGCGAGTGATCAGATCTGCCTTCCAGGTCTGTTGTACCCAATCCAGAAATTCCAGCGATGTTGGTCCCTGAGAATCTCTATCAACCAGATAATCGTAAATTCCCTGGGCTGGATCGCCCAGCAGCGTGAAACCACCAGTGATATATGCAAGGATTTTCTGGACAAGCTGAGCGCGTAAACCGACCAGATCCTGGATCTCATCCACCAGCAGATGCCGGCAGCGACTGATGATTTCTGCCTCAGGAGATTCCGGATCTGAGAGGCGTTTCACAGCCAGGGCGATGCGAGCATCATAACCCAGCCCGGATAGATCGGCGTCATCGTTTGCAGCAACCAGCAGGCGAGTGGCAAGCGAGTCGAAGGTGCGAATGTTCAGGAAGCGCAGGTCATCCGGCGCTCCCTGTCTCACCAGCTCTGCCAGTCGATAACGGATTTCTGCCACTGCCGCCCTGGAGAAGCTGACCACCAGGAGATCGCGATGGGGAAGCAACCCTTCAGACAGGATCAGATATACCAGACGCCGGATCATGGTGTGGGTCTTGCCTGTTCCCGGACCAGCCAGCACCAGCAGGCGGCTGCTGGCTGAAAGCCGGACGATATCCATTTGTTCTGCTGAAAGAGTTTCAAACAGGTTCTGATAAGTCATATGATCGATTCTGTAAGCCTGATGTTTGACAACCTGCATATAATTATAGAGAGTTTACATCAGGAACTGGAACCGGTAAAGAGAGGGTATTGCAGGTGCAGGAAGAGATAGACTTGCCAGAGGAGGAAACAGACTCGGAGGACGAACCTGAACTGGAGGATGATCTTCTTCAGGAGCTTGAGAACCTGATTGAGATTCACTCAGAAGAACTGGTTGAGGCTGAGCCCGACGAAGATATTCCCGACGACCTGCTGAGTGATCTGGGGCTGCTTTTACATGAATTTGGACGACAGCCTCTTCTCAGCCGGGAAGATGAATTCCGGCTTTTCATCCTGATCCAGGCCGGTCAGCAGATGAAACAGTTGCTGGCTGTGCATGGTAATTCATCTGATCTGGATGTGAACCGCGATCTCGTCACAGACATTTACGGCAAGGCAGCCAGTGCTCATGAACAATTGTTATTGATGTGTGAGGCAAACGGCACACAGCCTCCGGACTCCGGAGATATATTTTCGGAGATCTTTCTCCAGCGTATCCATAAAGCCGAATATCATTCCGCTGCACTGGTTGAATGGTTTGATGCGCTCCCCGTCGGAGGAGCCATGAGAGAAAAAGCGGGGATGCTGGCATTGAGCCTGCCAATCCTGGTGATGTTATTGCCTGTACAGGTTCTCGCCTGGCTCTCTGGATATCTTGCAAAAGGGGGGGACTCTCTGCCGTCTGTAGATGATTTGAAAAGCTGGCTGGTCAAAACCCGGGAACTCACTCTGGATGCTGACAGCCTCCTGGAAGCTTCTGATTCCGCCCGGGAAAGGATGGTGCTCTCAAATTTAAGGCTGGTCGCTTCGATAGCTCGCAGGTATGTGGATCAGGGTGAGGATTTTGCAGATCTCATTCAGGTCGGCACAATTGGCCTGATGCGGGCAATTGAAAAATTTGATCCTGCATTGGGATATAAATTCAGTACGTATGCCACCTTCTGGGTCAGGCAATCCATTACCCGTCACATCGCTGATTGCTCCCGGTTGATACGTCTTCCCGTACATGTTCAGGAGAAAGCAGTCCCCCTGTTAAGAATCCGGGATCGACTGGTTCAAACACTCGGGCGAGCACCAACAAACAAAGAAGTTGCACAGGCCTGCAACCCGCCCCTGTCAGAAAAAGTTGTCGCTCGGATTTTACAGGCTGCCCGTGAACCACTTTCTCTGGATATGGCAGCCGGCGAGGATCACGACAGCCTGCTGGGTGATTTCATCGTGGACACAGAAGCTCCGGACATGGAAGAGCAGGTGGCCAGAGAATACCTGCGGGAGGCGATTTCGCATTTACTGGAAGGTCTCGACGAACGCCATCGGTATATACTTGAGTTGCGTTTTGGATTGTCTGACGGACAGGAGCGGACTCTGGAGGAAATCGGGCAGGAAATAGGCGTTACGCGTGAACGGGTTCGCCAACTGGAAGCCGGCGCTCTTCGCAAGTTGCGCCACCCAATCCGGTCAAGGGGTTTACGAGATTTATTAGGCTGAGATAATCAGATTGTCTCTGAACTCAGGATTTTATACTCCCCTTTAGTTTTTGAGCAGCATTCGCCTCGAGAATTATTTCCAGATGGTTTCGGGCGCGTGAAATGCCAACATACATCAGCTCATTGTATTCTTCAAGTCCTGGCGGCATCAGAAGCACGACCACTGGGCTTTCCAGTCCTTTAAACAGGCGAATGGTGGTGGAATATATTTCTGAGCTGTTCCCGGAACGTTCCGGTACGAGGCGAAAAGATCCCGGAGGAGCCAGTCTGGCGAGAGGTGGTTTCTCCAGCCCACCCGGTGATAAAAGCACCACGTCTTCGGGGCGAACAGCCTCTGCATAGATCAATCGCGCCAGCACCTCGGTGAGCGTGGCGCGCAGGCTGACCGGATCATCTGTATACAGGTTCACACCAACCTCACGTCCCTGTGGTCCTTTGCAGCGCAACTTCAGGTCAGATCGGTAGAATCCGGTGAGCGTCTGAAAAATTGGCTGGGTGTTACGACAATTTACTGTCAGAGCAAAGGGCAGTTCCTCAACCGGCAAACAAAGCTGCCTCGGGTAAACAAGCTGGTTATCATCATAAAAAATATAAAATACCCCGCTCTTTGGATCAGCAAGCAGTAACTCCAGTGCCGCCCACCAGGAGGGTGAGAAATCCTGTCCCTCGTCTGCGACAATGGCATCAAACCGGTAAGATTCATCGCCGGAAGTGGCAGCTTCCAGCAACGCCTCTGGCATCACGGAATCGAAGAAATCGTCCCTGTTCTCGTCCCACTTATCCTGGCGATCATAACCAGTGCGGGCAGCATATTCCCGGCATAATCCGTGAAAAGTTCGTACCTTCAATCGGGCACGCTTTCCCACTGATCGGTTCAGCTCCTCCCCCAGATTGCGATTGTAACAGGTGAGCAGTACCCGAAAACCCTCGTCCGCCAGTTGCTGTGCCTTGCGCATTGCCAGCAATGTCTTACCAGAGCCGGCGCAACCACGGATGGCAGCCCGCGGTCGTCCAGCCAGAATCTCCAGCACCTGAAATTGCTCTTCTGTATAACGGTCAATCGCAGTTGACTGCGGACCTATCTCTTCTCCAAGGCGAGGCTCGTGGAGCAACCAGGAGCGAGCCAACAGTTCACGCAGTGCCTGCACCCCATAATCTCCGAGAGGGATAAACTTTTCTCCAGCCCAGAATTCCAAACACCTGCGTGTCCACCCGTCAAGGTCGGCAAAATCTTCATGAAAAAGGATGATCTCGCGCGGAGACTCTGGACCCAGCTCGGGAAGATCGATTGTGCCATCTGGAAAAGCCACCGCATGACCCAGTGTGGGGATCGCTCCCTGCCAGTTGGGCAGGCTGTCCAGCTTGCGCAGCAGTGCATATTTGTTTGAGCGGACCTGCTGGAAGGGGTTTTTAATGCTGACGTGGGAATGGTCTTTCCGGATGCTGTACCATCCTTCGGCAGGATCGAACCCCACCAGACCCCCTTTGACTTCAATCAGCAGAATGCCCATCCGGGGATGGGCAAGGATGAAATCTGTCTCGCCATCGGAGGGTTTATCACTGGATGAACGCAGGCCCAACCAGGCCACGCTGTGAAACACATAGAAATCGTCACTCAGTTGCTCTTTAAAGGCGTTATAGAGTTTGATCTCCGCCTGGCTTTTCACCTCGGATTCGACCAAAGTTTCAGGGTAGATATGCGTTGTCATACATACTGATCCAGGTATTTACTGAAGAAACCTGCTTCGGGTGCAGTCAAAGTACCCACCAGCATACCACGATCCAGGAAGCGGTTGAACTCCTCACAGCATGTTTCGGAGAGCAAGAGACAGGCATGACACGCAGCCAGATTGGTGGCATCATTTCCCTGCCCTTCACTCTCAATACAGAGTGGATCAGACGAGCACCAGGAAGCCTCGATCAGAGCATCGTGTACCAGGGGACCGAAACGATCTGGCTTTCCCTGTCGTACAAGCCCTCCCAGGCTGCCCTCCGAGTCGGGTGTGGAAGTATAAATAAGCAGACCCGCGAAGCCAGGGTTATCACCCAGCTCTCCTGGTTCAAAAGAATACAGCCGCTCCCTGAGTGATGCAGATGAATAACCGGACTCCAATCCAAGCTGGCGGATGAGAACGTGCGCCATAGCATGAACAAGCAAAAATCGAGGTGTTATTGCTCGTAATGGTTCCCATTGTTTTCTTTCACACATTTCGATATAGGAATTGTGTAGCTTCCCGGCGCGGTCAGATATTATTTTTTGGTTTCTGGTCCACTTCTGGACCACAGACTCGTCAAATTCGATGTAGATGCCCTCTCCGCGTATCTCAACCGCTGGATGCCAGTCCTTTCGCACACGGGAGATAGGTACCAGGGTAATATCCAGACGGCTGGTTGGATCGGGCGGGTTGATACGAGTGAAACCAATCAAAGCCCGCACTTCTCGTAACCTTTCCACCAGGATCACTTTTGAGATCAACCCTTTGAGATTGTTGGGAACCTCTGCCTCTACTGTTTTGAAATCCGAGAGTATTTCTTCATCTCCGCTTGCCTGACGAAGCGCCCGGCACTCCTGATAGCGAAGTTGCTTTTCGGTAAATTGATCCTCGCTGATTTTTTCCTGATCTTTCCGTTGTCGAATTGCTTCAACGATGTCGTCAACACTCATCCCCAGTTGTTCAGGCAGGTTCAGTGCCTGGACTGTACTGTGCAGGGCAATATCAGGCATGGCTCTGAATATGGACCAGTGAGGATTGAGTTTTGTGAAGACTGCCCTTGACCAGGGTGGGATCGAGATTGAACTGACCTGCACCGAGAAATACACATTCGATGCGCCGCGTTGAACCGGTCTAACCGGTTCTCCACACTGTTCCTTATCCAGGAGCCAGGGGCGCTTTCCCTGGCAGCTGATGAATTTCAAATTATCCTTTTCGGTAGCCCCACTCAGGCTGGCATGTGCATCGCAGTCCACACCCTTGCAGCGAATTTCAAGGTCTGCCAGTGAGGATGAAAAGCCTCTGGCTCGTAAGAACAGGGTTGGTCTGGCGCAGATTTCTCTGCCTGCCTTAAGATGGACCCACTCAACCCAGGGAAAGTCGTCCACATGACCTTTCTCACAGGCAATGATCAGACGCGCCGGATACACCTGCACCCTGCATTCCGGGCATTTGATCAGGTTTCCGGGTCTGTGTAGCGAACCTGCAAAATATTCATATGGAGCAAGACGGTTGCACCTTGGGCAAACCATCCAGCGTGGGAAGATTACAGCTGGAAGATCCTTACCATCACCCTGATCCACCGTTGTCGGTGTCCGAAAACCACTGACACGCAAAACACGCTCCAGGTTGGGTTCATGGATTTCAATAACATGATCCTCTTTCCAAAAGTCTATGCCAGCCATCATTGCCGAGCCGTTGCGCAGATCTACGATAGATCCAGGACCAAAGGTGGTTAATGCCTGGCTGCGACGTATTGCCGGTCTTTTGAACCAGTTTGCCATTTATTTACCCCTCGTAATTTTTATAATGAATACCACACTCACCTTCAACATCACGCAGAGAGTTAAGCGTCGGGAAGGAGAGAACATCTGCTCCATGCACTTCTTCTACCGGGTCCATTAGATGGGGGAGAGCAGGATTCTTGTAGGAGCGCCCATAGGTAAGTCTTTCAGCCAGGGTCAGCTCTCTCCAACGAGAGCAGATATACTCAAGTTCCTGACGGACTTCATCCACTTCAACAAGGTCAATTTCAGCCACTCTTGCCAGAATTGTTTCGATGACTTTATTTGCATCAGGAGAGTTCGGGTCGAAGTTTCCAGCTGCCTGTTCTGGATTAAGATAGGGATTCAGGTGGCGCATCAAAGTGATAAAAATTCCATGCAATCCGCGATCGCGTGCTCGATTTGAATATGGAGTTACCGAAGTCGGTTCAACCTGACTGTAGATCGAGCTATGATAGGGAACGAATCTCTCGTAGTGAGAGCGATCACGGGGTCTTGTCCAGTTGTAGAGCGTAACCACCAGACCGGGATACTGGCGACCAATCCGGCTGGTAGCCTGAATATATTCTGAGGTCATCTTGGGTTGCCCGTTAACCACCATCAATCCAAGACGGTCAATATCCATCCCAACCGAGATCATATTGGTTGCCAGCAAAACATCAATGGCTGAATGATCGTTTATGGTTTTTGCCATGTGGTCGAGGATCTCTGGGATTTCATCCGACCCGATACGACTGTTCAGTTCCCGGTAATAATTGATGTATCTTTGTTTCTCACCCGCCCGCGAGGCGAGCAGTTTCATGCGATCCCGGACATCGTCTTCAACCAGGCGCAGAGCACCGCCCAGCTCTCTCAGGCTGTTGAAATAGCCCACCAAAGTCCAGTATGGATCCCGCAGAGAAGGATCTGCGCTGTGTTCAAAGATCCTTTGCAGCAGGACAGCGTAAATTCGTAAAAGAGCAGTTTTCATGCTTTTCCCAGGTGCATGCACACCCACATAAAGCCGCCCTGGTCTGACATCTGGTGATATCTGCCAGGCAAAGAAATTATCACGGGCATCCAGTGCGGGAGGTGGAAACTGGCTGAGGCCTCGATTGAAGAGTCCTCTGCTTTGTTCGGCAGCCCGACGAATGGTAGCCGTGGATGCGATTATTTTGGGTGGGATGCCATTTAGCATGCACAGACGATCAACGGCAGTTTCATACAACCCGACGAGTGATCCCAGAGGTCCCGAGATTAGGTGGAGCTCGTCCTGAATGATCAGTTCAGGTGGCAAGGTTTCACCATCTGGTCTGCCAAAAATTGCCCCTGCTTCTGCCAGCCAGGGCAGGCGGGCAAATTTATCCACTGTGCCGATCAGTAGCGAAGGCCTGCGTCGGTAGATATCTTCGTCCACCAGATACAAAGGCAGCGCTGTTGCAAATTCACAATCCTCATTGGGGCACTGAATCACCAGAGTTACACCGATTCGATAGTGACGAGGTGTGATGGGCGTTCCGCACCAGGGACAGCTATGAATCTGGTATGGATTGCCTTCCAGAACCCGTTCTCCCTGCAATATTTGCTCCAGAGCAGTCTTTGCCTGGCTGAGTTTGTTTGGTGTGGCAGTGCCACCAACCCACAGACCAAGATTAATCTCATCTTCTCCCAGTTTTCCTTTGTTCTGTCGACGAATTGTTTCGCAGGCCATGATCAACGTGGATGCACGTTGAAACTGCTGGATGGTCAGCAATCGCAATGTATAGCGCATCAACACTGTGACACCCGCCGTAACTTTCTGTCCAGACCCTCTCATTCTCCGCAGGAAGATGGTAAATGCCGTAAGCCCGAGGTAAGCTTCAGTTTTGCCGCCGCCAGTTGGAAACCAGAGCAAATCGACCAGATGGCGGTCAGGATTTTCGGGGTTGGCAATGGAAGGCAGACATAAGAGGATAAAACCTAACTGAAAAGGTCTCCATTTATGAGATTCATCCAGGACCGGAGCTGGTGGGCGCCTGTCAACTGGCATTTTCAGCCATGTCACCCTGCTACGCTGTATCAGCATTGCCCGATTGGCAAGTTGAAATGCTTCCCGAACCTGCTCGTTCTCTTTAATCAACCGGATTCCCTGTTCGATGCGGTTGGCAACAACCTCGCAATCCTGGATGTTTTTTCTGGCTGTTTCCTGAAGGCCAGCAGGCACCTCGTCCAGCTTTAAATCACGCAGCCAGACGCGATACAATGCGGGTAATACCTCCAATCCGTTTACCAATTCTTCCCCGGAGGCAGTCGATAGAAAGTACATCTCAAGTGCCCGAAAATGCTCCCGTGGATCAGGCGTTAGTTGTAAAAGCTCATAAGATGGAACCACACAGGTGCGCAATTGAGTCGCCGGCTCTCCTTCCCGAGCATCCCATTCAACGCCACATCCATGCCCCACAGCGTATTCAGGTGCATGGCGATACAGAAGTTCATTCTGAATCCGATCAGGATCGATGTAACCATCCTCACGCCCGCGGTGTATGATGAATACAGGCTTATCCGGATCAACAGATTCCACAATTATCTCTGGCTGGAAGAAGCAGTATGGATCCAGTCTGGTGGTACTGCTTACTCGATGCGTGTTCAGTAGAGACAGGGTAACAATGCGTCGTTCCCCTCTGGTACGCACTCGCCTGAATAATGCCAGACCAGTTTCAATTGGGATCGTGTCGGTAAATGCCTTACTTACCTCCAGAACAACGGGATTGATGGGCAACAACTGCCTTTTCCAGATAGAAGGACCATTTTCTTGTTTATCTTCCAGGTAAATGGCTGCTCGGATTTTGACTGAGAGCGTCTCTTCGGCAGGTGTGGTGAAGGTCAATCCAATTGATGATGGATTGGTAGCTGTGCCCATCAAAGTTCCGGTATCAATTTCGTCATCCTCCTCATCGGCTGCCTCTCCCGCGTCTTTGTCTTCTTCTGGATCAATATCGGTGTCAGCCGGGAATAAGATTCCAGTCAGGTAGAATGAGGTTGGACCTTCGGTCAATTCTTCATCTACACTATAAGGGCCAACCAGATCCTTTTTTAACTCTTCAACAAGATACGAGCGTATATCGCGGTGGGTCACTGTCATATCTAATACTCCAGAGAAATATTAGCCATGCCACGCAAGCGCAATCCCAGACAAAACCCTGATATAGAATACGGTTCATGTACATTTTTAGGGTAAGGGGGCAGGACCTCGGTGACCACAGCAGCCACCCTTACTGTGCTCCAATAACCAGGATACCGAAATCGACGACCACGGCTAAGATAATTCATAACAGCCTTTAGATCGTCTGTAAATGAAAAAGACAGTTGAGCAAGGTCGGGCGAGTCGGTCCTAAAGCTCATGTGCTGTCTTATACGGTAAAAAAGGCGTTTTCCATCTGTTCGGTAAATGTATAACAGACTCCCAGGCCGAATATTTTCCCAGATGAAGTCCTGTGTTTTGTTTGCGGTGCTGGGATCAGATTGTACCCAGGTGCTTACTGGAGACAATATATCGACATCGCCTTGATGACCGACCTCCATAAAGTATCGTCCTGGTTGACGCAACGCAACAATCCACCTGCGACGTCTGTTGTTGCATGCGACAGTAAAAATATGTGCTGGCAGACCATCTCGATCTAATGCGGAAAGAGCTTTTCTGGCTCTGGTGGCAGCCACGTACAGTACGCGCGCTTCTTCTGCCTTATCAATGTCACCATTTGCGTGCGTGTGGGGTTTTAATACAACCACATGATCGAATTCTCGACCTTTGGCTGCGTGAATGGTTGATAGCGAAACCTTTTCGACGGCTGGCTGCAGGTATGCATCCGCTTCGTCAGGCAAACGGGCACCTCGATATAATCTTAAGTGCAGCAGTCGAATTTCCAGGTCTGGTGTATCTCTACCTTCAACCCTCTTCAGCCAGCGAAAAGCCCGGTCGGGTTCAAGTTGGTGAGTTTTTCCAACCAAGTTGCACCAGCGTGATTTGAACTCGGAGAGTGTGATATGGTTATCAGGATAAGTTCCCAACACTCTTCCCAACCAGGCAGGCAAACCCTGATCCTCGGGTCTGGGTCGGATATAATATCCGATCCCTCTATACGAAAGTAGAGAAGCAAGTTGCAACATCTCTCCATTCGTTCGGCATAAAATGCAGACTGAATTATATGGGGATTTTTTTATTCCATCTCCAGGTTCGATTGCAGATCCTACGCCTTCAATAGTATCAAGAAGCTCCCTCATGCCTGTCAGGGATTGGTCTCCGTTCTTGTCGGTTTGGATAATATTCCTGGCTTTTTGCGCCAGCACAGCAGGTTTTCCAGTTGATCTGTAATTATCAGATAGTTGCTTTTCCAGCAATCCTTGAATCCACTCCTGGTGTCTGATCCATTCCAATAGTTCTTGAGAACTTACATTTTGCTTATCTCTACCCCTTGAAAATCCGTAAATAGCCTGAGCGGGATCGCCAAGCAGAGTGAAGCCACCCGAAATTCGGGTCAGCATAACCTGCACCAGCCTTGCTCGTACACCCACCAGATCCTGTATCTCGTCTACAATCAGATGGCGATATTTTGACACCATCCAGGACTCCATGCTCTCAGGATCCAGCAACCTGTCTACTGCCATCTGGATCCGTTGATCGTAACTGGTTCCACTCAAATTACGCTCCGGGTCAGATGTCAGCAGGAGTAAAGTGGCAAAAGAATCAAATGTGCGTATTGATACAAAGCGCAGATCATCATGCACCTGCGCATCCCGAATCAGGTTTCTGAGTCGGTTCATGATCTCGCTTACTGCGGCACGCGAGAAGCACAACACCGACAGCTCGTAAGGGTGCAATCCTTGATCTTCAACAAGATGAAGAATGCGCGCAACAACCGTATGAGTTTTTCCTGTACCAGGGGGTGCCAGTACCATTAATGGTTGGGTATAAGGGGTATTGGCAATGGATACCTGCTCGGGTGTCAAAGGATATTTCATACAGATATCGAAAGACGTTCTACGGCATCATGGTTAATTCTAACGGATCAATGATGAATATTCAGATACTCAGCTTTACATGTCTGTTGATGCTATTTTTGAGAGCCGGTTTTTATGGCAATTAATTGGCTCAGTCCTCACGGGCTTAAAAGAACATTCCCTATCCATTTTACTTGAGTTAGAAGGAGCGGTCAAAGCCACGCGTCATGTATTTGTGCGTCAGGTTTTTCCTGGCTTGTTCTAATCTTTTAAGGTCTTGGCCCTAATATTTTCTACAAACCCCGACCCACAAAACATATTGTGCGTCACCCCCAACGGCCTCTTCTCCCCCAAATATTAAGAGAATTTAAGCCAAACATGACCAATTCCCCTCTTGCATTGGATGCAAATCCTGTGATATACTTTTTATCACAGTATACATAACACGTCCCTAATATATCATGTAGTAGCAAGGAATAAAGATGACTGACACGGCGATCGATTTCGCAAAGAAATTAAACACGCTTTTCGAGACCAAAACCAAACCGGATGGAACGAAGTATACACAAGAGGAGGTGATCCAGGGAACCAAGGGTGTGCTAACCCGAGCCTATCTTTGGAAACTGCGCACCGGGCGCGCCAAGAACCCCGGATTTAACATCGTTCAGGCTTTAGCCGATTTCTTCGACATTGATATCAATTATTTTCGGGTTTCTGAAGACGAAGAAAAAGCAGTGCTCGAAAAAGCGCAACGAAACAAACTCGTGAGCGAGGTTGCATTACGGGCAAGCATGTTTAGCGAAGAAACCGTGCTGGCGATTATCAATATGATGGAATACATCGAAAAAAACCGTTCAGAGAAAGGCGAATCACAGGAGACTTGAGTGGTGAACCCCAGATTAAAATCCGAGAAAATTTTGGCAGATCTTCAATACGATTTTCAGGACTTCACGATTGAACATTTCATCAAGTGGATTGGGGAACTGAAGGGTCGCCGGATTTTATCTTACCCTCTCGATATGTCGGCTGGGTTGTTTGGCGCCTGGTTGACGGACGATGAGGAACCGAATGAGTATATTTTTTATCGCGCCGACGTCCCCCCAATGCATCAAATCCACATCCAGCTCCATGAGTTGGCGCATTTTCTATTAGGACACCCTACGCTGCATATCACCCGTGAGTTACTTGCCGCTGCGTTAACCGGGAAGGGGGAATTGCCGTTCAATGAATTGGCCCGCCTGCGCTCGACCGTGAAACCGGAAGACTCGCGATCAATTCGCGAGGTCGAGTCGGAGATCCTGGCTTCTGTCATTCAGGAGCAGATCATCCGGCATTCACAGCTTAAGCAGCTAACCAGGGGCATCTCTTCCGATAAGAATATCGCGAATTATCTCAAGGATCTTGGGATGATTTGATGAACGCGGCGATCGAGATTTCTCTGTGCATCCTGGCATGGCTGGTCGCGCTGATCCGTCTGCCTTCCGTTTTGAAGAGCAGCGCATGGAGAGCGGATCGCGTCGCCTTCCGAATTTGGATCGCCACTTTTTTCTTCGCCTTGACCATGACCTTCCTGGTGACGCCGGTGGGCGATGCAATTAATCGCTTAACTGCGCCCAATTTTTCACGTTTGCTGGCTTACTGCTCGGTCTCTGTAACCCTGTATTTAACAGCCTCTTCCTCTATGACCACATTTCCGACGCACAAGAATGCCCGCCAGCTTCGCTATCTCAAACCTTACCTGCTGTTTACTCTTGGGCTGTTGACGATCATTTATGTATTTTTTGTCTCCCACACTTCCCGCTGGGTGGAGGAGCCCATCCCGGCAACGGCTGCGGAAATGGCTTTCAAGCTGACCCTGTTTTCGTATGCAACGATTTTGTGCATCTTGATGGCTTTAGCCTGCTACCGGTATTTGGATCAGGAAATGGTTGCGGTGACGAAATACCGGATCATCGCCATCATATTGACAGCTTCAGGTGGCGCGGCCTTTTTCTTCACCAAATTGATTCTCGCGCTCGGGTATGTCTGGACGCCGCTTGGCTCTCCATCTATCCATATGATGTCCAAGGCTCTGATGACTGCCACTGCCATGCTGTGGGCTGGGTCGTTTTTGCACAACAACGTCTATACTCGTGCGCTCTCAATCTTCCACGGGTTTCGCTATTGGCCTGCCTATCAAGATCTTTCTTACCTGGTCAAATCCCTGGATCGTTACTGCCCTCCAGTAGCATTCATCGAAGAAAAGCCTTCTTTTGGCAGCTTCATGCGCAGATCAGAATATTACCTGTACCGGGCAACGATCCGGATTTTCGATGGGAAAGCATTCATCGGTGATATTCTGAATAGAGAAAAAGGCAAGGAACTCCCCAAAGGATGGACAGAGCTTACTGTCGAAGAGGCAAACCAGATCTTCCAGGCGTTGAAAAATATCTACGCCTCGGGGGATTTTTGGGACATCGTCCGCAGTTTCAGGATCGCGAGCAAGAATTTAGCGCGATCTCGGTCTATTGGCGTTCAGGAGGCGTTCGGGTGGCGAGCACAGTTATGAACGACGCATCCGCTGATAGACTCGCCGAGGTTGTCTCCTACGTCTTTCACCCCCTCCTCGTCGTCATCCCCACCCTGGTAATCGCCATGACCAGCCTGGGCAGCACATTGGGACAGGCGATATTCTGGACGGTTCTGTCGATCGCGATCGTAAACCTGCCAATGGCGATATTATTGTTTTGGGGTGTTCGCTCCGGCAAGTATTCCGATGCCAGCGTCTCAGTGCGTGAGCAGCGCACCAGTATCTACGCCATTGGTGGGGTTTGCCTGGTAATCTTGCTGGCAGTTTTGATCCTCAGCAAAGCGCCTGTGGTTATCATTGCTTGCCTGATCTCAGCGGTGATTGCCACCGCTATCGGTTATTGGGTCAACCGCTATACCAAGCTCAGCCTGCATTCGGCGGCGATGGCTGGCTGCACTGCGGTGTTGTTGTGGACGGCTCCGCTGATCGGCGTGATCGTGGCGATCTTCGCCCCACTGGTCGGCTGGGCTCGCATTCGCCTGAAGCATCACACTCCGGTTCAAATTCTGATTGGATGGATGGTGTCTATGATCTGTGTGTTTGTGGTCTTTCAACTGATGCTGTAAGTCCGGTTTAATCTCCGGATTTAACAAAAGGACGGCCGCTAACTGGTCAAGGTCGCCGGCCGTCCGGGTGAGCAGGTCATCACGACGTTTCCGTCTGTGGTCGCTGCCCGATTTAATTATAACCGATTTGGTGTCCTGACTTTGGTGTCCTGATTCCTCTTTTTTGGAAGGTGCACATGGCAAGAAACAATCATGTCTGGGTCAAAGGCGATATCACCGGGGATATCTATTTTGATATCCTCGAGCTGGACGGCAAAGAGGTCCAATACCTGCGCATGTACCTGATGATCAAAGGCGTCAAGGGCGCCAACGGGGTCAAAGGTCTGCGTGTCTGTGTGTACGGACCGCTGGCTGAGCTGGTCTATGGGCATGTTCGCAAAGGCAGCCGGATCGGGGTGATCGGGCATATTCAGCAACGCAATCTTCGCAACGGCAAGATGGTATTCGAGATCGTCGCCTCCGAAGTGGATTTTTTGCGCAATATCGAGTGGCAAACCGGAGAGCGGGTGCGCCAGGACCTGGTGCAGCGCGGCTTGCTGCGCCCCTCGCATCGGGATGAAGACAACGGCGGGGGTGGAGTTACAGACTACGCCGACCTCTCCGAACACCTCAGCGCTGCCGTTCCGGAGGATTTGATCGAAGATGAACAGACCTGACGAGATTAAGATTTCCATATGGGTGCTCATCATACCCGCCCTGGCGATACTGTTGGGGATTGGCTGGTTTGCCTCGCCGCGCGACGAGAACAACCGCCCGCTGTTGCTGCTGCCGGATGTCAAAGCAGTGGAAGAATACCGGCGGCTGGCAAATCACTGGAGGGACGAGTTACGGCTCGTGGATGGTGAGATCGCACTGATCCTGGCTGGAGATACGTCTGATTTGTTTAGCCAATCCCGCCAGGCGCAGAACACCCTGGAGCATAACCTGCGCATCATCCAGGAGATCGACCGTCACGATGCCCCGGCAACGCTGGTGGGTTTACAAGAAGAGCTCAAGCTGGTTTCGCAATCTTACCTGGAATCCTCGCGCCTGGCGCTGCGCTGGCTCAGTTTGCCCGACCCGGATAACCACGACAAAGCGCAAAACAGGCTGGTCGAATCTCGAAACATGCTGAGCGACATGGAGGCAAGCCAATGGCTGGAGAAGAGATCACCATAGAGAACCTGCGCCAGTTGTTGTCGATCCAGACCGATCTGCGCGAGCAGGCTGAAACGCGCTGGCGCAAAGCTCAGCGCGTCCTGGTATCGCTCCTGGAAACCTTTGCGCCGGAAGAAGTGGATCAGCGCCTGAAAAACGGGCGTCCGCTCGACCACCTGCCGGTTGACGAGCTGGAGCAGTTGGTGCGCCAGCAGGTAGGTAACCGCCTGCACCAGGTTCAGCGCATGTTGAATGAGAGCCAGACCGCCCAGCGTGTTCAAAACCTGCGCGAGCAGCTAGAGAAAATGATTGCACAGAACGAGGAACTCCAGAAAGAGAACAGGCAGTTACAGGACCGGATTAACCGTCTGGAAGCTGAGAAGATCGATTTGCTGGATCAACTCGCGGCGTTGCGCGCCGTATCTCGGGAGCAACGACAAACTATGGCTGAACAAAAATCGGACATTTCCGCCCAGGATGAAAGCGATCCCCCTGAGCCAGCCTGGATGGCAAGCTGGCGGCAGGCAGAGACCTTCGAGCGCGACGCCGGCGTCCTGAAGATGATCGCCGAGACCGGCCTGGCGCGCCGCCCGGTAATCGAAGCCCAGGCAGCCGAGCTGCTCGGCATCAAAAAAGCCGGCGGCAGCATCCAGGCTTTGCTGACGCGCCTGGAGGATCTCCGCCTGATCGAAAGATTCCGCCCGTGGACAGCCGATGGCGCTGGCACCGGCGGCAAGTTTCCGGACCTGGTGCGCCTGACCGATCAGGGTCGCCTGGCGTACTGGTTGCTCACCAACCAGCAGCCGCAGGTGAACGAGTACGATCTGCTGCTCGAGCGCCACGTGTCGCCGGAGCACACCCTGCTCAACCTGCAGGCGGCTGATGTGCTGCGTGAGGCTGGTTACCAGGTGGACCTGACCCCGCCGGAAATCACCCTGCCGGACGGGGGATTGTTCCGACCCGACCTGGTGATCCTTGACGACCAGGGCGCGACCCATTTCGTGGAAGTGGAGCGCGACGTCGATAAAAACCTTGAGCAGCGCCAGGCGAAGTGGCGCAATTTCTACCAGGCAAGCAGTGGGAAGATGTACGTGGTGTGCGATAACCGTTCCTGCATGCGCAATATCCGCAGCGAGATCAATTACTGCCTGGGGAATAGACCGCTGGTCGTTTCATTGACCAATCTGGCTGATTTACAAACAGGCAAACGGGGTGAGGGGGATAGCGTTTGGCTTGAAGCGCGTACTCGTGGGTAGTACTGATGGTTGGTGTACTGAGCGAGCTAACGGTGTGCTTTACCTGCTGGCGGGCGGGCGTGGACTCGGCTTGGGAGCAGGATTCCGCCGAGGCGTGGAAAAAGCCCATAAGTCGCGCAGAATCCCGCCAGTCAGGTGCAAGCGGTGTTGGGCGTTTTTGAGCCTACTAAAACGATAACTGGACGAAACCACGCCAATATTCAAAGCCTATGTGTCCATTTTCCTCAGTATTTCTAGCAATTTCGTTGTTGTATTCCAGTTGCGGATGGTCATGGATCTATAGAACGGTGTTTCCATAATTTTATTAAGACGACTTTTGGTGCGTTGGGAACTGAGCCGTTGTGAGTAAATTACGCCATTACCTGCCCAGACTTGGTCGACCCCCTCTCGAGGACTGAATGCAGACATAGCCTGAGCCGAATCAATACCCATCAGAAAGATTGCATCGCTGTGATACTTCTCGGGCTGCTCACCAAAGCCTTTTGGCTTGTTGTCAATGATGGCTTGGAATTGCTTGTAAGTCAACACCAAAACTTTGACGAACCCATCATCAAGTTTGAAGTTTTCAGGTAAAACCCTTTCAATCTGGGCTTTTACATCGTTGGCGCGTTTGTCGGATTTTAAGATTACATTACCACTGGCAATATACGTCAAAACATTGGAAAATCCTTGCTCTTCCAGGCATTTTCTCAAACCCGCCATTGGTACTGTATTTTTGCCGCCAACATTGATGCCACGTAAAAGGATTACATAGGTATTCATTGTTCCTTGATTCCTTACGGTTTTTTTCTAAGCGGGATGCACGAACTCAAACGCCCAACGATTTAAGGTTTGATGTGGCGGAAAGGGCGAAAGTCTAAACTTCGGTACATTGTGCCGCCACATCAAACCGAGTTGAACTAAGCCGTCTAGAGCAAGCGCCCTGTTGCTTGGAATTTAAGATGCACTACCAAAATTAAACCGGGTTCTTTGCTCACCTGACTGAATTAATTGTACACCCGGAAGACTAAAAAATGACCGTTTGAGCGCGCAGAAACTGGCCGCTGTTGGGCCATTTTGGGGTTTAAGGCAAGCTGAACCAGGAGCGCCAGGCTGAAAACCGGCGTCCAGAGCGAAACAATGTATTTCCGCGAGACAGAAGTGCTTCATGGTGGGCAACGTCCAGTGGGCTGAATAGTGCGCTGAATAAGCATTGGCTGGCCGCAACTTGGGCAACACAACTTCGGTGATGGCGTTGAATCGGCTGGTTCTGGTGTAGCTTCTGCCTCCCCCAAGTTCTCCGGATATTTCTGCTCGAGCTGTTGGCGCAAAGCAGCCAGGCGTTTGCGACAGCCAGACGCAAAGAAGCCGAAATAGCGCACCTTGACAAAACCTTTGGGCAGCACATGCTGTAAAAAGCGATGGATGAACGCTTCGGCAGACAGTGTGCACAGTTTTGGCTCACCCGTGTCCGTCACCCGGTAGCGGAAGGTCACCTGGTCGTTCTCCAACTTGACCAGACGACGATTGCTGATCGCCACTCGAAAGACATAGGGGGCCAGGTATTTCAAGGCTGTACGCCCATTGCCCACCGCTTTGCAGTGCACCACCCAATCCTGCTGCCAGACCCTGGCAGGAATCTGCGTGAAAAGGGCCATCTTTTGCAAGGCCTGGCGGAACTTGCTGCGGAAGATTTTCGAAAGCGCTTTGACTGGCAGCAAGAAATTCTGCCGAGCAGGCAGCCAGGTATGCGTAATGGGTGCCAGGCCGCCTGCCGGAACCAGGTAGTGGATATGCGGGTGATAGGCCAGGTTGCGCCCCCAGGTGTGCAGAATCCCCACCAGGCCGATCTGACCGCCAACGAAACGCAGGTCTTTTGCCAGGCGCTGCGTGGCCGCCGCGGAAACCCGAAAGAGCAGATTGTAGAGCAAGCTCTGGTTGCTGCGCACGATTCCGTTCAGCGCCGCAGGCAGGGTGAAGGTCAGCATGAAATAGGGCACAGGCAAGAGCAAATCTTGTTGTGCTTCCCGCCATTCCTGGGCCTTGTCATTCTGGCATTTAGGGCAGTGACGATTGCGACAGGAATGGTAACTGTACTGCACCTCGCCGCATTCAGGGCAGGCATAGACCTGCCCGCCCAGGGCTTCGGTACGGCATTGTTCGATAGCGCGCATCGCCTGCCGGTGGCTCGGCAGGATTTGATCGGCGAACTTCCGGCGATAGGCAGGACCGTACTGGCGAAAGATATCCGCCAGTTCTAATCCCACAACCCCGCCACGACGCGATTAACAACCTGCAGCGACAGATCTTCGCTCGGTTGGGTCAGATGGGTGTAAATGGCGGTGGTGCTGGGCGAGGCATGCCCCAGGTAAGACTGGATCAAGCGCAGGTTCAGCCCGCTTTCCAGCAGGTGAGTGGCGTAGGAATGGCGCAAGGTATGCACGGTAGCTGGTTTCTGGATGCCACTGTCCAGCAATGCGCCTTGAAATGCTCGCTGCACCCCACTGGCATTCATCGGCCCTTTGGCACTCTGGCGCGACGATGGAAAGATCCAATTCGGATCGCGATGGGTTGCCCAGTACTGGCGCAACATTTTCAGCACCGGTTGCGGCAACGGCACATAGCGATCCTTGCCCCCTTTCCCATGGCAAACGTGCAACAACTGACGCGCTCCGTCTATGTGACCGACCTGCAAATGCAACCCTTCCTGCAAGCGCAGCCCACAGGCATAGATCGTACTCAGGCACACCCGGTAGCGCCAGCGCCGCACCCGCTCCAACACCTGGCGCACTTCTTCCACGCTGAGCACCACCGGCAGTTTCTTCTCCTGCGGCGGGCGTACTAAATCCAATGTCGACCACTGCCGCTGCAAGGTGCGCTCGTAGAAGAACTTGATCCCACACAAAGCCAGGGTGATCGTGCTGCGCGAGGCTTTCTTGACGTTCTTCAAGTACAGAAAATACTGGCGTAGCTCCTCTTCGGTAATCTGGTCCGGCGGCTTGTTGAAGTACGCCGCCAACTGGCGCACAGCCCGCAGATAGGAATCCCGTGTTCGCTCGGCAAAACTGTGCAACTGCATATCCTCGATCATTTTTTGACGTAACGTGGTCATGGCAAAACCTCCTGTGAAATGAAATAGACTTCCACAGGAAATATAGCCCGGATCGCAGCAATTTGAGATTGAGTTGAGCCTGGGGAAAGAAAAGTGCGCTGACTTTACCTGCGCACAGCGCTTAGTTCAACTAATGCTTAACACGCCGCTTTGCGGTATATTTAGCGATATATAGCCCCAATCCCCATTATATAAGATAATGCTGGATTTGTTAATCAGGAGGTGATCCATGTTTCCACCTAAAAAAGGCTCCTTGACCAGGTCCGCGATCGGCTGCGATTGAAGAATTACGCCTACAGGACTGAGAAATCGTATCTCTATTGGATCAAACAATACATCCTGTTTCACAACAAGCGCCATCCAAACGAAATGGGAGGCTTAGAGATCGAACAGTTCCTCACCCATTTGGCTTCCACCAAAAAAGTTGCCCCATCCACTCAAAACCCTTGCACTGAGCTTGTCGAAGTGAGGCCCTGAGCGCACTTCTCTTTCTCTACCGTGAAGTGCTTGACCTACCTCTCGATTTGACTTTCCAGTCAGTCCAGGCAAGGAGGCCAAAACATCTACCGACGGTGCTTTCAAAGGCTGAGGTCGAGCGAGTGCTGCGCCAGATGAGCGGAAAAACCCTGCTGATGGCTCAGTTGTTATATGGCTGCGGCTTGCGCTTGATGGAGTGCCTGCGTTTACGGGTAAAAGATGTGGACTTTGAACAACACCAGATGATCGTGCGTGACCCAAAAGGAATGCATGATCGTACAACCATGCTGCCAGTAAGGCTTGAGCTGTCCCTGCAAGCTCAACTCCAGGCGGTGAAACACCTTCATGAGCGCGACCTTGCTTCCGGGCACGGAGAAGTCTCCCTTCCCAATGCCCTGGCGCAGAAGTATCCCGATGCTGCCAAAGAATGGGCCTGGCAATTCATTTTTCCTGCGAGCAATCTCTCGAAAGATCCATATGATGGAAAAATGAAACGCCATCACAGGCACGAGAGTGTTCTGCAAAAAGCCGTTCGCCAGGCGGCTATCAAAGCAAGAATTCATAAAAATGTCGGTCCACATACTTTCCGCCATTGCTTTGCCACTCACCTGCTCGAAGCGGGCTACGACATCCGGACTGTTCAGGAACTATTAGGGCATAAGGATGTAAAGACGACTATGATCTACACCCACGTGCTTAATCGCGGTCCCAACGCTGTGCGCAGTCCGTTGGATGAATAAGGGTGAGTCTTGTGATCGTCCTGACCCAAATAAAGAGTGGTTGAAACCCCCTGGTATGAACCCGGAACACACCTGGTGTGAACCGGGGTAACGGCTTAAGGAGGGATTGAACCAGTCTGGTGATTTCGATCATGAAAAATTGGGCGAAAATTATTGAAAAATGGTTGTAGAATTAGTCATTAGCGTTATCGATGATCCGCTCGTTGTTTTCCGCCCTTGGAATATTCATCCGCCTGCTCCTGGCGCTCGTCCTGATCGCCGGGTTGGTTCTCGTCGCCTTCGTGGCGTACCGAGGCACTCAGCCCATGCAGCTCGCCAATGCAAATGGCATGACCTACTGGCAGTTCATGCGTGAGCGGATCGGCGCCATTCGCGAGCTGCCGGCGAAATGCCAGCAGATGCACTTCACCAGCTTTGCCATTGCGGTGCCGCTCTACCCGGCTTTGTATACCTACGTCGGCATCTACCCGCAGAGTTACCTCGCCAGGCACACGCAGCCCGATCCGTCGATCCCCAAGGATATCGGCTGGAGCGATGCGCCGGATACCTGGTGGCGGCTGGTGGAGGATGTCTCCTGGGAAGCCTGGGTCACCCGGCACCTGCCTACGGTCATGCTGGAGTGCAATCTGAAACCGCCATCCGTACCTGGTGTTAGCAAACCTTAACCAAAACAGGGGTTGACAAAATAGCGAAATCGTGTAAACTAATAATCACAACCAAATAAGCCTGATTTCGAAACGTTTGCCCTTCTGCCCTCGTGCGGGAAGGCAAAGCCAGAACGACTGAAGCAGTCCGTCTGGTTATCGTTGGACGACCAATGCGCCACACGTGGCATTCGCTTGGGAGCGGATGCAGCGGTGGCGTTTTTTGTTTTCTGGCAAATGTGGAGGTGGCATCGTGAGTGAAATCGTCATTCCAAAGCGTTCTATCATCCTCGGCCTGGTTCTGATTGGCCTGGTCGCGGCGGCGATCTGGTTCGCCCCGCAGCTCTACAGAGATTCCCTGGCGCAGGCTGGCGGGTCTGTCACCACTTCTTCTCCCTCGGTTGACCAATCGGAAGCAGAAGATGTCGCTGCGAGGGATGCCGCGTTAGCCGGCGCCACAGCATTTTACACCGTGGATTACACGGCAGGCCAACAGCATTGGCTGGACCAACTCTGCTTGGTCAGCACCCAAACCGGTTGTATCGTCTACCAGAATGTCATCGTCCCCAACCTGTGGAGTCAGCTCGAAGAGGGGAAGACCGTCACCACCGTGGAAGTCTCCGCCGGGGAGAAAGTCCAGGAGCAGGTCGCCAGCACCCGCGATAACGCCCCCATGCAGGTCTGGCGCTTGAACATACAGCTCTCGTCCCCCTGGCCGATGCAGAAAGAGCCGGTCACGGATTTCCCTGCCCTGGCTCTGGTGATCAAAGAAAGTGGAACCTGGAAGTTCGAGCGCTTCCTCACCGATGAAGAGCTCCAGGCATTTTCGACAGACGGAGGCCAGCCGTGAAGATCATCCGTTTTCTCCTCCTGATTTCTTTCCTTGTCGCTCTGGTTACGCCCGCCCAGGCTGCTCGAGCGGATGAAGGCGATTCGCCCTGGGGGGATTTCCTCAACCCGGACGGCTCGATTGCCTGGGATCAACTGACCGACCTCGGGACGGTATCCGAGCCGGCGGATTGGATGGACATCACGCTGCCGGGCGGTCTGGTGATCGATCTGGACGCCACCTATCACCGCTACCAGACGCCGACCGGGAACATCGTCGTGCTGCCCTCGCCTGCCACGCTCTTCTTCATGGCTCTGCATCCGGTCGAGAGCGGTTTGACGGACGCCGAAAGCATGCTGGGTAACGGCGCCTCGATCCTGGCGATGCTGGTCGGGCCATCGTTGACCTCGGATCAGCTTGCTCAGGTGGTATCGCAGGGCTATACCGATCCGGCGGAATTTTTCCAGGCGGTGATCGACGGTCGGGAGGACATCTGGTCGATCATCAACCGTAATTTCTTTTTCGAAATCATGATCATGTCCTTCGATAGCGGTTTTCTCGTCAACGCCTTGCTGCTTTACCTGAACGGCGTTGCCGATTGCGAAAATATTCCCGGCGGCTGCGCCGGTTTGCTGGCGGATTGCGAGGATGGCAATTGCCTGCCCGAAACGCCCATTTGCCCTGCGCCGACCATCACCCAGGCGCCTGCTACCCTGACGATCCAAAAGATCGCTCCGGAAAATCCGCTGGTGGTCGGCCAGGATCCGGATAAACGCGGCGCGGATATCCTGGCTCAGGCGAGCATTCCTCCGGTCACCTTCACCTGGTACGAGCAGATCCAGGATCCGCCCACCTGCGAGGCTGCCAGTTCTGGCAATGGCGGCGGCTGCCCCGGTCCTGGGAGCCGCTATGAGGGCAACTGGGACCCGTCCATGGAGAACAACCCGGGTTATGAGGTTGTCGAGGGCGAAATCCACTGCATCGAGCACGTGGAAGTGCTGCCAGAAGCAATCACCGAGGTGCAGGCTAACGCCCAGCTCAGCCCGGAAAGCCGCTACTGGATTTTGAACGACCTGGCGAGCAAGTATTACGAAGCCTACATCCACCAGCCGCGCTTCAACCTGGTGCCAGAGATGGCTCAGATGAGCGGCGGCTGCGGCGGGGATGGCGTCTGCACAGCCGAAACCCAGGCGCTCAACGTGCCCTTTGCCGATCCGGGCACCTTCAACCTGAGAATGTGGGTGTATACCGCCGGCACGTTCTTCAACTGGAACGGCGTATCCATCCCCATCACGCAGCCCAGGGTGCTCTTCACCGAGGACGCCATGCAGGTTTACGTCACCCTGGTCACCTTGCTCCCGGCAGGCGCTCC
>Ga0134094_1001152_pt1 | contig 26756 bp, 22 predicted proteins | sample 5_1taG_FD_94458 | JGI IMG/M metagenome (GOLD analysis project Ga0134094, IMG submission 94458) | Switchgrass degrading microbial communities from high solid loading bioreactors in New Hampshire, USA - 5_19_20_110_A1 metaG | ecosystem: Engineered > Bioreactor > Semi-continuous > Anaerobic >... | reverse complement strand
TTCATTCACCTCACAATCAGGAAACAAAATTTTCCGTATTATGAGGTTATTTTATCATGAGTGACCCAATTTTAAATTATCGTTTTGTTATTTTTTGACCCAATTTTATAATATCATTTACAAGTGAGTTTGCATACTGCTTTTACAGCTTCGAAATCCGTCCTGTAATAGTCAAAAAATTCTTTCTCGATTGTTTCATAATCACAATTTATATATTTTTGAAAGGTTCTCCAAAAAGCATTTTTATTGGAATCCGCCCCGTCGTTGTTCATCATCGCGAGCGTCCCTTTCCAGAAAGCATCCATAAATACTTGGGAATTATATTTATCCGAAAATCTTTTATTGACGCCATCGAAATAGATTTTGATAAAGGCTTTTTCATCAAGGGGGAGCAGGGAACCGTCTAAATCAAATAAAACCGCCTTATACATATTGTTCCTCCTATATCTCTTTAGTCCATTATATCAGAACTATAAGAAATGGTAAACAAAAAAGTATCTAAGAAAAACAATGAAAACCAGAAAAAATTTCTGGCTTTAAGAGATAATATAACTTAAAAGAAAAAGTCCGCCTAGCGGACTAAATTTTCTTGAAATAAATGTTGCGAATTAAACCGTTGTATTTAGGTTTTTGTTTGTATAAAGAAAAACCGGATTGGAGAAAATTGTGAATGCTGTATTTATTAAATGGAGAAACCGTGCAAGCCAAGATTTTATATTTCTTTCGTTTTGCTTCCTTTTCTAGCTCCTTGATTAATCTTCTTTGCAAACCGTTGCCCCGATGATCGCTGTGAACGATAATCAGTTTCACATTTGCAACTTTAAGCACTTCTTCGCCGGTTAAATCCAAATCATAGCCGATGTTCTCGGAAGTTTCCTTTCCGAAATAAAGGATTCCAAAAGCAATCAGTTTGTTTTCATAAAACACGCCGAGGGTATAATGGTTAAGAAGGCAATCCAAAAAGACATCCTCTGAATTGCGGCGCAGAAGTTCAGGATTTTCAAGATGCTCGAAAGCATTCTCCTGAAGAGCAAGCAAATCTGCCAAATAAGATTCTCCAAGCCGGCTGATTTGATAACGGAAACGCCTCATTACTTGGAAATCACCCTTTGGTATACTTCTTCAGAAACCAAGTTTTCCAAACTTCTTTCTTCGTGGAAAATATGCAGATTGTTCTTTTTTCGGTATTTAATCCAGATTTTTTCTAGTTTATAAATATTAGAAAAGTTATCGGGACTCTTCACTAGTTTTCTTGCCTGCACGCAAGGGTTATGCACCGCCAAAAAGAAGCGATATCCGAAAAGATCGTCGATCATCTCAATATCGATAATATGCCGTTCGATTAAAAGATAAAAGGTTTCAAAAAAAGTCAAGTAATTGCTGATTTCCGCATTCGAAAGCGAAACAATATCGGGACAGCTTTCAAAATCATATTCCTCGAAACTGGTATAGGCTTTTCGGTATTGATCGTTTGCGGTAAAGATTTGATTCAAATTTACAATAAACTCCGCTTCCGCAAGTTTCTTCCCTCTGACCATTTCGATCAAAAAAGAAATGATACCGGAAATCCCGGTCGCAAGGGCAAAGATTTGCGTCAATTTGCTGGAGTTTTCTTTGTCCGCAAAATAAACAACAATCGTCATCGCCGCAAGTACAATAAATAACAGGATAGCCAAGTTCGGTTTCTTCCGTAGTTTGATTTTTTTCATGAATGTTGCTCCTTTTATTGCTGCATTAAAATTTACTTACTGATTTTTCGGATCACGAAAGATGCTTGCGAAAGTATCCAAGAGCCACTGGATGTCAGTTTCTTCTTTGCAGGAGATATTGACGAGAGCATAATCATTTCCGCTTTGGATAACTCCGATTAAAGTATATAAAACGATGCCTTCTTCTTTTTCTTCTTTCAGACGCGCGCGATAGCTGCAGCCATTGGCTTCAAATTCAAACTTCTCGCCTTCGCTTCCGATCATTCTTTCTATTTTAAACTCTTCTTCTTTCGATGAAAGTTTGGCCGGCCAAATCCTGATATTCTTGTCTTTTTTCCAGAAGAAATGGATTTCGCCTTTGATTTCATGAAGAAAATCACCGCCGACGACTGCCGTCCAACCGCTCAGCTGATAAAAAACATCTCCGCTTCGGTAGGTCTTGCCTTTTGCTTCTTTTCCGGACAAGATTTTTTTGACAGCCTCGATATCTTCCCCTGGAAGTTCAATGTCCGGTTGCAAATCCCGTGCTCTTTCGAAGCAGACAAGTATTTTCGTCGCCAGCTTTTTTCTTCCGGAAAACGCGGCTCAACCCATACAAATTCCGTCCAAAGAAGCAAAAGACCGAGATTTCGAAAAAAATAAGCGTCTTTTTCCGGATTAGGCCAAATATAGTATTTTAAAAGAAAATCTTCGCTGTTGTTTTGCAGCGTCCGTTTTAAATCATCATAACGCCAGCTTCCGGTCGGCGTATATAAATAACCGGGAACGGGAAGCGGAAGCCATTCCGGATTCGCCCAGCCGAGAAGCGAACTCTCGCTTTTCAGGCATCCTTCCAAGGTCTTCAGTACTTCCGCATCATAAAGCTTTCTCAGAGATTCAAAATCGCGATGAAACTGATAGCCGGTTTCGTCGTCAAAAATAAAGTCGGTACCCAAATTATCTCCGAGAACGTCCAAAAATTCATAAAGGAAATTATGGAAACCGGGGCCCAAATGGGCGAGTGCGGATGATCCGGAAACTGTTCCTTCTTTAAACTGCAAATAGAGAAGTGCGGAAGGAAAAAATTCAATCGCGTACTCATTTTCTCCGGGATAAATTAGGAAATTAAACTTTTTTTCCAAAGCTTTCAAAGTCTTTCTCAGACGTTTACATTTAAGTTTTCGGTTTTCAGAATGAAAATAAATGATAAAATTCATTCAACCCTCCCCATTACCCCTTCATTATAACATCCTCATCAACGAAAAACAATCAGGAAAAGAAAAAAGCGCAAAGCGCTCGTTTCTAAGCCTGCGATACAAGTTTCCCGACCGTGGCAAGATAAATTACAAAAAGGTTGTCGCCGTCAAGTCCCAAAAGACTGTTCAATTCTTCATCTTTAAATGCACCAAGCGCACAAGCCCCGGCATCAATCGCCGTAGCCGCAAGATAGAGGTTTTGGCAGACATGACCGGCATCCAAAAATAGATAACGGATTCCTCTTTCGCCGTAACGCCAACGGTTCCGATAGGAATCGGCGACCCAAATGAAAGTCGCGGCCGAGGATTTTAAAAACTCCTGTCCCAAGCATGCATTGACAATTTCATCCTGAATGTCTGCGGTAACTTCCAAAGCTTGAAGCTTATGTTTGGTGGCGATATAGCGATACAGGCCCGGCACAAACCCTTCCACATTGTTCAACAACAAAAATGTTTCGAAAGGATGGCGCGCTCCCGCGGAAGGAACGGTTCTGAAGGTGATGTCCACAAAGCCGTCCGCAGTCTCCGTCATAATTCTTTTCTTTACTCCCTGGGATGCCCAAAGCAGATAAGAAAGTTCTTTTCTCGTAAGCGGTTCGTCGGAATATTCCCGGTAACTCTTTCTTTTCTTCAATATTTCCGTTAAATTCCGGTTCGGTATTTGAATCTCCTTCGGATCGTCAAGGTCAAGCAAAGGATTCTCGTTTTCCGGTATCTCTATCGGAGGTTGCGGAACACCCTTGGCCTGATCGGACTCATCAAGAAATTTGTATTGAGTCAGCCTGATAAACTCGTTTCCGATGTTATGTACACTCCTTGCATTACTTCCCTTTATTTATTATAACATTTTTTTACCAAAAAATGCAATTATTCCTTGACACAACAGGTAAATTATTTACATTCGTGGTATAATACTTATAGAGGTGATGATATGTGCGGCCGCTTCACAATCGCCGTCAATAAAGAAGATGTAAAGGAACATTTATATCAGCAGTTCGGAATTGAGGATTTCGATATTGATTTCTTCCTTCCCCGCTACAATATCGCTCCCGGAGAAAAAATCATCGCCGTTATTTCCGACGGCAAATCCTACCGTGCCGGTCTGATGCGCTGGGGGTTCGTTCCTCATTTTTCCGGAGCTTATCAAATGATAAATGCGAAAAGGGAAACGATTCAGGAAAAGAGTGCTTTTAAAAACGCATTTTATAACCGAAGATGCCTGCTTCTTGCTGACGGGTATTATGAATGGAAAAAGGAAGGAAACAGAAAAATTCCTTACAGAATTACTATAAAGGATAGAAATCTTATCGCCTTTGCCGGGATCTGGAACTACGGCAGCATTGACGGAAACAGAGTCGTAACCTGTGCCATCATCACCGGAGCGGCGGGACCGAACATGAGTTGGCTCCATGAGCGCGTCCCTGTAATCTTAAAACCGGATGCGGAAAAAATCTGGCTCAATCCGGAAAGCACGGATCCCAAGCTTTTGTATAATTTGACGGAGCCGCTTCCCGACTCCGAATACCGTTTATATCCGGTATCTTCCTTAGTCAACAATTCCCGAAATGATGTAATAGAATGCATCAAGCCACTGCAAAACAAAAATGAGCGTTGAAGCGCTCATTTTTCAATTATCGCAATTAAATCCTGAAGTTTTTCGATTTTTAATTCGGCTTTCTCGTAATCCGAGGCAGCGCCGATTGCGACCGCGGTGAAACCTCCAGCGATGGCGGCATCAATTCCCGCCCGCGCATCTTCTACAACGATTAAATCCTTCGGTTCCAGATTCAAAGTTTCCGCAGCTTTTAAGAACACTTCCGGATCGGGTTTGGATTTTTTTATATTGTTTCCGTCGCTTACGGCGTCGAAAATATTCAAGATTCCCAGTTTTTCTAAAATAAATTTCGCGTTCTTGCTTGAAGAACCGATTGCGATTTTAATATTTTTTGCTTTGAGTTCCTGCAATAAAGCCAAAGCCCCGGGAAGCAAATCTTTTTCGCTCATCCGGGAAAGAAGATTCCGATAAATCGCATTCTTCCTTTCCGCAAGCTTCACCTTCTCCTCGTAACTGAACTTCCGGTCGGTTTTTTCAAGCAGAATCTCGAGGCTTTCCATGCGGCTGATTCCGCGGAGGCGATGATTGTCTTCGCGCGTAAAGTTGAAAATACCGATGCTTTCTCCAAGTTCCTTCCAGGCAAGGTAATGAAACTCGTCGGTAGAGCACAGGACACCGTCCAGATCGAAGATGACTCCCAAGTACTTCATACTTGCGTCCTTTCTACGCAATACTCGCTATTTAAAACGATTTCTTTTCCGAAAAGCAGGAGCGAAAGCGAAGATTCGCTGTCGGACGTAAGTTTCACCTGATTTTTCGTTACATCGACGGTGATGTTTTTGCCTCGATAATTGATTTTAAAAGCATAGCGATTCCAAATCTCGGGAATCTGCGGGTTTAAACTCAGAATTTCCCCGTCCGACCTGAGGCCGCCGAAGCCGTAGACAATGTTCATCCACGCCGCAGCAATCGATGTCAAGTGCAGTCCCTCTTCCGCATTCCTATTGTAATCGTCCAAATCCAGGCGCGTCGCAAATTCGAAAAATGCGAGAGCTTCCGCGGTTTTTCCGATCTCCGCTGCGAGAATCGAATGAATCGAAGGCGAAAGCGACGATTCATGTATGCAGCGCGGTTCGTAAAACTCGTAATTGGCTTTCTTTACGGAAAGAGGAAACTCCTGATTGTACAGGAACAAGAACATCAAAACATCGGGCTGTTTGATCATGTCGTTCCGGTAAATCCGGTCATAGCTCCAATTCTTGTAGAGCGGAAATTCCGTAACCGGAATCGAATCCACATCGATATGGGGAAGGTCAAAATAGCCTTGGTGCTGTTCGAAAAGTTCCGTCTTCGGATCATATAAAATCAGCATCTTGTCGGCAGCGGTTTTTATTTTCTCAAAGAAGTCTTCGCCAAGCCCGACTTTTTTTAAGGTTTCAAAGTATTTTACGCCTTTTTCCTTTAGGAGTTTTCCGACTTCCAAAGTGAAAAGGAAGGTCTTCTTCGCCAGATAATTCGTATAAGTGTTGTGGTTTACCATCATCTGGAATTCGTCCGGACCCATCACGCAGTAAAATCCGAAACGGCTCCCGTCGCTGTTCCACTGCCCGCGGCTCAACAAAAACCGGGATATTTCCAAAAGCATTTCGAAACCGTAATCGGCCAAAAATGTGAAATCACGGGAAATACGAAAATAATGGAAAATACCGTAGGCTACCCCGGTGCTCGGCTGCAGTTGCAAACTTGCATGTTGCCAGAGGCTGCAGGCTTCATGACCGTTCAAGGTTGCAATCGGATAGCAAGCGCCTTCGCAATCCAATTCCCGTGCCCGCTTTCGCGCTTCCGGAAGCGTATGATACCGGAAAAGCAACAAATCACGCGCCGCAGAAAGATTATTGAAGAGATAGAAAGGAAGGCAATAAGTTTCCGTATCCCAAAAAGCGTGCCCGCTGTAGGCCTCCCCGGTGAGACCTTTGGCGCCGATATTGTTCGAAGGGTCAAACCCGTGATAAGTTTGTTGGAGTTGGAAAATGCAGAAACGGATGCCCTGCTGATTTTCCGGATCGCCTTCGATTTCGATATCGGTCTTTTTCCAGAAGTCTTCCCAGTATTCGCGGTTTTCACGCAAAGCCTTATCAAAGTCCAGGCTTTGAAGTAAATCGGCCTTTGCTTCCGAAAGCAGCGAATTCTTTTTTTCGCCCCGTTTATCGGGAATAATGCTTACTTTCCGGTCAAAAACAACTTCGCCGTCAAGCCTGAAACTATAGGCTACGCCGATTTCTTTTTCGAAACGGTAAATTGAGGAAGAAAGCGGAAGCGAGGGCTTGACTGTCATCGCTCCGGCAACGTACTGCCCGGTCGTTTGTGTTCTTCCGAGGGCTAAAAGCATTCCCTCCTGCACATCTAAATCCGCCTGCCAGCGCCCCGCCTGTCCCCAATGCTTGGTATTGAAATCGAGAGCGAAGCCGATTTCAATATGTGCTGGGTAATCGGAAGAAATGACAATTCTTTGATAGCCGCTTCGGCAGTGCGTCATGCTTAAAAAGCGGATGAAAGTGAAACGGATTTTTCCGGATTGGCTGTGCAATGTGAAAGAACGGGTGAGAGTTCCCGCTTTTAAATCAAGCACTCTTTGGAAAGCGCTGATTTCCCCTTTCGCAATATCCACTGCTTCCCCGTCGACTTTGAGTGCCGTTTTCAGCCAGTTTAAGCCGTTGACCATGTAATGGGTGCGCCTGATAATGCCTTTATAGCCAGGATTCGCTTCTTCTCCCCATTCATATATTCCGTTATAATAAATCCCCTGCAAACTTTTGGCACTGCTTCCTTCTTCAAGGAAACCTCTTGCGCCCATGAATTCATTCGCAAGCGAAAAAATAGATTCGGAAACTTGATTTCTTTCGGGATGAAATCCTTCTTCTACAATCCGCCAGGGATCGGTTTTGAGATATTTGTTTGCGATTTTTGCCATCGATTACTCCTTGACTGCGCCGGCATAGGCGCTTGCGGTAATGCGTTTTTGGAAGATTAAAAAGATAAGAATTTGGGGAATGATGGAGATGGTTAAGACCATCAAAAGTTTGTCGGGACCGAAACCCTGCATGCTGCCCATGGTGTCTTTCAAATTATATATTTTCACAATAACCGTCATCATATTATCGTCCTGCAGGACTAGATACGGAAGGAGAAAGTCCGACCAGGCTGCGGTCATTGTAAAGATGGCAACGACGCCAATAATCGGTTTTGAAAGTGGGAGAACGATAAGGAAAAAGGTTTTGAACGCTCCGCATTTATCCATGGCTGCCGCTTCAAAAATGGACTTCGGAAGCGACTCAAAATAGTTCTTCATCATCATCAGATAAAAAGCATTGGCGCCGAACATCAGCCACAGAGGAATAAAAGTGTTTTGTAGTTTCAAATCGACAATCGACAGGAATAACGGAACAATCGAACTGAAGGCCGGAATCATGTAGCTTAAAAGCACCAAGCCATAGAAAAATTTATATCCGCGGGGTTTGAGGATTGCGAAACTGTAGGCAAGAAGGCCGTTAAAAACGATTGAACAAACCACGGCCCCGAGGACGACGATGATCGAATTCAAAAAGTATTTTCCGAAATTGAGCATCTTCCAGACCGAAACGATTTTTCCGATGTCAAAAACCTTCGGGAATAAGCGATAAGGAACGGAAGTAAGTTCGCTTGCTTCTTTAAAGGAAGATATGAAGAGCCAAAGCGGAGGCGTTATTGCGGTAAGTGCCGCAACGAATAAGAAAAACAAGATTATACAATAGACAATTTTATAAACAGGCTTTTTATAATCGGAATAATTGAAAATACCGTTCGTTTTGCTTTGCAAAGCTTTAAACATTTTTAGCCTCCCGCTTATTCGGATTGCTGAGCCGTAAATAAATCACTGTCAGAACGATGATAATGAGAGAAAGGATGACGGCGACGGCAGCGCTCTTGGACAATTCCATTTGTTGATAATAATTGTAACTCAAAAGCAGCAAAGACACCGATGCTCCGTTCGGTCCGCCTCCGGTCATGACCATCGGCTCATAGAAGACCTGGAAAACAGAAATAACTTGGAGAATAAAAAGCAATTTGATTGTGGGCATCAGGTGCGGGAAAGTTACAAAACGCAGGCGATTGAACCAATTGGCGCCGTCGATTCTTGCGGCTTCGTATTGACTGTTGCTGATGTTTTGGAGAGAAGAAAGATAGATTAGCGCCGTCGCTCCCGCTCCCCGCCAAGTCATCGTCAGAATTATTAAAGGAATGGTAAGTTTGGGATTGGAAAGGAATCCTGAATATTTGAAACCCAGACGCGCAAGGAGTTGGTTCAAAACCGCACCGGGATTGGGGTCGAACAAATAGGACCACATGATGGCAACTGCCATTCCGGAAACGATGGAGGGGAAATAAATCCCCAAACGGAAGAAACCGCGGAAATGGACGACTTCGCTCAAAAGGATTCCGAGTATAATCGGAATGAAGAATCCGATGATTATCGACCAGAACAAATACTTAAAGGTATTGACTAAGGCGTCGATAAAGAACACATCCTGAAATACGCTCTTGTAATTTTCAAACCCGGCAAAGCCCACAGCTTTCATGCCCATGGTGTGCGAAAAAGAAAGTATAATATTTTGAAAGAGCGGTTTCCAGACGAAAAAGGTAAAGAGGGCAAGTCCGGGGAGCATGATTAACCAACCGCCGAGATTTTTTCTTAAAAACTTTTTGATTTTATAAGAACTGCTGGTTCGGTCAATAATCTTGCTCGGAAGTGAATTCTCCATATTTAACCTCACTTATTGATTTTCGAAAGAAAGTTTTTCTGAAATTGAGCGTTCGCGGTCGTAAGTTCGCTCTGCGCTACGGCATTGGGATTGGAGAGAATGCTTTGAATGGCATTGTCCAAGAGCGCATACATATCCTGACAATAATTGGGTTCTTCCGGTTTTTTCATTTCGTTGATGGTATCAAAAAAGTCTTTAAAGTAATCCATATTGACGTTAATATATTTCTCTTCAAGTTCATTCGCAACTTCAAGATAATCGGGATCCGCCCAAGCTTTGATTGTCGGAAGAATCGGCATGCCTTTTTCCTGCGCGGTCTTGAATCCGAGTTCCATCGCGTCTACGGATATATCATCGACTTCGGGAGAACGTCCCATATACTTCAAAAAGAGCAACGCTCCTTTTACCTGCTCATCGGTGGCATTGGCAGAGAAGACATAAGGTGTTCCGCCGTAAAGCGAATACCTGCTTTCGCCGTCACCGGTCGGCATCGGCACAAACGCAAACTGATCGAGCGGGAAATTATAGTTCGTAACGGGGAGAGAAAGCGCATCGCTTCCGCAGAAAGCCATCGCTACCTGCTTGGAACCGATTTTTAAATACCAGTCATTATAACTCAAAGAAGCATCGGAGGAAATGAGTTCTTCCTGCCGCATCGTCTGAATCCATTCCAAAGCTCTGACCGCGCCCGGATCGTTCAGATTGGCTTCCCATTTGCCGTCCCGATAAACCTGCAGATTCTTGCAGCCGAAATTCCAAGCCATATTGGAGAATTGCCAGCCGCCGTTTTTGTTCGCGGAAAGAATTACGATTCCGTATGTATAATCGATATTTTCTACAATCAATTCCGAAACCCTGCGGATATCATCAAAGGTCGTGGGATATAGAGGATTGCCGCTGTCATCATGAAGACGGTAGGTTCCGTCGCTGTTTTTCTCGATAACGCCGACATCATAAAGCATTTCCAGATTCAAAAAGAGTCCGAGTCCGTAACCGTCACGGGGGACGCCGTAGATTTTTCCGTCGGCGGACAAAGTTTCCCGCATCATCGGATCCATCTTGTCATACCAGCCAAGTTCTTGAAGTTCGGCGGTTATATCGCGGATAAAACCGTTAGCGATTAACTTTTTCGGTTCGGTAAAATAAGTCTGAAAAACAACCGGCAATTGATTGGCCGTCGCTTTCGCAATCACCGTATCGGGACTGTATGTATAGTGATCGGGAACGATGTCATATTGGGGATAGTCTTTTTCAAAATTTTCTTCCCAGGATCTAAACATTTCGACATCCTTGGTCAGAATTTCTTCCGGCCACATACCGATCGAAACTTTAATTCTGTCATCACCGCCGCCGCAGGCTGAAAGCAGACCGCAGGCAACCAAGAGGATTATAACCAACAATTTACGCATCAAAAATCATCCTTTCCGTAATACTACTTTAACTTATTTTATAAAATTTATCATTTACTCGCAATGAGAGAATACTGCGAAATAGTAGATAATCTTGCAAAGATTCTTGCGGGGCAAAGCCCCATATGCTATAATTTTGGCGGAGGGAATTATGTTCAAACGCATGAATCGCCATATTTATCAGAGTATCCTCCTGATTTCAGGACTTTTGATACTCTTGGTCATCGCCTTCACCATGACGATGATAACGAATATGGTTTATCAGACCTTTTACTCAATGGCGGAAGAAAAAATGGAGCGCAACATCAGCGATTGCGAACTTTATATCAGTTCTGCCCTCACTTCCACATACAACCTCGCTCAGGATGAGGAATTGATTTCGGAACTGGATCATCCTTCCGGTAATTCCTTGACCAAAAAACTGGACAATCTCTGCAATTACTCTTTAAAAATCGACGGCGCGACCGCCTATTCCCTTGACGGAAGCATCTACACTTCCTCGAAAATCGGCGAGGTCCCGACCCTTGAAGAATTGGCTCAGGACGAAGGCATCAAAGACTTTTTTGCGTCCGATGCGGAAAGTTTCATCTCCGTAAGGAGAAAGAAAGTTGCGAAGATATACAATGACAACAGTTATCCGGAAAACTACGGCATCATTACCTGTTGTCATAAGGTATACAAAGATGAGAAAGTAATCGGCTATCTTTTTGCGGATATCCTTCCCGCAAGCCTTTATCAAAACTTTGATTACAGCAGCGACAATTATTTCCATGGAACCGTCTGTTTCATTGCCTCCGAAAATGATTATCTGGAAAGCAACAATAATCTTAGGTTGAAAAATTACTACGCAGAAGCAAAAACAAAGAACTTAAGCGGCAATCTGAAATACTTATTTATTCAAAAAGAATCAAACTTAATCGGAACCACTATTACATGTGCTTTCCCGCTAGCGGGGATTGCGAAAACAGTCTGTTTGATTTTCGGTGTACTTTTAATCTTAGCGCTGGTTCTTCTTTTCATCATCCGTATCATCGGAAGACGTTTTTCGAATCAAGTAACGAACCGTCTTGATAACTTGCTTTTAAAAATGACGCAGGACAAAAACAAAATTATGAAAACATAAGGCAGACTTTTCGGTCTGCCTTTTCATTCGCATTTTTTTAATTTCATCGTAATTCTTGTGCCGACGCCTTTTTGGGAAAAAATATTTAAGCCATAGCCTTCTCCGTATTCAAGACGGATTCTTTCGTTGACGTTATGGAGACCATAACCGTGGAGAATTTGTTCCTGATTTTTGCTCTCAAGGATATCGTCAGGAACATCAAAGCCGACACCGTCGTCGCTCACTTCAAAATATAAATCATGATCATCACTGTAAGCTTTAATCAGGATATTGCCCGACTCTTCCGGAAAAGCATGCTTTAAGCAGTTTTCCACAAGCGGCTGGATCAGCAACTTTAATATCTTATAATCCCCAAGCCCTTCTTCTATCTCAAAATCGACTTTTACCTTCCCGGGAAAGCGGATTTCGTATATTTCCAAATAGGCTTTGACAAGTTCAATTTCATGGTCGACCGTAACATATTTATCGCCTTTATGAAGGCTCAAACGGAAGAAATTGGCCAGATTCAAAACCAATTTTTCGATTTCCGGCTGTTTCTTGATTTTTGCCATCCAGGCGATAGCGTCTAAGGTATTGTAGAGAAAATGCGGATTGACCTGCATCTGCAGGGCATAGAGCTCATACTTGCGCTGCAGTTCCATCTCGCGGCGGTTTTTCTCCATCAATTCGAAAATGGTATCCATCAATTCATCATAATTCTTTTCGAGCTGATAGATTTCATCTCCGGGCTTAGCCACTTTTTGGCTTTTCCTTCCGGTTCTGATGACTTCATTCAAACTTTCGTTCAGGGAATAAATCGGCGAAGTTATTTTTCGGGCACGAAGGATTGCGAAAGCAACACCGAGGCCAAAAACAGCGAGCAGAACCGCATATAAAATTCTTTCCAAAGTATTCAGTTTTCCGTAGAAAACATCATAATCCAGGACACTCACCAAATAGCAATCAAAATTATATTGGCGGTTCAATTTCTTCATTTCGCCGGTAACGATGATTTTTTTCTCATCATTAACTTCAGAAATCTTTATCGCCACATCGGAAGCAAAATCATCCATTCTTCTTCCCGCCAGTTCCGCATGGGAAACAATGAAACCATCGGAACGAACAATGTAGGAATAACCGTTACCTCCGCTTTGTGTATTACATAAGGAGTTGAATAAGTCTCCGCTCAAATAAAAGAGAAAAATCCCGGTGAGATGCGTCGTGTCGAGTTCCATGTTAATGCCGATGATGATTTGATTGTCCAAAGTCGTCGCAAGGAGCACTTTATTCCGCGTCGCCTTGATGGCATTTAAGATTTCCGTCCCCGGAAGTTTCGCTTCCTCAAGACCGTATACTTCCCGATTTGCAAGCAAAACGATATTTTTAAAGTATTCTTTGTTATAACCGGATTTATTGATCAGCTCGATAAACGCCTCTTTCCCGGTTAGATTATCCTCTGCGGAACCGATTTCATTCAAAAGTTCCACATTATCGCTTTTGGTGATTCTCGCATAGAGGTAAGCGACCTCATTCACGACCGAGGTGATGCTCGCATCGATATCGTCCTGCAAACCCTGGACATTGTTCCGGATATAGCTTTTAAAATATACCTGCATGCCGATTTGAATTGCTAAAAGAAGCAATACAAAAACGGCGAATAAGATGCTTAAATAAACAGCAATGAATTTGGCTTTTAATGATTTAAATTTTTTCATTGATTTCTTGGAGGAATTGACTCGGAGTCATTCCCACCATCTCCTTGAAAACCTGTCCGAAGTATTTTACATCCTGATATCCGACCATGACGGCTACTTCATTCACGCGCAGGTTGCCTTTCGCAAGCAGTTCTTTCGCTTTCATGATCCGATATTCGGTCAAACATTCATTAAAGGTTTTTCCGACATTTTCTTTGAATTCATGCATCAAATGGCTTTCCGATACATACAGCCTTTCCGCAGCATCCCTGATCGTTAATTTCTTGTCATATTCTTCGCTGATCAGTTTCAGCGCCGCTTTCACAAGCTGTTTATAGGGATGAAGCGCAAGTTCCGAGGTCGCGACGGTATTAGCCGCAAGAAACAGAGGATTCTGGCTTAAGGCTATGACTTCTTCGTAAGCTTTAGGAATTTGATAGTCTTCATATACCGAACTGATTTGAATGAATATCTTGACATCGCTTTTTCTTTGCTGGGCAAGCAAAAGTCTGTCAATCTTTTCACAAAGCCCCTTTGTATCCAAGCAATCGGTAATGATGACAAAACTGTTCTCAAAGATCTGACTTAAGGCTTGGTTCGGGTTTAATTCCGATATCAAATCCTTCTCCATCGCTTCCAGAGCAATAGTTTCAGAGTTTTTTCCGAAACTTTCGCCTCTGATCAAAATCCCTCGCTCCGGAGGCAGGATGCCGATTGTCTTCAGTTGTTCTTTGAATTCTTCGTTCAAAGACTCTTTAAGCATTTTCTGGAACAATTTTTCTTTCAACAACGGCAAATTCCTCTCATACTGCCCGAGGATTTGGCTCTGTTTTCGCTTTTGTTCCAGTTTCTCCAATGCTTCTTTGACTTTTTTTAAAAGGTCGTCATTGTTGAAGGGTTTGAGGAGATAAGTGACGACGCCGTATTCGAGGGCTTTTCTTGCATATTCAAAATCCTGATAACCGCTGTAAATGATGATCGCGCCGTCATAATTTGCTTCCCGAAGTTTTTCAATCATTTCCAGTCCGTTCAAGACCGGCATTCTGATATCCGTAAAGATAACGTCCGGACGCAATGCGAGCGCCGCTTCCAAACCCTGTTTTCCGTTGACCGCTTCGCCGACAATTTCCACATCAATCGCCGACCAGTCGATGGTCTCCCGGATTCCTGTTCTTACCAAATATTCGTCATCAACAATCAACATTCCATATTTCATATTCGTTACCTTTGTTTTATTATATCGCAAAACCCACTTTTTTGCAAGAAAAGGCTTATAAACGGAAGTTTATAAGCCTTTATGCTTTATTTCCTCTTTCTTCTGATTAAGTAGATTGCAAGTCCCGCGAAACTGAGGAAAGCGAGGGCTCCCGGAGTCATAGAATCCTTGCAGCCTTTGCAGCCTTTTTGTTCCGGTACTTCCGGTTCTTCGGCTTCTGTGACAGTGATTTGAATCGTATCTTCGCCTTCGTTTCCGGCTTCGTCAGTCGCTTTTACGGTTACTGTATATGTACCGGCAGTCGCTTCGAACTTGTTATCGGTAACGGTAACAGTTTCCGAACCCTTCTTGACTTCGATAACGACGGTGATATTTTCATTGGCACTGACATTATCGCTGACATTATAAGTGATTGTGATTGTTCCGGGGGTAGCGGTTGTCGGTGTCGTGATTTCAACCGTCGGAGCTGTGATATCAGGTGTCGGATAGACCGGAAGTTGTTCCATCAAATCCGGATAAATTACCTTTTCGCCGATCAATTTGGCGTTGATGATTTCAAAATCGCCGGTTTGAACTCCGCTTGAGTGGATATGGAATCCTTGGAAATCCAAATCGACACCGGAAGCTGCCAAATCGATGATGACAGTCTGTTCTTCCGTAGAAACAGCAGGAATCAAATCACCGGTGACGGTTTTCAGTGTCCCCTGAGCATTTTCGGAGAACCAGAAGACTTGACCTTCCTGGAATTCGAGTCTGAGGTTGCTTAAGTCTGCGCCTTCCGCACCTTTGTAAGTCAGAAGCATGTATTTATAACGGGCGATATTCGGAGCCTTAACATAACCGAGGTACTCATAGCCATCAGTTTTCGTCGGATGGTAAGCTTTTATAAAGGATCCTTCCGCATCGTTTAAGACCAAACCGCCGTCAACATCAAGTTCCGGTTTGTCTACTTTACTTAAGAGACGGGCATCGGTAATTTCGAAATCACCGGTTTCAAGTCCGTTCGAATGAATATGGAAACCTTCGAAGTCCAAATCGACACCGGAAGCTGCCAAATCGATGATGACTGTTTGTTCTTCCTCCGTAACCGCAGGAATCAGTCCACCGGAAATGGTTCTCAGTGTCCCTTGTTCATTTTCGGAGAACCAGAAGGTTCCGCCATCAATAAATTGGAGTCTGATATTGCTTAAGTCAGCGCCTTCAGCACCTTTGTAAGAGATAAGCATATACGGGTGCCGATCGGTATTCGGAGCATAAACATAACCGAGGTATTCATAACCATTAGGATCCGTCGGATGGTAAGCTTTGATGAAGGGGCTTCCGGAATCATTCAAAACGAGAGTGTTTTCCAAATCAAACGCGTCCGCGTATTTGCTGATCAATTCCGCTTCTGTAATCTCAAAATTGCCAGTCGCGGTTCCGTTCGAATGAATATGGAAGAATTTGAAATCAGGTTTAACTCCCGAGGCAACAAGATCAATGTAAACTGTCTGTTCCGCTTCCGTAATCGCCGGAATCTTGGTTCCGTTTGCAGTCAGGAACGTTCCTTGGGCGTTTTCCGAGAACCAAACAGTTTCGCCGGTCGAAAATTCGAATCTGAGAGTGCCTAAGTCGGCTTCCTGAGCATCCTTAAATGTCAGTTTCAGATAACGATGGTTGAGATAATTGTTGGCATATACATATCCTAAATATTGGTAACCGGAACTATCGGTCGGTTCATATTTCTTAATCATATCGGTAAGTTCAACGGCAGAATCTTCATCAAAGAGGTCATTTGCGAAGAAAATCTCATCGATGTAGAGTTTGCCGGTGCCGCTGTAATATAAATCGACGGTTGAAGCACCGTTTTCCGGTAATTGCAATCCCGAAGCATCGATATTGACGATTACATAATACCAGCCGTCTTCGGTATGATAAGGATTGCTTGCATCAAGCCCTGCGATCGGCAGTCCGACATCGCTTAATAAGCCGCCGTTACCCCAAATGTAATCGCCGGCACCGAGGTTGAACCGGAAACCGTCAAGCGTTGCTCCGGCTTCGGCTTTCATTTTGAAAACAACATAGGAATAACCGACGGCCGGTGTTCTGGTTTCAGATTTGAAATTGATAAAATCATTTTCTGCAAGCTCACTTGCATCCAGAACCAGCGCTCCGTCCTTTACTTCTACCAGGTTGCTGTTTCTGTAGGAAAGTCTGTAGTAAAGATTTGCCGGTTCCATTTCCGGACGGGTCGACATATCTTCATAATTGTCGGTGATTTCGCTTTGAGGAACATTGAAATCATCAAATTTCTGGGTTGTGTTCGGATCGATGTAAGGATATTTACTCGCGACGGCATCTTCTTGGAAATTGGTCAGGAAAATGCGTTTGATAACAACTTCGCTTTCGCCGACGTATTTCAGAGAAAATCCCTTGACTTCATTGATTGCAACTGCGTTTTCGTACTGAGCATAATCAGACCAAGTAGTTCCGTCGGTAGTCGTTGCAACTTGTAAGTTGGCGCTGTCGCCTTCGGTTTCGATAACCGCATATTGATATTTCCCTGTCGTTGCCTCTTTCACAACATTCAGAACGCCATCCTTAGCGATTGTGACGGTTCTTTTTCTGATGATTCCCTTAGAACTTCCTGCCCACCAGGCATTGGAGCTCTTGGTTTTATCGACCGTGTCCGCGCCGAGGAAATCATTCCACATAACTCTTACCGCAGCATTGTTGTCCACGTCATCTGTAGTCGTATAGACAGATTTAATCTCCAGTGTGCCGCTTGCGCCGTTTGCGGCATAAATATGCAGACCGACAATCTGGCCGGCATTAACCTTGACGCTGGTAGCATTTCCGGAAGCATCTTTATAGACTTCGTCATCCTCATAGCTGTTGGCGAAGTTAATAATATACTTCTGCCATTCTCCGGTCAGTTCCGGAAGATCCTCTAAATCGCCGTTTACCAGTTCCGAAAAACTCTTCGCATAGACTTGATGATTGTCGGAGTATCTGGTTCCTAAAATGAGTTCATCCAGAGTTACATCGGCATCCGGAGAACGCATGATAAGAACGATGTTCCCGACACCTTGATCTCCCGGTTGTCCCTGTTTAAAAATGGCGTCATCGGGTGTGCCGCTGTCAGCATCCGTAAAGGTGACAGAAAGATAAGCTTTTTCTCCGAGGTCAACATCTCCTAAAGCTGTAACAGTATCGGAAATGTCCTCACGAGCAAAATCTTCAAAGACAGCATCATACTTCTCATTGAATTCTCTTGCTTCGGTCTCGGCTTTTGCTTTCGGAACAAAGAGCAAAGCCATCATACCGGCAAGGACGAAAACCAAAATTTTTTTCATTTTGCTCATATATCCTCCCTTTATTTATTCTCCATATACAAAAATTTCTGAAAGTTGTGCCCCGTAACCTCCGATTGAAGAATTCGAAGACCAAATCAATTTCAAATATCTGGCCTCTAACGGGGTTTTAAATTCGATATTGTTGAAGTTGCCTGTGAGCGGATCAAATACATATCCCGTTTTCGGAACCGCTGTTTGATAATTTCCGTCTTCACCTTTATACTGGATTTCAATTTCCTGAGTCCGCATTTCCCATGTCAGAAGCGGAGGCAAGTGTAAGACGATGAAGTGGATATCATAAACCTTTCCTAAATCGACGATAAAATAAGCATCCTTGCTTGTTTTTGCTTCCCAATAGGTGTTTTCGTTGCCGTCGACGAGATAGCTCGGTTCGTAAACATCGTTATATTCCGTAGAATCAATAATCGGTTTGTTTGTAGAAAGGGATGACGGGAAGAAAGCAATCTCGCTGAAAGATAGCACCTTAGGTGCCGTCATTCCGGTCTTCCGGAAAATTCTTAGCTGCAGTGATGAACAGGAAAGCGTCGATGAAAGACGAATATCAAAATAATTGCCGGTTGCGGGCGTTATGGTGTAAGGCGCTGTAGAAAGCGTGCGTGAGAAATTCTCCGCATCCGGAGTTCTTTTGATAAAAACGCCGATTTCGTATTGGTAAACGAAAGCAGAATCGGGATCAAGATAAATTCTGATTAATCCCGGGGTCACGATGTCATGGAAATCAACCGTAATGGCTACGAATTCTTCCTCTTCTCCTGTCCAGGGACGGCTGATCCAAGCGGTTTTCCGATTCCCGTCAAAGAGATTGACAAGTTTTCCTGCTTCCGTTTCATAACTTCCGCTTCCGTCGTCATAATCCGCTCGGGCTTGACTGCCTTTTCCGTGCGTGGCATAAACGGAAACATTATCCGTGGAAAGAGCTTTTCCTTTATAAGTTTCGTCAATATCCAGCATCGCAAAATCAGGAACTTCAAGTCCTTCCTGCTGCTTTGTCGGGACAACCGTTTTCTTTACTTCGTCATTCTTTAATTGCAATTCATAAGGAAGATGAACAATTGCGCCGGTAACTTCGCCTTTCGACTCGACTTTCACATTCTTCACATAAGTGTTTTTGCCAAGTTTTAGATCAGTTTCGTTCCTGACGGCCTCGCCTTCAATTTCAATATCGGTGAAATTCACATCCTGTACCAAGGAAGTCGTGCTTTCGCCGTTGATGCGCGAGACAATCGAATCCTCTAAAGAATGAACTTTAATATTGGAAAAATTGACATTGGTAACGGTTCCGCGCTCGCCTCCGGACTTGGTCCAGTTGGCGTTATAAGCAATCGTAATATCGACCAGATAATCCGATTCGCCGTCGAGCTGATTGTCACCGAGCATTCTTCCGTCTTCAATGGTGATGTTTGTATAATTGACATTGGAAATATCGGCATCGTCGGAATTATGGATGGACATGGCGGCTTTATGGAAATTGTGAACGATGGTAATATTTTTGAAAGTGATGTTTTCCATCTTTTCGCCGTTGGTTTCAAAACCGACTTCACAGCTTTGGGCCAAATCCGTCCAAACAACGACATTATCGAAAGTGATGTTGGCGGTATTGCCCCGGTCCACGTTCTTCACAACCAGACTGTCGTCCCAAGTTCTGACAAACCCGCCTTTCACAAGCACATCGCTGCAGGACTGAACCGAAATTCCGTCCCCGTTTCCGCGGGCGGTAATGATTTTCAGATTGTTGATATTGACATTATTGCATTTATAGAGGGCAACGGTCCAGCCTGCAGGGTCTAAAATCGTGATTCCTTCAATGTTAATATTCGAACAATTCCTCATTTCAATCGGAATCGTATATTCGCTGGCTTTTGTTCTTTGATAGATTTCTCCCGAAATAATGCCGCGACCGCGAATGGTGATGTTCTCCATTTGTTCTGCCCGGATTTGACCGTAAACATAAGCGCCGCCCGCAAGATAAACCGTTTTCCCGCTCGTAACAGGAATCGCGCCTGCGGAATAAACGCCCGGTCCTAAATAGATGACATCATCGGGGATGTTTTCCGGATCGATCGGATCCGTTTCCAGGGGGTTTGCGAAAATGTGAACAGCGTTGACATAGGCAGGATTGTTCCCATCTTCATATTCAAGAACATAGTTGCCCGAATAACGGAGGGTAAAGGATATTTTGTTGCCGTTAACCTCGGGTTTTATGTCATAAAACAAAGGTCTGATCTGCACATTTGTTATTTCTGTCGCATCATTGACGGTGACTTCCAAATCGACTTCGCCTTCGAAATCAAACAACACAACAGGTGCGGTTGTCTTCGGCTCCGAAAAACTGAAGATTCGGTTATGGTTGACTCTAGTTTCATAAACAAAGAGTTCTTCATCTTCGACCTTGACACTCACTTTTGAGGAAGTTGTGAGCAGATTCGGCCCTTCATAGACGACAAGTTTGGTTTCCGTCACCGTTTTATCTTCTACCGTATAACCTTTTCTTTCCTCGGGTTTATCATCGCCGCAGCAGGCAACGAGGAAAAAACTCAGGAAAAGCAACACTATCGTGAGCAGTTTTCCGCGGAACGTTTTCAATAGAATTCCTCCCTTTTCATTCATAAATACCCTCACAAACAATTAATTCATCCCCGTATAAAGCTAATTCCTGGGGCGTTTTCGTATAGACAAAAGTTGCGCCCCTTATCAAGCCCTCATGGCTGATGGTCACGTCCGAAACAAAATTTCCGAGCAATAAATACGGGTAGTTTTCGTCCACAAAGACATTTTTATAAGTCAGATTTATAATTTGAATTCCGGAAACATAATGTTTGCTTTGATAACCATCGCGGGTATCAAAACAACCGGAGATTCTGATTTTTGCTGTTTTCTTTCCCGCCAAAACTTTCACATTTTTCACAAGCACATTTTCGATTTTTCCTAAAGCAGTGGTGGTATGCTGCGAAGACCAATTTTCGCTGTAAAGGACGCGAAAATCAATTAATTCGTCGTTTACTCCGGCATCCCCCCCGCCCATTGAAGCATCTTCAACGGTAATATTTTCATAACGAACATTGTTGATTTCTGCGTTGTTACCGTTATGAATGCTGAAGACGGGCTTGTGAAGGCTGTGGAGAACGGTGATATTTTCAAAAGCAATATTGTTCATGACTTTCCCGACCGTCTCATAACCGATTTCCATCGACTGCGCGAGATCGGTCCAAATCGTACAATTCTTGAAAGTTATGTTCTCCGTTGCCCCGTGAACGGAACGGTTTTCCCAAAGCGGGTAGTTTTTCACAACCAAACTGTCGTCCCAGCTTCTGACGAAACAGCCGTCGACAGTGATGTTTTTACAGGACTGAATGGAAATTCCGTCGCCGTTGCTCCGGGAGGAAATGATTTTCAGATTATTGATTTTGGAATCGTTGATGTAGTAGAAATTGACAGCCCAACCGGCAGGATCGAAAATGCTGAAATCGGACAGTTCCACGTTTTTACAATGATTAAATTCAATCGGAATCGTAGCCGTGCCCGTACGTGCATTCCGCTCAAAAGTGCTTCCGGAAATAATTCCGCCTCCGAGAATCTTAATATTCTCCGCATTCCGGGCATAAAACTTGGCCCTGACGACTGCACCCGGAGCAAGGAAAACCGTGGTGTTTGAGGAAAGCGTTACGGTATTGTTTGAAGAAATTTGGGGATTGCTTTCTTTGGTATGGAGTCCCGGTCCGAAATAAATGAAGTTTTGCCCATCCTCGGGCTTGTATGGGGTTTCTTCAAACTCGCTTACAAAAAAGTAAAGAGCGCGCCTCAGGTCGCCGTTAATCTCCAGCACATATTCGCCGGCGCTTGCGATTTCAAAAGTTAAAGTCTGCGCTTCGATATCGGCAATCGGAATTATTCCGGCCGCAAGCGGACGCAATTTTGATTTATAGTTTATCGCATCGTGAACTTTGACCGTAACCGTAACTTTCCCGTCCAGTTCAAAGAAACCTGCTCCGTTTTCGATTCGCTGATAATTTTCCGCCGTCCAAACCTGACTCGTATTGACTTTGACGCTGTACATCGGAAGTCTGGCATCGCCGAGGTACACCTCTTCTTTGGTGTATTCCTCCGCACCTTCAGGAAGGGGATAAAAACGCACCCTGTTTTCGAGGAGAGAGACCTCGTCACTGTTGCAGCCGATAAGCAAAATGCATAGGGTCAGCAAACAGAAAACTTGCAATATTTTCTTCATTACGCAATCCTTATTCCCGTAAGCGAATCAATAATCGCAGCTTCTTCCATATTTACGGAAAATACAATCTGATCGTCATGTTCGGAGTACGGCAGGTAAAGTTTCTGCCCCGAAGCAAGACATACGAGAATTTTTTCGGTACCGTAGTCGAGTTCTTCCAGAACATCGGCTCTGATTTTATCTTCGCACCCGACGCTATCCGCTTTGAATTGCAATTCAAGCGGCTGGTCAAAAACCTTTTTGTCGCCGATACCAAGAACTTTTTTCACAATCCCTTCCGGGCATTCCAGTTCAAAATCTTCACCCCGGAATAAAACATCAAATTTCAGTCCGAGTTCATTTATCTTCTCGCGTTTTCTTTTCACAAGTTTTCCCGGAAGCGCGTTAAACTCCGGAAGAGAGGGGCGTACGCATTTTTCATTCTGGTAAAATGCGACTTTTTTGAAATCAAAATCCAAAGCAATCTTTCCGTGCATTTCCTTGGGAAACGTTGCCCAAAAAGCTTGGTTCCCGACCGCAAGGCGGGTCAGATATTCGCCTTCCACTTCTTCTGTATACACGACCTCGGCGGAAAATGCCTTTCCGCTATTAACCGCAGATATCGGAAAAACCATTTCATAAGTGCCGCTTAAATCCTTTAAAGCTTCCGGAAGTTTGAATTTTACATTTCCGAAACTTATGGCCTTATCGGATATCTTAACTTCGAGCAGGTCTTTTTCCGGAAGTCGCTTTGAAACGCATTCTTCGCTATCCGGATCAAAGAAATGAGCTTTCTCGAAATCGAACTCGATTTCGATAGTCGCCCCTGCTTCTGCTTCCGAAAGTCCGGGAATCTTAATGGTCACTCCTGTGGCGCTGTTTTCATTTTCAACGCTCGCCTCAAGATCCAAATCGCAGTAAAGCAAAGTTTCGCTTCCGAGGGTCTCCTTTTGCATTATCTTGCAAGTTACACTTGCAGGATTCTTTTTCTCTGCGATTCTGATATCTTCCGGACGAATTCCGAGAATCAATGGTTTTCCGCGCTGATAATCTTTTTCGAGTTTGATAATTTTTTCAGAGGGGATATGCACCTTTTGTTCGTTTCCGAAACTTATTTCCGCAATCTCCTCCTTGATATCGACGGATGCGTCATAGAAATTCATCGGCGGCGAACCGATAAATCCGGCCACAAATTTATTGGCAGGATAACGATATAAATTCGTCGGGGTGTCGATTTGTTGGACGAAGCCGTCCTTCATTACCACAATTCTGTCCCCCATCGTCATCGCTTCGACCTGATCATGGGTAACATAAATGAATGTTGTCTGCAGTCTTTTATGCAGTTTGGTTATTTCCGTCCGCATCTGCGTGCGCAGTTTCGCATCCAAATTGGAAAGCGGTTCATCCAAAAGGAAGACTTTCGGTTCGCGCACGATCGCTCTTCCGAGCGCAACACGCTGACGCTGCCCACCGCTTAAGGTATCGGGCTTTTGATTGAGGTACTTTTCCAGCCCCAAAATCTTCGCGGCCGCGAGTACTTTTTCTTGAATTTCCTCCTTCGGCAGCTTCATCATCCGCAAAGGAAAGGCAATGTTTTGGTAAACCGTAAGATGCGGATACAAAGAATAATTCTGAAAAACCATGGCCGTATCCCTTTCGCTCGGTCCCAAATCATTGACGATTTCGTCGCCGATTTTAATGACTCCGGTCGTGATTTCTTCAAGTCCTGCTATCATCCGGAGGGAAGTGGATTTCCCGCAGCCGGAGGGACCGACAAAAACGATGAACTCTTTATCTTTGATTTCCAGATTTAAGTTATTTACGGCTTTGGTTCCGTTCGGGTATACTTTATAGACATGCGCTAAAGACAAACCGGCCATATACTTCTCCTGTTTTTTCTTAAAACGTTTACAGTAATTTTAACAGAGTTTCAAAAAACCCGCAATTAGAAAATCCTGTTAATAAGTCGAAAATCCTGCTTAAATTAAAAAATAAAAATGCAGGGAATTAACCCTGCATCCGTACGCTTCACTTTGTTTGGTTCGCCTTTTCAATAGCTTTTTGAACCATTCGGCCGCAGATTTGTGAGGATACGGATCCCCAACCTTCTCTTTGTACAATGTCATAAACGCCGAGTTCGCGTGCTATTTCTTCTTTTAAGGGTTCGGACATAATACCGTTACGTTTCCCCATTGATGCAAACCTCCTTTTAAAATTTAAATTCGCATACACTTATATTTTTCAAAATTATAAATTTTTTATTACTTATAAAATTTGTAAATAAAAAAGCGGACGAACCGCTTTTTTAATTCTTTGTTTATTTGATTCCTAAATCTTTTTGATTAAAATATGATAATGAAACGACGAAACAACTTAATTGTTTTATCGTAAAATTCTTCAACATGATTTACAAAAACAATTTCAAAATCATTAAATAATTTTCTGATCAAATCATAATCGGCATAAAAATGAGGGACTTTATATTCCGGTCCGGCTTCCATTTTTAATTTTGTATTGGCATCAACATGCGGCCAGCCTGCGGTTCGATATTTCCAAGTTTCCTTTGAATTTTCGGATTCCGCCCACTCTCTTGTTCGTGTTATCGCATATTCGCTGATGTCAAGGCAATGAACCTTGAATCCGTTTTTTCCGAACAACAGGGAATGCCTCCCTAACCCGCAGCCCAAATCCAAATAGTCAGCTTTATTCTGTCCGTTCCATCTGTTGACTAAATAGTATGATTCGATACTAGTTTTTTTCCAAATATCTTCTATCTTGTCGTCTTCGACCGTCTTCCAGTCCCAGCCCTGTGATTTGATCATAGTTCCTCTCCGTTAATTTTTAGAGCAAATTTAAAAGTGCAACGGCTTCAACCTCACTCGTTTGGGGAAACATATCCACAAGAGTCACTTCTTTTACCGAATAAGCGGAGGTGAGGATTTCCAGGTCGCGGGCGAGAGTCGCGACATTGCAAGAAACATAGACGATTTTTTTAATTTTTCTTTTGATGATTGCTTCCAATAAACTCCGCTCGCAGCCTTTCCGGGGCGGATCGATAACAACAGTATCAATTTTTTCCTTGATATTGTCAATTTCGGTTTCCGTCTTCCCGACGATAAAATCCACATTTGCAATTCCGTTCATTTTCGCATTAACAAATGCATCTTTGACCGCTTCCGGAACGATTTCAATGCCGTAGACCTTTCTGGCGTTCTTCGAAAGTAGCAGACTGATCGTTCCCACTCCTGAGTAGCCATCAAGGATGATCTCGTCTGCTTTTGGGTCGGCATAGTCTTTAATCTTCCGGTAAAGTTCTTCTGTTTGGATATGGTTGGTCTGGAAAAAGGATTTTTCGGAAATCTGAAATTTTAAGCCGAGCAGTTCGTCGACCAAACAATCCTTTCCGTAAAGCAATTTGCTTTCCTCTCCGAGAATGACGTTTCCTTTTTTTGGGTTGATATTTTGAATCACGGATTTTATTTCCGGAAACTTTTCAATCAGTCTTGAGACGATTTCTTTTTTATGGGGGAAGTTTTCCTCCCTCGTGATAAAGACGACCATATATTCGTCAAAAACGGTCTTTCTGATTAAAATGTGGCGAAGCAGTCCTTCGTGTTTTTCTTCATTATAAGCCGAAAGATTATATTCTTTAAATAGGTTTTTGACAGTTTTCGTAATTTCTGTCGCGGTCTTCGGCTGAATGAAACACCGGTCCAAAGGCGCGATTTCATGAGTTCCGGACTTAAAAAAGCCGGCTTGGATTTCGCCATTAACGCTCCTAAATGGTACCTGAACTTTATTTCGGAAATAATAAGGTTCCTTCATGCCGATGATTTCTTTTACCGAAAGAGGAAGGTGCCCCAGCCTTTTGAAACTTTCTTCCGCCATCTTCTTTTTAAAATCCAGCTGACTTTGATAAGTCATGTGCATGATCTGACAGCCGCCGCATTCTTTGAAGACGGGACAGATGGGCTCGGTTCTTTCCGGGCTTGAGTTAAAATGCTTTAGTACGCGACCGCATCCGTATGTCTTTTGCATTTTCGTTATTTCCACAAGCCCTTCTTCACCGACTAGCATGTCGGGAACGAAAATCGGTATCCCTTCGTTCTTACAAACTCCTTCTCCCTGATGATTTAAATCCGTACATTGCAATTTGATAACTTCGTTTACTTTCATGATTTTTCTCCGCCGCTATTATACCATTTTTTTGTTCCGGTTAAAAGGATAAACTGACGATTTTTCCTCCCAGCTGATCCTTCAATTCTTCTTTGAAAGCTTCATAGTTGTATTTATATTTGATCATTCCGAGACCGTATTTCTTAAAATCAAGATTGTTTACGGCTTTTGTACAGACAAAGAGACCGTAACTGAGGCAGTTGATTCTTCTTCTCAGATTATCGATTTTTTTTAAATCCTCATCGGAATAGATATATGTGTCTTTGCATTCGATAAAGAAGAGAATTTTTCCTAAATCGAT
>Ga0134094_1001150_pt1 | contig 26764 bp, 28 predicted proteins | sample 5_1taG_FD_94458 | JGI IMG/M metagenome (GOLD analysis project Ga0134094, IMG submission 94458) | Switchgrass degrading microbial communities from high solid loading bioreactors in New Hampshire, USA - 5_19_20_110_A1 metaG | ecosystem: Engineered > Bioreactor > Semi-continuous > Anaerobic >... | reverse complement strand
AGCGACGATCAATGAAGCGAACGTCCATGACCTGGCCGCCGGTGCCGACCTGATCGTGGACGCGATGGACAACTTCCCGACCCGCTACCTCCTGAACCGGGAGGCGATCAGGTCGGGCGTGCCGCTCATCCACGGTGCCATCCGGGGGTTCGACGGCCAGGTGACGACGATCGTCCCCGGCCGGACGGCCTGCCTTGAGTGCATCTTCCCGGAGGCCCCGCCCGCCGAGGTCTTCCCGGTCGTCGGGACGACGCCGGGGTTCATCGGTCTCATCCAGGCGAACGAGGCGATCAAGTACATCACCGGTTCCGGCGACCTCCTCGCCGGTCGGCTCCTCCTCTGGGACGGCCTTGCGGCGAAACTTGAGACGTTTGCCGTGGAGCGGCGGTCGGGATGCCCTGCCTGCAGTAGAGAGGTGTGTCAATGAAGGTTCGAGTGAAGGCGTTCGCCCGGTTCCGGGAGATCCTCGGGAGCGACCTTCTCGTCGATCTCCCCGATGGGGCGACGATGGCGGCGGTTCTCGCCGCGCTCCGGGATCGTGCCGGAGATAATGGCGATGCAATCTTTGACGAGACCGGGGCGCTCCGGGCGCACGTCATCCTGATGCGGAATGGACGACGGGTGAAGAGAGACGACCCCGATCCCCTTGCGGACGGAGACGAGATCGCTATCTTCCCGCCGGTCGCAGGTGGATGAGGAGGAGATGGAGATATGATTGGAATTACACGGGACGTCATCGACGCAGGCGCGATGATCGAGGCGGCGAAGAGGCCGGGCATGGGAGCCCTGGTCACCTTCTGCGGCGTTGTCCGGGACGACGGCGGGGTGGAGCGGATGGAACTTGAGGTCTATGAGGAAGTCGCGGTCCGCGAAATGGAGGCGATCCGCGACGAGGCGATGCAAAAATACCCGATTGAGTCGGTGGATATCGTCCACCGGGTCGGATCGCTCTCGGTCGGCGAGACCATCCTCCTCATCATCGTCGGTGCCGGGCACCGGAAAGAGGCGTTCGCCGCCTGCGAGTACATCATCGACCGGATCAAGCAGACAGTCCCGATCTGGAAGAAGGAGTTCTACCGGGACGGCGAGCGGTGGGTGCCGGGGGAGTACGTCGATTAGACCCCCTCCTCCCGGGGTGAACCTTTTTTCCCGCCGGGCGAAAAGATATCGATGATGAACAGCGACCTCAAAGCAGCCGTCCTCGAACGGTGCCGGCGGATGGAGATCCCGCTCATCGGGATCGCAAGCACCGACCGGTGGGAGAACCCGCCGTTCCAGCCCTGGATGCCTGAGGAGTTCTACCCACAGTCGATCTTTCCCGAGGCCCGGTCAGTGATCGTCATCGGCCTTCCCGTCCATCTCCCGGTGCTTGAGACCACCCCCTCGATCTACTACCACGAGTTGTATAAGACCGTCAACACCCTTCTCGACCAGTACACCTACCGGCTCGCCTCATTCCTCAACGACTGCGGATACCCTTCGGTCTTCGTCCCCCGGGACGGCTACGGGTCCATCGAGGTGCTCCAGAAGAGCCCTATTGCCTTCTTTTCCCACCGGCACGCCGCGCTCCTTGCGGGGCTAGGGACCTTCGGCGTGAACAACACCCTCATAACACCAAAGTACGGACCCCGCGTCCGGTTCGGCTCGGTCCTCACCGCCGCGGACCTCCCGCCCGATCCGCTGCTTTCTGACGACCTCTGCACCCGGTGCATGCTCTGCGTCCGCGCCTGCCCGGCCGGTGCCCTCGATGAGCGAGACTACCCTGAGGGGCTCACCGATAAGGCGGCCTGCGCGGCAAACAGCGCCAAGCTCGCCCGGCGCCATATCTCACCCTGCGGGATCTGCATAAATGTCTGCCCGGTAGGAGAGGATCGGCGGCATTACGCCAGCAAAAACCCCGACGGGGCGGATCTGCGCCGCCGGGCCCGGGAGCATGTGCGGAAGTATGGCGGACTCTGATCCGCCATAAAAAAAAGTTATTCTCTTCTCATCCTGCCCATCAGCCGGTCCATCATCTCGGGTGCCCGGTCTTTGAGGCCGAATCCGATGATGATGGCGATCGCCGCGCCGATGCCGATCCCGACTCCCCAGGCGACCGGGACGACGAATGCATAGATTATCGTGAGATCGAGCAGGAGCTGCTGAAGCGCGAGGATGGCGACGACGAAGTAGAGGAATGCCCGCAGAAGCAATGTAATCAATCCAAAACCCTGGATCTGCTGTGTCTCCCCCATGCTCTGGAGGAAATCCATCAGCCAATCGATCAGGATGAATCCGGCGACCAGGATGATGATGAATGCGACGATGTTCGGGATGTAGGCTACGATTGCGGCAACGGCAGCCGTGAGCGCCGGGATTTGCAGGACGCTGACGGCTGTGAGGATTGCGATAAGATAGATGAACCAGCGGACGATGAGGTCGAAGAGGCGGCTTATGTTTGTTCCAGATCGTTCAATATGCTGGCCGGCAGACGTCTTTCGAAGCGCATCATCGACACCGAGCCGGTCGAGGACTTCGGAGACGATTCTGCCGAGAACTCGCCCGAGGATCCAGCCGATGATGAGAATGATGATTGCTGCAATGAGGTTTGGTAGAAACAGAATGACTTCACGAGCCAATTCTTCAACTGGCTCAAACACCTGCGTCATGAGGCCTCCATTTGTCATGGTATATCACCGGAGGAGGGATATGGGAGGTACTATATATAATTGCCGTATCCCCGGCTCACAGAGACCTCATTGCCCGGTTTGGTGTTGATGGGGCGGTCACTCCGCGATCCCGGCGTTGACCGGGATGTGGGAGCGGCCGCTGAAGCGGTACATCAGTGAGAGTATCGCCGGCATCACGACGATCGCGCCCATGAGCGAGAATCCGACAGTGATGACCGTTACAATTCCGAAGTTTGAGATGATATTGAACGTCGAGATGGTGAGTGCCGAGAACCCGAAGACCGTTGTCATCCCGGATGCCGTGATGGCCGTCCCGATCTTCTGCACGGCGATCTGGACGGCGTCAAGGAACTCCGCGCCCCGGGCGAGTTCCTCCTCGCACCGCTCCATGATCAGGATGGTGTACTCCGAGGCGACGCCGATCGTCATCGACCCGAGGACGGCAGTGAGCGGCGTATAGTCCAGGCCGAGGAGATACATGATCGCACCGTTCCACCCCACGATGAAGACGATCGGGATGACCGGTGAGATGGCGCTGAACTTCCGATAGGCCAGGATCAGGAACCCGAGGATGAAGGCGAATCCGAGCACGGTCATGTAGGTCTTCGACTCCTCGATATCGTCCATGACGGCGGCAAACATCTCCATGCTGCCGGTGATCTTTGCCGTCACACCGGCGGGCGGGTTGTTCCATGCGACGTCGTCCTGTATCCTCCCTACAAGGTCTCGGGCGACGCTCATCTCCATCTGGACGGTCGAGAACTCGAGCACCGTCTCCATGTTCCCGTTGAGGTAACGGGCGAGCGTGTTCTCCGGGATCCGGGCGATGACGTCGTCGACCTCTCTCTCGGTCGAGGGGAGCACGCCGTTGTTGTACTGCCGGATCAGGGTTGCGATACTCGTTACCCCGGTGATCTTGTCGTTATGCTCCTGCTCGTAGACGCCAAACTGATCGATCCAAGCAAGCGTCTCCGGGGAGAGGACGTCGTCTGCGGTCACGACGATTGGGATGGTGCTCGTCGAGCCCATGACCCGGGTGATCTTTTCTAGAGATCGGAGGGCGGGCATATCGTCGGGAACGAAGGTCTTTTCATCCGCGCTGACGGGAACCTTCTCGTCGAGGTAGAAGCCCCCTGCTGCGACCACCGCAAAGAGCATGATGACGGGGATCGGGTGTTTTGCGACCGTATAGGCAATTCGGCCGAGGAGGCGGTCATACCGCTTCATGAAAGATTCACCGGATGCCGGGGCGGAAGTAGCGGTGGGTGCCTTCTCATTCTTTGGTCGGTAGCGGGTGATGATCGCAAAGACGGGGACGATGATGAGCGCTGCGATGTAGCACGAGACGACCCCGATGGTACAGACCGTTCCAAAATCGGCCACCATCGGCACCGGGGCAAAGAACATCGCAATGAACCCGAGCGCCGTCGCCGACATGGCGATCAGGACCGACGGCCCCATATTCGTGACGGTGGCCCATACGGCTTCCGGGATCGTACCGCGCTGGATCTCCTCGTCGAATCGCGCATGGAGCTGGATCGCGTAGTCGATACCGATCCCGATCAGCACCGGGAATGCCCCGACAACCACCATGCTGAGAGGAATACCGAAGAGACCCATGAACCCGAAGGTCATGATGAGCCCGACGGCCACGACCCCGACGGGGAGAAGGGGATAGCGGACATGCGAGAAGAGAAGCATCACCGCGAGGACCATCAGGATCATGGCCACGAGGATCAGCATACCTGTCTCGGATCCTATAGCTTCACCCATCTCCTTTGAGAACGCGGGGGTCCCCGAGACCGTGACCGAGACGCCTGGCGGGGGATCAGAGATACTGACGATGGTCTTGATATTTTCGATGACCTGCCCCTGGACCTGCGTGGAGACGCCCGGCTCAAGGGCGATGACGCTGATCGTCATCATATCCGAAGGCAGCATCTTCTCCACCGTCTCTGACGGAGCCATCTCGATGATCGCGTTGATCTCCGCCGTTGACGACGGCAGGGTGCCGCCGTTCGCCTGCTTTACGAGGTCGACGACGCCGGAGACGGTATCGACGTAGCGTTCGTTGCGGAGATCCTCCTGGAGGTTATCGATATACGTCAGGACATCCGGGCTCCGGACGCTGTCGGCCTCGTAGATGATCATGATTGCGTCTGAGCCGTAGGTCTCCTTATAGTGGGCGAGGAGCGCCCCCCGGGGGGTGTTTTTATCTATATATGTGTCGTCGCCGGTCTGCATCGTCACCATCGTGAGGCCAAGGCATGCCAGGATGAAGACGGCTGCAGCGACCCCGGCGACGGCCCAGGTGTGGTTGTTGACGGCGGCGGCAAGCCACTCGTAGGGGTTCTTCATGCGTCTTCCTCCGCTGTCCCGTCACCGTACTCGGCGATGATTGCACGTGTCACGGCACGCGCGAGTTCTATGTCGGTCCTGCCGGCAGGGTCGATCCCGTACTCCCGAGCGGTGCGTCGAAGGCGAGCAGAATCGAGGATCCGGTAACTACAGGTTGTTCTGCCGGACCCCGCCGTTGCTGCGATGAGAATGGACGCGATCAGTGACGCTCCCGCTTCTCCGTTCATGGCGAGACGGTGGAGCAGGGCAACGGCCCGCTGATACTCTATCGGGGGGAGAAATCCGACCTCGATCCATACTTGGCTTGTATTATCCGGAAGAAATTCCTTGTAGAACATGTTCTGGTGGTCCGGCCCTCGAGATGGCGGCCTACCGGAGGACCGTTGAGAACCAATATTACAGGCAATTGCGCAGTTCACGTCTCTCCTCTTTATAAATGACTCATATGCTGGAGTTAGTATTTTCTAAAGACTGAATATGAACTTACTGCAACCACAATCAGGACTGGTTTTGAAGTATCGAGCCCGGCAGCGAGTTGTTGCGCGGCTCTGGGCCTTTAAAACGACCTCGCTCCCATCAAATTAATTTCCAATATGTTTGATGCGAAAATGATGCTTAGCTGCCGTCGATGCATCCCGGGAGAAGCAGCAATTTGAGCGGCGGCCCATCCACGCTTTGAGCCTGCCGCTGGTGCCCCGGGATGCATTTACATCCCGATGGTCCGATTTCGGAATTGGGCACTCTACTGGTTCAGGTGGTATCGCTCTGCATGCTGCTCTCATTCATTCTCCAGAGCAGCCATTCTCGGAGATGGATATGCCGGATCTGGTATTCCAGCGGTTTCACGTGGGGTTTGTTCATGGCCCATGCTCTGCCTTTGGTAGGCGGCCGCTGTGGAGATACGCTTCGTGCGCGGAGAGTTCGTCGCTCTCTCGCAGATATCAGTTTTTCATCGGAACCCATAAGTTTGTTGCAACCTAATAGAGGTGCAATGACTGATGAGATAGTCCTTGGGCTCCGGGCTCTCGGGATGAACGAGTACGAGGCAAGTGTCTATTCGACGCTTGTCGGCTTGCAGAAAGCGACCGCGCGGGACATCCATGAATTAAGCGGGGTTCCCCGGGGACGGATCTACGAGATCCTAAACGATCTGGCCCGCCGGGGATTCATCGCGGTCGAGGAGGGATCTCCCACCTCCTACTACGTGCTCGATATCGACCAGGTCTTTGATCGGCTCAAAGAGGACTACATCCGCGCCCTCGACGAGACCCGCGAGGCGTTGAAGAGTCTCTCGGTCAAGCCGCGTCTTCCTCCCAACTCGTTCTTCATCCTCAGAAGCGACTGGGCAATCGAGAACCATGTTGCCTCGCTTTTCCGCCGGGTGAAAAAGAGCATGGTCATCCTCTGCTATGACCCGGAGTTCCTCCGGAAGCACTATGCGGACATCAAACCCCTCGAACGCAAGATCGATCTCTACGTGGTCGTGCGAAAGAAGGACGAGTATGCCGAGATCAGGCTTCCGATCTACGAGGCCAGGGGAGCCGTGCTTGAACTTCTTGAGTCGCGACCCGTGAACGAGCCAGAGGTCGATCTGAGGAAGGATGAGTGTACGATCCTGGTCGACGGCCGGGACTTCTTCATCATCGCCACCGGGGGGTCCGGGCGGCACGCGGTGATCGGGTCGGATATGCCGATCATCAGTTACCTGCAAAAGACGATCGTCGAGCGGCTCACCGGGACGTAAGGGTCACCGGCAATCAGTTGCTGCAAAGAGGAGAGAGGATGGGCCGGTCGCCCTCCTCCTCACGATCCTGCCGGGTTTACAATCCGCCCTGCAAAGAGGATCGCGCCGGAGTCCTCCTCGACGATGAGGAAGACGAATGGGTGGTCTGCCCGGAAGACGGGCGTCCGGTCTTCCATGGGTGCGCTTGCCAGGTTCACGACGACGCCGGTCGCCGCCGCGGCCTCGGTCCCCTCCTCGTTCACGTCGACGAAGGCCTTATGGACAACCTCGCTGATGAAGAGTTCTTCCGTCCCGTCCATCCCCGAGAAGTTGGCTGCGTCGGTGAACGCCGTCGGCATCCCCATCGCCGCGAGCGCCGGCGGGAGGCTGTAGGTCGTCTCAAGCGTGAACTTCGGGAAGACGACCCTGACACGCTGCTCGATCAGTGATTCTCTGATCTTTCCGAGCGTCTCGGCGTCGAGGGCCTCTTCCGCCGCCGTCAGATTGTCGTCCTTCGGGAGGAGAACGAGCATCGAGAGCTCGGTTCCGTTTCCGTGCGCATACGGCATCCTGAGCACCTGGAGACTCTCGGTCTCTGCGTACCCAAAGATTGCATCCTCGTCGGTCTGGCGCATCATCGGGACCCGGACGGTCTCCCCCGGAGCAACCTGGAACTCTTCTTCCGTCGTCTCGGCGGGATCGAACTGCCGGACCCAGGTGCCCTTGAAGTAGATGGCGTTTGTGATCACGAGCCGGGTCATGGAGTCGATCGAGCCGGCGGGAAGGAGGTCGCGGATCTTATTCTCGGTCTTCTCCTCCACCCAACGGTTGATGGTCTCGCGCGACGCATCGGCGTTCTTGATGAAGTCGAGGTTCGTGACGTTCGCTCCGTACCATCGCGCGGCCGTATCGACGTACTCTGGGAGGAATGGGTAGGTCTCCTCGGCCCAGAGGGCGTTTGCGGTGCGAAGCGTGTAATTCTCATCTCCGGCATTCAGGGTGGCATCAAGCCCGGCAAACCCGGTTCTCCGGAGGGTCTCGTTCTCCGGCAGGTGGAGGGCCGATTCGATCTCGTCGGCGGTCGTGCCCCGGGCGCCCTCATAGGTGATCGCGAGGGCTGATGAGATGCTGTAGGGCGAGAAGAAGATGTTTTTGTCCGCGGATCCCGGGTCGCTCGCGAGGTGTCGGTAGAGGTCGACCGCGAACCGGTTGTTCCCCGCCGAGATGCTGCCGGCGGCGCTGGCTGCTGTCTGGTTATTCATGGATTCATTCTCCCCGGCAAGTGGGGTTGGCTGCGTGGTTGTTGTCTGCGGCGCATCGATGCATCCGGCGGCGATGCAGCCGATCACGATGAGGCCTGCAAGGAGCAGCAGGCCGCTAACCCTTCTATTCATGCTGTGCGGTATGGTGCCCGGGGTTGTTATGCGTAGCGTTATCGATTGGCGTTTGCGCCTCGTTCCGCGGGCGGACTTTGCGCCGGAAACCCTCGATGAACTTGGCCTGACATCCAGTTTGCGTTCTGCAGGTAGCCGTGTGCGAGGGATACGCCGCAGGTCTCCCGCCGCCGCCCAAGGACCAAACGAATGCCTTCCCTGGAACGCTCGCGATCTGCTGCACCAAAACATCTATGAGCGTGCGCGGGAGACAGCCCCGAGACTGTTCATGATACCTAACATGGTTGCGGTGCAGTCCTCTCCGGTGTGATGATCCATGGTGGCAATGCCCGATACCCTCGTTGCGCTCCTCCGGGACTGGCACTCAGTCCCCGTCGCGACCACTGGAGCCGATGGAATGCCCAATGTTGCAGCGAAGTCGGTCACGGTCCGGGATCCCGAGACCATCGTCTGGGGCGAACTCTACTTCATGCAGACCTACGAGAACCTCATGCGGCATCCTGTTGCGTCGCTCTGTGTCTGGGATTGGAACCCGCCGTTTACGGCGTACAAGGTGAAGGGGCGGGTGGCGATCCACAGGCATGACGAAGTGGCGGCATCGCTTGACAAGAGCGTCTGGGCCGGGCACAGTGCGGAGTTCGCGGCTCGAACCGAAGAGATGGCGGCGGTCGTCCTCACGGTCGAGGAAATTTACGACCAGACTCCCCGGCTTGAGGCAGCAGGGATGAGGATTGCATGAACTGCCCCGCGCTCTCCAGGGACTCTCCATCTCTCTACGGTATGGGCAGGTCTCGTTGAACGCCCGCAGGGCTGATGGTGAATGTGTCTTTGCGAGGAGAGAATGAGATCGGAAAGAACCTGAGCGAGAATTTCAGCTAAAAAGTAGGCCAGGGCCGAGATTCGAACCCGGGTCGAGGGATCCACAGTCCCTTAGGATAACCAACTACCCCACCCTGGCAAGGTGCTCATTATAGTTGGTAGTAGGATTTGATTAAGGTATCTCTTCATCACACGTGCGTCCCTATCGGGATCGCCGGCAGTCTCACGATCTGAGGGGCATCCTGGCCACGACACGCCCTTCTAACCACCGTTATAGCCGACATGCGGGGTGATTTTTCCTAAAAGTATGGACTGGCTGCGGGGAGAATCATTAATAGACTCCATGCTCTATAACGTACCGGTGTTCCGGGCGCAAAAGGCGCCCCGGGGGTAGGGAAATCGCCCGATTTATGGTGTGATTTGAGAAAAGCGGTCAATGTTCCAGATTTTTTGGGTTCAATCGTCCATTCTCTATATACCGGAAGGTGATACTCATGGCTAAAGAATCAAAGATCAGGACCCCCATCGTCTGCGTGATGGGTCACGTAGATCACGGCAAGACGTCTCTTCTCGACAGGATCCGGGGTTCGTCCGTGGTCTCAACGGAGGCGGGCGCGATCACGCAGCACATCGGCGCCACGCTCGTCCCCATCGATGCGATCGTCCGTATGAGCGGGGCCTTAAGCAAGGTCAACGTCAACGTCCCGGGTCTGCTCTTTATCGATACCCCCGGGCACCATGCCTTCACCACACTGCGTGCGCGCGGCGGGGCGCTCGCCGATATGGCAATCGTCGTGGTGGATATCAACGAGGGGTTCCGTCCCCAGACGATCGAGGCGCTCCAGATCCTGCGCAACTACAGGACGCCGTTCGTGATTGCGGCAAACAAGATCGACCGCATCCACGGCTGGCGTGTCAACGAGGGCCAGCCGTTCTTAAAGACATTCGCACAGCAGAATGAGCGCGTCCAGGGGATGCTCGAGACGAAGGTCTACGAGCTCGTCGGCAAACTCTCCGAGCTCGGGTTCAACTCCGAGCGGTTCGACCGGGTCTCGGACTTTGCACGGAACATCTGCATCGTCCCGATAAGCGCACTCACAGGGGAAGGCGTCCCCGATATTCTTATGGTGCTGATCGGGCTTGCCCAGCGCTACATGACCGAGAGCCTCCGGGTCAGCGCAGATGGCCCCGGCGCCGGCACCGTCCTTGAGGTGAAGGAAGAGCGCGGGCTCGGGATGACGCTTGATGTGATCCTCTACGACGGGACCCTCAAGGTCGGGGACGAGATCGTTGTGGCCGGGAACGATCAGATCATCGAGACCAAGGTGCGCTCCCTCTTACAGCCCCGTCCGATGAAGGAGATCCTGATCGAGGAGCGGTTCGAGCGGGTCAAGTCTATAACGGCTGCTGCGGGCATCAAGGTCGCCGCCCCGAAACTCGAGGGGGTCATCGCAGGGTCCCCTCTCCGGGTCATCCGGGGGGGCAACCGGGACGAGGTTGTCGAGCAGGTCCGGCACGAGATCCAGGATATCCAGGTGAACCTCTCCGATATCGGGGTCATCATCCGGGCAGATACCATCGGCGCTCTCGAAGCGCTCTCGAAAGAACTCGAAGGTCACCAGATCCAGGTTATGCGGGCCGCCGTCGGGCCGGTCACCCGCCACGACGTCATAGAGGCCGGGACGATCAAGGACCCGCTGTATAGTGCAATCATCGCCTTCAACACCCCGGTTCTGCCGGACGCAATCGATATGCTGGCGGACGCGTCAATGTCTCACGTCAGCATATTTGAGGGTGGGGTCATCTACCAGCTCATCGACGACTACGTCGAGTGGCGTGAGGAGAAGAAGCAGGAACTCGAGCGGCAGCGGTTCGAGAAACTGGTCATGCCTGCAAAGATCCGGATCCTTCCAAACTGCGTCTTCCGGCAGAGCAACCCGGCGGTGGTCGGGGTCCGGGTTCTTGGAGGAAAACTCCAGAGCGGTGTCGACCTCGTCCTCTCGAATGGCAGAAATATCGGCCGCCTCAAGCAGATCCAGGCGAAGAACGAGTCAATCCTGGAGGCTGAGGCCGGCATGGAGGTGGCCATCTCCATCGAGGGGCCGACCGTCGGCCGCCAGATCAACGTCGACGACGATCTCTATGTGGACGTGCCTGAACGGCATGTCAAGGTGATCGAGCGGGAGATGATCAACCAGTTAAACCCGAGCACACGGGAGGTCTTTGAGGAGTTCACGGCCCTCAAGCGCCGTGAGGATCCTTTCTGGGGGAAATGAGCAGCTCGGGGGAGATGCAGCATCTCCCGGCTGATATCTTTTTCAGCCCTGCAAAGGTAGTCTTTTAATACCATATTCTCAAATTGTATAGGTACTTTCGAAGGAGTCGTCAACATGGTTGATTTTAAAATTATCCTCTCAGACCCGGCGACCGGGCGTTCATATAAGATCGATGCGACTGGTCCCGCCGCAGGAGCGCTCATCGGCAAGCGCATTGGTGACGAGATCGATGGGGGCATCTTTGGTCTTGCAGGCTATACGATCCGGCTTACCGGTGGCTCGGATAAGACCGGCATTCCCGTACGCCGCGATCTCCCCGGGCCGGCAAGAAGAAAGCTTCTCCTCTCCGAGGGCATCGGGTTCCACCCCGTCATGGAGGGGGAGCGCCGCCGGAAGTCCGTGCGCGGAAACGAGATCAGCGCTGACTTAGTCCAGATTAACGCCGTGGTTGTAAACACCGGTGCAAAGCCCCTGGCCGAATACTTCAGCCAGCCCGAGGCGGCGGCTGAATAAATCAGCACCCAATCTTTTCTGAAGCGTTATCGCCCCCGGGCAGTCGGTCCGCATTTCTCGTCGCTCCATCGACAGCGTCAGGGCTCTCCCGGTGTAGCCGGGCAGCGGTCGCGGAGAGGGCAGCGTAGATTCCTTGCGAAAAAGAGGGATATTGAAGTCCTAGCGTTTTTTCATGACCGAACGTTCCAGGGCAGCAAGTTTGTCCTCGAAGGCCACCCCGTACTTCTTCGCGAGTATGACCACTGCCGCCTCCACCCGGAGGTTGCCGTCGAAGTTGTCGGAGACGATCCGGTGCAGTTCTGCGACGATCTCCTGCGGCGGTCTCCCGGTTGCAGCGGCGATCCGCCCGAGTAACTCTTCGTACGGGCTCTCGACCGTGAGGAGATCGGAGGTAGGCTTGAACCCGAGCGGTATCGAGACCTCTGCGAGATCGAAGAGCAGCCGGATGGTTCCACCGTCGATCTCGACGAGCCCTTCCGCTTTCGCCCGTTCCAGAAGCTGGTTTGCCTGCTCTTTGTTCATCCACTTCCGGTCGATGGCGATGTAGAAGACAAACTCGCTCCTCTGCAGCCGTTCTTTACGCATGTGCTTGAACGGCGCGGCAACCGCAATCTTGAGACTCACTCGCAGGCACCCTTGAGAATTCTCCGCAGATCCATCGCGTCCAGATCGCCGTGGTGGCCGTCCTTCGCGACGTAGCATTCCGTCAACCGGCCCTTATCCACAATCCGGAGGAAGAAGGCATTCTCCGAGACCGGCAGTCTCTTTTCGGGGGTGAGCAGTGTCCTCTGCAGTTCGACCCGGAAGTCCGCCACTTCGCGGACTTTCTCGGCGAGCGGCAGCAGCGTATCGAGATCCTGGAACTGCGTCCGTTCATCCGCAATCTGGAAGAGGATCCGCTCCTTGACGAGGCCGTCGGCCCCGCGTGTGGTCGTATGGGTATCGTGCATCCGGGCAATGCAATTTAGGACTTCACGGAACGGCCGGTTGAGTTCGAAATCGAGGTCGACCGACTGAGGAAAACGATGATATATCCTGCGCATCACTAAAATTGAGGTCTGCGAAACGTAAAAAGGATATGTTCGCGCTAAAGATCCAAAGATTTTTGATGCGGCCTCTCCCTCCTGCACGTGTATGACAGGCAATCTTACCCTCCTGCAGATGAACGACTCGCATGGGTATCTGGAGCCGCACCAGGAGCTCTTCTATGCCGGCGGGCCGCCTGAGTACCGATTGGCGGGGGGATATGCCCGGATCGCTACGATTTTAGAGGAGGTCCGGGATGCGCAACCGGGCAGGGTCCTTTCGTTTGACTGCGGCGACACAATCCACGGAACATACCCTGCCGTCCAATCGAAGGGCGAGGCGTTTATCCCGATACTGAATGCGCTCGGGTTCGATGCCATGACCGCTCACTGGGAGTTTGCCTACGGGCCGGAACAGTTCCGGAAGGTGGCACGCGGACTGAACTACCCGGTCCTCGCCGAGAACTGCTACGACGATGCGAGCGGCGATCTCGTCTTTTTGCCGTACACGGTCTGCGAGACCGAGGGCCTTCAGGTCGGCGTCATCGGGATAGCCGCGACAATCGTCGACAAGGTGATGCCTGACTCCTTCTCCGAGGGGATCCATTTCTCTCTCGGGAAGGCCGAACTCCCCGGCCACATCACCCACCTCCGAGATGAGGAGGGAGTGGACCTCGTCGTGGTGATCTCGCATCTTGGCTTTCCTCAGGATGCGAAACTTGCAGGCGAGGTGGACGGGATCGATATTCTCCTCTCGGGGCACACCCACAACCGTCTCTTTGAGCCGGCGGTCGTCAACGGGACTATCATCATCCAGTCCGGCTGCCATGGCTCCTTTCTCGGGCGCCTCGACGTAACGGTCGAGAACCGGCGGGTGAAGCGGTTTTCCCACGAGCTCATCGTCATCGGGGATGAGATCCGGCCCGAGCCGGAGGTCGAGGAGATGGTTGAGGGAATCATGGACCCGCATCGCGAGTATCTCTCCCGGGTGGTCGGGGAGACCCGGACCGATCTCAACCGGAACACGGTTCTTGAGGCCACGATGGACAACCTTCTTCTGCAGGCTCTTATGGACGCTACCGGCGCGGAGATGGCCTTCTCGAACGGCTGGCGCTACGGCGCCCCAATACCGCCGGGTCCGATCACGGTCAACGACCTCTGGAACATCATACCGGTCAATCCTCCGGTCTCGACCGTCGAGATCACGGGCCGCGAACTCCGGGCGATGATGGAGGAGAATCTGGAGCGGACATTCGCGCGCGATCCCTACCATCAGATGGGCGGCTACGTGAAGCGCTGTGCCGGGGTCAATATCTACTGCAAGCTCGAAAACCCGCCGGGTCACCGTATCCAGGAGTTCTTTGCGGCCGGAAAACCGCTCGATCCGGATGCAATCTATCGTGCCGCCTTCGTCACCGGGCAGGGCGTGCCGTCGAACTACGGCAGGAACCGCGAGGATCTTGATATCAGGGCGATCGAGGCGCTTGAGCGGTACCTCGCGCGAGGGCCGGTCAGCGCCGAACTTCGTGGGAGCGTGGTGGCGATATGACGTTTGTACATCGTGTTCTCATTCATCTGGATGAGCCTGAAAAGGCCGCTCTCGTCCTGAACAGCGCAAAGAACCTCGTTGCCGGTCTTGGCAAGGTCGAGGTGGAGGTGGTGGCCTACTCGGACGGGGTTGAGGGGCTCCGTACCGGGGGATCGCAGGCGGCGCTCATGGATCTGCTTGCGAGCCAGGGTGTCCGGTTCGTTCTCTGCGAAAACACTCTCCGCTCCCGGGATTTGACTGTGGAGGACTTCCCCGACTACATGGAGACCGTCCCGTCGGGGGTTGTGGAACTGGTCCTTAAGCAGGAGGAGGGCTGGTGTTATGTTCGCCCGTAAAAATGAGTTATTCGATCAGGACGGCGTTAACGACACCGTCCTGGCTCGGTCTGCTGACGATCCGGGCGCGTCCCATATCAGTCTTGATGATTGCGCCCTTTGTCAGGAGGTTCCGCCTGACGTAGTTCGGGTTTGCGCTGTTCGCCTCGACCGTCTCAATCTGCGCCTTACGGGTCTCGCCGGTTTTGGGGTTCGCGACCGTCGCGTAGTTTATCCGAAGAGCCCGGACCTTCCGGTTGCCCCCGTAGGTGCGGATGATCTTCTTGCGTTCTTCACCGACGTGCGTCTCTGCGGGAGCTCTTCCGATCTCCGCTCTCTTCTTGCCCTGGGAGGTGTGATAGCGTCCACCCGACGGCTTCCTAACTGATCTTCCTTGCCACTGCATGTGACCACCGAAATACTATATTGAGGACGCGGTACCCTCAAGGGATAGCAATCTCTCGTTAAAGTGCTATAACTATTCGAGACGTATATATTTAATTCTGCTGATCAGGCGAGGATCGCATCCAGGAGTTCGTTTAATCCTTCCCCGGTCTTCATGTTTGTGCGGAAGACCTGCATCTCCGGGTTATAGCGGTGCATGTCCCGCTCCATCCGGTCGAGATCGGCGCCGATGAGCGGAGCGAGGTCAATCTTGTTGATGACACCGATATTGCTGCTCCGAAACATCATCGGGTGTTTGTTTACTACGTCGTCCCCTTCGGTGGAACTGACGACGACGATCCGCTTCTCGGCACCCAGCCGGAAGTCGGTCGGACAGACCATGTTGCCCACATTCTCGATGAAGAGGATATCAATCTCGTCGAGCGGAAGGTGCTCGAGGGCATGCTCAACCAGGTGGGCGTCGAGGTGGCACTCCTTTCCGGTATTCGCGTTGTAAGCCGGGATCTTGAGGGCAACAATTCTCTTGTAGTCATCGTCCCCGTAGACATCCCCGGCAATAGCGCCGACGCGGAGTCCTCGCTCCTGGATCAGGGGTGCGAGCCGCTCGATCGTGGCGGTCTTTCCGGATCCGATCGCGCCGAGGAGGTCGAACGCCCGAACTCCGTGTTCCTTGAGAAGGTTTGCGTTGGCGTCAGCAATGCGGTTGTTGACGTCGTAGATGTCCTTCTCCACATGGACGTCGATATGGTGCATGGTATAGTATTGTGATCATGATCTGTTTATAGGTTAACACTCAAAACCTACAGTAATGAGCGCGGAACGCATCCTGTACCCCTGTTATTTTGATACCTCGCTTAAGCGACGGGAAGGACGTCGCGTCCCCAAAAATCTCGGCGTGAAGTCACCGGAACTCCCTGCCATAGAGGCGGCGTTGCAGAGGATGAAGGTCCCGTATCGTGTGGAGGAGCACCACCATCCCGCCCGCTGGGCGGAGCGCGAGGGCCGGATCGTCGTGGAGTGGGAAGGAAGCAAAGAAGACCTTATCCAGAAGGTTGCCCGGAGTCTTGCCGACCGGAAGTGACCGGGATGTACGATCTGCACACCCATACCGTCTTCTCCGACGGTGAACTCCTTCCGTCGGAACTTATCCGGCGAGCTGCCGTGCTCGGCTACGATACCCTTGCCATCACCGACCATGCGGATGCCTCCAACCTTGGGCGCCTGGTTGAGTCGGTTGCAGAGGTCCGGGATTCTGCGCAGCATTACGGTGTGAACCTCCTCGTCGGGGTGGAGCTCACCCATGTCCCCCCGCCTCTGATCCCGTTGCTCGCGCGCGACGCAAAACGGCGTGGTGCCGATATCGTTTTAGTCCACGGCGAGACGGTCGTGGAGCCGGTGCCTCCCGGGACCAATCACGCCGCCTGCACGTGCGAGTACGTGGACGTGCTCGCCCATCCCGGCCTTATTACGGTCGAGGATGCACGGATTGCAGCGGAGCGCGGAATGGCGCTGGAGATCACCTCACGGGCGGGGCATAACCGGACCAACGGCCACGTGGTGCGGGTGGCGCGGGAGACCGGCTGTTCCCTTGTGGTCGATTCCGATACGCATGCCCCGTCCGATCTGATGACGGAGGAAGCGCGGTGGGCAGTGGCTCTTGGAAGCGGGCTGACGGACGCAGAATCGCGTAAAGTTCTTTCCCTGGATATAGCCTCCGCTATCCTGAAATGAGAAGGGGTATTTATAATTTAGCAAAATGTTTTTATACTTCTATGTTCAATATATATACGTTACTAAATACATCCGTCTATAGAATCCTCTAGAGGTTGCAGTTTGCGGTTAATCGGTCGTTCTGTAAGTGTTTGCAGTGATCGCTTGTTAATCTTGCGATGTGATGCAGCACAATTGCCCCCCCTCTACAGTGAGGCTTTGGATCGCCGATTAAAACCGATTGGGACAGTTGTTGACATCTTCGGTAATATATCATCTCCCTATGCCGTAGTCCTCTGCCATAATGGCTGTTCGGTGCAGGTTGGCGAGAAGATCTTTGCAAAATAGGAGTATAAGCAATGGCAGAAGTAGAAAAATTGAAACAGCTGCAGTTGCAGCGTGAAGCTCTGAAGAAGAGAGGGGAGCAGCAGAAGGTCAAGGAGACCGAGCAGAAGCGCACTGAAGAGAGCGTTCAGTCTGTCTGCCCCGAGTGCGGCAGCCGCCAGCTCGTCCATGACTACGAGCGTGCTGAACTCGTATGCCAGAACTGCGGTCTCGTCCTTGATGAGGAGTTCATCGACCGTGGTCCCGAGTGGCGTGCTTTCGACCATGACCAGCGGATGAAGCGTTCCCGTGTCGGCGCTCCGATGACGTTCACGATCCACGACAAGGGTCTCTCGACGATGATCGACTGGAGGAACCGTGACTCCTACGGTCGTGCGATCTCGAGCAAGAACCGTGCTCAGCTCTACCGGCTCCGGAAGTGGCAGCGGCGTATCCGTGTCTCGAACGCCACCGAGCGGAACCTGGCGTTCGCGCTCTCGGAATTGGACCGGATGGCGTCTGCGCTCGGTCTGCCCCGGAACGTGCGCGAGACCGCCGCGGTGGTCTACCGCGACGCTGTGGACAAGAACCTGATCCGCGGCCGGAGCATTGAGGGTGTTGCCGCGGCAGCGCTCTATGCTGCGTGCCGGCAGTGCAGCGTGCCGAGAACCCTTGATGAGATCGCGGAGGTCTCGCGGGTATCAAGGAAGGAGATCGGGCGCACCTACCGGTTCATCTCGCGCGAGCTCGGGTTAAAACTCCTGCCGACGTCCCCGATCGATTACGTGCCGCGCTTCTGCTCGGGCCTCAATCTGAAGGGTGAGGTTCAGAGCCGTGCGGTCGAGATCCTCAGGCAGGCCGGAGAGCGCGAACTTACGAGCGGCAGAGGCCCAACGGGCGTCGCTGCGGCCGCCATTTACATCTCCTCGATCCTCGGTGGAGAGCGGCGCACCCAGCGGGAAGTCGCCGAAGTTGCAGGTGTGACAGAGGTCACGATCAGGAACAGATATAAGGAACTGGCAGAAAAATTAGATATCGAGATCATACTCTGATCTCATATCACCCCACACCCTTGGGCTCGTAGATCAGGGGTAGATCGTTGCGTTCGCAACGCAAAGGCCGCGGGTTCAAATCCCGCCGAGTCCACTTCTCTTTCTGCTTAATAACACGTTTTAAAAGCCATCATTGTTCCACTACACGACATGCCAATAGGTGACCGCAGGTCGCCGGGGGTGTCGAGAGGGGCGGAGCCCCTTCGGTTGAGAACGGCATAGCCTCTTTGATGTAGCCCTTTCGCTCAGCGTCTCCTCATTCCTCCTCATCCCCCTCCACCTGCTGGCGCGCGATCCGCTCTTCGCCCTTCTTTGAGGTCTCGTGCTCCGCCCGCGGCGTTGGCGTCTCGGGCGCCCCTGGTGGATGACTGGGTTTTCTCCCCTCATCGCCGAGTTCAGCTGGAACCGGGCTGTAGACGATATCGGTCCCTCTGTCCTCGAATGGCTCCTCTTCGGCTGGTCCCTCGTCCCGCCTCCTTCTCCGATCTTCTGCCATCTGCATCGCTCCCGGACGATCCGGTGTCTACCTCCTGATCGCCCGGACGGGGTTCAAGCCTTGAGGTATAAAATAGATGCCGGTGGGGATGTCGCCCCCGGATCACCGGCGCCGGAGGCGGCACGCGGCCCCGGCCGCCCCTATGGCAAGAAGCCCGACGATTGCCCCCTCTCCGCCCGCCAGGGTCGGGGTGGGTCTCGGGGTGGTGCTCTCGGGATCCTCCAATCTCGCCGGCATCGGAGGATCGGCGGTCCGGAAGATGAGGGCCCGATCGCCCGCACCCGCAGCAAGGTAATCTCCGTTCTCCGAGAGGGCAACCGCCCGAACAGGAGCCCCGGCGCCGAATGACCAGCGCATAGCACTCTCACCTCCAAAGAGGCGGATGGTCCCGTCGGCGGTCCCTGCTGCTGCAGCCTCGCCCCGGCGGGATACATCAACGGTGACGACGTCGCCTCCGATCCGATCCCTCCAGAGGAGCCCCTCGTCCGGTCGGTAGCACTCCACATCCCCTCCCTCCTTGCCGACAACTATGAACCGTCCGTCCTCCGAGAGAGCCAGGGCGAGGATCGACGCTCCGGTAGGCATCACCCATGAGAGCATCCCCGGCCGTCCATAGACCTGAAGAGCGCGGTCCCGGCTTCCGACCGCAATGAGCGACCCGTCACGGTTGGTATCGACCGCGGTGACCGGGCCCCGGGCGAGCGACTGCCAGATCATGTTCCCTCGTTTGCCGATGAAGTAGATGACCCCGTTATCGCTCCCGGCTGCGATGTAGTTGCCGTCCTGCGTGATGGCGACGGAGACTATGGTTTGGGGCGCGGCGGGTGGGGCGGCTACCGTCGAGAAGTTCCAGTTCTCTTTGCCCTGATAGTCGTAGAGGGCGATGCGTTCTCCTCCCACCGCGAGAGCCCGGCCGTCCCCGGAGAAGGCAAGGTCGCGGACCGGTCCTGCGATGCTTCGGGTCCAGTAGTATTCGCCGTTCCTGCCTAGAAGGATCACATCGCCCCTGTCGGTCCCGGCGGCAACGTAACCCCTGCTATCCGCAATATCGACCGTGGTTACGGCGCTCCCTGTGCTCACGTTCCAGAGGACCGTGCCGTCCTGCTGGATGCAGATGATCCTCCCCTCATCCGTCCCGGCGATCATATACCCGCCGTCTGCCGCGATTGCGACGTCGTTGACGGTGCTCCCTGTCGGTACGTCGTGGTAGGTAGCCTCCGCCCCGGTCACCACCGGGATCATGATAGCGAGCATGGCGATGATTATTGCTGTTCTCCTCATGGTCTGCCCTTCCGCGGGAGAGTATTCCCTGGATAGTTCTACTTTCTTGGATGGGTTCTAAAACTGTTTCGAAATTGGGTTCGTTCCACAGAATTGGACCCAGCCGGTGGAGTCTCATCCATTCAGTGGGCCGGAGGTGATCACCTTCGAGATCCCCGCGTCCGTCACTTCCGGGCGGCCCACCACCGGGTGATGGGCTCCGGGAGAGCCGGCAGCCCGAACAGCCTTGATAGGTCGGCGGCGCTGAGGTTCTTTGCCGCAAGAGCTCGTTTCTCGACAAGATGCCAGGAGAGGAACGCAAGAAGAAACGTCACTGCAAACGAGACCCCGCAGAGCGCCGGAAGGGTTAGAGTGTTTGCCGTGGCCTGGATGATCGTCTGCTGGATCGGGTAATGGTAGATGTAGATGCCGTAGGAGAAGTCTCCGGGCTTTCCGAAGGTGTTGAGGAACGGGAGCGGGAGGTGTGCAGCATAGATCGTCAGATACGGGATGGCGATCACTCCGGCGACGGTCGGGTAGGGTGTCAGCGCCGAGAGCCCGAGCAGCAGGAGCAGTCCCCCGGCGACGGTCGGCCGGTAGGGGATCCGCTCCCGGTGAAGGTAGAGCCAGGCCCCGATGAGGAAGTAGAGGGCGAACCGGATCTTCGACATCCGCGGGTCGTCGAACCAGACCATCCAGAGGAGGACGTTTCCGGCGGCAAGGGCAGGGATGGCGCCCCACCGGTGCAGGAGCCCGGCGATCCCGAGGGCTGCGACGACCCCATACATGGCGACCTCAAGAGGGATCGTCCAGAGCGAGCCGTTGACGTAGGTCCAGGGGTTCTCCGAGAAGAGGCCGATCGTCGACCCGTTCTCAAAGAACGGGACTGCGGCAATCCCGGCCGGGGAGAAGAGGGCAGAAAAGTACTCTCCTAACGAAAGCGAGGTCATCACCGGGCCGATGAGAAAGAGCGTGATGAGGATTGCGGGGATGAGGCCGGGCACGACACGGAGAAACCGTTTCCAGGCGAACCGGAGCGGCGATGCGGTCGACTCCCAGCTCGCTGTAATCAGGTAGCCGCTGGTGGTAAGAAGGGCGGCAAGTCCCGCCTGCCCCATGAGTATGATCGGGTCATGCATTCCTATGCCAATGTAGCCGAGCCTGAGGGCGTAGGCATGCGCGGCAACGACCGCCAGCGCTGCTGCGAAGCGCAGGAAGTCGAAGTTGTTTGAGAACCGACCATCTGGAATGCTCGTGTCTCCCGGGACTGCATGCGGGTGAGCCGTGGTCATGGCGATAAAATCCTGTTCTCACTATGCAGCGAGAATAATTATATAATTAGTCAAAATAATCTCACACATGGACCCGCTTGTAGTCGCCACGTTCGCCATCGTTGCCCTGCTCGAGATCATCGTTCCGCTCGCACTGGGTTACTGGTTTATCAGGAAATTCGGTCTATCGTGGCGGGTCTTTGGGCTTGGCGCCATCTTCTTCATCGTCGTGCAGATCTTTCACGCGCCGCTCGTCCTTGCAACACAGAACCCGCTCTATCTCGCCCTTCTGCCGTCTGGAACGACGGCGGCGCTTGCCGGTCTTGCTCTCTACCTCGGGCTGATGGCCGGCCTCTTTGAGGAGATCGGCCGCTACCTCGTCTACCGCTACATCTTCTCGCGGCAGAACATCCCCCTCACCCGTGAGAACGGTCTCCTCTTCGGAACGGGGTGGGGCGGTGTTGAGAGTATGATCGTCGCGCTGGTCGTCCTTGCAGGCATGCTCACCTACATCGTCCTCACCGGTGATCCGGGGGCGATCCCCCTGCCCGACGACCCCGCCACCCAGGCGGAGATCGAGGCCGTGCAGGCTCTCACCCCGCTCGATATCCTCCCGGGCCTCGCCGAACGGATGATGACGATCACGCTGCATATCGCCTGGTCGCTGATGGTGCTTGCCGCCGTCATCTATGGTAAAAAAGCGCTCCTTGCCCTTGCCATCCTCTGGCATACCGCCGTGGACGCCGCCGCCGTCTACCTTCTCCCGATGCAGGGGCTCCTGGTGACCGAGGGGTCGGTCTTCCTCTTCGCGGTCCTGGCCCTTGCATATATCTTCTGGGAGTGGCGGCGGATGGGGGTAAGGGCGCCCCCCTCGCCCTCCTAGCCGCCCCACTCGTGCAGGTAGCCCCGGCGTTCGAGCGGCTCGCCATCGGCGAGGACCACCCTCTCCCTGATGACTTCCCCGATGACGTGGACGTCCACCCCAGCCACCGGGAGGATCCCCGGCGGGGCGCAGAAGAGGAGCTCGAAGTCTCCCCCTCCGTAGAGCGCAAGTTCCCGCCCTTCATCCTCCGGCACCCCGGCCGGGAGCGGGAGTCGGGCGGTATCGACGGAAAACCCGCAGTCGTTCACGCCGAGAAGATCGTAGAGCGAGAGCGCAAGGCCGTCGGAGATATCCATCATCGCCGAGACCCCGGCACGGGCGAGCGCCATCCCCTCCCGGACCCGGGGCTGCGGCTCAAGGAGTTCCTTCCAGTGCCGGTCGTAGCCGACGAGAGCCGCCTGCGCCTCCCCGAGCGGCCCGGTGACTGCGATGATATCGCCCGGCCGTGCCCCGCGTCTCCGGACGATCTGCGCCGCCTCCACGGTCCCGAGCCCCGTGCTCACGATCGTCAGTTCACCGTGCGCGTCAAGATCCCCTCCCACGAGTTCGGCGCCGAACCTCGCACAGCAGTCGCGTGCCCCCTCCATGATCCCGCGGAGCCGTTCCGGGCGGTCGAGGCCGACCGCGAGGAGCACCTGCCCCGGTCTTGCACCCATGCTCGCGATATCAGAGAGCGTGACGGCCGTTGCCATCCAGCCGATCTGCCAGTCGGTCATCCCGGCCGGAAAATCGGTCGTCTCATGGAGCATATCGGTGCTTGCGACCAGCAACCGTCCATCGCCGCAGGGGATGACCGCACAGTCATCCTCAAGCCGCTCTGGATCGATGATCGTCCCAATCATTTTGTGTAGCGCCCGTTCATCCACCTCGACGCACCTCCTTTTCACGTTCGCTCCGGTACTCCTTGAAGAGATACTCAACGCGTTTTGCCTCCTCCTCGCGCCGAAACTCCTTCTGCTCCTCCTCCCACTCCCTGATGGCCTCCTCGATGGCATCGGTCTTTGCCGCTCCCGTCCTGCCCTGGATGTTCGGTCGGACGGTCTCTGCAGGGAGGAGAGGGAGATTGACCTCCCGGGCAACCCGGACGAGGTGCGGGTCGGGCCCCTCCCCGTTGATGACCAGCGCCCGCACCCCCGTTTCCGCGAGGTCCTTTACTACGCCCCGACCCCAGCCGTGGGTCCTCGGGACGTAGAGGATGTCGCCTGAAGAGATGCCGACCCCTTCCTGGAGGCTCCGCACCCCATCCCGGGTGAGGGAGTCGAGGACCTTGAGCGGGGTATAGCCCTCCGAGATCTCGATCTTTTCGACCTTCCGCATCCGCTCCAGGCGCTTCTTCAGCTGGCGAGACCGCCGCCGTTCACCGCGGAGTTGCTCACGCAGGCTCTCGATGGTTGCATCTTTCGTTGCCAGCTCCGCATCCCGTCGGATCTTTCGCTCCGTTGCGGAGCGTGCTCGCCGCAGATCCTGTCGCAGTCGATCTATCTCGCGGTCGCGCTCCCGGATCTCTTCCTCTAGTTCCTGCACGTAACTGCGAAGCCGCTTCACCATCCCGTCGAGCGCCATCACACGCTCGTCCTCGATCGGCCGCTCCGGGATGGGGGCGGCAGGTTCCTCCTCCTTCGGCCGGGCGGGCGCTCCCTGCAGGTCCGCAAGCACCGCATCGAGCGGCTGGCCCCGGAGCACCCGTGCCCTCACCTCATCAAGGTCGACTCCCGGCTGCACCCTCTTTACGATGTTGCGGAACTTGTTCTGAAGGCTCCGGTAGGCGTCCAGCGCCGCCGAGAGAGCGTCGCGCTCGTGGTCGTTCATGTACGTGAACGATGCAGTGAGGTCGTACTTTGCCTCAACCGAGAGGGACTGTTTTGGTGTGTAGGGGATCGCGTTGAACGCCCGACGGATCTTCTCAACCGAGTAGGGCATCTCGTGGACGTCTGAAGCGATGATAAGCGGTTTTCCAGCGTGATAAAGTTCCTCGATGATATCGGACATCGTCATCTGCCGCGAACTCGTGAGGAGGACCAGGTTCCCGTCGAGGTCCACTGCGGCGATCCCGGTGGTTGTTCCCGGGTCGAGTCCGACGATCAGGTAGCGGGGCCTGCTGGAGAGCGGCTCGAAGCGTATCCGGTCAAGTTCCTTCCCCGTCACCCGGACCTGAACGTCAGCGCCCCGTGAGGAGTGGACCGGGACCATCTCCCGCGGGGCTTTGACCCGGAAGGCCACCCTGGAATATCCACCGAAAGCCTTCGTCTCTTTCTTCTCGTAATCGAGCCCGGCACTGCGAAGTTGTCCCTCGATCTCGCGGGCCTTCTGCATCACACCGCCGTGAATCTTGCGGATATAGCGGTTCTGGCTCCATCCGCCCCGACCGGGCGAGCGATGCCTGCTGACGACGATATCGGTGGTGTTCTCAAACGCGATCACCTCGACGCCCGCTCCAAGGGCGGCCACCCGGGCGGTGGTCCGGGCCTCGGCGTATGGGTCGAATTTGTTGAAACTGATGTTGTAGCGGGCCGCGACCTTACCGAGGCTCTCTGTGCGCTCGCCGCCGGTCACCTGGACGAGTTTTGTTGCCGGCGGGAGCGCCTGCAGGAAGGCGTAGAGTTCGTTCCGGTCGGCGGCGATCTCCTGGATGCTGTCGACGGCGAGGATATCGGGCTTTTCGGCGGCGAGGAGGCGCTGGAGCCGGAACCCGGTGACCTCCTCGACGTCTAAAATCTCTCCGTCTTCCACACGGGCAAGAGCATAGACGGGCCGCCGGGTACGGGAGCGAACAGAACCTTTGATGACGTCGATCCCGAAGACCTTCACTCCACCACCCTTGCCAGCGCTTCGTCAAAGGCGTAATCGAGGCCGTATTTTCGCTTGAAGTACTGGAGGATGTTTGCGATGTCCCGGTTGAGGATCTCGCCGGCGTTCGGATGGGTTACCTCTACCCACTGCGGCCAATCGATCAGCCAGCACTGGCCTTCGTCGACCATGATGTTGAACTCACTCAGGTCGCCGTGGATGATGCCGAGGCGGTAAGCCTTGTGGATGTTATCGAGGATCCGATCGAGGATCACTTCCGGTTCTGCGAGTTCTGCCCGCGAGAGGTTGATTCCGGGGACGAACGACATCGCCACGACGTGCCGGTTCTGGTCGATGGGAAGGGGGACCGAGACGGCGGGGTGGAGGATCTTGAGCGCGTCGTACTCCATCTTCGCCGAGTTGCTCGATGCGAATATCCAGGGGCAGTGCCCCCCCTCTGGCATGTAGCCGCGTTTTAAGCGGGCCGCCTGGAACGACCGCTGCCCGACCCGATGGAACTTCAGCACGACGACTCCAAGCCCCATTGCCTCGTAGACCTCCGACTCTTTCCCGACGCCGATCAGGGTTCCGAGCGCCTGGATGGTGCCCCGGCGGGTGAGGGTGTGGAGGGCCAGGGTGTCGTAGCCGTTGAAGACAAGGGCATAGCCTTCGTAGGGAACCTTTTCGTACCTGACCATATCCATGGCCATCAGCCTGCCCAGGCGGTAGGAGAGTTCCGACTCCGAGAACTTGGTGGCCGACTTGAGCACCTCGAGAGGCACCCATCGGTACCGGCGCATGAGGCGTTCGAGGGCGAGCAGGATCCGGAGTTCGTAAGCGTGTAAGGATCGCACGTATTCTGCAGGAACAGGCATCTTCTACACCATTTATGTGGGCTGGTGATAAAAGCATGATCGAGAGAAGATGAAGTGCAGCAAGTGTCGCCGCGAAGCAATCATATACCAGCGCTACTCGGGGCTGCACCTCTGTGAACAGCACTTCAATCGCGATTTTGAGGCGAAGGCGAAGCGGGCGATCCGGGAGCACCGATGGATCCAATCCGGCGATACGGTAGCGGTGGCGCTCTCGGGGGATGGGGACTCAAGCGCCCTCCTCTATTTCCTCAGCCGGCTCCTTCGCGAACGCCGGGATATCCGGTTGATGGCCATCACCGTGGATGAAGGGATCAGAGGCTACCGCGAGCCGCGCCGGGCCCGGGCGATTGCAGACAGCCTCGGCGTTCCCTGGGTGACGGCTTCGTTCGCCAAAGAGTACGGGATCACGCTCGATGAGATTGTGGGCCGGAAAGGAGCCGAACTCGCCTGCTCCTACTGCGGCGTGCTCCGTCAGGCGCTGATGAACCGGATCGCCTGCGAACATGGGGTTACGAAGTTCGCCTACGGGTTCAACCTGGACGACGGGGCCCGGTCGGTCCTGACGAGCGTCCTCCGGGGCGATGCGGATCGGCTCATCCACCCGGTTCAGGAGGTCGAGGGGATGGTACCCCGGATCAAGCCGTTCATGTGCATCCCGGGGAGCGAGGTGGCGCTGTATGCCTCCCTCAACGTTGAGGGGTTCGACCTTGCAGAATGCCCCTACGCGGTCGGCGCCCTGCAGGGTGACGCCCGCAGGATCCTCGATGAGTACACCTCCCGGCACCCGGCGACGAAATACTCGCTCGTGAACCTCGGCGAGGCCCTCCGGGAGCCGGGGTGTGGTGACGGCGAAGGGCTTCGTAGATGCGAGAGGTGCGGGGAGCTCTCCGGCGGGAGGATCTGCCGGGTGTGCCAGGTGATTGAGGAGGTTCGGGGATTCCGATCAAAGGGGCCTGATGAAGATTAAGTGTGTCTCCATAGAGATGGGCCTTGAGTGTAAGGGTGGAATGAGCGGATAGCGATATAAAACACCGTAAACTGGACCGTGGGGGCATCGCATT